>WNGF01000786.1_pt1 | contig 48391 bp, 44 predicted proteins | sample 5400641 | NCBI WGS metagenome assembly WNGF01 (sample SAMN13153371, study PRJNA577476) | soil metagenome | isolation source: 80 cm soil or saprolite under grassland replicate 2 | place: USA:California | collected 2016-06-15 | reverse complement strand
TCCGGTTCTTGTTCATCGGCCCGTATCTTTGCTCCACGCTTCCTTCAGACCCCACCTCGCGGCGACGCCGTTGCGCTTCGCTACCCTTCACCTCCATCAGGTTGGGACGGGACTTACACCCGTAGCTGCCGAACATGCTTGGCGTACAAGTAGGCGGGCACGGCTTGTAGCCGTGCCTAAAGCACTTTGAAGAGTGCTGAGCTTTAATCCCTGCGGGCAAGGTCTAGCTCGAACCCGGTATGTGCTGACGAATCGAAGCAGTCGGCCTTCGGCCGCTAGCTCAAATTGAATCGCTTAACGGCACGGCTGAAAGCCGTGCCCTCCCGTTCTCTTAGAAGCGCAGCGGAAGCATCGCGCCTCTCCCGGGTCGCGCAAAACATCGCAGTTCCGCAACATGGGTACCCTCACGGTCGCTCAGTTCCTGTGGATTGCCGCCCCCATCCATAGTTCCGCGAAATCGAGAACAATTTGTCCAATGCCTGTGGACAGAGCTGATGTTCATTGGTCACATACATCACACATCTGCCTGCGATAGAAAACGGGAGGGCACGGCTTACAGCCGTGCCGTAAAAGTGGTTGATTGTGAGATTAGCGGCCGAAGGACCGCTGCCGGAGCCTACAATGTCTAAACCTCCCCGTGATCGAACTTCCTTCGGATCAGACACCTACTTCGCGACCGCCAGCACGTAGGGCCATCGCTCTCTTTTTCAGACAGAGCGCATGGCGCGTCTTTTCATCGACACTCTTTATCACTATCGTCGTGAGCGAAAATTCTTGATTCACGAGTTTGTCGTGATGCGTGATCAGTTTCATTTGCTGCTCACACCAACCGAAATCAGTGTAGAAAAGGCTATGCAGTTCATCAAAGGAGGATTTTCATATCGGGTCAAGAAGGAATTGGGGTTGAATTGCGAGGTTTGGGAACGCGGCTATGTCGATCATCGCATTCGCGATGCGAATGACTACCAACGGCACGTCGAATACACACGATTGAATCCCGTGAGAGCGCAGATGTCGACTGTGCCAGAGGGGTACCCCTATTCGTCCGCGCACCGGGCTTTGAACTTGACCCTTGTCCACAGGGGCTAAAGCCCAGCACTCTTCAAAGCGCTTAACGGCACGGCTGAAAGCCGTGCACTCCCCTTTTCTTTCCCTGTCCTCCCATTTCTTCCCCTGCCGTGCCATTTCTTGCCCTGCCCTCCCGTTCTTTTTTGCGGGTACACAACCCGCGATGTCGGAGAACTGGGAGGGGAACGACTTGCAGTCATCCACATTAAGTAAGCCAGAGACGCGGCTTCCAGCCGCTAGGCTGGCAGTTCGAGCTCATTGTAACGGTGGGGTCGAAATGATTTCCGCGCAACTCACACAAACGGAATGTACGCACCCACCGACCGTTTGTATTCCTGAAACTCTTCCGCGAACCTTGCTGCTAACAATTTCTCTTCCGTGCGAACTCGAATTTCAGCTCCAATCATGAAGATCAGCAAACTGATCAAGAACAACTGCCACGACGCGACGATCACCGCAGTCGCGCACAAGATGCACAGCATGGACGTATAGATGGGATTTCGCACGAAGCGATAGGGTCCCGACCGGACTAGATGATGATCGGAGCCGAGTGCCGCATCAACACGAAGTTGGCCCGCGAGAGCGTGCGAAGAGGTCCAGGAAAGAAGAGCCGCGACAGCGAACAGCGAAATCGAGAAGCAAATTCGCCAGAGTGGAAGCGGTCGCACCCAGAAATGTCCTTGCCAAAGCAGTGAATAGCCCAGAAGTTGAAGCAGTACTCCCCAGCGCGATCGCCGGTCCACGGTACGTACAGGACCAGTTTGGTGGTGTGCGGAGACAAAGGGAGCGAACCAGAATGTGATTCCGAGGACGACGATCAGATAAGCGTACCAAGGCATCTGCATAACGAGGCCGGGTCAGTTATTTGAAACTAGTTTGCGATCAGGAATGGCAGTAACCCAGCAACCGGGGAGCGTCGTCTCAAATAAACATCTCGTCCTGAGGAACCGTGCTCGCGCGCGCGCGTTTGCGCGAAAAGAATGCCTCCAGACCTGCGGTCACGCCGTGCATGATTCCAGAAATATGCCGCACTGGAGAGACGACAGTGCGTTGCACGGCTTCGCGAGTTTCTTCGAGTTTGTCCATGGTGCTATTGACAAATTCGTCCGCGCGAATCACTTGCAGGCGGGTGCGGTCAACAATGTCTGTTAGCGTGGCATCAATACGTTCGACTTGAGTGCGAAGCACGGTGGTGGAGACGCTAACGTTGTCAACGACATTTTCAATTTTTGGCCGAAGCTCGGCAAGCATCGACTGCGCCAGTTCCGCGGTCGGAAGCACTTTGGTCTTTACTTCCTCAGCCAGGGATTCAACTTTGGCGCTGGTCTTGCGCATGGCGAAATACATTCCCGCAAGAATTCCCGCCTGTATCACAACCGCGAGCGCGGTGACGACGATGAACACTATCAGCAGGTTTTCCATAAACTCGAGACCTCTTGCATGTCTCGCGAATAACTAGTAACTAAAGATTACAGATTCTCTACATCCGCCTTGGCCGTAGCAGTCTTCTCGCGATAAGCCTGCCGCCCGGCTTCGACCGCCGATCGAATCTGATCTTTTTGCGAAGCATAGACTTCTTTGCCGCGCTCCGCCCACTCCTCTGCCTGTTCACGGGCCTTTTTGGCGCGATTGCGAACGAACTCACGTCCCTCATCCGCCTTCGCCATCAGGATTTCGCGAGTCTCACTGCCCGACTGCGGCGCGTACAGAATGCCAACTACCGCGCCGATGCCCAAGCCTGTCAGGAACCACAACACGCCGCCGCTTCCGTTTCGGCCAGACATAACATGACCTCCAACAAATGATTGCAACAAATGGATGTTAGCACCCGCTATGGCGAAATACAATTCAGGCCGGGTGCGGATAGTAGGCGGCCTCTGGTTCGCATACAATGACGGTCAGTGATCGAATTGGAACGCATGAGCGAAATGGGAAAGCGGTGGGAAGGGCAGGTCGTCAATGGCGAATTCCCGCTGCTCCGCTACCTTGGAAATTCCGAACACAGTGCCGTGTTCCTTACCGAACGCAAGCAGGAACCAAAGAAGTTGGCAATCAAACTCGTCCCCGCTAAGGGGGTGGACCCGGAGGCCCAACTCTCGGCCTGGCAGGCAGCAGCTGAGTTCTCGCATCCTCATCTCCTGCGATTGTTCGAGACGGGACACTCCAAACTGGAGAATCAGGACTACGTTTACGTCGTAATGGAGTACGCGGACGAAGACCTTTCCCAGGTTCTTCCCAGCCGGGCCCTCAGTGCCGAAGAAGCTCGCGAGATGCTTCTGCCTGTGCTGGACGCGCTCCGGTATCTTCACAGCAAAGGCTTTGTGCACGGCCACATCAAGCCGGCCAACATCATGGCAGCAGGAAACCAGCTTAAAATCTCAAGCGACGGAATCGTCCGCTCGGATCGAGGAGTTCGCATTAACACATCGCGCGGCCCCTATGATCCGCCAGAAGCCTCGACCACCGGTTTCAGTCCTGCTGGGGATATTTGGTCTTTGGGCATAACGCTGATTGAAGTCTTGCACCAACGGCTTCCCGTTCAAAACCTTGCAGCAGGAGAGATCTTACTGCCCAATCAGCCAGCGCCGTTCGCTGAAATTGCCCGCCACTGTCTCCGCCGCGATCCGGCACAGAGATGGTCGGTTGACGAGATCGGAGCCCATTTGACCTCGCAGGCACCTGCTGAAAAGCCGGAGACTGTTGATCGAGGCGAGGGCGCCTCCGCCAAGCGGGGTTGGTTAATAGCCGCAGGGATCCTTGGCCTGATGCTGGTAGCTGTCGTTGCGAAGTTCACTCCAAAGTATCATTCAACCGAAGTGCAGCAATCAGCTCCCACTTCAACCTCCACGCAGTCGACTCCCGCCGAGGTTCCGCAGACGAATGCCCCAAGCGGAGTTGTGCAGCAGGTGCTGCCAGAGGTTTCACGCGGTTCCAGAAACACGATTCGCGGTACGATTCGTGTAAAGGTCCGAGTCGCGACGGATCCATCTGGCAACGTTTCCAATGCGAGCCTAGTGTCTCCCGGCCCAAGCAAATATTTCGCGAACCTTGCGTGGCAGGCAGCGCATAAATGGAAGTTCACGCCCGCCGAGCCTGGCGCCTCGAATGAATGGCTGCTGACTTTTGAATTCCGGCAGAGTGGGACCCGCGCCACTGCCAGCCTCGCCGAACGCCAACCCCGGCGCTGACCCGTTAGTGGGCTTGTGCTCTGGCTGTTTGCGCGAGAGAATATCGGGTTCCCCACGAGAAGGTAGAGGAGAGAGAGCGTTGTCCGACCGCAAGTACCGCCAACACGGCTATCAGGACAGCGGCGAGAAGCAGCAGAAATCATCTGGGGACTGGTCTGCCAAAGATCGTCCTGCAAAAAAGGACACCTTCGGCCCGCGGCCAGTGCAGATGACGGGAACCCATGCCGTCTCCCGCTGCGCTCAGTGTGGCACTCTGTTGACCCCCATTTCGGAACCTCTGGGTCAGTGTCCTAAATGTGGGTTTGAGCTACACTCGTGCAAACAGTGCGCGAATTTCGATCCCTCGCGCCGCTTCGAATGCATGCAGCCGGTCCCCGCGAGAGTCGCCAAGAAAGACGCGCGAAATGAATGCACGTTCTTTTCGATCAGCGTGCGAGTCGAGAAGCAGACCTCAACCGGCCCGACCTCGCGCCCGAGCGATGCGCGCCGAGCCTTCGACAGCCTTTTCAAGGACTAGTCCAAGTTAAGAGGTCACCCAAGGTCGCGAGCACGCTACCAGTAAACTTCAAGTATGAAGCGCGCAGCCCTCGGCTTTCACATGCATTCCGGTTGGGGAGTACTGGTGGCCATTTCCGGAGACGCCGACTCGCTGGAGTGTATTGCCCGGAAGCGCATCGTCATCACCGATCCAAGCATCCCCGGCGCCACCCAGCCCTATCACTATGCAGTCAGCTTCCCACTCGCAGATGCGGAAAGACACATTGCGAACTGTGCCGCCGTCTCCGAGCGCCTGGCTTTAGCGGCTGTCGAGGAGGTGGTGCGGGAATTGGGCGCTCGTGAGTATCGAATCGTGGGTGCGGCCGTCCTATTAGCCTCGGGCCGTCCACTGCCGCCTCTTGCGAAAATTCTTACGGCGCACCCGCTGATTCATACCGCAGAAGGAGGATTCTTTCGTGGCACCGTCAGCAAAGCTTGTGAGCGTTTGAAAATTCCTGTTACGGCAATTAGAGAGCGAGAACTCGACGAGCAGGCCAACGAGGCATTCGGGAATACGGCAAGCCAAGTGCAGCGCAGGATCTCAACCCTGGGAAATTCTATTGGCCCACCTTGGACCAAGGACCACAAAACTGCGGCACTCGCCGCTGCAATAACTCTGGCAACATGGATGAGCTAACCCTGGTTCGTTGACGGCAGCCCAAAGTGCAGCCTACGATGGGCCGGGAAAGGGAGTGAACTTTGATCGGCCAAGTTCTCGGTCATTACCTTGTGGTGGCGCAAATTGGGGAAGGCGGAATGGGGACCGTCTATCGCGCTCACGACGAGGTGCTGCATCGCGACGTGGCCGTGAAAGTCGTGAACAAGAGCGCGGCCCTTGATGCATCGGCGAGCCAGAATCTCCTCCATGAAGCGCGCGCTTCTTCCGCGCTTGCTCATCCGAATATCTGCACCATCTACGAAGTTGGCGAGACTGAAGGCAACCTCTACATTGTGATGGAGCTGGTCGAAGGCAAGTCCCTGCGCGAGATAAGCAAGGACGGAGGGCTGCCGGCGGAATCAGTCCTACGGTATGGCATTCAGATAGCCAGCGCACTCGCCCGCGCTCATGACAAAGGTATCGTTCATCGGGATTTGAAGACTGCGAATATTGTTGTCACTCCCGATGGTCTGGCAAAAGTCCTGGATTTCGGTTTGGCAAGGCGCGCGGGGAGTGAGATTTTCGAGGGCGCCACTCGGTCCCTGGAAACGATGCAGAACGCGTCGAGCATGAGCGGCACGCTGCTTTATATGGCGCCTGAAATCTTGCGTGGCGAGGCGGCCGATTATCGCAGTGATCTGTGGGGGCTGGGAGTTGTGCTCTATGAAGCGGCTTCGGGGCGTCTCCCGTTTGAAGGGCGCACTGCCTTTGATATCGGCTCGGCCATCATGCGCGAACTGCCGAAGCCCCTTGGCCCTCCCGTACCGCCGGGCCTTTGGGCCGTCATCCAACGCTGCCTGACAAAAGAGCCAACTCAAAGATATCAACGCGCAGGTGAGGTGCAGGCAGCTTTGGAGGCGGTTCAGTCCGGGGCAATCGTTACCCCTGATGTCGATCGCAGCGCGCCCAGAACTACGGTGTTGCACAACGTGCAGCACATCAATGTCAGAAAGGGAGATTTTCTTTTGTTGGTGGGGACGACAAAAGGAGCATTCCTGCTGCGCTCGAATGCTCATCGCACACGTTGGGAGCTAGGTGGTCCGTATTTCCACGGACATGCGATTTACGCCATGGCCTATGACGGCCGCGGCGGCCAGCATCGCATATGGGCCTCGACCCAGAGTTACTGGGGCACGATGCTGCGTTCCAGCGACGATTTCGGAAAGAGCTGGACGAATCCGCAGGAGGCCGCCATTCGGTTTCCCGCCGATACTGGTCTGTCACTGAAAAATATCTGGCAGATATCACTTGGACGCGCCGATGAACCTGACGTCCTCTACTGCGGCGTAGAACCGGCAGCACTGTTTGAATCACGGGATGGCGGCGAGTCATGGTCGCTCGTGCGTGGCTTGTTTGATCATCCGCACCGGCCTCGCTGGGTTCCTGGCAACGGAGGTCTGGCGCTGCATACAATCCTGCTCGATCCGGCGAACAGTCAGCGCATGTACGTCGCAATCTCAGCCGGTGGCGTTTACCGCACCGACGATGGCGGACGCACCTGGACGGCACAAAATCGCGGCATTCGAGCTATGTTCATGCCTAACAAATATCCCGAGTTTGGGCAGTGTGTACACAAGATCGCGATGCATCCGGCCCGCCCCGAACGGCTTTTCTTGCAAAATCATTGGGGCCTGTATCGCTCCGATGACAGTGGCGAAAACTGGGTGGACATCGCGAATGGCGTGCCGTCGGACTTTGGCTTTGCCTTGATTACGCATCCCAACAACCCAGACTGGGTGTATGCCATTCCAGTCGAGTCCGACCAGTTTCGCTGCGCATGCGAAGGCCGTTTGCGCGTTTACCGGACCCGGAATGGCGGCGGCTCATGGGAGCCACTCATGCGCGGCTTGCCGCAAAAAAGGGCCTACGAGACAGTCTTGCGCGATGCCATGACGGCGGATTCCTTCGCCCCGGCCGGGATTTATTTCGGTACACGAAGCGGTCAGATCTTTGGCTCTCGTGATGAAGGAAGGAATTGGCAAAAGATTCTCGATGGGCTGCCATCAATCGTCTGCATACGGAATGCAGTTTTCGAGCAGGCGTCTGGCGATTCACCTGCAAGCTCGTTAAGAGCGACCGCCTCGACTACAACTCGTGCGAAATCTGTTACGAGCAAATCGCGACGGACGTCAAACTACAAATCGGCAACATACAAATCGGGCATAACCAAATCGGCCACAAATAAATCGGCCACAAACAAATTGCGTCCGACCAATCCGACTAAGAAGTGATCGTGCCGGTGACCTTTCACATCCCGGGTGCCTTGCGCGAATTCACTGGTGGGCGCAGCAGAGTAGAACTAGAACCCTCCCCCGCGACAGTGGCCGATGCGTTGTCCGTGCTGTGGATACTCTACCCTGGGATTCGAGATCGAATTGCAACCGAGCAAGGACAAATCCGGGAACACATCAATATCTTTGTCGGAGAAGAAGATATTCGCTATACCGGCGGGCTTATGAGTCCCGTCTCTGCCGGATCGCAGATTTCGATTGTTCCGGCCATCAGTGGCGGATGCAAGGTTGCGCCAGAACTTGCGGGCTAGAACCAATCGGATTGGCGTTCGCGCTATGTGAAACACGATCTTCCAGGTCTTCTAAAAGAGGAACTTCAGCGCCAACTGGATCTCACGTGCTGGTTGCGCCGCCAGAATGTGATTGAAAGTCGGCGAACTTATGTCGCTATCCGGTAGCCGGAAATTCGTGTGATTCAGGACGTTGAAGAACTCCGCGCGGAACTGGAATTCCTTGGATTCCGTAACCGGGATGTTCTTGAAGACGGAGAAATCCCAATTTGCGTATCCCGGCCCTTCCGCGATGTTTCTGCCTGCCGTGCCGAACTGTTGCACAGGAGAGTTGGGGTCGGGAGTGATTCGCGCAAACGAATTGGCGTTGATCCACGCATTTGCTGATTGCGGTCCGGAATTGGGGTTCTGTCCCACAACTAGATTCGGCCGGTTGGCAGAAAACCCAGTGATTTCCGGCGCTCCACCTTGCTCTGACACGTCTCTCGAATCAAACACAGTAAAGGGTGTTCCGCTCATCAGCGTCGTAATTCCGTTCACTTGCCAATTTCCTAGCGCCTGCTGATACCAGCCCTGCGGATGCTTCCAGAAAGGCAGGCTCCACTGATAGCTGAAAACTAACCGATGGCGCGCATCGAACAACGAGCGGCCACGCTCAGCGGCCAAATTGAACGGATTTTGTGCCAAATCATTCTCGCCGGCAACGGGTTTCGCCGCCGAGCCTGTCATGTTGAAAGAAGACGCATCATCGATCGACTTCGAAAGCGTGTAGGAGGCGAGGAATGAAAGGCCATGGCTGAAGCGCTTCTTCAGACTGGCCTCAAGCGCGTTGTAGGAGGAGTTGGCGATGCCGGCGATGAGACCGGTTGAGGAGTACGTGCAAGGCGGGCTCGACGGGCTCAGCGTGCAACCGGAATACAGCCGCCGCTGATCAGCATTGTCGGTTGTGGAGAACGGCTGATTGGTGATGGGATCAACGCCGGGTATGTAGGTTGTCGGGTTTCCTTCAATAAAACGCGGCAGCTTGGTTCCCTTGGTGCCGACGTATCCAACTTCGAGTAGCAGATCGGAAGCCAGAGATCGCTGGATGTTGAGGTCCCAATCCTGCGAATACGGAAGAGGTAGATTTGGCGTCAAGGTCAGGTTAGTCAGAGGCGTGGCAAACGTGCCAGGGGCGGGAGGGTTACCCTTGTAGGGATCCTGAAAGTTGAGCGGAGGAGTCGGGGGTGGCCTAAGACTGATCTGCTCGGTTTGCAGATCGGGAGGCGCGCTGATCGGCGCTTGCAGCGGCCCACCTTGGCCGGTGTAGTACGGTTCGTAAAAGATTCCGTAGGCGGAAGTCACCAGCCACTTTGAGCTGCCCGTCGGGTCCCATGCCAGGCCAACTCGCGGCGCAAATGCTTTTTTAAAGGTCGGGATCAAACCTGCGGGTACCCCGGCATCTCCAGGATAGAGCAGACCCGCGGGCGCATTCGGCATGACCGTGGATTGCCGGCCGGGAATGAACAGAGTCTGTCGGTTGTGAATTTCGGTATAGGGTGACGGCAGATCGTAACGCAGGCCCAGGTTCACGGTCAGGCGCGACGTAGCTTTATAAGTGTCCTGCACATAGCCATTCAGAGCTTTGCCATTTATTCCGCGAGCAAAGTCACCGCGTCCTTGCAGAAAGACAACAGGCTGGCCGATCATGAAGCTGGCGAACGCATCTGTTAACGGGAACGGCGCGAAAACAAAGAAGCCGTTGGTGGCGATACCTTGCAGCATGTTTATGTGCTGGTGCTGGAGCCCGCCGCCGAATTTCAGTTCGTGCCGGCCCCGGACCCAGCTCAAAGAGCCGCTGACGTCATAAGCATCCTCATAGGTTCGACGCGGCCCGGTGATGGGAGCGCCCACAATCGTGTAACTACTCACGATGATATGCGGAGGACCAATCGCGGCATCCAGGCTGGGATCGTAACCAAAGCCCAAGCTTTTCGGTGAGGTGTGATTCGGACGCTCGCCGAACAAGAATTTATTCCGCAAGAACGAAAATCGCACAACCCCGACCACGGAAGGCGAGAACGTGTGGGTCTCCTGGGCCACGAAATTTTGCGCCCTTTGTTCTTCTTCAATGGGAAACCCCGGCACGCTCGCTCCTGCCGGCGAAAGAGGATCGAAACGAGTCCCATTGTTAATCATGTAACGGAAATTCAGCCTGTCATTGTCAGAAAGGTAGTGGTCCAAGCGCAGCCCGCCCGAATTGAAGTCCTCCCGCTTGGTTTCGGTTGAAGTGAAGGTATTAAGTCCGCTATTGGGTTTCGGAAAGAGGCTTAACAGACCCTGAGAAAACGAACTAACGTTGATTGGGCCAAAGGGGGATAGAAATGGCAACTGGTTGTTGGGAATCGGAAACGCCGGGTTGACGAACTCGATGGCGAGCTGGTGAGCAGGATTGCTACACAGGCCCGCGCTATCAAACGATTCCCCTTTAGTTGCATCACACAGCTCCGAAAAATCCCCGGTGCGTTGTTTCAAAGAAGGCACGGTGGAACCAGTGGTTTCGCCCTGGCGGTTGCGGAAGCCCTCGTAAAAGGCAAAGACGAACGTCTTATCTTTGCGAATCGGCGCGCCAACCGATCCGCCGAATTGATTTTGTTTTAACGGCTCAACGGTCGTAGCGGGAAACCGGGTCGCATCGAAGGCATCGTTGCGAAGAAACTCCCAGACGGCCCCATGAATTGCGTTCGAACCCGAGCGAGTGACGATGTTGGTGGTTGATCCGAGACTGTTGCCGAATTCAGCGTTCGCGTTATGAGTAAGAATTCTGAACTCCGAAATAGCATCGACTGGTGGCTTCAGAACGAAACCGCCATCTACTCCATTGAAGTTATTCGCCCCATCGATCAGAAAGTTGTTCGACTCCGGCCGCTGCCCATTCACCGCATAGGCCTGTCCTTCACGCAACGAGCCTCCCGCTTCCGCCAAACCCGCTGTGAGCGGAACGACACCCGGTTGGAGCCAGCCAAGCTGGGAAAAATTTCGCCCATCCAGCGGTAGATCGAGGATTTCGCGTTCCTGCACAACTTGCCCCAGGCTGGTCACTGTGGGTTGGATCAGTTCGGCGTCGGCTTGCACCTGGACTCGTTCCTTCTCGGAGCCAACCGTTAGATGGACCGGAACCGCGGCGGTTTCGTTGACGTCTAACGCGATACCCTCCTGGAGATATTTCTGGAAACCGGTGGCGGCCACTTCCAACCGATAATGTCCTACCGGCAACTCCAGCAGCAGGTAATTCCCGCTGCGATTAGTTGTTGCTGTCCGCACAAGTCCGGTTTCTACCTGCCGCGCAGTCACCGTCGCATTTTGCACGACAGCGCCGCTGGGGTCTGAAACTGTTCCCCGAATGTTTCCTGTAATTTGCTGTGCCGAAGCAACCGTGCTTGCAAGCAGTATTGCGAAAAGCAGATTTCTGGCGTTAGTCATGGACCTTTATCCCCCGGCGAAAATTGTCTCTAGCAAAAACCGGAATCACAGTAGCTCTTGAAAAGGACAGGTTTGCTCGAATTAAAGTGACGCGATTATAAGGACGGCGAAAAAAGGATCAATAATGGAAAAAGAGTAGGAGAGCAATTCTGAAGGTAGTCTGTTTCTACTATTGTTCAGTTCGTGAGTACCCATTTACGCTGCTTCGATTCTGGGTTTCGTCACGTTCCGTCGAATGAACGCTTCCTCGGCAAAAAGCATTTCTGTTCCCGCTGCTCCGATTGGCTTGCGACGCCAACTAGGATTGGCGTCAGCCACGGCGGCCGTGGCTGGCGAGTCCATTGCAGTAGGCATCTTTCTTACTCCAGCGGGAATGGCGAAGTCGTTGGGTTCTCCCTTCTGGCTGCTCGTAGTGTGGATCATCGTTGGAATTCTCACAGTGTGTGGCGCACTCTGTTACGGAGAACTCGCCGCCCGCTTTCCGAGTAACGGCGGAGTCTATGTTTATCTCTCCGAGACCTGCGGTGGCCGTGTTGCTTTTTTGTACGGTTGGATGTGTCTGCTAGTGCTTGACCCCGGTCTCACGGCTGCGCTCGCTGTTGGATTGGCGAGTTATGTCGCGTACATCTTTCCGTCTTCGATCCTGGTCATCAAATTCGTCGCCATTGGCGTGATTTGGGCACTATGTGTTCTGAACATGTTGAGTATCCGAGTGAGCGCCGGATTCCTGCGCTGGACAACTTGGCTCAAACTCGGCGTGCTCGGATTGCTAGTCCTGTGGGCGTTCGTTTTGCGCCTGGGATCGTGGTCCAACTTTGTTCCCTTCATTGCGCAACGCCCCGGCTCGCTGGCTCTGGGACCAGCCCTCGGCGCAGCGATGGTCGGGGCATTCTTTTCGTTCGGCGGCTGGTGGGATGTAAGCAAGATTGCTGGAGAAGTGCGTGACCCGGGTCGTAACCTGCCGCGCGCGATGCTGCTGGGAGTGCTGGTTGTTACCGCGATTTACATTCTGGTAAGCGCTGCGTTCTTGTACATCGTCCCGCTAGGAAGCGTTACTTCGGACCAAACCTTTGTTGCCCAAGCGGGAGCAATATTGTTCGGCCGCGCCGGCGGAGTCGTATTTGCTGCCATCGTTGTCGTTTGTGTGCTGAGCAGCCTGGCCGCACTTATCATGTCGGCTCCCAGGGTCTACTATGCGATGGCGCAGGATGGCCTGTTCCTGAAGGCGGTCGCTCGTACCCATCCACGATTCGGCACTCCGGCAAACGCGATCTTTATTCAGGGACTGGTCGCGTCCGTGCTGGTGTCGATCGGAAGCTTTCAACAGATCATCTCGTATTTTATCTTCGTGGCAGTTGTGTTCTTGACCCTTACGGGAGCGGGTTTGTTCATTGTACGGTCGCGCCATCAAGACACGACCCCTGCATTTCTGACTCCGGCGTATCCGCTCCCGCTGGCGGTATTTCTAGTCTTGATGTCGTTGTTACTCGCGCTTTTGGTTCTGCACAGTCCGCATGAGGCGTTGCTCGGAACAGTTGTAGTGCTGGCGGGACTGCCTGTCTACGGCGCTTTCCAGCGAAAAGCTACAATGACTGCAAGTCCTGGACACGAATTAACCGGGCGCGAGACTTTCAAAGAGCGTTGACGATGAAACAGTCCAGGAAGCAGAGATCCAAAGCCGCTAAAGGCCCGCAGCAGGCGAAGCCGGCATCCAAGATCGCTCTCATAGAAGATTCCGAAGCCACTGGTGAAGTCGCTGCGGCGTACGATTTCTGGCGGGCAGGCTCGGGGCGACGCCAAGTCCCTGGGATTATCAAATGCTTCGGGGCACGTCCCGATTTTCTGCGCCAGGTAATCGAGTTCTCAAATACAGTTCACTTTTCTGAGGGACATCTGTCGCGGCGGCATAAAGAAATGATTGCCAGCCACGTTTCTTACCTGAACCGCTGTCCGTATTGACTCGACAGCCATGCTTACTTCCTGCGTGTTCAGGGAGCCACAGATCAATGCGTACAAGCAATCGTCCAAGGCAAACTTGACGAAGCCGGCCTCACTGCGAGCGAGCGGGCTTTGCTGGAGTACGTGGAGTTGGTTACGAAATCTGCATACAAAACAACCATGGAGGATGTGCAGAAGCTCCGCGACATAGGCTGGAAGGAAGAACAAATTGCCGAGGCAGTGTATGTCACTGCAATGTTCGCCTTCTTTAACCGCGTCGCAGATGCCTTTGGGGTTCCTTCCCAGGACTACCTCTCGACCGGAAAATTGACCCCTTGATTCCAGATGTGGCCAGCGCGCTGCACACGTCCACGCCATCGGGTGGTCCGAGAGCGTGGATGTGGTCCGACCGGTGAGTTTTCAGATTGCGGCTGAATAACGGCCAATCCGGAAACTGGACCACCACCGATACGCGGACCCAATCTTTACACCCTGGTCACCCCCGTGTTACCCTCGAACACATACAACGAAAGAGTAAAAAATTAGAAGGAGTGCACCAGGTTAGTGCTAGCCAGAGAGCAAAAGAAATCCGTTATTGACCAGTACGGGACCCATCCTACCGATACCGGGAGTCCAGAAGTCCAGATCGCTCTGTTGAGCGAACGCATCGGTCAATTACAGGAGCACTTCAAAGCGCACCTAAAAGATCATGGCTCACGCCGTGGTCTTCTCATGCTGGTCAGCAAGCGTCGCCGTTTGCTCGACTACCTCAAAAAATACGATTCCGAGCGCTACAAGACGGTTGTTCAAAGACTCGGCCTCCGCAAGTAAAGGGCTGTTTCTGTTGGGCTGTTTGTTCCTACGCCATCGGGACCGTGCCGTAGTGTGTCTGGCGGGCAATTGAGGCAAAAGCAGGTTGCGTTCCCATCCCTCCCTGGAATTCGCGAGCTGGTATTCACTAACGGGTTGCGCTGTGGTTTATCCCACATGCGTTCCGCTCTCCTGAAAAAGGAAAACAATAATGAAACAAGAAATTTCTGTTGATCTAGCCGGCGGCAAACGCATTTCGTTTGAAACCGGAAAGCTGGCCAAGCAGGCCCACGGCTCAGTCGTGGTGCGAATTGGCGATAACGTGGTGCTGGCCACGGCGACTGCAAACCCGGACCCGCGCGAGGGAATTGATTTCTTCCCGCTGACCGTTGACTACCGCGAGTACACCTACGCGGGTGGACGTATTCCCGGCGGCTTTATCAAGCGCGAAGGCCGTCCCAGTGAACGCGAGATTCTCACCAGCCGGCAAATTGATCGCCCCGTGCGGCCGCTTTTTCCCGATGGCTTTCGCTGCGAAACTCAGGTGATTGCGTTTGTGCTTTCGGCTGATACCGAGAACGATCCTGACGTCGCTGGCATCAACGGCGCATCCGCGGCCCTCACCATCTCCGACATTCCGTTCAATGGCCCGATTGGCGCGGTGCGCGTTGGGCTGGTCAACGGCCAGTTCCTCATCAATCCGACGTACAGCGAGATGCGTGACAGCTTGGTGAACATTATGGTCGTCGGCACCGCTGACGGGATTGTGATGATTGAATCCGGCGCCAAGGAAGTTAAAGAAGAGACCGTCGTTGACGCCATCGAATTTGCTCACGCTGAGATTAAGAAGATTTGCGCGGCGATCAATGACCTTCGCTCGAAGGCAGGCAAACCGAAGAGGGAAGTGACGCCTCCGGAATTCGATCAGGCCTATTACGACGGACTGAAGTCAAAGATCGGCGCAGATTTGACTGATCGCCTGGATACGCAAAAACATCCCAAGGCCGAGAGCCACACCCTGGTTCGGGAACTGAAAAAGGAATTGCAGGCTGCGATCCCCGAGGACGATGACGAGGCGCTGGCCAAGCTGAAGACTTACTACGAAGCGCTTCGTGAGCGGATTTTCCGCGAGGCTGTCATCAAGCAGAAGCGCCGTCCTGATGGCCGCGCTTTCGATCAGATCCGTGATATTTGGATCGAAGTTGGCGTGTTGCCCCGCACGCATGGCTCAGCCATCTTCACTCGCGGCGAAACTCAGGCTTTGGTCACTACAACGCTCGGTACCAGTGACGACATGCAGCGTCTCGAAGTCTTCGAAGGCGAAGCCAAGAAACGCTTCATGCTTCACTATAACTTTCCGCCATTTTCCGTTGGAGAAGTGGCATTTCTGCGAGGTGCAGGACGTCGCGAGATCGGTCATGGAGCACTGGCTGAACGAGCGCTTTCTGCGGTGCTTCCGGGCGAAGACAAGTGGCCCTATGCCATGCGCGTTGTCTCCGACATTCTGGAGTCGAACGGATCGTCCTCGATGGCGAGTGTTTGCGGTGCTGCTCTTTCGCTGATGGATGCCGGCGTACCGTTGAAGGCTCCGGTTGCGGGCGTTGCCATGGGATTGGTCAAAGAAGGCGAAGATTACGCCATTCTGACCGACATCGCGGGCGCTGAAGACCACTATGGCGATATGGACTTCAAAGTCGCAGGCACAAGAGATGGCATCACTGCGCTGCAAATGGACATCAAGGTCGGCGGCATCACGGCGCAGATCATGCGGGAGGCCCTGGCCCAGGCGCAACGTGGGCGAATGTTCATTCTCGGCAAGATGGAAGAGGTACTGACCACCCATCGCGAAAAAGTTTCCGCATATGCACCCCGCATTTACACCCTACAGATTCCTGTGGACAAGATTCGCGACGTGATTGGGCCCGGTGGCAAAATGATTCGCTCGATCATCGAGCAGACGGGCGTCAAGATTGATGTCGAAGATACTGGCAAAATAAATGTCGCCTCGAACGATGAGGTATCGGCTAACAAGGCGTTGCAGATCATCCGTGATCTCACGGCTAGTGCTGAAGTGGGGAGGACGTATCTTGGCAAAGTCACACGCCTGGCTGATTTCGGCGCTTTCGTTGAAATCATTCCTGGCACAGAAGGCCTGCTTCACATCAGCGAAGTTGCGGAGCATCGGATCAAAGATGTTCGCGACGAACTGAAAGAGGGCGATCAGGTGCTGGTGAAAGTGCTTGCTGTGGAAGGGAATCGAATCCGGCTGTCCCGCAAAGCGATTCTCAAGGAGCAGCGCGCCAAAATGGGTGGAAGCGCGCCTCCCGCTGAAGGTGGCGTCGAAGCCCCGGCGGATTCTGTCGCGGTAGGCGTGCCTGTTGCCGGCGCGGCCCTGACCCTTGAAGGTGGCGCGGACTTCGAAGAAGGCGACGAACCCAATTTCAACCGCGTAGAGTCCTCATCTTTGTCCCAAGCCGCCCCTCGGCCAGAGGGTGATCGCGGCGGCGACGGTGGAGGACGCGGGGGCCGGCCCGGAGGTGGGGGCGGCGGTGGACGCACTCGCCGGCGTCGGGACGGTGGACGTGGAGGGCATGGGGGTGGTCACGGTGGCCACGGCGGAGGACGGCACTAGAGCTTTGCATATCGAAGGTTACGAAGAAGGCCGCGAGGAGAATCGCGGCTTTTCTTTTTGCATCCACTACTCATGCCCGTTGTCTCGGAAAGGAAAGATGCATGAACGACGTGATTTTGAAACGCTTTGAGCATCCCGACGAAGTGCGGACCTTCGAAAAAGGAAAATTTGAGCTGGTTCAACTCGCAGGTATGACGATTGGCCGCGCAAGTTACGAACCTGGATGGAAATGGTCGGTCCACGTCGGAAAAGCGGCAGGCGCAAAAAGCTGCATGGTGGAACACGTGGGCTTGGTGATCTCCGGCTGCGCGACCGCCGCGATGGACGATGGCCGCGTTATCGAAATGAAGGCAGGCGATCTCTTCTACATCGCGCCTGGACATGACAGTTGGGTGGTTGGGGACGAGCCCTACGTGTCCTTACACTTCTTGGGCGCCAGTGACTACGCACGGAAGAAGTAACACAGGGCCAGTGGCGCTCTGAACATCGGGATTGCTGGCTAGGCGGGCTGCAAGCTTTTAACCGCAAAGGTCGCAAAGGTTCGCAAAGGCCGCAAAGAAGAGCCGTTCTTTGCGTACTTTGCGGCCTCCTTGGCGACCTTTGCGGTTAAAGCTTTGACCTTCCGACTAAATCCCTCATCCCAATTGCAGCGTGACCCGTGTCACTGAAGCCGCTGGCAAGTGCGCAACCACCTCGCTCTTAGTCTCCAGCTTTCCAGGTTTCGGAACGACCGCTTGCCGGTCAGTGAAGGTGTTGCGAGCGTGAATGTCGGCGGCGGTTAGCACCATACTCTCGCCGGACTTGACTTGCGCCCCGCGCAAAATGATTTGCGCATCAATGGCATCGGTCACGCCCGGATTCACCGCCGTGAGCACAAGTTCTTTATCGTGCAATGAGGCCGAGCCTCGCAATCCCCAGGACGACGCCGGTTTGTCCTCTCGCTGGTAGTGAATGGACGGCGCCGAGAACTCAGCGCGCACGGCTTGGCCTCCCTGGTGTGCCGCATACATTGCGAACACATGACCGACGGGTGTTACGCAGAACCTGTCTTCATGCGCGAGATACAGGCTGTTGAGGCAGTTGATTAGTTGCGCGCAGCAGGCGATGGCTACTTTTTCTGGATGACGATTGAAAGTATCGAGCGTCATGCCGCTGAATACCGCGTCTCGCAGCGTGGGCAATTGCTCGAGTTGATCGGTGGGAGTCAGCGCGCTGCCAGGACGGTACCACGGGCCCCATTCGTCCACCACAAGCTTGACGTGGTGGTCCGTATCTACTTCGCCCATGATCTGCCAGTGAGAATTGATCATGGATTCCATGCGGTCACCCTCACGCAGCACTTCATACCAGTCCACCGGATCGAAATTGACGGCGTCGCCTTTCCCGGCGTCCCAGTCCTGAGTTTTTCCGCGGCTCAGGTTCCAGGCGTAGTGATGGAGAGCCCATCCGTACATGCTCTTGATCTGATTTTTTCCTTTGCGCGCCATTTCTTCAAAGAATCCCCGCGTCCACTCCGGTTCGCCGCCGCCTGGTCCGGCGCCGATGAATTGCAGCTTGGTGCCATACTCCGGAACCCAGGTCGTAAATCTGCGATATTCGATGGCGTACTCCTGGGGGGTGAAGTTCCCGCCGCATCCCCAGGACTCGTTACCGACGCCCCAATAGCGAACATTGAAGGGTTCTTTGAATCCGGCCGCGGCGCGTTGGTCGGCGAGTGTGGTGCTGCCGGCGGGCGAGTTGCAGTACTCGACCCAGCGATCGAACTCCTGAGCGGGAAGGCTACGCAGGTTCGCGGCAAGATAGGGTTGCGCATCGAGCAGGCGGCAGAATTGCACAAATTCGTTGGTGCCAAAACGATTGGGATCGTAACGATGGGCGGCCGGCGCGTCGGGAGCCTCGTCTCCATTCCAGAAATTTGTGCGTCGCGGACGCTTCTCGACTGGGCCAATACCATCGCGCCAGTCGTAGCTATCGGCAAAGCAGCCGCCCGGATAGCGCACCATTGCCGGCTTGATCTTGCGCATTTCGTCAATCAGCTCTTTGCGGATTCCGCTGATGTTGGGAACCTTTGAGTTCTCGCCCACCCAGATTCCGTCATAAATCACGCCGCTGAGGTTCTCCGTGAAGTGGCCGTAAATATTGGGCGAGATGGTTCCCAGGGGCTCATCGAGTAGAACTTCAATGCGTGCTCCAGCATTCTGGGCGAAGGCGATTGGAGCAGATTTGCAAGCCAGTAGGAATCCGGCGGAAGTGGCTGCGCCGCGAAGAAAATCTCTGCGTTTCATCATAGGGATTTTTCCGGGAAGTATAGTAAACGTTTACTGCATTTCGCGCCACAGATTTTTCGGAGGTGTCGGCCGCACGGTTCCAGGGTGTGCGACAAATTTACCCTGCGCGCAGGTTGGTGTACGCTCAATCTGAACCCACACATTCATGGCCGACGCTTTCATTTGCGACGCGATCCGTACGCCGTTTGGGAAATACGGCGGCGCGTTGTCATCTATTCGCGCTGATGATCTGGGTGCGATTCCTATCAAGGCTCTCATGAAGCGCAATCTCAAAGTGGATTGGGGCGCGCTCGACGACGTCATTTACGGATGCGCCAATCAAGCGGGCGAAGATAATCGCAACGTAGCCCGGATGGGATTGTTGCTGGCTGGATTGCCGAAAGACGTGCCTGGCGCGACTGTAAACAGGCTCTGCGGATCAAGCCTGGAAGCGGCGTCAATTGCGGCGCGCGCAATCAAGAGCGGTGAGGCCGAGCTTGTGATCGCTGGCGGAGTAGAGAGCATGTCGCGTGCGCCATTCGTTATGGGCAAAGCGGGCGCGGCATTTTCGCGTTCCATGAAGATAGAAGACACAACTATTGGGTGGCGCTTCGTTAATCCCTTGATGAAGCAGAAATACGGGACCGACTCGATGCCGGAGACGGGAGAGAACGTGGCTGAAGAGTGGCACATCTCACGCGAGGACCAGGATAGCCTTGCCTTCAGAAGCCAGCAGCGCGCGGCAGCGGCAGTAAAGGCGGGCCTCATGGCTGAAGAGATCGTTCCTGTAACTGTTCCGGGCAAAAAAGGCGATGCAACTCTTGTCACTAGCGACGAGCAGCCGCGTCCAGATACGACGTTGGAAGGCCTTGCCAAGCTGAAGCCAATAGTTAAACCGAATGGCACCGTCACTGCCGGAAATGCCTCCGGGATAAACGATGGAGCGTGCGCGCTGCTGATAGCTTCGGAAGACGCGGCCAGCAAGCATGGACTCACGCCGCTAGCGCGAGTAGTCACATCAGCGGCAGCGGGAATTTTCCCCCGAGTCATGGGAATCGGTCCAGTGCCGGCGACGCGTAAGGTGCTTGCCAAGGCGAATCTCAAACTCTCCGATATGAACCTGATCGAATTGAACGAAGCTTTCGCTTCACAATCCCTCGCTGTGCTGAGAGACCTGGGACTGCCCGATGACGCGGAGCATGTGAACCCGAACGGAGGCGCAATCGCCATTGGCCATCCTCTCGGAGCAAGTGGCGCGCGCCTCATTACAACCGCGATAAATCACCTGAAGCGAACCGGCGGGCGGTATGCGCTTTGCACTATGTGTATCGGCGTGGGGCAGGGAATCGCACTGATTCTCGAGCGGGTCTGAATGCCATTCTGGTTGCTACCTGCAACCCGAGACTCAAGATTAAGTAACTCTTTTCGCTGAGTTCGTGTACCCTCGTGGCGTGAATGCAAGCGGAGTCGGGCTTCTGCACAAATCCAACCAGAGTACTGCCCGGGCCATTAAGAAAGTCGGTCTCTTCTCGTTTGTGTTCGTGATGTATTCCTATAACACTGCTGGCCCTTTTGGCCTTGAAGATCAGGTGCGCACGGCTGGCCCGGGAATGGCGCTCATCTATCAGCTCCTGATTCCGTTTTTCTGGTGCATTCCGATTTCATTGGTTGCGGCTGAGTTGACGACCGCGATGCCGGTTCAAGGGGGCTTTTATCGTTGGACGCGCGAGGCCTTCGGAGACTTCTGGGGATTTCTCGCCGGATGGTGGAACTGGTGCGCTTCGTTTCTGCTTGGGGCCCTCTACGCGGTGCTATTTACCGATTATCTTGCTTTTTATTTTCCCCAACTCACTGGCTGGCGTCACTTCATGGTTGCGGCTTCAGTGATCGCGCTCATCGGCTACATCAACGTACGCGGAATCCGCTTGGTAGGAAAGGTTGCCACGATTCTCGAACTGGGAATTCTCTTCATCGTGCTTATCATGTGCATTGCGAGCGTGAGGATGTGGCACAACAATCCATTTCTGCCAATCATTCCGCCGCACAAGCCGGTATTCCAGGTTTTTGGCGTTGGGCTGGCTTTGGGGCTGTGGCTTTACGCTGGATATGAGCAAGTTTCCTCGGTAGCACACGAGGTGGAAGATCCGCAGAGAAACTATCCGCTGGCGCTAGCCTGGGTGGTTCCGCTTTCGATGGCGACGTATTTGCTGCCAACCGCATGTGCGCTCGCGGCCTTGGGCGACTGGGAGAAATGGGGGACTGGATATTTTTCTCAGGCAGCATTCCTCATCGGCGGCCCGGTGCTTGGCTTTGCCATAACCGCCGCTGCTGCGGTGATGAATCTCTCCATCCTCAACAGCACAATCCTGACGACGACGCGCATGCCATCGTCGATGGCTGAAGATGGATATTTGTCTCCAGTGCTGGCGCGCATTCATCCCAAGTTCGGCACGCCCTGGATTGCGATCCTGCTTTCCGCAACAATTTACTGTCTGCTTGCCTGGCACAGCGTGACTCAGTTGATTTCGGTTTACATCTGGCTGCGTATCGCGACTTCAGTCCTAACCGTGCTCTCCGCGTGGCAATTGCGGCGGAAACGTCCTGACCTGCAACGTACATTTCGTATTCCTTGGGGAAATAAAGGGTTGGCATATGCGGTCATTGCTCCCCTGTTGATGAGCGGAGTCGCAATGATCGCCAGCGACAAGTTCGCCCTGAAATGGGGACCAGTTGCGCTGCTGCTCGGACCGGCCGCCTATTTATTATTCCGGAGAAAGAAAGACGTTCAGCTGACCCAATCCAACACTTTGTAATAGGCCCCGGCAAATGGTAGGAACCAAGGGGTGCCGTTGTAGAGTCCAAGCGGCGCGCCGGGGAATGGAATCGCAGAGTAGGGAATCTCAACTCGCCTGCCGGACATTTGTTCCGCCACTTTCGCGCCTAGATAAGTCGCCATTGCGACTCCGTGACCAGCATATCCGAGCGCGTAGTACATGCCGTCCTGCTGCCCGGCGTGCGGCATCGTATCGAAGCAGAAATCCAGAGTTCCGCCCCAGGCGTGCTCTATTTTTGTATGGCGCAGCTGCGGGAACACGTGGACCATGTCGCCGCGCAATATTTCAGCGCTGCGGCGAATCGTTTGTTTTGTCTCCGGAAAGAACGCGGCGCGCCCGCCGAACAGCATGCGATTGTCAGGCGTGAGCCGGTAATAGTGAAGATAATGTTTGGAATCGTAGATCATGCGATTCTGCGGGCTGAGCTCGCGAACTAAGTCTTCTGGCAAGCGCGCCGTTGCAATGATGAAGGAGCCGATGGGAATCATTTTCTTGCGTAATCCGGGAGTCGCATTTGAGGTATAGCCGCCGGTGGCGACCAGAACATCTCGAGCCAGAATGGTTCCGCGCGAGCTCGTTACTTCAAATCCCCGTTCTCCATTTTGTGAAGTGCGCGTGATCTTCTGAACCTTGGCGTTTTCGTAAACAGACGCCCCAGCGTTGAGAGCGGCTCCGGCCAAGCCTGCAACATAACGTGCAGGATTCAGTCCCGCGCTGGTCTCATCTGCAATCCCTCCGAAGTAAACCGCCGAGCCAATCTCTCCCGATAACTCTGCACGCGGGATAATTCGCAATTCGTGGTTGAATTCTTTCGCGATCACCTCCGCAGACCGGGAGTACCCATCAAAGTGCGACTGTTTGCAGGCAACTTCCAGATGTCCGCAGCGCGAGAAATTGCAGTCTATGTTCTCTTCGCGGACAATCTGCTCGACAGCAGTGATCGAATCAAGCGAAGCCGCATACATTTGCCTGGCCATCTCAATTCCGTAACGACTGGAAAGCGCCTCGGCACTTAGTTTCATTCCCGTCAGCACCATGCCGCCATTGCGCGAACTGGCGCCCCATCCGATGCTGTTGGCTTCGAGCACTGCGACTTTGGCGCCGAGCTTTGCCAGAGTACGGGCGGCGGAGAGACCCGTGAAGCCTGCGCCAATCACGATCACATCTGCCTGCGCAGGGAGATCACCCTCGGTCCCTGGCGGAAAAGATGTGGTCGTTTGCCAGTAGTTGGATTCGCTGAAGTCAGCAGTCATGTTTTGGGCGTTGTCTGGCTTGCATAGACAACGTACGAAGTTAATGTGCGGAGGCTTCGGTTAACTGACGAATAATCTGAACTTCGCGCTCACGATAAGGTTTGCCATCTGGATAGAAGACCTCATGGAACCAGATTGGAGGCATTTGCAACACGTAAGGCTTCTGCCACGAATCCCACGGTAGATAGGTTTGCGTCTTGCCGCCGACCAGCCCCCAATTGATGGCCGCAACATGATTCTGCTTCGCTACGGGCAAGATCATGTCGAACGTGCTGCCCATAGGCCGCGCCATGAATTCTGTGCACAGAATCGGCCGGTGATAACTCTGCAACCAGCGGATGCGCTGCTCAAAATCCTCTGGCCAGCTGTAATTATGGAAAGACACAACGTCCGATCGCTCTAATTGAACGCGCGCGATCGGATCGAGTTTTTCTGGGGAGGACCAGTCGCCTTCCCAGACTCCGCTGGTTAGTGGCTGCGATGGGTTAGAGGACCGCGCCCAATCAAAAACCTTGGGCAGCATCTCCAGCACAAGCTTCCGTTTGATTTCTGGATCAACACCGTCGCGAAGGCCACCACCGGAGTTCGAGGGTTCATTCCACAGGTCCCACGCAAGAACCCGTGAGTCCGCGGCGAATGCTCCGACTACTCCCAGAACATAGGCCCGCAGCCGAGGTTGCTGCGCCGGATCGTGTAGCGCTTGCGTGCCCGGACTCTGCAGCCAACCCGAATTGTGTACTCCCGGAATCGGCGGATGTTGTGGCCCGAGGTGCGGATTAGGATCCCAGCAAGAGTCGAACAGCACAAAGATAGGTCGAATGTGGTGCTTCGATGCAACTCCGAGGAATGAATCAATCTTCTTGGTAAAGCCGGCGGAATCCTGCTGCCATAAGAGGTCATGCAGGAAAACTCGCATGGTGGTCATCCCCAGGCCTTCGGCCCATCCCAACTCTTTGTCGATTTCCTGAAGATCAAAGGTTTCGGTCTGCCACATTTCCAGTTGGTTGATTGCGTTGGACGGAATAAAGTTGCTGCCAACAATCCAGTGCTGGTGTTCGTACCAGTCGTTGGCTTTTGTCTCGGTCCAGCGCTGAGGTTGTGTCTCCGCCAGAGCCTGGGTGCCCACAAATAGCAGCGCAATTATGAGCAGTGGAAAGCGTGTCACGTCGGTACCTCCAACGAACCTGAAATCGGTCGCAGCACACGGTCGCGAATGTACTCACGGCTGCGCTGGAACATACTACTCCCTGAGCGACAGCCGCAACTTCTCCGCCGCCAGTTCGGGAGTAATATCCCGCTGCGGTGTGCCCAGCATTTCAAATCCCACCATAAATTTCCGCACCGTCGCCGAGCGCAGCAGCGGAGGATAAAAGTGCGCATGAAAATGCCACTCTGGATGAGGACAATCGTCGCAAGGTGATTGGTGGAGTCCCATTGAATACGGAAATGGCACGCCGAAAACCTGATCGTAAGTTGAGACGATCTGTTTCAGAATTGCACTCAGTTGTGCGACTTCATTCTGGCTGAGTTCCGCGAAATCCTTCAAGTGGCGACGGCTGCAAAGCAAAATCTCGAATGGCCAGACCGCCCAGAAGGGGACTATGGCCACGAATCCCGGATTGGCGCACACTATGCGCGCCTTCTCGCTTTGTTCGACGTTTACATAATCGCAGAGGAGGCAACTCTTGTGTTCCGCGTGATAGGCGCGTTGCGATGCTAGCTCTCGCGCCGGCGCCTCCGGAATGGAGGCTGTTGCCCATATCTGGCAATGGGGATGCGGGTTGCTCGCGCCCATCATTTCGCCGCGATTCTCGAAAATTTGCACGTACTTCATATTTGGAGTTTCACACAGCTCTGCCGTTTGCGCAGTCCAGGTGCGTACCACCTCTTCGATTTCCGTGGGCCCCATGCTTGACAGGGCAAGATCGTGGCGGGCAGAGAAGCACATTACCCGGCAGGTACCCGGCTCCCCCTCGGCAACCAGCAGGCCTTTCGACTGAAAATCGAGGCGAGACGTGGGCGCGTTTTTCTCCAAAGCCGCAAAATCGTTTTCAAACACGAACGTGGAAGCGTACAGCGGGTTCTTCGCGCCGCCGGCGCGCTGATTGCCCGGGCACAGATAGCATGACGGATCGTATTTCGGGCGTTCGGCAACCGGCGCGGGCTCAATCGCACCCTGCCAGGGGCGCTGCGTGCGATGAGGTGAAACCAGCACCCATTCCCTGGTCAGCGGATTGAATCGGCGATGAGGAGTTTCGCTGAGCTTCCAGTTGTCTTGCATTATCTCCGACCACGTGCAATTGTTCTCAACCTTACCAAACGGACTTATGTTTCTCTCACAATCTGCGACTTAATTACAATAGCGTCACTTAATGAATGCCCTGCAATTAGCTGGACGATTTGAAGCGGAATTCCGCACGCGGCCCCGAGTGTTCAGCGCGCCAGGCCGGGTGAATCTGATCGGCGAGCACACGGATTATAACGACGGATTCGTCCTCCCCAGCGCGATTGGTTTCTATACGCGGGTGGCTGCTGCCGCTCGCCCCGGTCGCAAGCTGGGGTTTTACTCAACGCAGTTTCCCGAATCCTACGAATTGGAACTCAACACGATGCCGCAGTACCGCTTGGGAAAGTGGTGTGATTACGTTCTCGGCGTGGCCATCATGCTGCAGCAAGCTGGCTGCCCGCTGGTTGGGACCACTCTGCTGGTGGATGGCGAAGTCCCAATTGGGGCGGGCCTCAGTTCTTCTGCCGCCGTTGAAGTCGCGACGGCGCTTGCCCTCTCAAACATGGCCGGTGGGAAGCTGCCATTTCCGGAGCTCGCGAAGCTCTGCCAAAAAGCTGAAAACGAATTTGTTGGCGCGCGCGTTGGCATCATGGACCAATTCGTGTCGTGCCTCGCCAAAGAGGGCCACGCCTTGCTCTTGGATTGCCGCTCCCTCGATTTCGAGCTGGTTCCAATACCGACGAATGTAAAGCTGGTCATCTGCAACACCATGGTCAAGCATGAGCTCTCAGGTGGGGAGTACAACCGCCGCCGCGAGGAATGCGAGCAAGGAGTCGAGATTTTGTCCGGCTTCTACGACGGGATCCACGCCCTACGGGATGTTTCCCGAGATCAACTGCGGGCGCAAACCGAAGCCTTACCTCCGCTTATCTACAAACGATGTCTCCACGTGGTCGAAGAAAACTGCCGCGTGATGGAAGCAGTGCGATACTTGCGCTTCGACGACTTGCAAGCTGTAGGAAGGCTCATGCGAGAGTCACACCGCAGCTTGCGAGATTTATACGAAGTCAGTTGCCCCGAGTTGGACATTATGGTCGAGGCGGCGGAAGGCTTGCCGGGATATATCGGCGGACGAATGACCGGTGGAGGCTTTGGCGGGTGCACGGTAAATCTGGTTGAGGCGGTTCACGCGCAAGCGTTCGTGCAAGCGATCTCGGAACGTTACCGTCAGAAAACCGCGATCATTCCTGAAACTTACATTTGCACTCCGGCGAACGGCGCGGGAATTGAGCTGAATGCCTGATGATTCCGAACCCTAATCGTTCACATTATCTAAAACGAATTAGACCGGAGTTTACAAAATATTCACGATCAGAGATAATGCAGCGTTCTTCCATCGTGGCTTTCGCCTCGCTCCTGCAGGCGAATGTGGACAATCTAATCGGAGGATTGCGCGAATGAGGGTTGCTGCTCTCGTGCTTGCGCTCATGACTATCGTGGCGGACGTGCACAGCCAGGTTACAAAACGGCCGTTTGGGAAGACTCCGGACGGGACCGCCGTTGACCTTTACGTTTTGAAAAGTGGCGGACTTGAAGCTCACATTATTACCTACGGCGGCATTGTGCAGACGCTCAAAGTGCCCGACAAGAGTGGCAAATCGGCCGATGTGGCGCTGGGGTTCGATTCCCTCGACGGATATCTGCACAACACGCCGTACCTCGGTGCGATCATTGGGCGTTATGGCAACCGAATCGCTGGGGGTAAGTTCACTCTGGACGGGAAGACTTATCAGATCCCTCGGAATAATGGGACCAATGCCCTTCACGGCGGCACTACGGGATTCGATAAGGCAGTTTGGAAAGCAAAGGAAATTCCGCACGGGGTTGAACTTACCCATGTCAGTCCCGATGGCGATCAGGGATTTCCGGGTACGCTGACTACCGTTGTGCGCTACACGCTGGTAGGGAAGGACCTGAAAATCGAGTACTCGGCCACCACCGACAAAGACACGGTGCTGAACCTCACCAATCACACCTACTTCAACTTGGCCGGGCAAGGCAGTGGAGACATTCTGCAGAACCTGGTGAAGATTAACGCCAGCCGCTACACCCCGGTCGATGCCAATCTCATTCCGACCGGAGAACTGGCGCCGGTTGGCGGCACCCCCTTTGATTTCCGCAAACCCACTGCGGTTGGCGCAAGAATCGAAGCTGACAACGATCAACTGAAGAAGGGGCAAGGCTACGATCACAATTGGGTGCTCGACAGCAGCGGCGGAAAGCTCGCCGCGGCGGCAGAAGTTTATGAGCCATCCACTGGACGTGTGCTGCAGGTGCTCACCGACCAGCCCGGTGTGCAGTTCTATACCGGCAATTTTCTGGACGGGACCATCACCGGCAAGGATGGCAAAGTTTATAAGCGCCGCTTCGGATTGTGCCTTGAGACTCAGCATTTTCCGGATTCGCCGAACCATCCCAAGTTCCCGTCAACCGAGCTGAAACCCGGGCAGAAGTACCATACCGTGACGATCTACAGATTCTCAGCCCGTTAATCCCGGCTGGAGCTGAGGAACCGGAACGAATTTGCACGTCACCGCGAATTGCGACGCCATAATCATGCAGAATATTCATATGAGTACTGCCCGGCCGTCGCTGGATCAGTTGCGTGAGGAAGTTCTAGAAGCCAATCTTGAATTGGTGCGTCGCGGTCTGGTCTTATACACCTTCGGCAATGCCAGCGGAATTTCGCGTGAAGATGGTCTGGTAGTCATCAAGCCTAGCGGAGTTCCTTACGATCAAATGAAGCCTGAGGATCTGGTAATTAGTGACCTTGACGGCAAAGTAGGTTCGGGGGACCTGCGACCGTCTTCGGACCTTCCCACGCACCTAGTCCTGTACAAAGCGTTTCCGGAAATTGGCGGCGTCGTCCATACACATTCGGAATACGCGACTGCGTGGGCCCAAGCCCGCCGCGAAATCCCTTGCTTTGGGACAACTCACGCCGACTATTTCCACGGCCCGGTGCCGGTAACGGCCTCCATCCCAGACGACGACATCGCCGGAGATTATGAAAAGAATACGGGAACGGCGATTGTGGAGACGTTTCGTAAGCGAAATCCTGTTGCGATTCCAGGCGTCCTGGTTGCGAACCACGGGCCGTTTACCTGGGGCCATGACGCAAGCGCAGCCGCCCACAACGCTGTTATTCTCGAGTCCATCGCGCGCATGGCTTACTTCACAGCGACATTAAACTCACAAGCTGCGCCGATCGGAAAGGCGCTACACGATCGGCACTATCTCCGGAAGCACGGTCGCAATTCCTACTACGGTCAGGCAAAGGAAAAGAAATGATCTCACTGCTCGCGACGTCCGTACCAGAACGCCTGGTGCGCCTTTCTGCGATAGATGTAGCGATCATAGTCTTTTATTTTGGCCTGGTGCTGGCTATCGGCTGGTACTTAAAGGGCCGCGCGAATACCGGCGAAGATTTTTTCATGGCCGGACGCGAGATGACCGCGTGGGTCGCGGGGTTGAGTTTTCTTTCGGCCAACCTCGGAGCTCTGGAATTGATGGGCTGGGCGGGATCAGCCTACCAGTACGGCATACTGGCTACGCACTGGTACTGGATCGGCGCCATTCCTGCGATGCTCTTTCTCGCCTTGGTGATGATGCCGTTCTACTACATTTCCAAGACCCACTCCGTTCCCGGTTATTTGAAGCTACGCTTTGGAGAACCTGCGCGCGCGTTGTCCGCCGTTTCGTTTGGCTTCATGACGGTGCTAATGAGCGGCGTGAATATGTTCGCCATGGCCAAGGTCATGCAGATTGTGCTGGGGTGGGACATCAACTTCAGCATCTGGGTGTCGTCGCTTACGGTTGCCATCTATGTCACATTGGGCGGACTACGTTCGGCAATCTTCAATGAAGTCTTGCAGTTCTTTCTGATCTGGGCCGGCGCGCTGCTGATTCCAATTCTCGGGTTGTATGAAGCGGGAGGATGGGCGAATCTGAAGGTTCAGATTGCCCATAACTTCTCGGCGCAATATGTTCACCTCTGGTCTGGGCTGGGCCACTTTAGTACCAACCCAATGGGGATCCATTGGACGGGTATTGTATTTGGGCTTGGCGCGGTGCTCTCCATGGGTTACTGGACCACCGACTTTCTGGTCGTGCAGCGTATTTTGGCGGCGAAGGACATCCGCAGCGCGGAAATGGCACCCATCATTGGGGCCGGTTTCAAGATGCTCGTCCCCTTCATTGTGATCCTGCCTGGTTTGCTCGGGCTCGCGGTACTCCCCATCCACCTGACCGGAGAGTCCGAGGCGGTTGCCGGCGGTCACACCTATAACGACGTGTTGCCGCTGATGCTCGCGCGATATTGTGGTCCGGGATTGCTGGGCTTGGGAATCACGGCTTTGATCGCCGGCTTTATGTCCGGCATGGCGGGTAACGTGAGCGCGTTTACGACTGTTTGGACGTACGACATTTATCGTCCCCTGATCAACAGCCGTGGCACCGATCATCACTATGTGAATATGGGACGCTGGACGACGATCGTGGGCGTCCTCATCAGCGTGGGTACTGCTTACCTTGTAATGCAGTTCGCCAGCATTATGGACTATGTGCAGGCGCTCTTCAGCTTCTTCATCGCTCCCCTATTCGGAACGGTGCTTTTGGGAATGCTATGGAAACGGGCAACTGGCCCTGGCGGATTCTGGGGATTACTGTGTGGCACCCTATCTTCGATAGGCATGTGGGGATGGGTCAAAGCTGATCCCACAGCTCTGCGCTATGTGGCCCTCTCGGCGGATGCCAAGGCGCTCGCCCAGGACATGTATCAGGCGCTGTGGTCTTTTATGGTGTGCGTGACTGTGACCGTGGTAGTCAGTCTGGCAACAGCGCCGAAACCCGAGGCGGAGTTGGCCGGCCTGGTTTACGGACTGACAGAAGTTCCGTCTGTGGGAGACATCCCAATTTACAAGAAACCACTGTTTTGGGCGGCGGTTGTGTTGATCGTGTTCGTGATTTTGAACATCATCTTCTGGTAAACGGAGCGGCGAAGCATGATCTCGATTTGGTTTTTCATCGGGCTGTCATTATTGGTGAATGGCGCGCTGATTCTTGCCGCGGGGATCTATCAACTCGTCAATCCGCCTGAGAATCCCACAGTCGTGCTGTTTAACTTGCACGCCAATGTGTGGTGGGGAGCAATCTTGTTTGTGGTAGGTGCGTTTTACTGTTTGCATTTCCGTCCGAAGCATTCGTAGTTTGCCGATCGACAATTTATTTTCAGGGGCATTATGTCAGCCAAGAAAATGACCATGGGTATCATCGTAGGGAATCGCGGGTTCTTCCCCGATCACCTTGCCAAGAGTGGCCGCGAAGAAATCATTCGCGTGCTCGGGGCGGCGGGCATTGACGTCGTAGCATTGACTCCTGAGGAGAGCAAATACGGGGCGGTCGAAACTCGCGAAGAGTCGCGGCGCTGTGCCGAGTTGTTCAAGAAAAACCGTGATCGGATTGACGGCATCATCGTCACGCTTCCAAATTTCGGCGAAGAGCGCGCTATTGCCGATACCCTGCGTCTGGCCGACCTGCATGTGCCGGTGTTAATCCAGGCAACGCCCGATGATCCGAAGAAGATGACCATCGCCTTCCGCCGCGACAGTTTTTGCGGAAAGATGTCGGCCTGCAACAACCTTACCCAATATCGCATTCCGTATTCGATCACGACGCTGCATACCGAATCGCCCGATTCCCCCGAGTTCGCGAAAGATCTGCAGTGGTTCGCAGGGGTTTGCCGCGTGGTCAACGGATTCCGAAATTTGCGCGTAGGAGCCATCGGCGCGCGTCCAACTGCGTTCAATACGGTCCGCTACAGCGAAAAAATCCTTGAGGCGAATGGAATTTCGATTGAAACCCTTGACCTCTCCGAAGTCCTCGGGCGAATTCAACGTATGAAGGACAGTGACGACTTGGCGCAGGCCAAGCTGGCTTCCATCAAGAAGTATGTCGAGTCGAAAGACGTTCCCGAAGTTGCGCTGGTGAAAATGGCTAAACTGGGCGCGGTGGTTGATGAGTGGATGGCAGCAACTGAGGTGAAGATCAGTGCCGTCCAGTGCTGGACGTCGCTGGAAGAGAATCTTGGAGTTGTGCCGTGTACTGTCATGAGCATGATGAGCAACGAACTGCTATCGAGCGCGTGTGAAGTGGATATCGCCGGGGTGCTTGGCATGCATGCCTTGCAGCTGGCCTCAGGGACGCCGTCGGCACTGCTCGACTGGAACAATAATTACGGTTCCGACCCGAACAAGGCGGTTTGCTTCCATTGTTCGAACCTTCCGAAACATTTCTTCCGCTCCGTAAAAATGGAGTTTCAGGAAATCATTGCCGGCACCGTCGGCAAGGAAAATACATACGGCACCTGTTACGGGCTGATCAAGCCAGAAAAAATGAGCTTTGCGCGCTTTTCCACCGACGACCTTTCCGGCAAAATGCGCGGATATGTGGGCGCGGGCCGCTTTACCGACGACCCGCTCAACACTTTCGGCGGGGCTGGCGTTGTAGAAATTCCCAGGATGCAGAAGTTGCTCCACTACATCTGCGAGAACGGCTTCGAGCACCACGTTGCAGCGAATCTCTCAACGGTTGACGCTGCTGTGTACGAGGCAGCTACGCGCTATCTGGGCTGGGACATGTACTGGCACGAGCGGCCCGATGCATCGTGATTTCCTTCGTTCCTCTGCCGTTAGAAGAGCCTTTAACCACAGAAGGCACAGAGGTTTACAGAGGAAAGCTGGAAGCCACCGATTGCCTGCAATTAGATCCAATCCTCGCAAGCTGGGCGGAGATATTTACTGAATGGCGATTGTTGCAGGAGTGGATTTCGGCACTCTGAGCGTCCGCGTCTCCATCGTGGACAGCGAGCGTGGCATGCTGGCCTATGCGGTTGCTGAATACCCTCTGCACCGCAAGCGCGAAGATCCCGAGTACGCCACCCAATCACATGAAGACCACATGCGTGCCCTGGCCGAGGCTGCGCGCGAAGCAGTTAAGCAGGCCGGAATCCCCGGCGACAAAATCGAAGCCATTGCACTAGACACGACCGGCTCTTCGGTCATTCCTGTCGGCAAAGGTCTTCATCCCTTAGGCGAGTACTACTTGTGGTGCGATCACCGCGCCAAAGGCGAAGCCGAGGAAATCACCGCAGCGGCGCATCGCGAGAAACTTGAAGCTATCGAGTGGTGTGGCGGTGTGTATTCGTCCGAATGGGGGTTTTCCAAGCTGCTGCACTGGCTGCGGCACAATCCCGATCAGCTGAACGATTTCGTGTCCGCATTCGAGCACTGTGACATGGTCGCCGCAACCTTGTGCGGTATCACCGATCCAAGAAAAGTGAAGCGCAGCATTTGTGCTATGGGTCACAAGTGGCTGTGGAACGCGAAGCTCGGGGGCCTGCCGCCGGAAGAGTTTCTGGCGAAGGTTGACCCACTGCTCGGTGGTGTCCGCGAAAAGCTTGACGGCGAATACACAACATCAGATCAAATTGCCGGAACGCTCTCGCCATGGTGGGCCGAGAAGCTTGGATTGCAGCCAGGCATTCCAATTCCCGTCGGCGCCTTCGACGCTCATTGGGATGCAATCGGCGCGGGCTGCCGCACCGACGACATGGTGAATGTGGTCGGCACTTCCACCTGCATCATCGGTATCACGCCTTCGCCGAATCTGGTTCCCGGTGTCTGCGGCGTGGTGCAGGGAAGCGTTCATCCTCAACGCACCGGCATCGAAGCTGGTCTTTCCGCGGTCGGCGATATTTTTAATGCGATCACATCTCGCGCAGGCACCGACGTGGCCACGCTTAGCAAAGGCTTGGAAAACTTCCGGGCTGGACAAACCGGACTTTTGCGAATGACCTGGGACAATGGCGACCGAACCGTGCTGGTCAATCCGAACCTGCGCGGCATCACGCTGGGATGGAACCTGCAGAGCACCGCGCAAGACGAACTCTTTGCCGCGATCGAAGGCACTGCCCTTCACACCCGCGTGATTCTTGATCGCATGGGAAGCAACGGTGTTCGCATTCAACGCGTAATCAATGCCGGTGGGATTCCGCAGAAGAATGAAGTGTTGAATCGTGTGTACGCCAACGTTCTCGGACGGCCCGTGCTCGTGCCTACGAAAAGTGTGACCAGCTTGGGTTCTGCGATTTTCGCGTTTCTTGCGGCGGGCACTTTCAAGAGCATTGAAGAAGCGCAGGACAAAATCTGTCCGCCACATCGAGTTTACGAGCCAGATCCATCCGAGCGGCGGGTTTACGACGAACTATACCGGCTCTTCAGCCGCCTGTACTTCGGCTTCGGCGACAAGCGAATGGAAATGGGTGATGTGATGCCAGCGCTCATCCAACTTTCAGAACGTAGCCATAAAGCCTAGGTTTTCTTTGCGACCTTTGCGAACCTTAGCGTCCTCTGCGGTTAAAGATTTTGCCTCTTCTTTGGAAGGGCAAGGCTTTTGACCGCAAAGTTCGCTAAGGTGCGCAAAGATCGCAGAGAAAGGCGTGATCGATGAGTCTTCGAATGCGAAACATATCCCACCTCGTTGCGGTGCTCATGCTCCTCTGCCGGTCTTTTGCCGCATCAGCCCAGACCGCACCAACGCCTCCTATGGGCTGGAACAGTTGGGATTCGTACGGCACCACGGTGCGGGAAGAGCAAGTGAAGGCGAACGCCGATGCTATGGCGCGCGATCTTGCCAGCCATGGATGGCAGTACGTCGTCGTGGACATCCAATGGTACGAGCCCAACGCGCAAGGGCATGACTACGCTCCTGGCGCCAAGCTCGCGATGGATCAGTTCGGCCGGCTGCTCCCCGCAGCGAACCGTTTTCCTTCCGCTGCCGATGGGCGCGGTTTCAAGTCCCTTGCAGATTACGTGCATGATAAAGGACTGAAGTTCGGAATCCATATCATGCGGGGTATTCCGCGGCAAGCAGTCGAGCAGAATCTTCCGATCAAAGGAACGAAATATCACGCCGCAGACATCGCGGATAAAGACAATTCATGTCGCTGGAATCCAGACATGTGGGGCGTGGACACGACCAAGCCGGGCGGACAGGCGTACTACAACTCAATTGCGGAGCTGTATGCATCCTGGGGCGTGGACTTCATCAAAGCCGACGACATGGGCAGCCATCTTTACCAGCCCGCAGAAATCAAAGCCTTGGCCATGGCAATGCGCAAGACCGGCCGTCCGATGGTACTCAGCATTTCTCCAGGGCCGGCGCCGCCTTCCGAAGCTGAGTTCTTCGAGAAGTACACGCAAATGTGGCGAATCTCGGACGATTTCTGGGACGACTGGAAATTACTCAAGAAGCAGTTCGATTACACACGCGACTGGGCGGAGCATGTGGGAAAGAACAACACCTGGCCCGATGCCGACATGCTTCCACTGGGCCGCTTGCGCATAACTGCGAAAGAAGGTGGAGGTTCGCCGACGAAATTCACCGCCGACGAGCAACAAACGCTGATGACTCTGTTGTGCGTCTTCCGCTCACCGCTGATCTTTGGTGGCGACTTGCCGAGCAATGATCCTGCAACAACCGCGCTGATCACAAATGACGACGTGCTCGCCGTGAACCAGCACAGCAGCGGGAATCATCAATCCGTGGAAGCAGGAAACCTTCGCGTTTGGCTTGCTGATGCTCCCGACGGAAATGATCATTACGTTGCCGTATTCAACTTAGGAGAGCAGACTGAACGAGTGGATTTGTCCTGGAGCAAACTCGGGATTAGGGCAAGCATTGCGGACGTTCGTGACCTGTGGGCCAGAGTTAATCTGGGTAGGAAAGCAGGTGTACAGACTGAACTCCGCCCACATGCTGCACTGCTTTATCGGATCTCTGCGCTCCAATAATCAACGCGCAGTTTAATTTCCGAAACCGGTGAGCGCCTTCAAGAACCGGTATTCAAATTCCAGGCCGCGATAGAACGACTCAACCGGAAGTCGTTCGTCCTTACCGTGCTCCCGCTTATCGTCCCGTTCGACTGCCACGCCGGAGAAACAGTACGTCGGCATTCCCGCCGCGCTCGTGAAAATTCCGTCGGATGCCCCCTGCGCCATGAACGGCAACACCGGCATGCCCGGCCACATCTGCGCGACCAACTTTTCGACAATACTCAGCACATCTTTCCGCAATGGTTGCGGCTTGAAAATGGGATTGTCAGAGGGAATGTCAGATGCTGTGCCGGCACTATTCAAGTACCGTACCGTAACTTCTGGATCGTTCAGGATACATACCAACCCGTCTTTTATTTCCTCTTTTGTGTGACCCGGAAGGATTCTGCAATTCACGATTGCCTCCGCGCGCTGCGGCAAAGCATTGTTGGCATGTCCGGCATTCACTCGCGTGGCCACGCAAGTCGTATGCAGAATAGCGTTGTCGAGTGGTTGCTGTGAGAGGCGCGCTGCAGCCGCCAAATCGGGGGACTTGCGCAGGATTGCTTTCATCTCTGTCGCGCGTTCCCCGGCCTCGACGCCCGACATCGTCTGGTAATAGGCGCGGGTCACCTCATTCAATTCGAACGGGAAATGGTATTGCTGCAATCGGACAAGAGCATTCGCAAGCTTGTAAATAGGATTGCGCGGCCGTGGCAGCGAACTGTGGCCGCCCGGATCGGTGACTGCCAGCTGATAATCGGAGTAAGTTTTCTCTCCCGCATCGAACTGGAACACGAGCGGCTTGCCGTGATCGATTAGTGCCGAGTTCTCATCGTGATTGAGAACGAACTCGGCATCAATCAATTCGCGACGATTCTTCAGCAACCAGTCCACGCCATTGGACGCGCCGCCTTCTTCGTCGGCAGTGAGCGCGAGAATGATGTCACGATCAGGAACGAAGCCTTCCTGCTTAAACTTGATTAATGTTGCGACCACGATCGCATCGCCATCTTTCATGTCCTGCGTGCCACGGCCGTAATAGAAACCATCCTTCTCGACGAACTGAAACGGATCAGTGGTCCAGTCCTCACGGCGCGCTTCGACGACGTCAAGGTGTCCAATCAGCAAAACCGGTTTTTGTTTTCCCGACCCATGCAACCGGACGACCAGGTTCTTCTTGCGATCATTGGGGCCGGCGACTTGGATGTCGCTTTCCGGAAATCCTGCGTCGCGAAAGCGTTGGGCTACCGCCTCAGACGCAGTGGTTACGTTGCCCACAGAATCTGTCGTATTGATTTCGATTAGTTGCTTGAAGAGGTCGTGGGCAAGTTGCTTGGTGTGATCGTCCACCTGAGCATTGCAGTTCGAGACAAGCAGTGCTGCGAAAAAAAATAAGTGTAAGCGGTTCAAGTATTTCCCCCTGACTTAATGGACCCCAAAAGCTATCAGAAATTAAACGCGGCGTGCTCACGCACAGAATCAAAGATTCTAACCGCAAAGGACGCAAAGGTCTCGCAAAGAACGCGAAGAAGAGAAGCCGCCCTTTGCTTGTCCTTGCGATCTGCGTCATCTCTGCGATCTCTGCGGTTAAAGTATTTTGTCTTTCTTGCAAGAAAATTGCGAAATCCCCTTGCGAAAATTTGAAAGTCATGGCATCCTCAGACATCTTCTTACGAAAGGACGCCCGAATTGGCGAATTTGAAAACCAAAACGCTAAGCGGGCAACTTCGGCCAATAGTCAGCCGCGGTTGCTATAGGGCGTCGCTCCGGTCGCGCTAACCGATCTTCGGCGCTCTTTCCTCGAAACTCAAAACTAGCTAGGGTGGCGCAGGCCGCGGTTCCTTCGATGGACCCCCATCTGCTGCTGTTGGTCGCCCTGCATAACTTCACAGGGTCAGTGGTGTTTGGCCACGGATACTTCTCTGGCGAAACAGCCTTCGGGCTGTGAGGTTCGAATCCTCATGGGCGTAAGCCTTGCCGTGTCCGCTTGTTCCCTGACCAGAATGGAACGTGGAGGAGTGTGCCGCGGGCATTCCTTTCCACGAATTTCGGCCGGTGGTGAAGACTACGGTTACTTCGCCTTGTAAGCGGGTGGTCGCAGGTTCGAATCCTGCCGCGGGATTTTATGCCGCGTAGCTCAGGGGTAGAGCACCTAATATCGTTGTCGCTTGTTCCCCGGCCTTAAACAATTCAATGGAGCGACGGGCGTCTCGCCCGTCCAACTGACCCCGGCGACGCGCCGGTTAGAAAGACACGGTATGGACGAAACCAAACTGATCACGATCACCAGACCAGGCGACAGCGAATCGCTTTGCCGGACCGGCTACTGGGCGCACGCCCAGAAAGGTTTCCGCGAGAGCGAGGAGGTAATCTTTTGCGCGTTCGGCCCGATGAGGAGAGTACCGTTCAAGGTTCGTGACTGCACGGACTACTTGAACCGGACTCTCCCAACGCGCACACAGATGGAACAGATCGCGCTGATCATTCCGACTGAGCCGGCGCGTAAGCGAGCTGGATTTTCCGGTGTGGGCTTCGTTGAGACATTGGAAGAGGAAGACGTGATCGAGACGATGGAATGAAGATTTCGCCGGTGGTGAAGGCAAGGGTTACTTCGCGAGGCGCAGGTTCGACTCCTGCCGTGGACGCGAGTCCGCGTAGCTCAGTGGATAGAGCAGCCCCTTAGCCGCCCAATTCCCCGGCGAGCTCAAGCCATTTCTCGCGGCTAAAGCCGCTCGAAATGACAATCATCGGGAATTTACGGCACGGCTGAAGCCGTGCCCTCCCGATTGTTATTGGCCAACGACCAACAGCCAACGACCGGTTTTACGAAAGGAGGCCACCATGGCCCGACTGAACACAAACCTCAACTTTGGACCTCGCACCTACGAGGACACGCCCGCGCGCAATATCTCCCCGGAGCTGCAGTTGCGGCGCTCGGTGCTGGCGTGCCTGCTCTGGGAGAGCCAGTTCTACGAGGACGGAGTCGAGATCGCCGGCCGCATTGCCGAGCTGGTGCCGAAGGTCGCGGCCGAGAAGGTGGCGGCTCTTGCGGTCGAGGCCCGCGAGCAGATGAAGCTACGTCATGCGCCGCTGGCGCTGGTGCGCGAGATGGCGCGTCACAAGACGCACCGTGCCCAGGTTTCGGAGACGCTCGCTCGCGTCATCCAGCGTGCCGACGAACTCGCGGAGTTCGTAGCCATCTACTGGAAGGACGGGCGCGTGCCGCTCTCCGGCCAGGTGAAGAAGGGGCTGGCTGCAGCGTTCCCGAAGTTTGATGAGTATCAGCTCGCCAAGTACGATCGCGGCGGACCCATCAAGCTGCGCGACGTGCTCTTCCTCTGCCACGCCAAGCCGCGCGACGCGGCCCAGGCCGGCGTGTGGAAGAAGCTCATCTGGGGACGCCTGACCACGCCCGACACCTGGGAGGTGGCACTCAGCGCTGTCGGTGTGAGTGGGACGCGCGCTCAGGGCGCTGACAAGCGTGAATCCTGGGAGCGTTTGCTCCGCGAGCAGAAGCTGGGCGCGCTCGCGTTGCTCCGCAACTTGCGCAACATGCGCGAGGCCGGCGTGGACGAGTCGCTGGTCATCGGGGCCCTGCGAGAGATGAAGACGGATCGCGTACTGCCGTTCCGCTTTATTGCCGCAGCCCGCTATGCCCCGAAGCACGAGGCGGATCTTGAGCAGGCAATGTTTCGCTCGCTCAAGAACCAGCCGCCGCTGCCCGGGACGACTGCGCTGATCGTGGACACCAGCCCATCCATGTGGATGGCGCGGCTCAGCAAAAATAGCGACCTCGACCGTTTCGAGGCCGCTGCAGGGCTTGCCATTCTCCTGCGTAAGACCGCTGAGCGGGTCAACGTGTATGCCTTCAACGAGAAGGCGTACGAGGTTGCTCCGCGCCAAGGGTTCGCACTGCGGGACGCGCTGGCCGCGACGAAGAACAACTGGAGCCGCGGAGGACTGGCGGTGGCTGCCGCCAATCGCGATGGCTATGACCGCATCATCGTCATCACGGACGGCCAGTGGCACTACTCCGACACTACCACGGTGCCGGGATATGCCGAAGGCGACCCGCAGACCGTCTCCCCGGCGCCGCTCAGCCAGCGGGCGTACATGATCAATGTCGCCAGCTATAAGAACGGTGTCGGCTACGGCAAGTGGATGCACATCGATGGCTGGAGCGAGTCGGTCATCGAATACATCCGTGCGCTGGAGCAGACGGGCGGTGCGAACTGAACACGTGTGGGGCGGGCCCCCCGCCCGCCTTGCGCGATTGAGAAACGCAGTTCTACTTTGAGGTTGCAATTTGCAACCTCAAAAATGATGCGCAGCTCATCTTGGCGAAATGAGGCTATGCACCGGTGCGCCTCAGCTTGCTTCTTCCCTGAGTCTTAGCTGAACGGGCTGGCAGGGCAAATCCAATTCTCCGCGCATTTCGTGCGGGAGGCGCCATGAGCTCTCGAATCGCCTCGACGAGTTCCTGTATATCAGTTCCTGTATATCCGTGTCGTGGCTTTCGAGGCGGCGCTCAAGTTCGGATAGCTTTGCCGCAATCTGCTGATTTGCGGCCAGGGCTTCACGCATGCCCACGAAAGCCCGCACCACGAAGATGCTCATCTCGATGGCGCGCTGCACAGTCGCGGCCATGATTGCGCCGTGCTCGGTGAAGGCGAAGGGCAGATAACGCCTGCCGCCGCGGCCTTCGTTTGAGGTCACAATTTGTGACCTCAAAGAGTTGTGCTCTGCCCGAGTAAGTGAAAGAGGAAATCGGCCGGAAAACGGTCTGTGTTGCGCTTGATCTGTTGGTTGAGGTGCTTGACTGGCAGACCGTAAAGCGCAGCCAGGTCCGCATCGAGAATGACCTTGTGGCCACGAAGAATGAGGATCTTGGACTCGACTCTCTTAGCGAGCGCAGTTGTTTGTTTACTCATTGGTTTTTTGAGATCGCAATTTGCGACCTCAACTTTTCGGGCATTCTCGTGAAGAATTTAAGCCCGAGTATAACCGTCACGCTGCGTCAACAAGCGGATATCGAACTGTCGAATACCAAAACAGGAAAGGACTTATGATGTATGAGACGGTAATTACCCCCCAAATGCATCCCATCGAGTCTTGATCTCTGATGTCCTGGCGTACAACAACATTCGGTAATGTTGCTTTTGTGTATTTCTTATTCACACAATGGGCGTGGTCATACCGGCTGTGCCCTTGGGATGTGCTTAGTTCTAATGCCATTAACAGCCAGCGCCTGCCCTAAAATTACTTTTTCGAAACACCTCTATCGAATTTTTGAATTGCGCCAAACCGCCCCGGCAGGAGATACTGTTTAGGTGATGCTCGATGCTTATATCCAGAAGATGGGCATGTGTTGTTGTTGTACCTGTCGTGTCTCTTCTGGGGACGGGGTGCAATCGAGCTAAACAGTCTTAATCGAAATTCTTAAGCTCACACCCACCGCCAGAAGGGAACTGGCAGGTGGGTTTTGTGTTTTTGGGAGAACAAGCTTCTAGCTTCTAGCCGCTAGCTTAAGGCACGGCGGGCATTGGCTAAAAGCTAGTAGCTAGGAGCTAGACGCTAAGAAATGAAAGCTTCCAACACACTTTGGAAAGAAAAGCTCGCCGGACAAATGCCGGACACTTTGTCCCGCGAAATTGATGCTTTTGAAACCGACATCGCCCTTCGCAAGCAGGGCAAGTTGGACGAGCGTCTCTTCGCGGAGACACGCCTTCGCAGAGGCGCCTACGGCCAGCGCTATGACAACGGCCAACGCAGCGACGGCCAAAAAGTTCAGCAACTAAATTTTCCGTCGGGAACGCTGACCAAAGGCCCGAATACGATGTGGGACGCGCCCGGTATGCAGCGCATCAAGATTCCCGCCGGCGGACTGAATGCCGCGCAGCTTGAGACCATGGCGGAGCTGGCTGAAGAGTACTCCGACGGCATCGCGCACGTGACCACGCGACAAGATTTTCAGCTCCACTATATTCAGATTGATGACACACCCAGCCTGATGCGGCGGCTCGCGGCTGCGAGTATCACTACACGTGAGGCTTGCGGGAACTCAGTGCGGAATGTTACTGCCTGCCCGTATGCGGGGGTTTGCCAGGACGAAACTTTTGATGTGACGCCGTATGCTCGCGCCCTCTCGAAGTTTTTGCTTGGGCATCCTGACTGCCAGAACTTTGGCCGCAAGTTTAAGCCGGCGTTCAGTGGCTGCGCGCAACATGCGTGCGGACTCACCAGTTTGCATGACCTGGGCCTGATTGCAACCAAGCGCGTCAGCGCCGAGACTGGCAGAGAAGAATTTGGATTTGAGATGTATGTCGGCGGAGGACTGGGCGCAGTCCCATACCAGGCGAAATTGTTCGACGCTTTTGTCCCGCCTGAAGAATTGTTGCCGCTGGCCCAGGCGATCGCCCGAGTCTTCGCGCGGAATGGCGAAAAGAAGAACCGCAACCGCGCCCGCATCAAGTTTCTGATTCAAGATTTAGGAATTGAGAAGTTCCGGGAACTGGTGCGCGAAGAACGCAAGATTCTCCCGTTCGATCCGCGATGGACCGACTATATAAAGGAGGCGCTGGCGGAGTTCGAGGAAGCGCCGCTGAAGCCGGCCGGGGCATTGCCATCTTTGGTTGCGATTGAAGAATTAAATGGTAATTCGGGTAACTTCAAGAAATGGTTGAAGTTTAATACTCGCCCGCAAAAGCAACCAGGATATGTTACGGTCGTCGTCGCACTGCCGCTCGGCGACATCACCGCCAATCAGTTGCGCTCCTTGGCAGACATCGTCCGGCGCTTTACCAAAGAAACCGTCCGCACCACGGTCGAACAGAATTTCGCAATCCGTTGGGTGAGCAAAAGCGATGTGCGTGAGCTATACAGCGCGCTGAGGGCTGCAGGTCTCGGGGAACCTGGCGCCGGCGCCCTCGTCGATATCACATCCTGCCCAGGTACAGATACCTGCAAATTGGGAATCTCATCTTCGCGCGGACTCGCGGCAGAGTTGCGTAAGCGAGTCACGGAAAAAAGCTTTCAGCAGGATGAGGCAGTTCAGAATCTGCACATCAAGATCAGCGGGTGCTTCAACAGTTGTGGTCAGCATCACGCCGCCGATCTGGGCTTCTATGGCGTCAGCCGCAAGATCGCTGGGTACGCAGTGCCACATTTCCAAGTTGTTCTCGGAGGCGAGTGGGCACATAATGCCGGCTCCTATGGGCTGCCGGTGGTGGCGATTCCGTCGAAGAATATTCCGCAAGTCGTCACGCGATTGACTGATCGTTATGTAGCTGGACGCAACACCGGCGAAAGCTTCAAGGACTTTATCAAGCGTCTCGGCAAAGCGGAATTGAAGAAGATGTTGGAGGATCTCACCCGACCACCTGACGGTGACCGCTCGTTCTTCAGCGACTGGGGAGACCCGCGCGAATACACGCTGGGGGACATGGGCGTGGGCGAATGTGCGGGCGAAGTAGTGTCATCGGTTGACTTCGGTCTGGCTGCGGCCGAAAGGGAACTGTTCGAAGCGCAATTGGCTTTCGAAAGCGGGCAAGCTAAGCAGGCAGGAAAGAAAGCTTATCAAGCTATGCTGAATGCCGCGAAAGCGCTGGTGGAAATCGAGTATTCCGATATTACCAACGACCCGAACCAGATCGTCGCCGAGTTTCGAAGCCGTTATTACGACACACAGAAATTCTTTGATCCGTTTGCGGGAGGGAAGTTCGCCAACTATCTGTTCGACGCTCACCGCAAAGCTGATCAGGCTTATACCGAAGAGTCGAGCCGTTACTTAATGGATGAGGCCCAGCTTTTCATTGACGCGGCACATAGCTGCAACAATCGCATGGGAACGCTGGTGAGCGTCTGATGCCATCGGGAATAGAAGAACGGGTTTCACTGGAGCTTCAACATATTAGCGTGAAGCTTGTGCTGTCGTATGCCGAGGACCTGGATCTTGATCAGGTCATTCCCATATTTCATAGCTGGATCCAAGGTCAGCTGACCGAGGAATTATTGCTGGATGTCGCCGATTACCGGCATGTGTACCGCGGGCCGGGAATCGTACTTATCGGCCACGAAGCCGATTACAGTCTCGATAACACCGACAACCGGTTGGGACTTCGTTATAACCGCAAGGCATTGCTCGAAGGTAGCAACGAGGAGCGCTTGGCGCAGGCGGCACGCGCAGCACTCAGTACATGCCAGCAATTACAAGAAGATACGAGGCTAGATCGCAAGTTGCACTTTAATGGTCAGGAAATCGAGATTCTGATCAACGATCGACTTCTAGCGCCAAATCGCGAGGAAACTCGGGAAGCGCTCAGGCCGGAATTGCAAGGTTTCTGCAACAAGCTGTTCGGTGGAAACGAATATTCTTTGTCCTACGGAACGGATCCCAGGAAATTGTTTACCATGTTTGTGAATGCCACGCGGTCGTTTGCCCTTGAGGAGTTGCTGGAAAACCTGTTGCATTGATGAGAAGCTTGGCTTGTGGGTGAAACACTTTCAAACGGACTTGAACGGCAGAATGTGAGGAACGAGTTTTGTGTCGTCCCTCTGGGACTCGGTCGTTGTATCACGCTACCCAGCGCTTACGCGCTGGGCTAACATATGCCGCTCCTCCGGAGCTGGATTTATATCTCGCGTCTGGAGCTGATTTATATCTAACTTCCGGCGCTGGATTTCTGGCGATTCCGTTTCACGTGCTGCGGTCGAACTCAATTTTCACCTGCACTTCGATGTGGTTCAATCTAGCTTCGCGGATTACTTCCGGATGATCCAAGCAAAGGTCCACGAGCTCACCGCGCCATTGTCCACCGGGCAGCTCTGGATACTCCCATACCCCTACGGCAATAGCATCGGCAACTTAATCCTGCACCTGACGGGAAACCTCAACAACTACATTGGGACCCAGATCGCTGGTACGGGCTACATCCGGCACCGCGATCTGGAATTCAGCGACAGTGGCAAGCCCAAGGACGAGCTGCTCAGGAATTTCGATCGGGCGATCGAAACCGTGGTCTCGACGTTAGCTAAGCAGTCCGATGACGATTGGGCCGCGCCATATTCCGCAGAGCTCGAAAGCGAAGCCAAGAACCGCTTCAATGCCTTCTTTGCGCTGCGCCGGCCACGCCTACCATCACGTCGGCCAAATCATCTACTTGCAAAGGGAATTGGTTCAGCAAACCAAGGACATAAAAGAGTAAACGATGGGAGCTACGCGTGGCCTTTAGCGGTTATCAGTGTCCGATAACAGGTATTATGTAAACTAACCGGCGGCCCGCAGCATGTGCTGTCCTCGTGTGCCGGGGGGTTACTTACATCTTGTAGCGGCCTAGATCCTCGTCGTTCAGGCCCTCCAGCCACTTGCGCAATTCTTCGCTGGTATCTGCCGCTGTAGCGGCTTTCTTTGACGTTTTCAGGACATCGTCTTCCACGAAGATCGGGCAATCCACGCGCAGCGCGAGGGCCAGGGCGTCGGAGGGGCGCGAGTCAACACTAATGATGCGGCCGTCGCGCTCCATCCAGATCACGGCGTAAAAAGTATCTTCCTTCAACTCCGTGACCACGACTTTATGAACATGTGCGTCCAGCCCGGCCAACACATTCTTGATAAGGTCATGCGTCATAGGCCGCGGCGTGCTGACCTTCTCGATCTCCAACTGGATGGCGCTAGCCTCAAATATCCCCACCCAAATGGGCAGTACCGTGTCCCCGCCGGCGTCCTTCAGAATCACAATAGGCGTATTCGTCACCGGATCCATCAAAAGCGCCCGAATTTTCATTTCTACTTCCATTGTGACTCCTTCTGGATCGTTGTAACTGCCTGCGAAATCTTTTAGATCACCATTTCACCTAAGAGGCTGTTTGGGAAGGCTACGGTTACCTGCACTGGGATATAACTGCCTGGTTCGAGGTTGTAATCGGCGGGGGCGGTGAAGTTCAGCGTCTTGTTTTGTGACGTTCTGCCAATCCACTGTTTCCGCGCCTCGTTCTTCCCTTCAACCATTACTTCAAGTTTCTGACCCAAGTGCTTTTGATTGGTTGATTGCTGAATTCCGCGCTGCTTTTCAAGCAACGCCGCCAGGCGACGTGACTTTTCTTGGTCTGGAATCGCGTCGTCCATGCGAATTGCCGGTGTGTTGGGACGTGGCGAATACTTGAAGGCAAACACCGCGTCGTAGCCAACTTCATCGAGCAGCGAGAGCGTTTCCTGGAAATCCTCTTCGGTCTCGCCCGGAAAACCAACAATGATGTCGGAGGTGATGCTGATCTCGCGCCTTGCCGACTTCATCCACGAAATGCGCTCTAGGTACTGCTCGCGAGTATAAAGGCGCTGCATGACATCGAGTACGCGGGTCGAGCCGCTTTGTACAGGAAGATGCACGTGATCGCAAAGAGTTGGCGCCGATTCGATTGCCTCAACAATATCTTTTCCAAAATCGCGGGGATGGGAAGTTGTAAACCGTACTCGGTGGATTCCCGGGACCTCTCCAACAGCGACCAGAAGTTCGGCGAAACTCTTCTTGGCTGCCGGATCATGATACGAATTTACGTTTTGTCCGAGCAATTGGACTTCCGTGTAGCCGAGATCGGCCATCTGGCGCGCCTCGGCGAGAACGGAGTCGGATGTCCGGCTGCGCTCCTTGCCGCGGGTGTAGGGTACGACGCAGTAGGAGCAAAACTTGTCGCATCCTTCAATGATGGTGATGTAGCCGCGATGCGGATTGGTGCGAGCGGTAAATTCGGTTTCGAAACATGCATCGGTTTCGCGGTCGTCGAGTCCGGTGACGCGCCGGTTCCCTGCTTCAATCTGGATCAGCATTTGCGGCAAGTTGCGATAAGATGCAGAACCGCAGACCAGCGAAACATAAGGAGCTTTTTCGAAAATCTTCTGGCCTTCCTGCTGCGCGACGCAGCCGAGTACTCCAAACTTCTTGCCTTGCTTCTCAAACTTCTTGTAGTCGGCGAGACGGTGAAATACTTTTTGCTCGGCTTTGTCGCGAATCGAGCAAGTGTTGTAGAGCACCAGGCCGGCCTCTTCGACGGTTGGGACCTGACGATATCCCTGGGAAACGAGCGTGCCTACCACCTTTTCGGAGTCGTGGGCATTCATCTGGCAACCGAAAGTTTCCAGGTAGAACGTCTTTTCCTGCGCCGGCATGAAGTCTCAGTATATCGTAGTGAAAAGCAGGCTTTGGGCGTCGAGCTCCGGGCGTCAGGCGTTTGGCTTCGGGTCGTATCACGATGTGGCTTTTGCCGTATCGAAGCTGACAGTCCTACTTTTGCCTCACAGCAAGTGCGGCATGGCCTCCAGCGTTTGAAGTGCGGGGAGTTTGAAGAGGCGCCATGCCGGCCCTTGCTTCCCGAGTAGGGAAAGAAGCGCAGACTCTTGTGCCGGACGACGGCGGAAACGGGAACCACGTACCAGACTTCCTCAGGAACGACGTAGGCAGCGAGGAAATCAATTTCGTCGAGGCGATAATCCGCAGTGGACCCGCCGCCCTTAACCCGGTAGCCCGTCCGTTCAAAGCGCTCGGTGGACTTGACCTGAACGCGCCACCGGAGAGTCCTGTAATTGAGAATGAAGTCGTAGCGTTCGTTGTCTCCCCAGGGCGTGGCCACGCCGAAACCAAGACTGATAGCCTTGAATACGAAAACGAGTTCCGCGCTTCCGCCTTTGCGTTTTTTCGTCGGGCGCCTGAACGCGGTGAGGTCGGGTGACGCGATACTTATTGGTTCTTCTGAGTTTTCCAAGTTCGCCCAAAAAGGAAAAGAGCACGGATATAACCGTGCTCTTCCTATTAGCTTCTAGGTGTAAAATAGCAGACTCGCAAGGTAAATTGTCCCATCTTTGTAAAGTTTATTTCCCCGCTCGCGATGAGCGGTTTAGGTACATTCCGGCAGAATGGGGCTTGAGAGGAAATTGCTGTGGGCCGATTCCCTACCCCGTTCACGGACTGGGACGTGCCGTGCGGCACGAGGAACGACGAACATATTTTCGATTGTCAGACGCCGAAGTCCAGAATTTTATTTCGCATCTGCGCCCTTCAAGGCAAGATCGTTCTCTGCTGAAGCAGCCCTACACAACCCTACACAAAAGGAGAATATTCTCTCATGCCCTCCCGACTGCACAATTTATTTTGGAGCTCGGCTTTGCTACGGGCGTCAACCGCGCCCTATGAAAACAAGAGATTCTTACGAACCTATGTCAGAAGAGTCGAGCTGCGCTCGACGGGCAGCCGGGGGCGGCTGTCCCCACACTCATCCAGTCCCAATACAGCCTATCGGGATACAAACTATCCTCATACATCTGTCCGCATACAAGCTACCCCGGGCGGCCCATACCAGATTCAGGCGGAACGTCTTCTTGCCGCCAGTGTGAAGAGCGCGTGCATGGCACTGTCTAATTGCTGGCGCTCGCGGTCGTCACGAGAATCGTCAAGCTCCTCCAGGCGGTCTTGAATGGCACGGCGGGCGGCCTCGATCCGTCCATTTAATCTTGCGGGATTGTTTTCGGAAACAGCTGCCTTGTACAGCGCCTGCCAGGTGTAATCGGACATACAGCCTCACTGCGGGAGAACCCCGATAGACGAGCGGCAACACGGATTATAGACCCAATCTGAAGCGGACGAACATTAGTTGTTGGGGTACGTTGGACTTTTTCTGTGGATCGGAGTTGCAAAACGAGGTTGCATTAAAACGAAGCATTCGTACAAACAAAATTGGCCGGTGTTGATTGCGGAGCTTAGCGTACTCCCATCACCTGGTGAGCGACGGCGCTGAAGTGATGTCCTGAAGCAAATCTGCGGGGCGGGCGTCGGATCTATTTGAAAAATTCGCCCATCCCAGGAGCGGACGCGGCAAGGCCGGGAAGGGCGGTGACTCCTAAAGTTGACATCACTAGGCGAAGCGTACTTTGATGCTGGAAAAATGTTGTGCTTTGATATCCGCTCTTGACCTCCGGACCGATTACCAGCATCGCTATGTGGCCACCGCGGTGAGAGACGTCGGTGGGAACGCTCTCGTCGAAAACAATGATCAGTAAGCCGCCGTTTTGAAAA
>WNGF01000730.1_pt1 | contig 48407 bp, 23 predicted proteins | sample 5400641 | NCBI WGS metagenome assembly WNGF01 (sample SAMN13153371, study PRJNA577476) | soil metagenome | isolation source: 80 cm soil or saprolite under grassland replicate 2 | place: USA:California | collected 2016-06-15 | reverse complement strand
GTGCCGCTGGTGATGGCGATGACGGCGTCCTGTTCCGGCATCACGATGCAGAACTGCCCGAATGCGCCATCGCCGCGGTAACACCAGTGGCGACAGCGCCAGAACTGATAGCCGTAGCCTTGCTCCCAATCGCTTTTCGGATCGCTGCCGTTCGAGGTCTGGCGCGCGGTGGCAGCTTCGATCCAAGCGGCGGGCACCAATTGCTTTCCGTGCCACCGGCCCTTTTGCAAATAGAGCTGGCCGAACTTCGCGATGTCCTCGGTGCGCAGGTTCAGTCCGTAGCCGCCGAGAGAGATTCCCTGCGGGCTGGTTCCCCACGTCGGATGCTCGATGCCCAGTGGCTCAAAGAGACGTGGGCGCAAGTAGTCGAGCACGGTCACACCCGTCACCTGCTGCACGATGGCTGATTGCATGTAAGTGCCCGGCGTGTTGTACAGGAAATGTGTGCCCGGCTTGTGTGGCACGGGATGCGCGAGAAACGTTTTCGTCCACGAGAACTCGTTCGTCTCCGTCAGCCGAACGTCCGTCTGATGCCCCGCGGACATGCACAACAAATCGCGGACGCGCATGGCCTTGAGATTATCGACCGGCGCGGGGGGCGCGTCTTGCGGGAACAATTGCAGCACTTTGTCGTCGATGCTCAACTTGCCCTCGGCCACCGCCAGGCCGACCGCGGTGGAGGTGAAGCTCTTGCTCAGCGAATACAACGCATGCGGCGTCTCCGCCGCATAGGGCGTCCACCACCCTTCGGCGACAACCGAACCATGCCGTACGAGCATGAAGCTGTTCATCTCCGTGACCTGCCGATCCGCGGCCTGGATGAAATCCAAAATGGCCGCGGACGAAACGCCCTGAGCCTCCGGCGCGCGGCGCGGCAAGGCCAACGAGGATCGTTCCGCGGCGGGGGCGGCGCCAGTGAGGCAGAGAAGCGGGCACAGGCAAATCAGTTTTTTCATGGGGATGCTTGCCGTTCAGCTCGGGTAAGGGTAGGGCCTCCCGAGACGAGGCCAACCAGGGTTGTGGCGGCGCGAGATGGTTGCCCGAGACGCACAAAGTTGCAGGATATGGTGTCCGCAGCTTACGGGCAAGAATTTTGCGCCCGACAAAAGAGAAGATAAAGTGTCCAAACCCTGCTTAGCTCCTGTGAGCAGATTTTTTTGTTTGTCCGAGGAAGTCAATGATCCGTTTGCAATGGCCTTCGGTTGGGTGATTCTGGTCCTTCTTCCATTTTCGATGATCGGTGATGCCAAGTCCCAGAAGTGACAACAACGCAACAGGTGGAGTTCGAATGGCCCCGGTCCAGGTTGCCAATCGTGATTGGTGCACACGCATCTGACACGCTGACGGCTACCTCGTCGACTGCTCTGCAGTTTTTTGAAAGATCTGTTTATTTCAACCGTATTAAAAATAAGACGCACTCTTTCACGTCCGTCGGTTCGGCATCGTCCCGAGATCTCGGCCTGCATTCAGGACCATTGCGCAGCCAGCGTGGAGAGGCAGAGGACAAGTATGAAAAGCGTAATACGCCATACCATCAGCGGTCTCACCACACTGACTGCCCCAAGGGACGGGCTGCCAAAGACAATAACTAAAAGCCTCGTGAAGAGAGTCGTCAGCCCACATACATGAAAGGAGGATATTATGGCCCAGAAAGTGATTCCGGAGATTCGGTTGAATAGACATCTGACGCGCATGGCTGCCGCAGTTTCCGTCGGCGTCACTTGTTATCTCGCGCCTCCCACTGAGGCTCAATCTGTCACCAATACGATCCAAGGGCCCTTCATCGGTGTTCCCGTGGAGCCGTTGCTCATGACAAACGATCTGCGCACGTTACCGAAGATTCCGCCGTGGCGGCCGGGTGATCCGGTGCGGGTCATCGACGACCTCGATGAAGACATCGGACCGCCTGCGGGAGCAGAACCGAAGGCGCGCAAGGCCAAGAGCGTGGTGCGCGGGCCATTGGGAAACGGCAGGACAACGGTGGCGTCCACGGCTGGCCCAGGATCGGTCGCTCTCAGCTTTGATGGTAACCAGGCGGTAGGTTTGTTGCCGCCCGACACGGTGGGAGACGTGGGTCTCAATCACTACATCCAGGCAGTGAACAACGTGTTCTCCATCTACGACAAGCAGGGCAACCTGCTGGCCGGGCCCTCGGCCATCAACTCGTTATGGAGCGGATTCGGGGGACCGTGTGAAAGTTTGAACAGCGGAGACCCGATCGTGCAGTACGACCATCTGGCCGACCGCTGGATCATCAGCCAGTTCACGCTGCCGAGCGCCGACCACCAGTGTTTCGCTGTCTCGCGCACTGGCGATCCCGTGACTGGCGGGTGGTATCTCTACGATTTCGCTACGCCCAACGCCAACGACTATCCCAAGCTCTCCGTGTGGCCGGATGCGTACTACATGTCATCGCAACGCGGATTTCCCGGCAGCGGTCTGGACGTGTACGCGTTCGACCGCGCCCGTATGCTCGTGGGTGCGCCGGCCGGCTTCGTCCAGTTTTTCGTCGCGGCACCCTCACTGGTTCTGCTGCCCAGTGACCTTGACGGCCCTCCGCCTCCGGCGGGAACGCCGAGCTTCTTCGCGCGGCAGGTGGACGGAGATGTCTGGGGAGGTGTTGACCGCATCGACCTGTTAGCCTTCACTGTGAACTGGGCAACTCCTTTGGCCTCCATGCTTAGTCCGTTGCCCTCACTTGCTACGGCCCCCTTCGACTCCGTTCTGTGTTCAGCGGGCCTCGGCGCCCTCTGTGTCCCGCAGCCCGGAACCGCGCAGAAGCTTGAGACGCTGACGGTGTGGCCGATGTGGCGGCTGCAATATAGAAACTTCGGCGACCATGAGACGCTGGTGTTCAACCACACCGTGGATGCCGACGGAGCGGACCACGCCGGCATCCGCTGGTATGAACTGCGGCGGCCACCCTTCGGCGCCTGGTCGATATTTCAGCAAGGTACACAGGCACCCGATGAAGGAGCGGCGGGGTTGGCGGATGACGTCCATCGCTGGATGGGTAGCATTGCCATGGATGGGGCCGGGAATATCGCCCTGGCCTACAGCGCGTCGAGCGACTCGGTATATCCGGGGCTGCGATACACTGGCCGGCTGGCTGCAGACCCGCCCGGCGTAATGACATTGCCTGAAGTGACGATCATCGCGGGGGCCGGTTCGCAGACCCATTTCAGCGGGCGCTGGGGAGATTACTCCACGATGAGCATTGACCCGGTGGACGGCTGCAAATTCTGGTTCACCTCCGAGTACTATGGCTCCACGTCCGTGGCGGGATGGCTGACACGAATTGCCGCCTTCAGTCTCGAGACGCAACCGCCCACCATCAACTGCCCGGCGAATCTGGTTCAGGCCACCGCCCCCGGCCAGTGTTCCGCTGTCGTCAACTTCGTTGTCCCCGCCAGAGACAACTGTTCGGCTGCAACCGTCGCGTGCGTTCCTCCGTCCGGCTCCGTCTTCCCCAATGGCACGACCAGCGTTACCTGCACGGCCACGGATGCGTCCGGCAACAGAGCCGAGTGCCGCTTCGACGTGATAGTGCTGGACAAGGAGTCGCCTAAAGTCTATTGCATGCCCGGCCCTAATCCCTCGGGCAAGAAGGTCCCCAGCGCCGGTAAGAACTCGCGCAGCGGACAAAACCCCGACGGCTTCTACAAAGTGCTCGCCCAGGACAACTGCGATCCCAAGCCGAAGATCTACGTGAAAGACTCCGCCAGCAGTTTTGTCGCTGGCCCATTTGCGAGCGGCTCCAACCTCAAAATCGTGCAAGCTCCCGGCGCTCGGCCGAGGCAACAGCCAGGGCCGGGCGTTATCGCGGCCCATGTCACGCTGCGCGGCGACGCGCTGCTCTATGCGGTGGACGCGGAGAGGAACGTCTCTGACGCGATAAGCTGCAAGGTGCCCCCACCTCCCAAGTGAAGACAACAGCGGGCTCGTCCATCTGATGGAGAAGAGCGGACCCGTAATTCAACCATTGCTACCGGAGTTGCTTGGCCGTCTTTGCCTTGCAAAGGCGAACAACTGCCTTGCGCTAACGGATGATTCCACCGGCAGACGGGACTGCACAGCATGGCAAGTGATTTCGGGAAAAGTTTTTGGTGCAGAGTCTGTTGTTTCCAAGCTCGAGGAAAGTACGAGGAGTATGAAGGAGCACGCGGAGCACCTGTTTTCTCGAAAGATACTGGCGATAGTCGGCAGCCTTTTAGGAAGCATGGTTCCGATTGACGGCGTCATCTTGGGGCTTCAAGAGCAATTGACCAACTGGGGATTAAAAATGTCCCGAATTCGAAGGCCGACGCGTGACAAGCCGGCACTGACAACAACCCAACAGGTGGAGTTCGAACGGCCAGGGGCAGGTTGCCCATCACCATCAGTGGGAACGGATCCCACACGCTTATCTGCAGTTCGGGGGACGCTCTGCGATTTTTTGTAAGACTTCCCTCCGGGCGTCCGTATTAACAGTAGGACTCTGACGAATTCTAGGCATGGCCAGCCGGCTCGACATCATCACGGATTGGGAAGCGCTCGCAAGGCAGGCGAAGTTTAAAGTCCGTGTCCTGGCCCAGAGCGCAGCTGTGTCGCCCGAGTGTTTGCGCCTTTATGTGAGAAGGGAATTCCAAGGGTGCACGAAAGATTGGCTGACGGAACTGCAGATGCGTGAGGCGCGTCGCCTGCTCGCCCAAGGCCAACTCGTGAAGGAAATCGCCCACGCGCTCGGTTTCGCGCACGCCACGCACTTTTCCCGTGCGTTCCGAGCGGTTCACGGTGTTGGCCCACGAGCGTTCATGGTCCGTCGGGTCGTCCAGTCTCCCGAGAAATTTGCGAAAATGGTCTAAAAGTTTGGAAAATGGTCTCCAATGATTCTTGTTTCCTACATGGCAAAAGCAGTAAGCAAGGCTACCGACAAGAGCGCAAGCTAGGGACGGAGTCGAACGGCAAGGGCCGGGCTTCCAATGAGAGTACCTATTGAGTACATCCAAATTCAAGTCCAATCCCGAGAGCGGGGGTCTCCACGGGTCACCACTTGAAGCAGAGACCGTTCAGACATCGTAAACAGGAAGAACAAATCAATGACGCACCAGACAACTATAGCCGCGCGAGCAACCGGCATCGTGGTAGCAGCCGTCGCTGTTGTTCTTCTCTACAACACTGAACAGGCACGTGCGGCTGGCGGGAAGATTGCGTTTGTCTCGAACCGCGACGGAAACCGTGAGATTTACATCATGAATCCAGACGGCAGTACTCAAGTCAACGTGACCTTGAATCCTTCCGATGACACCGACCCTTCGTGGTCACCGGACGGGGCGAGAATTGCGTTTGCGGCAAACCGAGACGGTGTCTCAGACATCTACGTGATGGACACAGACGGGAACGCGGTGAGACGGCTGACAACGAATGCACTGCCGCAAGGGCTCGCATGGTCACCTGATGGAAGCAAAATCGCATTTGGTTCGTTCCAGACGGGCACGAAACAAATTTATGTCATGAGCGCTAATGGCTCCGGCCAGGTTTCTCTTGGAGCGCCCGGGGAGTTTCCAGACTGGTCGCCTGACGCTGCGAAAATCGTGTGGCGACGGGCGGGCGGGTTTTGCTGCAATCTCTGGACTATGAACGCGGACGGGAGCGGTCAGACCCAGCTCACCAGTACAGACGACGGAGGAGCTCGGTGGTCGCCAGATGGCACTCGCATTGCGTATCACTCTGATATCGCCCGCAGCGGGCATCCGCAAATCTATCTGATTCACCCGGACGGAACGAGCCCGTCCGGACTGACCACTTCCGCTGACAACGATTCGCCTGATTGGTCCCCGGACGGAACGCAGATCGTCTTCGTGTCAAACCGGGACGGTAACCGCCAGCTCTATGTGATGAACCGGGACGGAACAGCACAGGCGAGAATAACTTTTAATGCCGCGAACGACGAAGCGCCTGTCTGGGGGCCCAGCGCCGATAATGGCGGTGGCAGCACCGACCGCCTTTGCCCATGCTCGGGGCCTCCGCCCGGCGGATTATGGAAGAACCACGGACAATATGTTTCCTGTGTAGCGAAAGCCGCAGAAGCGTCCCTAAGGGCAGGCTCCATAACGGAGGACGAAAAAAATGCCATCGTCGAAGCGGCTGCAGAATCCGGCTGCGGGAAGAGGTGAGCGCCACCACCTCGGAGGGGGCCATCTTGTGTGAAGTGAACTGTGGTGCGTGCATCACAAGCAATCTGTGTCAGCCTAGCCTGGTGACGCTTTGGGCCACGATTACTGCGCATGCCCAAGCCAACGGAAAATTGCAAATTCACTTCATGGACGTGGGCCAGGGGGCTGGGGCGGTTTTGATCTCTCCGCAAGGTGAAATCGTTCTGCTCGATGACGGTGTCGTGGGGAATGCGACAAACCCGCGACGTATCTCCGAAGGCTTGGTGCCACGAAGATCGACGACCACATCGCGATCTGATTACAAACCGATCTCATGACTAGAAGGACTGCTCCTGCTGGATCGGGCGTGGCGTTTCTTTATCAATTACTGCTGCTTGTCTCTGCGTCGCTGCTTGTCAACGGATGCGCCACGCCTTACCAGACAGCCGGGTTGACGGTTGGCCTCGCCACTGCAACTGGCAGCCGGGCTCCGGCCCACGAGTTGGAACAAATCTACTACGTGGGCGTGTTTGATCCTGAGGAGCAATTGCCGCCGACCGTGTATCGGCTGACGGTTCGCGGCCAAGTGAGCCTCCTTAGCAGCACCAAGTTTGCTTCGGGCTGGGTGCCGGCGGGCGTCATTGACTCGCTCAACGGGCGAATCGGTCTCGACGCTTACGGCTCCGGTGACGTCGAATTCACCCAGACCAACAAGCATTACAACGTAAACCTCAAAACCGGCCGGCGGCTGATGATGTTTGGCCCGGAAGGCTTCCGCGAGGCGCCGCGCAATCACCGCCTCGTCATCGTCATGGGCGCAAACCCCAAGGGATTCTTCGATGCGGTGGACGGCGCCTTGGCTGAGATCAGCAGTGTGGTCGTTGAACGCAAGAATGCAGCGCTCGAAAAACAACTCTTCGAGGCGATGATATCCACGACCAGTTCGCGGGAAAACTTGATGCGCTTCAAGGCCCAAGTGGCCGACGACTTGACGCGGTAACCCACAAACGGAGAGGCTACTGTGAACAAGAGACTCATTTTCGCGGTCGCTCTGGCCTTGCTGCTAATCACCGGCTGCGCCGTGCTCACCGTGGACGTGGACGTCTATACTGGCCCGTTGGCCAACACCGAGGAGGTGCAGACCGAGCAGGTCATCAGCCTAGTGATGGGCGCCAAGCCGCTACTCGTGCAACTGCGCGACCACTTGGAAGTGGCCAGTTGGACACCGCACCCCGTCAAGACTGGCCACGGGGCGGAAGACCAGCGCCAGCACAATTCCTCTTTGCAGGAGAATCTGGTGAGGTTCCGGGCGAATGACTGGTACTGGGCCGGGTTTATGGCCGCTTCTTCGGGTCGCGATCAAAGGCTCCAAAACGAACATGCCATCCGCGTGAACGACATCCTAGTGCTCTACGATGACCAAACGCCAGAAACTCTGGCGACTTTGGTGGTTCGCGGTGCGGAGATCTACAAGCGTTTTGTGGACAACTACAAGGTTCTCTTTCCGATCGACAATCACGAGGAGCAAACGGCGTGGAGTATCGTCGCCAAAGGCTTCACGAACAACAATCCTGTGGCGAAGTCCTCTTACAAGTCGTTCTTTGTTTCAGAAAAAGGACGCCGTTCGACCGCCGAGCTATTTGCGTGGCTGAACACAAACTATACTAGCGAGCTTGGCTCGAACAAACTTGAGCAACTGGATGCCCACACCATCGCTACTCTCAGGGCTAACCGTCTCATAGCCAATGAGGCGGAGAAGCTTTTCGAGGGAAACGCTACGGGACGTCAGGCCAAGGATAAGTTCATCCGGCGGATCGATTTGCTGATTCACGCTTACGATGAGTGCCGTTCCGCGCTCCACGATCTTGCGCTCTTGTCGTTGCGTGGCGTGCAAGAAACATCAAACGCCCCCTTTGCCTCCAATCGGGGCAAGCAGTGGGTCTCGCGCGTCATTGCAGGATTTGGGGCCACTGTAATCATGCCGTCAACGAATTGGACCGACAGCGCGGTCAATAGCTGCCTTGAGTCGACTCTGCTCAGAGGTTTGCTGAGTGCCACAAACTGTACTCTGCCTTTGACGAATCCGAAGGCGGTCCGGGCCGTTTTGGAAGATTACCTGTTGAAAGATCCGAAGGGTGTGGCCTCGGACCTAATTCGTTTGGACGCCCAGCTCGGACAGAAAGGAGAGGACATCACGAGTGGGTATCTTTCTTTGGAGAGTGCGCGGTTGCCTGGCGACTTGAGCCAGGAACTTGCCTATCTGGAACAGGTGGCCGGCAGCGTGCTCAATGCCGGACGCACACCGCAAGGACTGGAAACCCTGATCGATGAGTATCTTGAAGTGGCCACCAATTCATCCAATTTGCTGTTGTCTGGTCGATCACAGCTGCCCGAGTTCACGCACCTTATGGATGGTCTGGTCGCCTTCGGCCAGAAGGTGGCGACGCTGGGCAACACCGCCTTTCTTCTTGAGTCCGGCCAGTCAGAGGAAGTCAGGCGATACGTCAGCGTCTTGCAATACATCGGCAACTCCATTCTCGTGCACGTGGATGAATTGAAGCGGCGCAAATTGTATGACTCCAATTTGAAATCCCAAAACGCGCTCCTGGCAGCGGCGTTCCGTGAGGCATCCTTTACCAACTCCGCATTCAAAGCAGGAAGCAACGCACTCCCTAACGACATGGACGCCAAGGATGTGCTTGCCCATTTGCTCGACTCCCTCCGCGCGCAGCACATCAAGACCATCCTCGACCAGCCGCTGGCGCCGGGTGAGAAAGGCGTCGAGCTGGCGGCTGACAAGTTCACCCAAGCCATCGATCAGGTCATCCAGATGAAGAACAACCAAATCTTCCTTCGCCCGGCTTCGGCGTACCTTCGCAGCAGCTATCCCGCGACGACGTTGAACCTGAATGAAAGTGTGGGCTGGGGTAACCAACTCGAACGCCAGGCCTGGCGCTCCGTGCCGGTGCTTGGTGAATTGCTCGATTTGGGCGGCCGCGCCCGCCTTCGCGAACTCCGCGAACTAGACAGGCAATCGTGGCAAAACATCAACCGCGTCCGGGTTACTGGTGCAGGCAATGTCAATTACGCCATTGCTAAGGATGATGTAGGTAACTGGTATGTCAAACAATATGCCGCTGATCCAACGAACATCATCCGAAGCGCCCGAAACCTTGCCATGTTCTCGGCCGGCAACGCCTTCGGCAGGCAACTCTCCACCATGAGGACAGATGGCGAGGCCCCCGTGGCTACGAACTCACCCTTTGCCATCCAGCTTGACAGGGCAACTTCCAGCTATCTTCTGCAGACCACGCTTACGTGGGAGAGCCTCAGCAATCATCTGAGCGATGGGCGCTTTGTGGCCGAAGTTTCCACGGCCTGGTCGAAAGAAGGCTTCGCTTCCAACGTCGTTGACGGCTTGGCGGCGACGGCTAGCGCCGCCACTGCCACTAACATCTACTTCACGGCGCTCACGAACGGCGCGGCTCGCCTCGCTAAAGCGACGGCTCCCGATCGCTTCAGAATCGCGGATGTGGAAACTCTAAATGTTCTCCATGCCCTCAAGCGCTACCACGACACGGTGCGGCCCAAGTTGAGCACCGAGGACACGAACAACACCGCCGCCGCCCAACGCGCGTTTACGAGCAAAATGCGAGATTTCGTCGAAGGCGTCATTGAGGAGCGCGCCGAAGCGCTCAACCGTTTCGATGCCGCCATTGATGTGATTCGTGGCGCCACTGAGAATTAGCGTGGGGGCCTGAATTGACGCCGCTCGCGACCGGGGGAACAACGACGGAAACTTGGGAACTTTATGAGCAAAGGCAACGGGACAGATGGCGCAAAAAGCGCGACGCAGGAAGCCAATAACCGGCCCGTGTTGGTACTTGCCGTCCATGGCATCGGCGATCAAGTGCGCAATGCAACTGTCCAACAAGTGGCCGTGCAGTTTTGCCGTTACTTCGGCAAACGAGAGATAATCCCGCTTGGAGAGTTCGACGGAAACCGGGTACAGCGGGAATTCCAAACTCGCGGGGAGCAATTCGTGAAGGGCGGTACGCAGCGCACCTTCTACTTTCAGGAAGCGTATTGGGCGGACATCGCGCGGACAATCGCGGGTGAGAGTTACACCCTTGAGGAAACCAAGCAATGGGCCAGCAGCGTCGTCGCTCGTCTGGAGCAACGTGATTCTAAATCCGGCGTGAAGTATCCCTTGGTGCGGCAGGTCATCGAAGAGATGGTGGAGGCCATTGGGGTACTGGAACGATTGACCTTCCTGGCCGACAAGGCCGGCCTCGTGAAGTTCGAACTGAACAAGGTTTTGGTGGACTATCTCGACGACGTACAGGTGGTCACGGAGTTCGACAAGCGGCGCAGAGAGATTGTAGATCGGTTTGCGAAGGCGCTGGAATCGGCGCCGTCAGATGTGGACATCTACATCGTGGCGCACAGCGAAGGCACGGTGGTCTCGTTTCTGGGGTTGTTGGAAGCGATGTGGGCGGAGAAGACCCCCACCTGGCTTCAACAGGTCCGCGGCTATCTCACCATTGGTTCCCCAATCGACAAACACCTCGTGCTTTGGCCCAAACTGTTCCCTGAAGGTCGGCCGGTCTTCGAGCCGGTCAAAACGGACAGCGAAACCAGTGGTGACCGACGGATCCAATGGCGAAATTATTACGACTACGGCGATCCGGTCGGGTTCGAACTAGATGAAGCGCGCCGATGGCTGGGAGCGGAGGACCGGAGAGTGGCAGCGTTCGAATTCGACGGCAAGTCGGAGAAGGCCCCGGACCCTGAGCACGATAACGGGTTCGCCCGCTATTGCCTGCCCGGCAAGGCCCACAACGATTATTGGGCTGACTCGGCTGTCTTCGATCACTTCATCGGCTCCGTGATCGACATGCCGGCCAAACCAATTCCAAAGCCCTCTGATAGATTTTGGCCTCGACCGGTGGCGTATCTTGTGTCGTATGGGTTGGTCTTTCTGCTCTTGTTCGCAGGGATCTTCTTCAGCATGCGATCCGTCTCGTCCTTTAATCAGGAAGCCAACCTGGCTGCCCTAAACGCGCAAGGAACTGCGAACGCTCCCTTCGCAACGAACGCTCACCCACTCTCCGGACTGGAATTGATGCGCGACTCCGCCGGCATTGCTTTCCTGTTGGTCGGCATGACGGTACTGGCCCGAGTGCCGCGGTTGGTGGACCCGCGCTTGTCCGGCAAGTGGCTCTGGATTGCCCTTGGGATCTTCGCGACGCTCGCGTCGCTATTTTGCCAGGTCACGTCGGAAGCGTCGAGGAAGGCCATGGCCAGGCTGCCGAGTTGGGCCTTGGCCATTGAGGATGCCACCGAGCTGACTGTGATCACAGTCGGTCTGGCTCTCGTAATCGCTTTGATCGCGGCGTGGACCGGGCGCAAACGGGATGTGGGATCGAAACCTTTGCTCGGGTTGGCCGGATCAACGGCCGTGACCATGGTGCTCTTGTTGCTGAAGCGCGACGGGAGTAGCCAGCCTTCGTTATGGCCCGTGGTCCTGGCGCTGGCAGGATTCCTCTACCTGTGGTGGGTGGCAATCTTGCTGTTCGACCTGGTCTTCATCTGGCACCGCTACATCCGTTTCGGAGTCGGCCCCGACCGTCTGGAGGAGAATTGCGGCCTCAAGGGGGTCGGCGGCCAGCGCCAGTAGTTGTCTTTGAAGATCAGATCCGGATAGGGGGCCAACTCGTAGCTTCCCGTTTGGCGTTCGAAAAGTTGAAGCCCGCGCCGCTGCAGGAGCGGAGCCAGACGGGCGGCGCGGATTTGTTCCCGGGTCCAGCGTGGAGCGGGCCCATGGGAGGGATTAGGTGATGGGGTTGTCATGGTCATTTCTCCAGTGAGGTTGGATCAAGACCCGGTTGACCTGCTTGAGGTCCACGATGCGGGTTTGGTCGCGCACGGCTTCGAGCAGCGAACCCAGACACAGGTTGCGGGTGCGGCGCAGGAGGCCTTCGCCGGAACGGACGATTAACCCCAGAGCCTCCTGGGTGAAGGTATTGTGGCGAAGCAACGCAACCACCGCCGGCATTCAAGCTGGCCTTTGACCGGCGCCGGCGCGAGATTCATTCGCTGACGGTCGACGAGCCGGCCCATTCCCGCCCGAGTTGCTCGCCAGCCGGCACAGCGAGGACACCGTGAAATCGGAGACAAAAAGGATATGCGCCCTTGCCGGAAATCGAACTGCGGACGACTGCTTGCGGCAAAGCATGAAGGAGGCGATGCGACGGGCCGCTGGCGTTCTGGACCTGCTTCTGCGCGCGTGCTCCTTCGATCCCACGCAACCAAATCTTTCGATCTTTGTTTTTCGTCGATCGCCTTCCTGATTTCCGTGACCGACCCATGCTCCTCCAGGAGTTGGACAATCCGCGGGAAGTTGCGCTCCATGGCGGCGACTGTGCGCTCCAGGTGTTTGATGCGCTCGTCCTTGATCCTGGCCTCTTGTTCCACGCGGGTCAGGGTCGTTTTGAATTTCTCAATCTCAGTGGAGGCGAATTTGACGTCAAGTTCCTGGGTGTCTACTCCGGCGCGAGCAATATAAACATCGGGCATCCGGCTGGAGAAGGCCCAGCCATAGCGGATGCACAACTGTTGCCGATTCAATTTGTCAGCGTAGTAGGTCGCAGAACGGTGGCGAAAGAGATGATAATGGATGGAACGCCCAAGGATCCGCTTTCCGAGTCGGTGTAGGAACATCCGGGCCCCCGCATATCGTAATCTGAAAAAAGGTTCTGTGGATCTGATTCCATCCGCATCCCGCTCACGCAAGTAGTCTTGAACGGCCTCGAGTGTCTGCCTCCAGAACAGCGAGATCGTTCTTCCTTTGGTCTTGCTGTACTCTTCTTTAAGCGTGAGCTTCACGAAATTGGTCCGTCCTTCGGGCAGTTCCACATCTTCGAAACGAATGTTGTGGAATTCGGAAGCACGGGCTCCGCTGTCAAACAGCACCGCGACCAGGAAGCGCTCCTCCGCTGAGTGGCATCCTTTGTAGAGCTTCTCGATCTCGCGTTCCTTGAGGAAATCGGGGGTCTTAAACCGATCTCGTGTATCGAGCCAATCGGTCAGTTTGAGGGCCCTTGCCGAACCAATCCTCCATCGCAGGTAGGACTTCAATGCGCGGCGCATATCGATCCGGGTAGCCTCATGGTTTTTGAGGATACGGGAGCGCGAGGCCGTCGCGTTACGCACTTGTCGGAGCCTAGTGGCAGCTTTCTCTGCGCTTACTGGCAGCCCAGCAAAACTACTGGAAGTTTTACTGGAGGTCGCCGGGTCCGGTGCTCCAAACCTGTTGCCGCACTGGCGGTTCAGTTTGGAGGCGAGGGTCGGAATCGGACCATTCCGACAGGGCTTACGCGCCATGGCGCAACCAACTGCGAGGCATTCTGCGCGCAGTCAACCGCATCTGCAAAGTCGCGCAAATCGCAAATTTCAAGAATTCTGCGCGCGAAATTGCGTCGGGGTCAGGCCGGTGGCTGATCGAAAGGCGCGAGTGAACGCGCTGTGATCGTAAAAGCCGCAAGCGTGGGCGACGTCCGCGACGGGCCGAGCGGTTTCCCGCAACCGGCGCGAGGCCGCAGCCAGCCGCGTCTGCGTGATCAGCTGGCTGGGGGTGAGACGGAAGATGCGTTTGATGAGCCGCTCAAAGCGGGTCAACGACAGCCCAGCGCGGCGAGCGAGGGAGGCAGGTGAGATCGTTCCCGCGTAGTGCTTCTCCAGAAACTCCAGCGTCCGCACGAGGCCGGCCGGAATCGTTTCCTTGTCGCCCGGCGCGCGCAAGTCGCGGGAGATGCCGACCAGACCGACGACGCGGCCCGCGTCGTCGCGGACGGGCAGCTTGGTGGTCAGACACCAGCCCGCGCGTCGGCGCGCGTACCAGTGCAACTCGAGCAGGTCCACGATGGGCCGACCGGTGCGCAGCACCCGCTTATCCTGGGCGGCGTAGCGTTCCGCCAATTCCCGCGGGAAAATGTCGCGCACGTGGCGACCCACCAGTTCGCGTTTCTCGCGCAACCCGCAACGTTCCACGAGCGACTGATTGACGGCGAGGTAACGGCCGGCCAGGTCCTTGAGGAAAAAGGCCGTGTCCGGAACGTGATCGAAGAGTTGCTCCATAGTCAACTGCCCGGCCAACAGACTGGGTGGAACGACGGGAGCGGCGGCCAAAGTTGCCAACGGGTCGGGATTCACAATGCGGGATCATTCTAAGCCAAAACAAACCTGGCTGACGACGCCATAATTTTGACCCGAATCCGCCAAGACCGGTTAGAGGTCCACCACCACTCGCTTCCCGCGGAACTCGACGCGTTTCCCAGGCGCATCGCTGCCGGCGGTTTCGACCGCGAAAACACGCGCGCCGCTGGACCACTGCTTCATCCGTTCGTCTGGTTCATGGGCACGAGAGAGTCGCTGTTCTTCACGGCTGGAAACGCCAGTCGACATGGCCGTCGTACGCCATCGTTTCGTTCACGAGTGCGTAGAGGTCAGGGTCATAACCCTGCAGAGCTTCGCGCGTGTTGATGAGGTGCGGCGCGTCATTCGGCGCCGCGTGCCCGCCGCGCGCGTCGAAGTAGGCGAGCACGCCTGCCGTCCAGTAAGCGGCGCGGTCGTGGATGGCCGCAGTCCCCTTCCATTTGCCGGCGCTCATGGCCTTGGTGAAAAGCTCCTGCAACTTTTCATCGAAGCGGATGTCGAGACGCTTCACGCGCAACTCGTATTGCTGCACGGCGCCGCGGCGGTTGTCCCAGTTCGGGTCCACCGGACGCGAACCGGTCACGCGGTAGAGGGCGTCGGCAAAAACGCGAATCACCGGGTTGTCACCAACGTTCGGGTTGCGCGGATTCGCCACCACATTTTCTTCGCCCACGACCAGCAGCCTGGTGTGCGGCGAGTAGCAGAGGGTGCGCGCGAGGGCATCGACGCGCTGCACTTCCTTGAGAGTTTTATATTCGGGCAATTCGGAGATTTTCTCCCCCCGCCCGAGCACGACCAGCTTCACGCCATCAGCCATGAGCGCCTTGAGGATGTCGTGGCGGTAAGCGAACATCTTGCGAATCGTGTCGTTGGCTTTGAGCATGGCGGCGTCGCTCGCGCCGCGTCCGATAACGGTGAACTCGCGCGCCCAGCTGAACTTGGTGTACCAGGGAGCGATTTTGAATCTCGCCGGGGGCGCGATCACGCTCGGCTGCTTCTGGACGAACACATAGCGCCAATCCTGCTCCGGGTCGAGATTGAACGTCGTCCGCGCCAATTCATAGCTCTCCGGGTCGTACGCTTTGAGCTGCTCACGCGTGCCGATGGGGCCGTGGTTCCAGTTGTTGACGCGGTTGCAATCGAAGTAGCTCTGGCAAATCTCCGCCCAGAACTCGCCCGGATTCGATGCCGCGTAGCTCAACTTCCACAAACCCTTCTCCATCGCGTGGTGATAAGCTTTATTCTTGCGCTCGTTCCATGTCGGATCAATCGAGCGCAGGGTGCTGTCGATCGTGTGGCAGAACTCGTGCACGCCAATACTCTCGTCGTCGTAGCGGTCGATGGCCAGGCTGAGCAAGTTCTCCTCACCGAAACTGGTGGGCTTGCCGCCGGTGCCGCGCACGCGCTCGTTCTGGTAAGCCGGGTCGGGATGGTTCCGGTACTCCGGCATGTCCGTATAAACCTGGTCCTTGCCGATGATGATGAGATACATCTTGTTGGTGACCATCGCCCCGATGATGTCGGGCCGGCCCGCGAGCAAGTGCGTGACGATCCAGTAAGCGCGTTGCAAGGCCAGGTCCGCCACTTCCCCGGCGGCCACGACCGGCAGGCCTTTCACGTCGATGAATTTCTTGTAGAACCCGCGGGCCGCGTCGCGATCCCGTTCGCGGACCAGCTCGAAGAAGGAATCGGGCGGCGCGGACACCGAGGGATCGGCGGCCTGGGCCCCGGGGCCGAACAGGAAGGTGAGCGCAGCCGCGATAACCGGAGCCCGGCGTAGCGCGGACTTTCCAGCCTGCGGGTTCACGGAACTTTTCAGTTCCGTGAGACGAGCGTGGGGACTGGAAAATCCCCACAACCCGCAGACGGGAAAGTCTGCGCTACGGATGGAGGACAGGGAGCGCATTCGGTTGCGGCTTTGCCGCGCTGGGCAATGAGCGCTTCATTGATGCGGCTGCGTCAAGTACTCCAGCAGCGCCTTCAAATCATCCGGCGGCAACGCTTCCAGGCCTGTGGGCATGATGGACAGTGCTGAGTCCTCCATCGCGGCGATGGCCTTGCGCTGGACGACGTGCTTTTGGCCCGCCGTGTCGAGAATCTCGACGGACGTTTGCGTTTCGGTTTCGAGCCGGCCGGAAAAAATTTCGCCATCTTTCGTCGTGACGTTCCACAAGCGGTAGGTGGCCTCCACCGAACGGTTCGGGTCCAGGATGTCCGTGAGAATCTCCGACCGATCGCGCGCGCCGATCCCGGTCAGGTCCGGCCCGATCCTGCCGCCGGCGCCGTTGAACGTGTGGCAATTGGCGCAGCTTGCCGTATAGACCTCCTTGCCGTGCACGGGGTCGCCTTTTTCTTTGGCCAGCGGCAGGAGCTTCTTCACGATTTCTTCGCGATCGGCGGAGAGGCCCGGGGTGATTTCCGCCAGGCGTTGGGCGCGCCGCGCCACCGCCCGGTTTGGGTTCTGTTTCAATTGCGACCAGTGCTCTGGCGCGAGGTCGCCCTTGTTGATCTGGTCGTTTTGCAGCGCGTCCAGCAGTGCCAGCGCCCATTCGCCGCGGCGCATCAGGCCGGCGATGGCGCTGCGGCGCACGGCGGGCGAGAACTGTTTCCAATGTTCGACGACTGCCTTGCCTGTGTTGGTCGCGTGGCTTTCCCCGAGCGCATTGACCAAGCCGCTGGCCAAAGCGGGGGCCGTGAGCACCGTGACCTCTTTCAGCACCCGTTCCACCGTCTCGGGCGTGTCAGACAAACTCACCAGGCGTTTCGCCGCCGCCGCACGCTTGTCGTCGGCGAGCGCCGGGTCCGCAACCTCGTGCTGCAACGCCTCTATGAGGGAAGCGACGCGGTTGCCGAACAGTTCGGGCTGCCCCCACCGTTGCGCCAGAACCAGCAACTGGTCGCGGGTCGATTCGGGCAGCGATTCCAGGACGCCGAGGAGCGTTTTTTTCTCCCCGGCGCTGAGGGACGGGGTCTTGTCCGTTGGCCAGCCCGACTGCAAACCATCCAGCACAGCGGCGGCGAGCACGGAGGAAGCGCCTTGCAGAGCGGCCAGCGTGGGAACGATGCCGTCCACCGGACCGCGTTGCGCGTAGTGCGTGCTGACCAGTCGAACGACGTGGCCAATTGCTCCAGCGATTTCGGACCCGGCGGCGGGGGTCGACTCCCCTTTGAAACCGGCCAGGGCAGCTTTGAGGAAGTAAGCGTCGTTGCGCGCGGCGGCGCTCGTGGCGGCCTCCGGAATCCAGCGGTCGCCGGAGTTGCGTGGCTCCTGCAACATGGCGAACACCGCCGCACCCGCGGCCTCCGAGGCCGGCATTTCAGAACAGGCGAGCAGGGCCGCCAGGCGCACTTGAGCGTCGGAATCGCTCAACAGTTTCCGGTCGAGCAGCGCACGCAAAGCCGTCGCGGTGCGCGGCAACACCATCACCCCGGCACGGCGGACTCCCGCGGAGGGATGTTGCAGTGCCGCCCAGACAGCCGACAATGGCGCCGACGTTTCCGGCGCGACAGGGCCAGCCGGGACGGCTGTCCCGTTGCTTTCCAGCGCCCCGAGGCCGTCCAATGTCCAAAGCGCGTGAATGGCCCCCGGGTTCAATCCGATTTCATCCACGCGCGTGTCGCGCACCATTTCGCAGAGCGCGGGCACCACGTCCTTGAGGCCGCGTTCCACGAGCAATCGCTGGGCAGTCATGCGCCAGAACAGGTTGTCATTTTTCAGGGTGGCGACGAGTTGCCGCGGCGTCGCGTGGCGCAAATCGAGCCGCTCCCCTGCCCCGCCCTTTTCCGCCAGTGGAGGCGAAGGAGTCGCGCCCCCGTAACTGATGCGGTAGATCCGTCCGTGCGCTTTGTCGCGCAGCGGGGTTTCGTAGGCTGCTCCTTTGCCCGTGCGAAAGCCCCGTGGCGTCGGGTTATGTTGCACGACGTAGTTGTACCAATCGACAACCCACAACGCGCTGTCGGGGCCGACTTCGCCGTAAATCGGCGCCGTCCATTCGTCGTCGCTCGCGGCGAAGTTGCGCCCGTTGTGGGCGATGAAGTCAGCGCCGCGCGCTTCGAGGAAGAATTGTCCGAGCAAGTGACCGGTCGGCTCGGCGACGAATTGGGCACGGTTCCAGTATTCCTTGGGGAACCTGCGTGCCGTGTAAATGGCGCTGCCCGACCCGGCGGTGTAGCGCCCGTGGAAATCGACCTGCCGCACCTTTTCCGTCAGCGGATAAAATCGCTGGCTGTCGGCGATCGTCTCGAGCCGGGCCGCGGACCAGCCGTTGACCGCTTCGTAGTAGCGATTGGCAATGGGCATGTACATGCTGGGGTTGCCATTGGCCGTGGACCCGAAGATCAGGTTGTCCTCCGTGATGCCCAGCCCCCAAGTGTTGTTGTTGCTCGACCGGACGATTTCCAGCGCCGAGCCGTCAGGCTTGAAGCGATAGATGCCTTGCCCGCGAAAGCTCACCTGATGGCCGCCCACCACGCCGCGGAAGCCTGAGTACCCGACAACGCCCCAAATCCAGCCGTCGAAGCCGTAACGCAAATTGCTCCCGGTGGCGTGGGTGTCGCCCATGCCCCAGCCGCGGAAGAGCACCCGGCGCTCGTCGGCTTTGTCGTCGCCATCGGTATCCTTGAAAAACTCGGTGATGCCGGAGTGAATGACGAGGACGCCGCCATTGGCAAAAACAAAACTGGTGGGAATGCTAAGCTTGTCACAGAAAATCGTGAACTTGTCCGCCCGGCCATCGCCATCGGTATCCTCGCAGATTTTCAGCCGGTCATGCCCTTGGCCCTCGGGTTGCAAGTTGTTCGGATAATCGATGGTCTCGGCGATCCAGAGCCGTCCGCGCTCGTCCCACGCCAGCCAGATGGGCTTGATGATGTCCGGCTCGGAGGCGAAGAGGCTCACGTTGAACCCGGGTGCGGTGACCAGATGTTGCATCGACTCGGCCGGTTCGAGCGGCTGCTGCATCGTGCGAATCGGCTCGGACTGGGTGCCCCAGGCGGCGTTGGGGGTGTAGTTGGGCAGCGGCGAGGGCGCTTCCACGTATTGGAAAGGCTTGAGTCCAGTGCGCGGCTGCAATTGGAGCGCAGGAGACTCAGCCGCCTGCGCTGCAGCGACGCCCAGGAAGCCAAGCCCAAACCAAAGCGCGCCAAGCCACCGGCTGATTTTCAAACACGCACTGAGAACATTTCGGTTTCGCATCGACCTTGCTCCGCGGCAGCACGGAAAACCGGGCTGATTGGGGATGTATTCAGGCGCTTGCGTCGATATTCGGAAGGGCGCCAGCCGATCCAGTCCCTGAAGGCGTTGGAAAAGGCAAAGGGGTTCTGGTAGCCCACTTGACGAGCGATGGCGTCGATGGTCGTCGGTGTGCTGGCGAGCAATTCTGCGGCGCGGTGCATCCGCAGATAGATGACCTGGTGCATTGGACCACGACCGAGTTGACGCTGGCAAAGGCGGCGCAAGTGTTCGCGGCTGTAGCCCGATTCACGGATTAACCGGGCGAGAGTCCAGCCTTCGGCCAGATGCCGGGCGACGCGTTCCCAAAGCAGCCGGAGCGGGTCGGTCGTTTCCATGGACTGCGCAAAGCGCAGGACGTAAGCGTGAATCAGGTTGACCCACTGTTGCGTCACGATGGGCTGGGCCGCGCCCTGGCACTCGTGCCTCAGTCCGAGAATGGCGGAATGCAAAGGCAAGGCCGGGAAGCGAGCCATCACTGGCGAAGCCAGGTCCGCGATCGGCCGTTGGGCTGCCGGCTGCCGATAGCACGCCCAGCAGAATTTCCAGCGAACGCCGGGCAACGCATGGAACGCGTTCAAGGTGTGCGCCGGCAGCAGACAGGCAAAGCCGGCGCGGCAGACACGCCAGCGCCCATCGATGAGCACGTTCCCCTTGCCCCCGAAACAGGCCAGAAAATAAGTGGTCGTTTGCTTGGTGCGCACAATCTGAGTGGGAGCCACAGCCTCGGCCACGCCCACGTGTACGAGGTGATACTGGTTGAGGGCTGGGCAGGTGGGGAAATTCGCAATCCAGGACCGCCACTCGATGTTGGTCGCTTTGACCCCCTGCATTCGGGTGCGGGGACTGTGGACGGTCACATCGCCCAGGTCGGAGCGGGTGTTGTCCCGATTCAGAGCCAACGAACCCAGATCACTTATTCTCAAGGCTTCACTCATGGCGACACATCCCAATATTTTATCAGGCTGTCAGGGCCGCTGTCTTGGCGCGGAACGACAGGGCGGCTGTAAATTCCGGCACAATTGCCAATTCAATCTTGCTCCGGGCCGGAGTCTGCGAACTATTTAGCGTGCTCCATGATGAAGCCAACCAGAGACTCGGGCAGCCGGCCGCGACCCTCAGCGAAGCGGAATGCTCCTGGACGCCCCGCGTGGCCCGCGGTCACAGCAATCGCGGTTGGCGCTACCGCCGTTGGGGTGTGGGTCTGGAAGCTGTCCGAATCGGAAGGATCTCCTGACCGTGGGAAGCCAGGGGTGGCCCTGGCAGGTTCCGCGAGCGCGTTGCCCGAACCGGAGCAGGAACGGGCCTTGCGTACCGAACAACTGCAAGCCGCCGAGAAGCTCCTGGCGGAGTTCCCTGACAACGACGACGTGGTCTATCTGGCGGGCCTGGTGCGCGACGAGCAGGGTGACAGCGATGCGGCCATGAAACTTTGGGCACGCTCGCTGGAGTTGGACGCCACGCGCGCGGATGCGCATGAGAGTCTGGGTTATGCGCTGCTGCTGCGCGATGACTACGAACAGGCCGAGAAGCATTTGCGTGCGGCACTCGCAATCGATCCCGCATTGCTGGGCGCCCGGGTTCGCCTGGCCACCGCGGTGTCGCACCAGGGCAGGATGCGCGAAGTCATTTCCATCCTGGGAGTGACCAATTCCCTGTCCGCCGAAGCGCATCGCTTGATGGGGGAAGCTTATCAGCACTTGCTGGAGTACGAAAATGCCAAAGCCAGCTACGAGGCCGCCATCCGGCTCAAGCCGGATTTCATGGAGGCCTATTACGGATTGTCCAGGACTTGTGGGCAACTGGGCGATCGGGAATGGAGCCGGGCATTGCTGGAAAAGTTTTCCGCGCTGAAAAAGGCCAGCGATGACGAAGGCCGGAGTTGGCGGGCCAACTTTTCCCCGCTGCGCGTGGCAAAGAAAAGCGTCGCGCAGACCCACACCGACGTGGGCCGCGTCTACCTGAAACAGGGCCGGGCCCGGGAAGCTGAGGAGCTTTGGCTCAAAGCGGCGGCCCTTGACTCATCCAACACGCTTTGCCGGCTGCAACTGGCGGTGCTTTACCAGCAGACCCGCAAAGACCGGGACGCGCTCCGCTGCTACGAAGAAGTGGCAAACATCGATCCGACCGACGGTCTGGTTCAACTTAACCTGGGTCGGGTGAGCATGAGATTAAATCAAACCGAGCGGGCGGAACGGGCCTTCAAAGAGGTCATCAAGCTGGAGCCGAAGCGACCCGAAGGACACAGTGCGCTGGCCCAGCTGTACCTCCGGACCACGAGAAACCTCCCACAAGCCAGAGAGCTGGCGCAGACGGCCGTTGCCTTGGGTCCCGAGGCGCCCAATTTTGTCCTGCTCAGCCGAACCTGCGCGGCCAATGGAGATCGGGCCAGCGCCCTGGCGGCCATCGACAAGGCCATCGAATTGGAGCCGACGAACGAAGAATACTTCCAAGTGCGTCGGATGCTTTTGGGGAATCGATGAAGAAGGATGCATTGGGCTACTGCACTGCGCTGGGCGCGGCTTTGGTGGTCGGGGTGGGGGGCCCCGGGCTGACCAACGCGCTCACGGCGGAAGCTGCCTGCCCAATTCAATTTCACAACGTGACCCGGGAGACGGGTATCACGTTTGTCCACACCGACGGCAGTTCCGGCAATCGCTACATCGTCGAGACGGTTGCCTCGGGCCTGGCGCTCTTTGACTACGACAACGACGGCAAGGTGGACATCTATTTCCTGAATGGCGCGCCGTTGCGCGGAAACAAATCCGCTTCTGTTCCCCGGAATTCCCTGTGGCGAAACGAGGGCAACTGGAAGTTCACCGACGTCACCGAGCGCAGCGGGTTGGGTGACGCCGGCTACGGCCTCGGCGTCGCGGCGGCGGACTACGACAACGATGGCCAACAGGACGTTTACATCAGCAACTTTGGCCCAAACAAACTCTATCGGAACAATGGCGATGGCACGTTTACCGATGTCACGCAGAAGGCCGGCGTGGCCGATGGCGCAGGCCGGATCGGCGCCGGGGTGGCGTTCGTTGACATGGACAACGATGGCGACCTGGACCTGTTCGTTGCGCATTACGTGAACTTCACTTACGAAAACCATCGCCTGGTGCGCTTCAACGGTTATCCCGCCTACGCCGGTCCATTGGATTTTCAGCCCACGGCCTTCACCCTTTTCCGCAACAACGGCGACGGCACGTTCACCGATGTGAGCGTCGAGTCTGGCATCGCCCGGTTCAAAGGAGCTGGCATGGGTGTGGTCTGCTTCGATGCCGATGGCGATGGCGCCGTGGATATTTTCGTCGGCAATGACAAAACGGGGAACGCTCTCTTCCTCAACGACGGCCAGGGGCACTTCAAAGAAGCCGCAGGTCTGGCTGGGGTGGCTTACGATGCTGCCGGCCGTGCCCAGGGCAGCATGGGGGTGGAATGTGGCGACGTGGACAACGACGGGTTGCTCGATCTTTATGTGAGCACGTACCAGCAGGAGACGGCCACGCTCTTCAAGAACATGGGCCATGGGTTGTTCGACGATGTGACCCGCTTGACCAGAGCGGGCGACGGAACGCTCCGTTACGTTAAATGGGGCGTGGGTCTGGCCGACTTCGACAACGACGGGCTGCGCGATCTCTTCCTCGCTTGCGGTCACCTGCACGACAACGTCCATTTGTTCGACAACACCACCTCCTACGAGTGCCCCAGCATCGTGCTGCGCAACACTGGCGGCGGCAAATTCAGCAACGTTTCCGACCGGGCCGGCGACGGTCCCGGGGTCAAACGCAGCGCGCGCGGCGCGGCCTTCGACGACCTGGACAACGATGGCGACATCGACGTCGTCATCCTCAACTCGCGCCGGGAACCAACCCTTCTGCGGAACGACTCACCGCCAGCGCACTGGCTTGCGGTCCGCCTCATCGGCACGCAGTCAAACCGCGACGGCATTGGCGCAAAAGTGAAGGTGATCGCGGGTGAATTGACGCTGGTGGACGAAGTCCACAGCGGACGCGGATATCAAAGCGATTACGGCCGGCGCCTTCACTTCGGCCTGGGCAAACGGGACAAGGTCGAACGCATCGAGGTCCGGTGGCCCAGCGGAAGAAACGATCTCATCCCAGAGCCCTCGGTCGATCGACTCGTGACCATCGAAGAAGGAGGCGGAAAATAGACCGCCACAGCCTGGTCGCTAGGCATTTTGAATATCCCAACGGGCAAACGGGCGATAGGCAAGCCGAAGGCTTTCGTGCTCTCCTATAATTAGAGTATCTGGCCCGGCATGACAAAATGGTTGTCCGCCCATGAAGTCCCAACTGCATTTCGACTCCGTTCCCTTCCGCCAGCGGTTCCTGACCATCGCGGCCTCCGGGGCTGCGGCGTTACTCCTTGTCGAGAGAGCCGCTTTTGCCGAGGCGACACCGGCCCCGCTGGCCTCCGCTCCGAGCCATCGCTACTCCTTCAACGAGCCGGCGACGAACAATGCCACCGGCCTGACGTTCCTCGACTCCATCGGCACAGCCCACGGTGTCGTGCGCGGCGCTGGCGCGACGTTCACCGGGTCGCGCTTCACCCTGGCGGGCGGCGCCTCGACAACCCAGGCGTACGGCGACTTGCCCAACGGCCTGCTCTCGGCCAACAGCGCTGACAACGGCGGCTCGGGCGAGGTGACCATCGAAGGCTGGGTGAAGGTCACGGGCGTGCGCAGTTCCCAGCGCGTCTTCGATTTTGGCTCGACCCTCGGCGGCGAACTCTCCGGTCCGGGCGGCGGCGGAGCGGCCATTGATTCCTTCAGTCTCCACGGCCAGCTTGGCGCCAGCATCAGCAGCCGCCGCGTCGAAGTGCGCAACAGCGATAGCGCTCCGCTGGTCACGAACACCGCGGATTTTGCGACCACGACTTTCAACACCGACACCCATTTCGCGGTCACGTGGCAGGAAACCACCGGCGAAGTCATCGTCTATGAAAACGGCCTGCCGGTCACGGCGATGACGACACGCGCGCGGCTCAGCGCGGTCAACGACATCAACAACTGGCTGGGCCGCGCCAACAACACCGCCGATCAAAATGCGCAAATCGAATACCTCGAGCTCCGCCTGCACCATCGCGCGTTGTCGCCCGGTGAAGTGCGCGGCAGCTTTCAGTTCGGGCCGGACCTGCTGAACGTGGCCGGGCCGGTGGGGATTTACGCGCAACCGCAAGCCCAGTCCGTGGTCGAAGGCACCACCGCCACCTTCAGCGTGGGCGCCTCGGGCACGCCGCCATTTTACTATCAGTGGTTCCGGGGCAGCGCGCCTGTGGCCGGAGCGAACGGCGCCACTTTCAGTTTCGTCACCTCGCCCGCCGACAATGCGGCGGTCTTCCACTGTGTGGCGTCGAATTTCGTCAACGGCACGGGCTACCTGGCCACCAGCAGCAACGCGCTGCTGACCATCCTGGCCGACACAAATTCGCCCGTGCTGCTCCGGGCCAGCGCGTTGGAATCGAATCTGGTTCGCGCCGTGTTCAATGAGCCAGTGCGTGCCGATTCGGTCGGGAATCTGGCGAACTACTCGCTGACCGGGCCAGGCGGCAATGTGAGTCTGCTGGGCGCATCGCTGGACGGGACGGCGACGAACCTGCTGCTGACTACCGGCAGATTGTTCAACGGCTCGAACTACACCCTCACTGTCAGTGGCGTGCGCGACACTTCCTCGAATTCGAACCTCATCGCGCCAGGCAGTGCGGTGACTTTCCGCGCCGACCTGCGTCTGCACCTGGGCAACGCCGCCCTTTTGCACCGCTATTCGTTCAACGAGCCGGCGACGAACAACGCCACCGGCCGCGCGTTCCTCGATGCCATCGGCGCGGCGCACGGCGTGGTGCGCGGCAGCGGCGCGGGCTTCACAGGCACGCGGCTCCTGTTGGATGGCGGTCCTTCCACCACCTCGGCCTACGGCGATTTGCCAAACGGGCTTTTGTCCAGCAACAGCGTCGACCGCGGCGGCGCTGGCGGTGTCTCGTTCGAGGCCTGGGTGAAGATCACGGGCGGCCGCACCGCATCGCGCCTCTTCGACTTTGGCTCCACGACGGGCGGTGAGGTGACCGCCCCGGGCGGCGGCGGCAATGGATTGGATTACCTGACGGTCTTGGCGCAAGTCGCGACCGACGTGAACAGCCGGCGAGTTGAGGTGCGCAACGACGACGGCGCCGCTGGCGGGGCCAACACGCTCGACTATCCCACGGCTACGTTTAACACCGATTTCCATCTGGTCGTGACCTGGGACGAGGCCAGTGGCGAAATCCTCATTTACGAAAACGGACAGCCGATCGGCCGGCTCATCACGGACGAGCGCATCAGCGCTATCAACGACGTGAACAACTGGCTGGGCCGCTCGAACTTTGCAGTCGACCAAAATATGCAAGGCGAATTCGACGAGTTCCGTATTTACGAAGGCGTGCTCGCCAGCAACGCTGTCGCCGCCTCGTTCACTTATGGTCCTGACCGTGTGGCGGTGCTTGGCCCGGTTCTGCTCCTGACCCAGCCGACGAGCGTCACGGTTACCGAGTTGCGCCCGGCAACGTTTACGGTGGACGTTGGCGGGTTCCCCCTGCCGCAGTTCCAATGGCTCAAGAACGGCGCACCCATCCCGGGCGCGACCAATTCGTCTTACACTCTGGCGGAACCGGCCCTCTCGGATAACGGTGCGCAGTTCAGCGTGATCGCCTCCAACGTGGTCAGCAACACGCTTTACTCGGCCACGAGCAGCAGCGCCTTGCTCGGCGTCGTGGGGGACACCAGCGCCCCCGTCCTGGTGAGCGCCGGCGGGTTGACCCGACAGTCGCTGACCATCGTGGACGGTGTGCGGGTGGAGTTCGATGAAGGGGTGCTGCCGGCCACGGCGACCAACCTGGCCAATTACACGCTCACGGGCCCGGGAGGCAGCGTGTCGCTGATCGGCGCGAGTCAGGACGAGAGTTTCCGCATCGTGTCGCTGGCCGCGTCCACGCCGCTGCTGGAAGGCGCGACCTATACGTTGCGGGTGAACAATGTTCGCGACCGCTCCACGGCGGCGAATGTCATCGCGCCCAACAGCCAAACCAATTTCGTGGCGGCGGCCTTCACGCTGCGCACCGTCGGCAGCGTGACAGCCAGCAACCTGGCGACGAGCGTGCCCGGCGGTTACGAGCTGAGCGCGGCGGGGCGCGACGTGGGCGGCAGCGGCGACGATTTCAGCTTTCAATCGCAACTGCGCCTCGGCGATTTCGACGTCCAGGTGCGGGTGGACTCGCTCGGACTGTCCGACGGCTATAGCGCGGCAGGTCTGATGGCCCGCGACGGACTGGCGACGAACGCGGCGTTCGCGGCCGTGTTGGCCTCCTCCGGCCTGGGGGGTGTGAAATTTCAAAGTCGCGCCAATGCTCGCGTCAACGCGGTGAGCGGCGGCTCGATGCCGGTGAACTATCCCTACACCTGGCTCCGGCTCCGGCGCTCAGGCGACGAGTTCACCGGCTTCGGCAGCTTCGACGGGCAAACGTGGCTGCGACTCGGCTCCGCAACCGTCACGATGCCGGCGCAGGTTTATGTCGGTTTCGCCGTCAGCAGTCATGATGCGGCGAATGCGGTCGTCGCCCGATTCCGCGACGCCGCTTACGCCAGCGGCGGCAGGTTCGTGAACCGCCTGGCTTTGCCGTTCGAGCCGCTTGGTCCGTGTTCCCGGCGCACCGGGCTGGTCATTTCCGAACTCATGTACCACCCGCTCAACCTGCCGGGCGGGACGAACAGCCTGGAGTTCATCGAAATCTTCAACGGCCAGGATTACTTCGAGGACTTGAGCGGCTTCCGGATCGAAGGCGATGTTCACTACGACTTCCCGCCCGGCACGACGCTGCAGAGTGGCGGCTTTCTCGTCGTCGCCCGCGACCCCGTGGCGGTGCAGAGCGCCTACGGCATCAGGGGCGTGCTCGGACCGTGGCGGATGCAGACCAACGTGGTCGAAACAACGACCAATGTCACTCCGGAAAATCTGCCGAATTCGCGCGGCACCGTGCGGCTGGAAAACGAGCTCGGCGCGCACCTGCTCGAAGTGAATTACGACAGCGAAGGTGAATGGCCCGCGGCGGCCGATGGGGCGGGCCATTCGCTGGTGTTGGCGCGGCCCAGTTACGGCGAGCGCAGCGCCAAGGCCTGGGCCGCCAGCGAGTTCATCGGCGGCTCGCCCGGCCGGGGGGAGAGTTACGCGCTCGAACCGCAGCGCGCGGTGGTCATCAACGAATTCCTCGCCCACACCGATGACCCGCTGCTGGATTTCGTCGAGTTGTTCAACACCAGCACCCAGCCTGTCGAGGTCAGCGGATGCTGGCTGAGCGATGATTTTGGGACCAACAAGTTCCGCGTTCCCGATGGCACGGTGTTGCCAGGGCGCGGCTTTCTGGCCTGGGATGAAACTCAGCTCGGCTTCAGTCTCAGCTCCGACGGCGAGGAGATTTTCCTGGTGAACTCCAACCGCACGCGCGTGCTGGACGCGCTGCGCTTCGGCGGGCAGGCCAAGGGCGTTTCCCGAGGGCGATCGCCGGATGGCGCGCCTGGATTCGTGGAACTGAACCGGCCCACCTTTGGCACGAACAACGCTCCGCCGCTGCGCCGCGACGTCGTGATCAACGAGATCATGTATCACCCGATTTCCGGCAACGACGATGATGAATTCGTCGAGCTTTACAATCGAGGCGCCGATCCCGTGAAGGTGGGGAACTGGCGGTTCGTGGATGGCATCAATTTCACGATTCCCGGCGACACGACGCTCAACGCCGGAAGTTATCTGGTGGTGGCGAAGAACCGCACGAATCTTCTGGCGCGGTATCCGGAGCTGAATCCGGGCGCGGTCGTGGGCGATTATGGCGGCGTGCTGGCCAACGGCGGGGAACGCGTCGCGTTGGCGATGCCGGACTACTCCTTGCGCACCAACGGCGCGGTCATCACCACGAACATTTTCTACATCGTGGTGAACGAAGTGACCTACGGCGACGGCGGTCGCTGGGGCCAGTGGAGCGACGGCGGCGGCAGTTCGCTGGAGTTGATCGACCCGCGCGCGGACAATCGTCTGGCCGCCAATTGGGCCGACAGCGACGAGACGGCCAAAGCGCCGTGGACCCTCATCGAACGCACCGCGCTCATCGACCTCGGCATGACCAGCGGCAATGGCACACCGAACCGTTGCGAGTTGTTCATCGAAGGACCGGGCGAGTGTCTGGTGGACGACGTGGAAGTGCGCAACAACGGCGACACTAATCGGGTGCTGAATGCCGGTTTCGAATCCGGTGGCGCTGGCTGGGCGTTTCAGGGAACGCACGTGGGAACTTTTGTCCAGACCGGCGGCGCGTTCAGCGGCCGTCAATGTCTCCATCTGCGCGCGATCGATCGCGGCGATGCCGGTCCGAACCGGGTCCGCACGGGCATCGCTCCGATGACCACTGGCGGCACCAACCAGGCCACGTTGCGTGCCCATGTGCGCTGGCTCCGGGGCAACCCGAACTTCCTGATGCGTCTTCGCGGCCAGTGGCTCGAGTGTGCGGGCCGGATGACGTTGCCGACCAACCTCGGCACGCCCGGCGCCGCGAACAGCCGCCGCGTGCCCAACACAGGTCCGGCCATTGCCGACGTCACCCATCACCCGTCTTTGCCAGCCGCGAGCGAGCCCGTAGTGGTGACGGCCCGCGTCAACGATCCGGACGGGCTCTCCAGTTTGCTGCTGCGCCATCGCCTCGATCCGAACCGCAGCTTGCTCGACACGCCCATGCGCGATGATGGCACAGGAGGCGACGCGGTCGCCGGCGATGGCATTTACTCGGCCACCATTCCGGGTTACCCGGCAGGCACTCTGGTCGCGTTCCACCTTCGCGCCACGGATGCGAATGTTTCCGCGGCCACGACGACTTTCCCGGGTGACGCGCCGTTGCGCGAGTGCCTGGTGCGCTTCGGCGAAACCAACCGGCCCGGCAGCATCGCCACCTACCGGCTCTGGCTCACGCAGTCGAACCTCACTTACTGGGCCACGCGCGAACGGAACAGCAACGAGGGGCTCGACGCGACCTTTGTCTATGGCGACGGGCGGCGGGTGATCTACAACGCGCAAACCCTCTACAGCGGCAGCCCCTGGCACACGGCCAACGGACCGTACAACGGGCCGCTCGGCAACACCTGTGACTACGAGGTGAACTTCCCCAAAGATGACGTGTTCCTGGGGACCACCGACTTCGTGCTCAACGGCCAGAATCCCGTTTATAGCGTGACGTTCAATCAGGACGTGAGCGCGCAGGCCGAAACGACCGCTTACTGGTTTGGGCGCAAGCTCGGTCTGGGCTTCAACCATAAGCGCCACATTTTCGTGGTCGTCAACGGCCTCACTCGCGGGATGCTCTACTTCGACCACCAGCAGCCCAACAGCGAAATCATCGACGAGTACTTCCCGAACGACGCCAACGGACACTTACACAAGATTGAAGACTGGTTCGAGTTCGACGATGCGGGCAACGGCTTCGACATCATCACTTGCACGATGCAGAACTTTGTTGTCGGACGGCAGAAACGCACGGAGCGCTACCGTTTCACCTGGCGCCCGCGCGCCGGCACGCCCCCGAACGATTTCTCCGATCTGTTTGCCTTGGTGGACGCGGCGAACTCTACCAGTCCGGAGCCGTACACGAGCGCGTCCCTGGGGCTGCTGGAAATGCGGCGGGCGATGCGGGTCTGGGCTCTGGAGCACATGGTCGGCAATTGGGACAGCTACGGATACGAGCGCGGCAAGAACATGTACGCCTACAAGCCAAAACAGGGTCCGGGGCAACTGCTGCTGTGGGACGTGGAATTGGTGCTGGGCAAGGACAGCCGAGGGACCAGCGACCCGCTCTTCAGCACCGCCGGCTCAGAGCCGGTCGTTTCCCTGATGTACGCGCATCCGCCGTTCGTGCGCGAGTATTGGTGCGCCATGTCCGAACTGGTGAACAGCTGGATGCTGCCGGAAGTTTATGGGCCGCTCGTGGACGCGCGCTTCTCTGCCTTGCGCGCCAACGAAGTGCCGGTGGATACGCCGACGGCGATGAAGAATTGGATCGCCGCGCGGCGGGCCTATATCCTGACCCAGATTCCCGTGGCGAATTTCAGCGTCGGTGGAACGAATTTCATTCAGACCACAAACAACTACATCACCCTCAGCGGCACCGCCCCGGTGACGGCCAAGGACATCCTCGTCAACGGCCGGGAGTATCCGATCACCTGGACCAGCGTGACGGCGTGGAGTTTGCGGGTGGCGGTCGGGCCAGGGACCAAGGATCTCGTGGTGAGCGCCGTGGACGGCGCCGGCCATACCCTGTCGAACCGCACCGTGACAGTGAATTACACCGGCCCGGCGCCCGACCCGGCCGGTTCGGTGGTGATCAGTGAAATCATGTTCAACCCGCCGGCGGATTCGGCGTCGTTTATCGAATTGTTCAACACGCAAGCGGCCTTTGCGTTCGATTTGTCCGGCTGGCGTGTCAACGGATTGAGCTACACGTTCCCGGCGGGCGCGGTGTTGCCGCCACGCTCCTTCATGGTCCTGGCGAAGAACCGCGGCGAGTTCGCCAAACTCTACGGCGGGACGAAGGTGGCTTTCGACGAGTTCAACGGCGGGCTCGATAATGACGGCGAGACGCTCACGCTCCTGCGCCCCGGCGCGCAGATCGACGAAGAAGTCGTCGTGGATAAGGTGAAGTACGAGGCGCGCGCGCCGTGGCCGGCCGCCGCGGGAGGCCGGGGCGGCTCCTTGCAAATCGTCGACCCGACACAGGACAACGCCCGCGTGAGCAATTGGAGCGACGGCACCGGTTGGCGGTTCTTTTCCCTGACCGGTATTCCGGCCGGCACGCGACTGCTCCTCTACCTGGATACGGCGGCCAATGTTTATCTGGACGAAATCGCGCTGGTGGCGGGACCTGTTCCGGCGGTGGGCGCCAATTTGATCATCAATGGCGATTTCGAATCACCGCTGATGCCGGCGTGGAAATTGTTGGGCACCAATGGAACGAACACCGCCACCACTTCGGCGGCGCGGCTCAACGGGAGTTTCGGTCTGGACTTGAGGTTCAATCCCGCCGGCAATGCCGGGCAGTATCTCTATCAAGACCTGGCCACCTTCGCGAGCAACGCCACGCACACTTTGAGCTTCTGGTATCTGCCTTCGACCAACGCCAGCAGCCTCATTGTCCGCATGAGCGCTGGCTTTCGTGCGACCCTCGACGTGCGGGCGCCCAGTGGGGCGCAGGCAGTCTTCGCCACGCCGGGCACCAACAGCGCCCTCGCGCTTGCCCTGCCGCCTTACCCATTGGTCTGGTTGAATGAAGTCTTGCCCGTAAATACGAATACCAACGGGCTGACTGACGGCCAGGGTGAACGCGAGCCGTGGATCGAGCTCTACAACTCGAGCCCCGCCCCCATCGCGCTCGACGGCCTCTATCTCACCGACGATTACCTGAACCTGACAAAATGGCCGTTCCCCGCGGGCGCGGTCCTCAACGCGAACGAATTCAAAATCCTCTTCGCCGATGGCGAGACGAACGAGAGCACCGGCACCGAGTGGCACGCTAACTTCCGCCTGAACAGCGGCACCGGCGCCGTCGCGCTGTCGCGCCTGGCGAATGGCGCGCCGCAAATCGTCGATTACCTGAATTTCGACAATCTGGCCGCCGATCGCAGCTACGGTTCGTTCCCCGAAGGACAACTGTTCAACCGACAGGAATTCTTCCACCTCACGCCGGGCGGCACCAACAACGGCACCGCCGCCCCGCTGGTGGTTTACATCAACGAGTGGATGGCGGCGAACAGCGGCTTTCTCCGCGACCCGGCGGATAACCATGCCGATGACTGGTTCGAACTGTACAACCCCAACACCTTCACGGTGGACCTGGGCGGCTATTTCCTGACGGACAATTTGACGAACCATTTTCAATATCAGATCCCGAACAACGGTCACTACACCATTGCGCCGCTCGACTATCTCCTGGTGTGGGCCGATGGTGAGCCTGGGCAGAACTCCACCAACCGCGCGGATTTGCACGTCAGCTTTCAGCTGCGGCAGCTGGGAGAAGCCATCGGTCTGTTCGCGGCGGACGGCAGGCTCATCGACGCGGTGACTTTCGGCGAACAAACCAACAACCTGAGCCAGGGCCGCTATCCCGAAGGCACCGGGCCGATTTATTTCATGACCACCCCAAGCCCGCGCGCAGCCAACGTGAACCCGAATCCGTCCCCGCCACCGCAAATCACCGACATCACGGTGGCTGGGGCACAGGTTTCATTGACCGTGAGCACCATCCCCGGCCGCACTTACCGCATCGAGTCCAAGGACGACCTGGGTCAGCTTTCCTGGACCCCGCTGGGCGGAAATGCTGTGGCCAGCGGCAGCAGCCTGACGATTCAAGACGGCCTCGGCGCCAGCTCGCAGCGGTTTTATCGCGCCGTGCTGCTTCCCTAGTCGCGACGAAGCAGATTCGAGAGGCAACGAAGTCTGAATCACTCGCTTCTGTGGACAGTGGCGGGGACGAACCGATCGCTCAGGACTCGAATCCGCGAAGTCGGGCTACCTGGAGGCCGTGAGCATTTCGGATATGCAGGGGTGCAATCGTGGCATGGTCACGCGCCAGCCAATCGCCTAAAATTCGTCACAGCTTAAGCCGCCCCGTCGTATGAAAACTCGAGCGCCAAAGAGTGTACGTGAGAATAGGGAAATGAGCGCCTCAACTTTTGCCGCCCACTGGACTCGCCGGCTGCTCCTTGCCGCCGGCGTCGGCGTCAGCGTGGCGGCTGCGACTGTTCCGAGTGTCGGGGAAATATTGGTCAATTTGGATGCCACCAGCCTGCCCGAAGGTGCGTTGGCCACTTGGGTCAACACAGGAACCGTGCCGGGTGATTTCACCTCGGCCGGCGACGTGGTGCCGGCCGTGACGACCGTGGCTGGCGCCAAAGGGGTCGCTTTTATCGCGACGGGCGGTGGAGCCGGTGGCACTCACTACCTTGGCCCAATCGCCCCGGCGTCCGTCACTGGCGGCAACCCGCGCACCATTGAAGCCTGGGTGTACAATCCTTCCGCGCAGGGGGAGGAGACCGTCTTCAGTTGGGGACGGCGCGGCGGAAGTCCTGATGGGTCCAATGTCTCCTTTAACCATGGCACCGATCCAACCTTCGGCGCGGTGGGCCATTGGGGCGCGCCGGACATCGGATGGAATGGCCAGATCGTGTTCAGTAAGTGGACCTACATCGTTTACACGTATGACGGAGCAACCGCGGGCCAAACCACCAGGGTCTACAAGGATGGACAACTGGCCAACAGCGCATCCAGCATTGTGTTGAGCACCCATACGCTCGACGCGACGGGGGCGTTCCCGCTGCATTTTCGAGTCGCTCGCCAAAACAGCAACGCCACGACCGGCAACGCCACCATCGGTGCGCCGCCCAGCGGCACCGGCGTGGGCGAAATCACCATCGCCAGGATCCGGGTCCATGAGGTCGTGTTGGATGCAGCCACCATTCAAGCCACCTACGACACGGAAAAGTGCGCCTTTGGCTTGTGCGACGACGATGGTGACGGATTGCCCAACGGCTACGAACTGCTGTATCCCGGCTGCCTTAGTCCCACCGACATGGCCGATGCCACGATGGACTGCGACGGGGATGGATTGACCAACTTGCAGGAATTCCAGCGAGGCACCTCGCCCATCAACCCTGACAGCGACGGCGACGGCGTCTCTGATGGCGCGGAAGTCAACCGCATGGTCAACGGAATGCCCGCGCCGACCGACCCGCTCAATGCTGATACCGACGGCGACGGTTTGGCCGATGGCGCCGAGGCGACCCTGGGCACAGACCCGTTGTTGTCCGATACGGACGGCGACGGGTTTTCCGATGGACACGAAGTGCTGCGTGGTTCCAATCCGAACGTCAACACCAGCGTGCCGAACCTGGTCAACCCGAGGCCGGTGATTGACCTTGATGCCACCGCGCTGGCGCTCGGCGCGCTGCCGGTCTGGACTAATACCGGGATTTTGGGAGGCGTTTTCAACGCCAGCACGGCGGTGCCTTCAGTGAGCACCGTGCAGGACGTCAGAGGCGTTACCTTCGATGGCACGGCTAATTTCTACACCGGCCCAGCCGCGCCCGATTTCCTTACGGGCACCAACGCCCGAACCATCGAGGCTTGGGTCTATAATCCCGCCGTGGCCGACGAAGAAACGATCTTCTCGTGGGGACGTCGTGGCGGGCCCGATGGCTCGAACATGTCGTTCAACCACGGGAACAATGCCACCTTCGGCGCGGTCGGGCATTGGGGTACGCCGGACGTCGGTTGGGGGGCCAATCCGCCCGCGGCGGGCCGGTGGACTTACGTCGCCTACAGCTACGACCCGGCAACCGGCATCGGCACTGTTTACAAGGACGGCAAATTCGCCAATAGCGATACCGTTGGCCCCCTCAACACCTACCGGACCAACTCCGCCGGAGGACTGCTCCCGTTCCGCGTCGCCTCCCAAAATGACGCCGATGGCATGCCGACTGTTGGACTGAGAGGGTCCATGACGATTGCTCGCATCCGCGTCTATGAAGTGGCCCTCGAGGCCACGGCGATCACCAACAAATTCTCGGCGGAGGCAGAGACTTTTGGTCTGGCGGACAGCGATGGCGACGGCATCCCCAATGGCTACGAACGACGCTATACCTTCCTTAATCCCAACGATTCGGCCGACGCCGCGATGGACTTTGACCACGACGGGTTGACGAACCTGGAGGAATACCAGAACGGCACCGCTCCGGACAACGCGGACACCGACGGCGACGGCGTGCAGGATGGCGCGGAGGTTCACCGCATGGTCAATACTGTGCCGGCACCGACCAACCCGCTGCGCGTCGACAGCGACCAGGATGGGTTGTCGGATCAAGTCGAGACCGGCACCGGCACACTCGTCAGCGCCACCGACACTGGATCCGATCCGCTCGTGGCGGACACAGATGGAGACGGGTTCCCCGATGGCCAGGAGGTCATCCATCAGTCCGACCCGAATAACCCCGCCAGCACCCCTGATTTCGATTTCACTGAGCCGGTGGCGGTCGTCAACCTGGACGCCACGCACCAGGAGCCAGGGCCATTGGCCGTGTGGCCAAACACCGGGGCGCTGGGCGGTGTGTTCCAGGCTGGCGGGCAGATTGCGTCGGTGACCATAGTGAACGGTGCGAAAGGCGTTACCCTCAGCGGCACCGACCAGTATTACACCGGACCGATTGCGCCGGTCTACTTGACGGGCAGCAGCAGCCGCACGGTGCAGGCGTGGATTTACAACCCGACCGTTGCCGATGAGGAAACCATTTTCACCTGGGGACGCCGCGGTGGCCCTGATGGCTCGAACTGCTCGTTCAATCATGGCACCAATCCCAGTTTCGGGGCGGTCGGGCACTGGGGTGCGGCGGACATCGGCTGGAACGGCAACATCTCCACCGCCCGCTGGACGTTGGTCTCCTACACTTTCAATCGGGCCGACGGGACGGTCGCGGTCTACCGGGACGGCCAACTGGCCAACAGCGGGATCCGCACGCTCAACACCCATTCCAGCAACAGTATCCCGATTGCGGCCGGGGCCTTGTTTGCTCCGGAAAACGGCCTGCCTTTCCGGGTCGGCGCGCAAACCGAGCCCGATGGTTCGGTCACCCCCGGACTCATGGGTTCGATGACCATTGCCCGAGTCCAGGTGTACGACGAGGCGCTGACGGCCGATGACATCGCGGCCCATTACAGTTCCGAGGTATCGGACTTCTACGCGGTCCTGCGCATCCAACGCGCCGGCAACGAGGTCGCAGTCTCCTGGCCGGCCACGATTTCCGGGATGGTGCTGCAATTCGCCACCGAGATCAGCGTCTCAAGCCAGTGGGAGGATGAGACTCGCACCCCGTCGGTAACCGCAGGCAGAAACGTGCTGACGTACTCCGCCAGCGATCCAATGCGCTTCTTCCGCCTGGCGGGAGAAGGGCAATTGCCCGGTGAGCTGAAAGGGACCGCAGCTCGTTAAGCGTTAGGCAATGCGGGGCAAAGTGCGATCCCGGCGGCACCCCCAGGGTGCTGATCAGGCGCAGCCAGTAACCTACGAGTTCAAAAGGTTCCCTGTATTCCCCATACCCGCCATCCGAAGTCGACGCGATCGCCGTGCAACCGGATGGCAGCGTTGCCTCCGATATTTCAGGTCTGCTTCAAGAGATCTATACAATGGTCGTTCAGTTGGAAGGAGGGGACCACCCCATTTGACTGTCACGCTCTGCGCGGTTTAATCTCCCAAATGAGATGAGTAGGCAGAATCACATCTTGACAGCACTGGTTGAAACCGACCTTGGACTGCGCCGTGGCAGATGGCGCGAAACGCCCGGTTCACACCGACCTGCCGGAGAGCTTCACCAACCACGTCGCTCTTCGCTTTGCCAGATGAGAGATCTCTTCCCACGACTGGCCGCCTGCTGGCTGTGCGCCGGGCTTGTCGCCGGCAGGCGGGACGCCACGGCGCAACCGTATCCGCCACCCCCGATCACGAAGGACGGCGCGGCGGTGTTGCTGACTGATTACGCCAGCCTGCCGCTCTCCAGCCGGACGCCGAACCGCTATGATTATGCGACCTACCCCCCCGCCGTGGACTTCGCCCAGCAGTTGGGGCGCGTGAATTACCTGCGCTCCGAACCAGCAGACGCGCCGTTGGCGGGGACGCGCTTTTTCGTCTGCGATCTGAACCGCAACTTTTACATTTTCGACAAGTCCAACAAAACCTTCAACGTGTATCTGGACTTTGAAGCCACATTTCCCAAGTTCGACAACAATCCGGGTTGGGCCGGCGGTCTGGTCACGTTCCAGTTCGATCCCGAGTATGCCACCAATGGCATCTTCTACACCGTGCATACCGAAGATCCGAACAAAGGCGGCTCCGCCAGCAATCCAGTCAATCCCAACGCCGTGTTGCCCGCTGGCTACACTGCCACGGCCGCCGTCAACCCGCCGGTGGGCAGCGTGGTGCGCGAGGCCGTCCTGGTGGAATGGACCGACACGAACCTCGCCAACGCGACCTTCGAGGGCACGGCGCGGGAACTCCTGCGCGTCGGCTTCAATGACAACGGCCATCCCATGGGCGACCTGATTTTCAATCCGCGGGCCAGTCGGGGCGACGAAGATTATCGCAACCTCTACATCGCGTGCGGCGACGGCCGCGCGGGCGAGCAAACGGACAGCCGGCATTACATCCCGCAGCGGCTGGATTCCCTGCTGGGTAAAACCCTGCGCCTGACGCCGGACCTGGCCCTGCGCACCAACCTGAGTGTCGTCAGCGCCAACGGGCGTTATCGGATTCCCGCGCGCGGCGCCGACCCCAACCCGTTCGTCAACACCAACGGCGCGCGGGGGGAAATCTTCACCTACGGCCACCGCAATCCACACCGGATGGCGTGGGATGCCGTGTCCAACATGCTGCTCGTCTTCGAGGTCGGCCTCTGCTCCTTCGAGGAGGTCAACGTCGTCCACAAGGGGGCGAATTACGGCTACGCCGACCGCGAAGGCACCAAAGCGCTGGTCCCGCCAGGGGGCGATTACAGCACGGCGCCGCCCGGTTACGGCCTTGAAGATTTGCCCGAGCCGGACACGCTGCCGATCCGGATCACGAGCGATGCCACCAGCACCACGGTTCCCGTCCGTTACCCGGCGGCCGAATACTTCCAGACCGAGGGCGATGCGATGGCGTGCGGCTTTGTCTATCGAGGCGCCCTGGTGCCGGAGCTTTATGGCATGTGCGTGTTTGGCGACATCACCACGGGGCGCTTGTTCTACTGCGACCTGGCGGAAATGATCGCCGCGGACGACACCGATCCCGCCACGCTGGCCACCGTTCACGAGCTGCAAGTCGTTTTCGATTCCCCCAACGACACGCCCGACCAGGGCGCGACCAAGCGCAGGATATTCGACATCGTTCGCGATGAATACCATCGCAGGGGTGGGACGGCCTTGTCGCTCCCGGGCGCGGCGGCGGCAACCAACGGCAACGATCCGGACGGGGTGCCCTACGGCGGCGGGCGAGCGGACATCCGTCTGGCGCAGGGGGGCGATGGCGAACTCTACCTCCTCAGCAAAAGCGACGCCTCCGTCCGCCGCTTGACCGGCGTCATGCAACCGTTGCGTGTGGCCGTTTCCGTGAGTTCCAACGGCGCGGCGCGGCTGACGTGGAACTCCGTTCCCGGTGGGGTCTATCGGTTGCAGTACCGAACCAATCTCAACGACGCAGCTTGGGCCGACGCGACTTCAGACTTGCAGGCCACCGGAACAACCACGACGGCTGCCCTGCCGCTGAACCCCGAGCCCCAGAGCTTTTACCGAGTCCGGCGGATCAACCAGTAGCGGTCAGTTGAGTTCTTAGCCTTGGGCATCCCGCCGCGCATCGCGACACGGAGAAAGCCGAGGGGATGTTCGGCACGCTCGTGCTCGGCCTGCCTTCGGCCCATCGCGGCGGAGAACTGGTCATCCGCCACGCCGGACGCCAAGCGATTGTGGACTTGAGCTCAGCGGAGGTGTCGGAGCTGGCGTTCGCGGCGTTTTATGCGGATTGTGAGCATGAGGTGCGACCCATCGCGGAGGGAAACCGGGTTTGCCTGATTTACAATTTGGTGCAGCGCCGTGCACGCAAGGCCAGCGTGTCCCACATCTTATTTGCTGGACACGCTGGGTTCAGACAATTCCTTGAGAAAACCGATGACAACGAATCAACTTTCTCTCCTTCGCACAGCCATAGTGAGAGCCACTCAATTCCGACAGCCTCTGGTTCGGCGGCGAGCGGGAGCCGGTTTGATGCCTTGCGTCTTTGCGTCTTTGCGTTGGAAAGGCGTCGGTTCCAACGCAGAGACGCAGAGGCGCAAAGACCCAGAGAGGACTTGGCCAAGAGGTGGTTGTTTGGATCCGTCGGCAGCGCGCGATCGCCCAGAACCGGAGCGCGAGATTTTTGACTGATGAATCGTGGACGACCCGTCGGTGAAGCGAACGGGGATGGGCCGTTCTGGCCAGTGTCAATGGCAACGTCACCGGCGGCTCATCTCCGTCGCGCTGTCGTTATCCGTGAAATCCGTCATCCCTGGTCAACCTCTGCTGGCGAAACTCGACGCCCTCCCTCACACCTGAATAGTTACACGCGCTTCATCGCTTTCCTGGACGATGCCAGCCGCGTCTGTTGCCACGGCCAGTTCTTCCTCGCCGAAAATGTCGATACCCTCATCGAGTCCCTCCGCGCCGCCTTCTACAAACGCGGCGTCCCGATGTCCCTTTACGTGGACAACGGGTCCATCTATTGCTCCAAGGAAATCATCCAGATCTGCGCCCGTGTCGGCTGCTTGCTTCGTCACACACCCGTACGGGACGGCGCGGCGAAGGGAAAAATCGAAAGATTTTTTCGGACTGCGCGTGAGCAATTTCTTTCCCGCGCTCTGGACTTGAGTTGCCTCGATGCCTTCAACCGCCAGTTCATCCATTGGGTCGAAGAACCCTACAACGCCCAAAAGCATTCCGTCCTGGACATGACCCCGCTGGACCGCTTCGCCCTCGACCGCAGTCGCGTGCGCTACCTCCTGCCCAATCAGGCCAACGACGAACTCTTCTTCGTCGAAGGTAACTGTTCAGGAGTCATAGACGCCCGCCCTCACCCCGGCCCTCTCCCCCGGGGAGAGGGAGCTTCATTTGCCGCGTTGGGAGGAAGTGGCGCTGTTCGGCGGATTGAGCGTTCCGTGAGCCGTCTAGCAACGCGGCAACAGCGAGAGCAGGGGAGCTTTCAAGACGCTCCGACACGATCTCCCTCTCCCCGGGGGGAGAGGGCCGGGGTGAGGGCGAAAGCAACCTCAGACCTGAATAGTTACCGTCGAAGAAGACCGTCACGTCCGCGCCGACAACACCTTCTCCTTCAAATCCACTCGCTTCGAGGCCCCGCGGCATCTGCCTGAGCGCACCATTCAACTCCGCTTCGAACGCAAGCGCCCCACCCTGCGCGTCATCGTTTATTACAAGGCGGAGCGCATGGGAGAAGCCCGCCCCCTGGATCCCGGTCGCCAACGACCGCAAGCCCATCGACCACGGCTCCTCGGCGGCACAACCCGGCCAATCCTAAATCACCCATCCCCAATCGTATGCTCCGCTCTCACTTCGGTCTGCTCCGCAATCCGTTCGACCCCGAGTCGATCAGCCTCTTGGCCCATCAACAGGAAGTCTTCGACATCCTGCGCGTTCACGCCCAGCAGGGCGGCTTGTGCCTGGTGCTGGGCGAGCCGGGCACCGGCAAAAGCGTCCTCAAGCAGGCCCTGCTCAATCACGATCCAAAACGCATGATTACTCCCGTGGTCAACCGCACCCTCCACACCTACCACAACACCCTGCGCATCCTCTGCGAGGCTTTCCAAATCCAGTTCGAGGGCCACGACCATCACTGCGAACGGCTTCTGGTTCAGGAAGCCTTCAAGATCCATCGCACCGGCAAAATGCTCGTCCCCATCATCGACGACGCCCACCTCATGCCCAGCGATTGCCTGCGCAAACTCCGTCTGCTCTTCGAGGACTTTCCCCATTCCCACAACCTCGTTCTCATCGGCCAACCGCCCCTCATGCAATCCCTGGCCCTGTCGATCAACGAGGAAATCCGCTCCCGCATCACCTACTCTGTCGTGCTGCCACGGCTGGTGCCCGAAACCATCAAAGCCTTCATCGTCGGCCAGTTGGATCGCGCCGGCCTCGGCCGCAACACCTTCACCCAGGAGGCTCTGGGGTTAATCGTCTGTTGCGGCGAAGGCTCCTGCGCCGCTCCCGAAACCTGTGTCTAGGTTCTCCGGGCTGCACCTCCACCCGCCATACCCGCTGCGGCGCCGCGCTCTTGAGCCCGCGCACGAATCGTTTGACTGACTGATAGGAGCCGCTGAACCGGACTTGGCTGACCAAGTCCTGATAGATCCGCTTGGCCCTCAGGCCCGCTTCCAGCTTGGCGTCAATGAGTTCGCGGTGCGCTCGGCACAAGCTGGGCCGGCCCGTTTCCTGGCTCAGCGCTTCCGACACCAGCTGTGTGGCGTCGTCGGAGCCGGGGGTCGAAACCCCGGGGGATTTTGCCCCATTGTAGTCGGGCGTGCCGGGGGTCGAAAGGGTGGGGGATTTTGACGGTCGGAGGTAACGGCGAATCGTTTTACGATCCAGTCCCAGCTCGCGAGCAATGCGACGTTTGGAGCAGCCCCGCCCCGCTAACTCTATAATGACTTGTTGTTCGTGCACCTTGAGGTTGTTGGCCATAGTGGCCGCGGATGGTGCACGACCGTGCCCGTTCCGCAGCTCTACAGCCGCTCAAGGTGGGGGATTTTGAATCGCTTACTCTCGACCCTGGGTGGTCCCTTTTGAGTGACCCCTGACATTTTTGACCGTTTGCATGCGGCTCATAAAGCATCTGTTCAAGTACGGATAAAAACGGTTGAACTAAACCGCTGCGCGGTAGCCTCTGGCGGCACTCTCCTGCGGCGCCGAAAAGCCATGGTGGAGCCTTATGACTCCATTACGACAAAAACTCATCGACGAGATCCAGCTCCGTGGATTCTCGATTCACACGCAACGCGCCTACGTCCGTTCTGTCGCTGGCTTAGCCCAGTTCTACGACCGTTCGCCTGACAAGATCGCTGACGACGAGATCAACGCCTATCTTCTGCATCTGTTGCGGATCAAGAAACTGGCCGTCAGTTCCATCATCGTGGCGGTGAGCGCCCTTCGCTTCTTCTTCGGTCAAGTATTGCGTCGTCCCACCGAAGCAATCGAGAAGGCTCTCCCGACAATGAAAAAGCCGATCCTACGGCCCAGGGTCTACAGCTCCATTGGTAGGCATCATCTACCTCGGCGCCATTGGCTCTGTATTTTGGCTCGATCTGGCCTATGGAGCAGGGGTCGCATTGGGTGCTCCTCGCGCCTTGCTCGAATGACAGCCGGTCGTCGCTCTCGGCAAGCCGTTGCGACCAATTGCCCATTTTGCCCTTCGCCTGCTCTTGCTATGGTGCCGCCAATCGCTTGCCGCAATCAGAACGGACCGCCTCGCTGACGATGACGCGACGCTCCGAAGAGGTGATGAGTCGCGCGCGCTGGAACTGGGCAGTGACGCGGATCACGCATCGCACATATTCGGCATGACTTCTCCAGTTGCCGTGGCAGGCACAAAGCTGGTCGATGCTGCAACCGTTGGCATCAACAACTGCCCCGCGTGGCGTATTAGGACATTGATCCTCGTCGTCCGGTATGCCATCTCCGTCGCTGTCGGTGGGCAGAATTTGGCCACGAAGCTCCCCTTCGGGAAAATCAACCGACCGAACATTCACGTACCACAGCCCCGCCAATAGCTGGCTGATTTCTTCGCTCGACAAAGCGCGGCTCCCCGTGAACGCAAAGCCACCCTCGGCGGCCGGCGGGTACGGTGACACAAATCTTGGGCCATCCAGAGTGAAGAGTGGAGGGGCGGTTTGCCCGAGCTTCGCCGGGCCGTAGATGCTTGCGCCAGTGGGAGCGAAGGGCAGCGGCATGGAGACCTGGTAACGGAAGGAGTTCCCTTCTAGTGTGAACACGCCCGTACCAGTGGCGGTGCTGTTGTTTGGTGGAACTTCGTTCGTCCCGCTCAGGCTCGCAACGAATTCTAAGGTAGGCACAGGCAAAATTTGGCCGCGAAGCTCCCCGTCGGGGAAATCAACCGAGTGAACATTGACGTACCACAGTCCCGCCAATAGCTGGCCGATTTCTTCGCTCGACAAAGCGCGGCTCCCCGTGAACGCAAAGCCACCCTCGGCGGCCGGCGGGTACGGTGACACAAATCTTGGGCCATCCAGAGTGAAGAGTGGAGGGGCGGTTTGCCCGAGCTTCGCCGGGCCGTGGATGCTTGCGCCAGTGGGAGCGAAGGGCAGCGGCATGGAGACCTGGTAACGGAAGGAGTTTCCTTCTAGTGTGAATACGCCCGTACCAGTGGCGATGCTGTTGTTTGGTGGAACTTCGTTCGTCCCGCTCAGGCTCGCAACGAATTCAAAAGTTGGCAGTGGTAGGTTCCCCGGAATCTCTCCGGGATCAGGTGCGGGAATGCCCTGGCCGCAGGCGAGGCTTGTGCATACAATCGGTAAGAGAAGCAACGTCTTGTTCATAGGCCATTATCTTCCATTTTTACGGCTTGTAAAGCGCGCGGAAGAACCGCTGTGGGTAGTTCGTGGCAGCCGTGTTGGTCAAAGTGAATGGGGCAACGTTCGTGAAGATGGAAACCCAATTGGTGCTGCTGTTCAGATTCGTGGAAGCCTGAATTATGTAGGTAAGGTTGGTCTCCCGGAGAACGGTTACAAGGAACGCGTTGTTTGTGGTGAAGATTGGAGAACCGAACGTGGCCGCCGAAGTCAGGACCGTCAAAGTGGCAACCGCACTGGTCACTGAACCAGACGTGTTGCTCGCGACCACGGTGTAGTCGCCCGCGTTGTTCGTTTGAACGGCGCTAATGGTGTAGTTGGAACTTATTGCACCTGGGATGTTCCCTCCATTAAACCGCCACTGGTAGGTCGGCGATGGATTGCCAATCGCGACAGAAGTAAATGTCACACTATCGCCCGCGTACTTCGTCTGGCTCAGGGGGTCGGTTGTGAACGTAGGCGGTGTCGGCTGAACCCAGTTCAGCACCACACTGCCCTGTTCACCGTTTTTCCCATCGACTGCGACTCGGTAAATCGTCCCTGCTGTGGCGCTGAAGACGACTTGGCTGGTCACGTCTCCGCCCGAATCGTCGTTATTGCCCAGCAGCGTGAGATTGGTCACCGTTGTGCCAGTGTAAACCGCAAGCAGCGTGTCAAAGCTGCTGCCAACGGTGTCGATCATGACACCTCCGTTCGCGGGCGCAGTCCACTTGTACCAGACAGAAGCGCCGCCCGCGTTCCCGGCATGATTCGGCTCGCCGCCCTCTTTCGTGGCCCGAATATTGGTGCCGTTGGTAGTGCCCTGCAGCCCGCTGATGACATAGGCGTTTGTAAAGTTGTCATTCGGAGGAACCGCCACAGCGATTTGCCCCCACCAGGTTCCCCATCTGCCGTCTCCGTCATTGGCGCCTGTTCCAACCGGCGTGGCCGCGTACTCTTGGATCGTCCAAAGGTCGGTGTCGTTTACCGGGTCCACCGTCGTTGCGCTGTAGTCGCCCCATCGGTTTGCGCCGAAGCCGAAGGTCTTGTAATAGGGTCCTTCTCCGCTTTTGAGAACCACGTCTGTCCCGATGGAGCCGGCGGACTCGGTGAATGCCCGAAAGGAATAATTCGCGCTGGCGTACTGGTTCGGCGAAAATCTGGAGTACCCAATGAGCGCGTCTCCGAACTTGTTCACGGAGATGCTCGGAAACGCATAGAAGTTGACCCCTGATGAATCGTCAATGCGCCCGGCCTGCCGAACAAGGCCGTTCGTTGCGATTTCCCACCACTGAACCGCACTGCGCGTCGCGTTGGTATAGGGGAGGAACACTGTTTGTGCGGCCCACAGAGAACCGTTCCGATAAACAACGTTCAGGATGCGTGAATCGTTGTTTGATATTTTGGCCGTCGAGTTCGATTGGGGTGCAGAATCAACAAAGTTCGGCTCGACCAGGCCCGGCGTGTTCTTCCACGGCTGGTATGCGGGAAAGATACTTGTCGGGGTGAACGTCGGTGACGCGGGCGTTCCTGTGATGGTGTAAAGCCGCAGGACGCCGTTCACTTCTGACTGCGCGTTGGTGAAAATTGTTTTCCACGTTTGTAGGAGATACATCGTGGTGGTGTTCGTGTCGAAGGTAACGGCAGGCATCTGCGTGCCGCCATTCGTTGGATCGTTGAAGAACACCGTCCGATTGGTACCTCCTGCATAAACATTGGTCTTGTTGAAGGCAATGATTTGAGAGCGCAGGAATCTGTTGTTCGCGTTTGAAAACATGTTGACCTGAACCACAATCCAGTTCTTGTTGAAACCAAGCGTAGGATAGTCAGCAAAAGCAGTTCCGGCCGAATTTGCTTTGACCCGTTTCCGAGTCCACGTGCCTGTAGGATCGCTGTTCGCTGAAGTGCCGAGAAGGATCCCCGATGTGCTGAGGTTTGGGTCCACTACTGAGACTGCAATCCAGCGATTCGCATACGGGTCGTAAACAACACGCGGGTCAGTGATAAACGTGAAAGTACCAACACCCGTCCACCAACTACTCAGCGCCACAGTGCTGTAGTTGGTTGTGCCAGTCCGGTTTTGAATCCGCACTTGCGAGTTCAGCATTGTCATAACGTGATTCGGCCCGACGCCCCCGTGAGTGTCGGGGGGGATGTTCATGTTGTTATCGTCCAACGCCTTGAAACTGTTCGTCGGCGATGGGGAGACGCTTTGCGCCGGGATCGACAAAAGCGGCGGTAGGCTGAACGCCTCGTAGATGGTGGCGTTGGTCGGCACCGAAAAGTCGCCGGTTAGTTGCCCGAACGGCGCTACAACACCGCTCCGAACGTGCATTGGATTAAGGAGGAATACTGCGACAGAAACCGCGAGAATTGTTAGGGCTTTCATTGTTCCTTTGGTTGCGTTCGTTGTTTGCGAGAACATGTGCCTGTCCGTGGCGGTAACACGCGCACCTACAACACCCGCAGCCACCGTTCACGCGCAATGAAGTTGATTTCAGGTAATTGTCACACGCTGACGACTTCCAGCTTTCTGGGGTTTCCCGCGACGAGCACATGGCCTCCCCTGGCGCCGTCGTTCCCGTGCGCGAAGGCCACTGTGAATCTCGTCCGCCCTCGTACTCGACTCGGATGAATCTGTCGAGCGTTCTTGTCTCCACTCTTTCAAAGTCGAGGCGCGCAGGAACACCACAAGTGCCCCCACACCCTTCGGATCAGGGCGGAGCGCGTAAATTGACGGCGGGGCGAAGCCGCACGACATTAACTCATGCCAATGGATTACAATCATGCTGCCGCCTTCGTCGCCTTCACTCGCGGCACTTCCGCCGACGAAATTGCACAGACCTTTGCCATCCCGCTCAGCACGGTTCTGCCGCGCGCCGGCGCGCAGTGAATTGGTTGTTCGCGTAGCCACCACGAGGCGGTTCCCTCCAAGTTGCTGTCGATCCGTGGATGGCTTGGTGAGCGTTGGAGAACTCTTCTGCATAGCGTGTCTTGGTGTGCCGCGTTAATCTTTGTTCTCTGCTGTGCAACCCCGCATTAAGCACTGGCAATGCCACGATCAGATCCCCCACGTTTTCGCTATTTGCTCCGGGGTGCTGTAACAAATTTGTGTCACCCACTTCGCGCTTTCAGCGCAGAAGTGCCCGCAGGGTAATGAGGTCCACGCTGTAACAAATTTGTTACGCCCTGTGATCAGAACTGCACCGCATGTAGAAGAGTGCCGTGGCCCCGGATTGGTTGGATGAATGACCGGGGAAGGCGCGCGCGCGCGACAATGCCGCGTAACTGTTCAGGAGTCACATACGTCCTCCCCACGGCCCCACTGCCCTTAATTCAATGGCAGTGGAGCCGGGGTGAGGGCGAAAGCAAGCTCAGAGCTGAATGGTTCCGCGTCTTTGCGTCTTTGCGTTTTAAAGGCGTCGGTTCCAACGCAAAGATGCAGAGGCGCAGAGACGCAGAGAAGGCCTGGCCAAGAGGCGGTTGAATGGATCGGTCGGCCGCGCGCGATCGCCGAGAACCGGAGCGCGAGATTGTAGATTGATGAACCGCGGACGGCCAGTCGGTGGAGGGAACTGGGATGCGCCGTTCTGGCCAGTGCCAATGGCCACGTCAGCGGCGGCTTATCCCCGTCGCTCGGTCGTTATCCGTGAAATCCGGGTCATCCGTGGTCAACCTCTGTTGGCGAAACTCGACGACCTCCCTCACCAAATGCTTGGGACAATGATGGCGATGTTGGAGGTAATCATTCTGGGAGACGAATAGTCTGAGGCGACCACGGATGTCCCAGAGCGGCAGAGCCGCAACCAAAGTTCCTGAGCCACGGATGGAACACGGATTAAACACGGAAAGAGAAAGCGCTCTGATGGCTTTGGAAAAAGAGGAGATCACGGAGAAGATATGGGTAAAGATGAGCCCCCGGGGAGAGGGAGGGCTAATTGCCGAGGTGGGAGGGAATGGAGCGGTTCGGCGGTTGGAGCGTCTTGCGCGCGGCAATGGCAAAGGCAGCGCCAGCGCTTTCACAACGCGTCTACAGGGTCTCCCTCTCCACGGGGGCTCATCTTTACCCATAAACCGACTAGTTCGGCAGTCCACGGTTCATCCGTCAAGAATTTCGCAACTGAATAGTTAAAATGCCGCGATGGTTGAAATCAGGCGACGCTCAGTCGGTGTTTGCGGACCAGACGCGAAAAGGCAGTCCGTTGCTGACCCGCGGCGACGGCCGCCTTCGCGATGTTGCCGTCGTGTTCGAGCATCATCCTTGTGACATAGGTCGCCTCGAACGCTCGGATCGCCTCCGCCTTGAGTATTTTGAAGCTGGCGCCGGCCTTATTGGACTCTCCCCCGGGCAAGTCGATATGATCCGGGTTGATCGCGTTGTCAGGCGCGAACAGCACCGCCCGAGCGATCACACTCTCCAGTTCGCGCACGTTACCCGGCCAATCGTAAGCAGCCAATTTCGCCAAGGCAGCCGGCATGAGAACGGGGATGGGTTTGTTCAACTCGACAGCGTATCGCTTCAGAAAGTGCCGGGCCAAAAGCCCAATGTCCCGCCCGCGCTGGCGCAGCGGCGGCAGGATCAGTTCCACCACACCAAGCCGATAGTAGAGATCCCCCC
>WNGF01000727.1_pt1 | contig 48481 bp, 47 predicted proteins | sample 5400641 | NCBI WGS metagenome assembly WNGF01 (sample SAMN13153371, study PRJNA577476) | soil metagenome | isolation source: 80 cm soil or saprolite under grassland replicate 2 | place: USA:California | collected 2016-06-15 | reverse complement strand
CAGCGATGCACCCGCCCGCACCGGGTCGAGCCGTTCCGCATGCTCCCGCCGAAGGCCTCCCGCCCGAACGGTCGCTGCAGCACCGGCCGCCGGCGCACGCACCACTCGCTGATGACCGGACGTCTCTGGCAAGTCGCAGACTCGGCCGGCTCGCGACCATCGACGGAACGGGGATGCCGCACGTCGTTCCCCTCGGCTGGCGATACAACCCGAATCGCCGGCCTGGCGCGCCGCATGCTCAGCTTGGTGAACGTCGATGAGCTCCTGCGGCTGGGTGACTCGCCCGGCGAGTCCGCTGCGAACTCGTGATGGGCGCTGCCGTTTCATCGCGCCGAGCCGAAACTGAGCCGGTTTCTGTGCGCAGCCACTCACCAGGCCGGCTTACGGGTCACCGCTTGGCGTACTCCGTGAACCCTTGCCAGTCGATCACGACGCACGGCTCGTTCCCGACGATCCACGCGTCGTGGCCCGGAGGGATGATGCTGAAGTCTCCGGGGCCGAACTCCATCTGCTCGCCGTCGTCCATGACGACCTTCATCCGGCCGGATATGAAGTAGCCCATGTGGGCGGCCTGGCAACTGTCGGTCTTGGCGATGGGCTTGATGTGCTCGGACCATCTCCAGCCAGGCTGGAATGTCGCCCGGCCGACGGCGCCCGCGGCGAGGTTCACCAGCTCTAGCTGCCCCTTGCCGCCTTCGAACGGCCTGGTTTCCTCGGGTGAATTGAGGCTCTTTCGAACAAGACCTGCCATGATGAACCCCCCGGTTCTAGCACGGTTGAGCAAGATCCTTGCGGTTTACCCACTCCTCTGATCTCGCACACATCCTGGTCAGCCCCACCCGATCACGCACCTGAATTCGCGGGGAACAGGCGCCAGCCCGTACCACGAGGGCCGGTCTCGCTTGGCATCGCACGGCCGTTGGAAGTCACTGTCCGGTGACACCGGCCGGGCTGCCTCATGGATCGGCGAGCGCCCGGGACGAGCCGCCGCATGCTCCCGGTGCTGACCGGCCGGGAGAGCGTTGTGGAGTGGACCGGGCTCCGGGGCCGTCTGCCTTCACGATGTGGCAAGCGGCCCCCGGTTTGGAGCATCGAGTCATCGAGCTGGTTGAGCTCGGCGGAACCGGCGCTGGCGCGAATACCCCGAAAGGAGGCGGAACCCCTCGCGCAGCGCCTCGCCATCGGTGGGCAGCAGCGGCCAGCGCTGCGGGTTGAGCCACAGCCGCTGCATCGAGCACCGGTCCAGGTACTCGCCGCCGTCGCCGGTGCGCCGGTTCCAGGACCGGTCACTGCCGGCGCGCACCACGAACGGGATGTAGGTGCCCGGGCGGGCGGCCTTGCGCGTCTCCATGTCCCACAGCATGGCGCGGGTGACGGTCAGCGGCCTGCCGGTCGTGTAGCGGGCCGCGAGCACCCGGTTGACGTCGGTGTCGGGGAGCCGGTAGCGGGTGTGGCCGGGGGTGTCCCAGGCACGGGTGAACTCGGTTTCGAAGGGCAATAGCCTGATGGCCTCCGCCGGCATTTCGCCAGGCTAACAGCCTCAGTACCGGAGGCGGAGCACTCTCGGCCTTGCCATCCCCGGCCGCACCGCGGCTGAGGAAGCCCCGGCAGAATGGTCGCCGTGACCGGTCGGCCCGCGTTTCACTGTGAATGGCGGGCAACACACGCCCAGGTATTCACATCAGTAATGTGCCGGGCTCGTGAGATGTGCGTGACCGGAGTGACGCTACTGGCATGACCGGCGTGCGGCTCCCGTGCCCAGCTGGGGTGTGCTGTTCCGCAGCCGCACTCGCGCTCGTATTCTGGACATAAGCAGGCCGTCAGGCGAACGTCAGCGAGCGCGCCCCGCCTGAGGTCCATGGGAGGGCACCGTGCCGCTCTCTGAACACGAGCGGCGCCAGCTCGAGCAGATCGAGCAGGCGCTCCGCGCCGATGACCGGCGATTTGCTAACGCTGTACACGCGACTGACCCGCGGGTGCACTACAGGCGCCGGGTGATCGCGGCTGCGCTCGGGTTTCTGATCGGAGTCGGGCTGCTGGTCGCCGGGGTAGTGATCAATGTCATCCTGATCGGGGTGGCGGGCTTTATGGTCATGCTCGCCTGCAGCATGTGGGCGGTGACCAGCTACCGGCGCATGACCGGCGTCGCCAACGGGCGCGTCCCCGCCAAGGGCCGGCGCCCTGGCAAGGAGCAGCGTGGCGCCAGGGACCGGCGAGCTGGCAACAAGCGGGCGGGATCCGGGCTGATGGAGCGGCTAGCGGAGCGCTGGCGGCATCGCCGGGAGGGAGACCGCTAACTCAGGCTGCCCGCTGTTGTCTCTCTCGCCTCCGGCGCGGCGGCGCACCCGTTCTTCGGAGAGGTAGCCCTCGATCGTGGTGTGCCGCTTCTGCCTCTTGGCACTTGCCCAGCTCGGTCGCCGGGGCATCCCGAGTGCGGGGCATCTCGGCCGTGGAGGCCAGGCGCTGGAGAAGGACAGTGGGCAGGAGGCGCTGGTGTCAGGGCAGCGGCGCGGTTGGCTCTCCTGGTTTGGCGCGGCGGGCGAGCAGCTGGCGGTAGGCGCGCGCGTATACCGCGGCCGCTGCGCTGGGGGTGAACTGGCGTGCATAGGCCCGGCCCGGGCCGGGGTCGGGGCGCTGGCCGCCTAGGACGCGCGATAGCGCCTCGGCGAGGGCGTGCGGGGCCTCGGGCGGGACGAGGATGCCGCGGCCCTGGCCCAGGGTGGCCGCCAGGCCGTCGACCGCGGTGCCGATGACCGGGACGCCGAGCCCTAGGGCCAGCACAGCGCTTTGCGACCATGATTCCTCTCGTGATGGCACGACGTGCACGCTGGCCCCGGCGATGTAGCGGGCCGGCTCGAAGGACCATCCCGGGAGATGAATGACGGCTCCCAGGCCGCGAGCCCGGATCAGCCGGGCCAGCGCGCTGCGCAGCGGGCCGTCGCCGACCAGGTAGGCGGGCGGTGGCGCGTCGATCAGGGCGAGTGCCTCGACGAGCACATCGGGTGCCTTGTCGCCGCGGAGGCGGCCGGCGAAGGTCAGCCGCGGCGAGGGCAGCCCGGGCAGCGGCCGGGCGGACAGGCCTTCGACCGACGAGCGCCCGTCGCGGAGCCGGCCGTCATCCAGGCCGACCCGCGCTGCCCAGGCGCGGGCCGCCGGCCCGTGCGCGAAGAACATGTCGACCCGCCGTGCCGCATCCCGGGCCGCCGGCGTGTGGTCGTCGCGCGGCCAGGACATCTGGTTGTGCTCGCTGGCCACCAGCGGCACGCCCGGCGGCAGGGCCCGTGCCGCGGCCCACCAGGCGCCCATCATGTGCGCGTGCACCACGGCGGTCCCGGCGAGGCGCGGGCCGAGCCAGCTGGCGAACGCGGGCTCAGGGGTCCACTGCAGGCTGTCCGTGGGCAGGATGTCGCTGACTCGGTAGGCGTCCGCAGGCAGGCCGTAGCGGGTGGCAAGCTCCAGCCCCGGCGGGGTCGCGTCACCTGCCAGCAGGGTCGTCGCAACGCCGAACTGGCGCAGTGCCGCCGACAGCTGCAGTGCTGATAGTTGGGCTCCGCCGGGTTCCAGCGTGCCCAGGATCCGGACAACCTTCATCCCCAGCCTCCCTACCCGGCGCGCGGCCACTGTTCCCGCGCGCCCGCGCAAGCCCCGCCTGCTGCATGGCGACCGTAGGCTACGGCACGGAGGCGACCTTCCTGATCCTGACCGCACTGGCGGATGGCAGCCAGCATGGGTACGGGATCATCACGGAGGTCGCGCAGATCTCGGGCGGCCGGGTGCGGCTGCGCGCCGGGACCTTGTACACGGCTCTGGACCGGCTGCGGTCTGATGAGCTGATCGGGGTGGACCGGGAGGAGATCGTGGCCGGCCGGCTGCGCCGTTACTACCGGCTCACCCCTGCAGGCAGCAGGCGGCTGGCCGCGGAGGCGGCCCGGCTGCACGCCAATGCCACGGCCGCACTGAGGCGGCTGAGCCCGGCCGGAGGACTGGTCACATGAACGAGACCGCAGACCTGGAGCGGGGGTACCGGCGGGTGCTGGCGTGCTACCCGAAGGCGTTCCGGCAGGAGAATGAGCAGGAGATCCTCGCGGTGCTGCTAGCCAGCGCTGAGGAGGGCCAGCGGCGGGTCGGGCTGGCCGAGTCCGCGGCCCTGATCCGCGGCGCGCTGCGGATGCGGCTGCGCCCCGCCTCCCGGCCACCGCGCACCGTGCAGGGCGCGGTCAGGCTGATGTGCGCCGGCGCGGTGGCAGAACTGGCCGCGGTGGTCACCATGGTGGTGACCGCGGCCAGCGTGCAAGCGGCGCTCGCGAAGGAGCCGGGGCTCACCGCGGCGCAGTGGCACGCGGCGCTCAGCCTGCTGACCTTCAGGGAGGTCGGCGCGGCGGTGGCGGTGGGCTTGTGGCTACGGATGGCCTGGGCGATCGGCCAGGGGCGTGATGTTGCCCGGCTCGCGTTCTCGGCCTTCTTTGCCCTCATCACCATGATCATGCTCATCGCGCTGGCCCAGCATGGCGCGGCCTACGCCCCGGCCGACATGATCGCCGGCGCCGCCGTCTGGCTCATCGCCCTCGTCACGATGGTCCTCATCTTCACCAGGCCATCCAACACCTACTACCGGCAGGGAGGCCGCCCACCGGTAGCTCACACGGCCGGGTAACCAGGCCCGGTCGCGCCAGACCCAGTCCAGCACTCCCAGTGACACTGGTGGCCCGGCTGACATTAGCCGCCCCGGGCCCTTCTCCGGTTCTCCGAAGGATCGCCAGGACGAACGCTGCAGGTTAAGAACCCCGAACAAGTGGCGTGCCGGCCAGCCGGCGCCAGCAGATGACGCCGCAGGCGAGGCTGAGGAAGGCTTCGTGGATGTCGTCGCGGATCTCCCAGCGGACGCGCAGTCGGCGGAACCAGTGCAGCAGGGCGATGGACTGCTCGACGACCCAGCGGTGCACGCCCAGCCCGGAGCCATGTTCCGTGCTGCGCCGGGCGATGACGGGAGTGAACGCCTGCGAAGGGGTGCTGACCCTACCGGCCCATTCGGGTTAGCCTGTCGGCCATTGAAGGTGCTAACGCCCTCGTTGCTCCGGGGCCGGGGCTCTAGCTTCAATACAGTGCCAGCTGGCCGGTCGCAGCCTCTGGTCAACGCTGCGAGGCTGCGTCCTGCGCGTTTCTCCTGGAGGTCACCAGATGGCTCCGGATCATGGGATGTCATTCTTCGACTACCCCACCGGGCAGCCGGAAAATGCTGATCGGGCGCAGGTATCGGGGGTACTGCTGCCGGACGCCTCCGAGGCGGACTGGACGACAATCCTCGAGTTCACCCAGGCTCGGCGGTTCAGCGCCGGACAGTGTGTGCTTGAGGCCGGCAGCGGCGGCGGCTCCCTCTACATAGTCCTCGAGGGCGCGATCGAGGTACTCGCTCCGCGGGGCAGGTTCGGCCGGCCGCGCCGGGTCAGCCGGCTTGAGGCGGGCAGCATGGTCGGCGAGGTGTCGTTCTTCGACGGCGAGCCCCGGTCGCTGAGCGTCCGGGCCCTCACCGCGACGGTGCTGGCCGAGATGATGCCGGGCAACTTCGACGACCTGTTCACCGCTCATCCGGACCTCGGCAAGCGCCTCCTGATGGATCTAGGCCGGATCCTTGCGGGCAGGCTGCGGCGAGCCGAGGCCCGCACTGACGGCGCGACGGCCGACGTGCAGTCATGACCACGCCAACCCCCTTGCAGCGCGGGCCCGGTCCGGCGCGAGAGCCGAGCGCGATCGCGCTCGCCGGCGAACGGGTGTTCCTTGGCCCGATCCCCAAGCCAGGGCAGCCGGTATTCCGTAACTACACAGAACTGCCCAGACGCCTGCCCATCTCGGTCTGGCGCGCCGTCCGCGTCGTCAGCGTGATGGCATATGTCGCGCTCGTTGCGGGGCTGTTCATCAGCCCGGCAGGCGCGTTGTTCGCCTTCTTCCAGGTCATCGTCCCGGTACTGCCGATTCTCTTTTTCGTGGCGCCAGGGCTGTGGCGCAATATCTGTCCGTTGGCCGCCGTGAACCAGGCTCCGCGGGTACTCGGCTTCACCCTGGCGTTCACGGCCCGGTCCTGGCTGCGCCGTTACGGATTTCTCATCGCCCTCGCGCTCTTCTTCGGAATCACGAGTGCTCGGATCGCCATTTTCAATACGAACGGGCGGGCGACAGGGATCCTCCTAGCCGTCACGATCGTCAGCGCCTTCCTGGGCGGTGTGGTCGTCAAGGGCAAGAGCGGCTGGTGCAGCAGCATCTGCCCGCTGCTGCCGCTTCAGCGTGCCTACGGCCAGACGCCGTTCGTGACCGTGCCGAACAGCCACTGCCAGCCGTGTGTGGGCTGCACGAAGAACTGCTATGACTTCAAGCCCCAGGTCGCCCATCAGGCCGACATGCGCGACACGGATAGCAGCTGGGTATCGCCGCGCAAGCTGTTCGCGGCCGCGCTGCCCGGTTTCGTGCTCGGCTTCTTCACGCTGGCTTCTTCCACCGACCTCACGACGGCGCACGTCTACCAGCGGCTGGCACTGTACTTCCTCGGCGGCATCGCCTCCTTCTACATACTCGACGCGCTGCTGCCGGTCACCTCCGGAATGCTGACTGCCTTGTACCCGGCGGCTGCCATCAACATCTTCTACTGGTACGCCAGCGTCGTGCTGGCCGGCTCGTTCCGCACCGTGACCGGAGGAGTGCCCATTCCGTGGGTCCGCTGGCCGATCCGGATTATCGTCGTGGCCCTGACCCTGAGCTGGATCACTCGCACGTATGCGGCGGGCCGCCGCTTCGAGCAGGAGTCGGCGGGTGGCCCAGCGGCCGTTCAGGTGGGCCGGGCAGCGGCCACAGCGCTCGCGACCAAGGCGAAGCGCAGCGTCGTCCAGGTACGCTTCGCGCCCGATGACACCGCAATCGACGCCGAGATCGGGACTAGCCTGCTCGAAGCCGCTGAACGAGCCAACCAGAAGATCGAGGCGGGCTGCCGGATGGGCATCTGCGGGGCCGACCCCGTGGCCGTCATCGACGGCATGGCGGGCCTCACCCCGCCGGACGAGGATGAGCTGAATACCCTCCGGCGGCTCGGTTACGCGGCGAACACCCGGATGGCCTGCTGCGCGCGGGCCGTGTCCGGGTCGGTGACGGTCGCACTCACTCCCTCGCCTGGCGGGCCGGCGGGAGCCAGCCAGCGGCCCGCATCCTACGATCGCTCCCTCACGTCGGTCGTTGTCATCGGCAACGGAATCGCCGGGGTCACCGCCGCGGACTTCCTTCGCCGCGGCCATCCGGACTGCGAGATCCACCTTGTCGGCAGCGAGGCTCATGTGCTCTACAACAGGATGGGCATCTACCGCCTGGTCTACGGGCGGTCGGCCATGAAGGGTCTCTACCTGCTCGCCGAGTCCTGGTACGACGAGCATCGCATCTCCGCCTGGCTGAACACTGTCGTGACGGGCATCGACCTGCCGGCCCGGCGCGTGCGGCTCGGGACCGGTGACCTGCTGTGCTACGACCGGCTCATCTTCGCCATGGGAAGTTCGAGCGCCCCGCCCGCGATTGAGGGTTTCGGGATGCCGGGGTCATTCGTGATGCGGGAAGCCGCCGACGCGATGGCGATCCGCAGCTATGTCCAGCAACACGGCGCCAGGCGGGCGATCGTGGCAGGCGGCGGACCGCTTGGGCTCGAGGGCGCCTGCGCGCTGCGGGAGCTGGGACTGCATGTCACGGTGGTGGAGCGCGGCCAGCGCCTGCTGCCCAGACAGTTCGGCGCACGGTGCGGCGAGCTGGTGCGGGCACACGTCGGTGAGCTAGGCATCGAGGTCCGGCTTGGCGCGGAGGCAGCCGCACTCCGCGGCCGCGAACGGACCAGCGCGCTCGTGCTCCGCGACGGCACGTCGCTGCGCTGCGACATCTTCCTGGCGGCCATCGGCATCCGGCCCAACGGCGACCTGGCAGCGGCGGCCGGCATCGCGGTCAACCGCGGCGTGCTCGTCGACGACCATATGGAGACCAGCGTTCCTGGGGTGTTCGCCGCTGGCGACGTCGCTGAGCACAACGGCCAGATCCCGGGGCTATGGCCGATCGCCGCCAAGCAGGCAGAAGTGGCGGCCGTCAACGCCCTGGGTGGTGACCTGAGAATGGCCGCCGAACTGCCGGCGACCATCGTCAAGGGAATCGGCCTGGAACTGGCGTCCGTCGGCCAGCCGGAGCCCGGCCCGGGCGAGGAAGTCATCGTGACGGAGGATCTCAGCGTGCCGTCCTATCGGCGGCTTGTACTCGCCGCCAATAAGGTAGTGGGCGCGACCGTACTGGGTCATCACCCGCTAGACTTTGCCGCCGCCACGACCGCGGTCAAGCAAAGGCTCGTACTCGACGACGCAGCCCATGCTGCGGCGCAGGCAGGCGACTGGTCGGTGCTCGGCGGGCAGCGACAGCCGGGCAGCGCGGTGCCCGCCGCCTTGTGAAGTGACGCCACGCTCAACGCCCGCATCGAGGGCCGTCCGCGAGCAGATCCGGGCTGAGGCAGATTTCATCAAGGTCATGGCCACCGGCGCGCGTCTGCTACTGGAAAGCAGCCATGCCCTGCGATCGGCGTCGGGCGGGCGTGCGCAGGGTCTCAAGCACAGCGAGTGCCGGTGGCGCCGCATGTGGCCGCCAGCTGGGCCTGCGCAGCGGCTACGATGTGCCCGCAGGCCGGGTGATTACGTGCTTGGTCTTGGCAGCTGTCGCGCAAGGGCGTCAACGTCAGGGGGTTTTGCCTCATGAGCATCCCCGGGATGGAATCCGCCCAGGCCGCAGAGAATGCGGCTGTCACCGCGACAGCCGGGTCCGGGAAGGCGGATCTGCGGGACGATCCGCGGCTGCCCTGGCACGGGAAGCCGCGGGCAGCCGACATCCTTTGCTGGCTGGGCATCGTGTTCAGCGGCTTGCTCTACTGGGTCTTGCTGCCGTTGCGGGTGTCGCTGGTCGGCACTCACCCGGTAGTGGCTGAACTGCTGAATGGCGGCACCGAATCGATCATCTCGGCCGCCGCGTTCGCCAGGGCCGGGGACGGAACGCTGGTCGTGGCAGTGCTCGCCGCGATCCCAGGGCTGATGAAGTTCGACGCCTTGTACTGGTGGGCGGGGCGGCTGTGGGGCGAGCGGCTCATCATGATCCTGCCCGGGAGCCGGCGCATGGCCAGGAACATGCCGCGCGTGCAGCGGGCCGGCCGCAGGTTCACCTGGCCAGCTGTGGTGCTCAGCTCCTTCCTCCCTATCCCCAGGGCGATCATCTACGCCATAGCCGGCTGGGCCGGGATGAGGCTCACCACATTCCTCATCCTGGACCTGACCGGCGCTCTGCTGTGGGCTGGCCTGCTCGGCGGGCTGGGGTACGCGCTAGGTCACCCCGCGGTCGTCGCGGCCACGGCCATCTCCCGCTACAGCTTGTGGTTCACGATCGGAATCGTGGCGCTGAGCGTGCTTTTTGCTGTGCGCTCGCAGCGTCAGCTAATGGCGGCCGCGAAGCCCCCGGCCGGCCAGAACGGCGGATGACCTCCGTCAGCTAACCCGTCCGCGGCTGGCCGCGTCTCAGGACCCGGGGCCAGACAGCAAACGGTGCCACCCGCAGCCACCAATTGAACGACTGGCGGGCCCTGCGTGACTGAGCGCGACCCGGCCCGTCCGGGGTGGCATCAACGTCAATCAGGCCGGCCGATTCAAGCGCCCAACAATTGGGCGGGTTTGCGCGCGTTCCCCGTGACCTCATTTGTCACTCAGAGTCACGCTGTCGAGACCCGGAAAGCCTGTTGTCGCCATGATCCATAGCCCTGCGGACATTTGCCGCTACGGCATGTTACGGGCTGTAGGCGCCAGCAGATCACGCCGGATGCGCCCCTACTGCTGGAGTTCAGCGACGACGGCGAAATGATCCGATGGCCAGATGGTGTCCACCGGCGGGGCCGGCCCTGCCGCCTCGATGAACTCGGGGGTGAAGCGCTGCACCAGCTTGGGGATTCGACGAGCGAACGCATCGGCATCGGCCCGAGCGCGGTCGACAGCACCTCGTGGTGGTGGCAGATTGGTCGCCGATTGACGTAGCCGAGCCGGAGGTCGCGATCGTGGGCGCAGCATTGAGATGGCGAGCGGTACCGGCGGTGGCCGCGCCGGTTGTGGTACGCGCGGCGTCAGCGCCGCGACATGTGTCCAGACTTGCCGTGGGCGAGACGGCGTTCGCGACGCCGGCGGCCGGATGGGCGATGGTCGGCGCACCGGCTGTGTGTCGGCTGCTGTACACCGAGGATGCCGGAGCTACCTGGACGCCGCAGTTGGCCTGGCAGGGCGCGCCCATCGGCAGACTGACCGCATTCGATGCGTGCCGAGCCGGGCTGGTACTGGGGCTGACGCCCGAGGCGAACGACGTGAACGGTTATCCGGTCGGGGGCGGCGATTATGCGGCGGTCTTCGCCAGCACCGAGGACGCGGGTACCACCTGGACAGTCGGGTCTGCGCCGGATCCCAAGGCGTTCACCGGCATGTTCCACTTCCTGACGCCCCGCCGGCTGTGGCTGCTGACCGCGCCAATCGGTCACTACCCGAGGACGGATGTGGCGCGCACCGAGGACGGCGGCGCCACCTGGACCAAGAACGGGAGCCCGGAAAATCTCCCGTTCACGCAGGTCGCATTCTCTACCGTGACGGACGGGCTGCTGATCGCGGCCGAAGGTTTCCGCAACGACATCCTGTACGTGACTGGTGACGGGGGGACCACCTGGACACGTCAGCCGTTGGCGCCACCGCCGGGCCTACCGGCGACCGCCGAGACGCTGCTCAGTCCCGTGATCCGGTCTGGCGATCCGGTCCTGCTGCTGCGGGCGTACTCCCGCCGACAGTCAACCCCCCGCTGGGCGGGCAGCTACGCATACCTCGGCACCGACCGCGGGCAGACATGGTCAGGCCCGCACCGCCTGCCGATGGCACCGAGCTGGACCCAGCCGGACCTGGCGGTGCCCGGCCGTGACGGTCGCTTCTGGGCGGCGTCCGGGCACGATATCTGGGTCGCGGACGACCTCGGCGGACCCTGGCGGCACCAGCCAGCCCAGTTGCCCGCCGACCAGCTCATCGCCAATATCGCCCCGGTCGGGGATGGGGTGCTGTGGTTGACCACCACCCGGTACCCGTCGCCGGGAACCCCGCCCAGCGGGATGCTGTACCGCAGCGAGGACGACGGCGAGCACTGGGCCCGGCTGGCGGTCACCCCGCTGACCGGTGAGCCCATAAAAGGAACTGGCGCTCAGCCGTCGTCACACTGACGTTCTTCGCCTCCTTCGAGGCCACGACGACGACCGGCAGCCACTCCCGAGGTAAGGCGGGACCTCGCAAGATCACTCGCAATCAATGTCCGTACTCCCAACCTAAACCCGGAAAGGACAACACCAACTACCCGATCTTGAAACGGCCCAGCTGCGCTGACTCAGTCATGATCTTGCCGCCGTTTGGCTGAAATGGCCGCTGACCTGCACACCCTCGGCTAAGGCCGGTCATGTCTTACGCGGCCCCGTTTGCCTGACAGCCGGGAAGCCAGACGGCTGTGCCCAATACGTGCCCAAGTTCTGGCCGGGTACCGTGCTGCCGTCATCGCCGCCTTTCGGGGCTTGCCGGTGACAGCGACCAAGGCACGCAATGCTTGTCACGGAAAGTGAACATACGCCGGCCGCCACGGGCGTCTACCCGGCGCCCTGCCGACTCGGTGTTCCCGATGCCTTGGAGTCGCGCTGGAGGCGGACGATGTCGGGATCCTTCGGGCTGAGGACGTCCAGGCCGGCCCGCGCGGGCCGGCCTGGACGTCATGATCAGACGAGGTCGAACCGGTCGAGGTTCATCACCTTGTCCCAGGCCGCGACGAAGTCGTGCACGAACTTCTCCTTTGCGTCATCGCTTGCGTAGACCTCGGCGAGCGCGCGCAGCTCGGAGTTCGACCCGAAGATGAGGTCGGCACGGCTGCCGGTCCACTTGACCTCGCCCGTGGCCGCGTCACGGCCCTCGAACGTGTTCGCGTCCTCGGACGTCGCCTGCCATGTCGTGCCCATGTCGAGCAGGTTGACGAAGAAGTCGTTGGTCAAAGCCCCGGGGGTCGTGGTGAAGACGCCGAGCGGCGAGTGCTGGTAGTTCGCGCCCAGGACGCGGAGCCCGCCGACGAGGGCCGTCATCTCGGGGGCGCTCAGGGTCAGCAGGTTCGCCTTGTCGATCAGCAGGTACTCAGCCGGCAGCCGGCTGCCCTTGCCGAGGTAGTTGCGGAACCCGTCCGCCTTCGGCTCGAGCGCGGTGAACGACTCGGTGTCGGTCTGCTCCTGCGACGCGTCGGCGCGGCCCGGCGTGAAGGGGACCTCGACGTCGAAGCCGGCGTTCTTGGCGGCCTGCTCGACGGCCGCACCGCCGGCGAGCACGATCAGGTCGGCGAGCGAGACCTGCTTGCCGTCGGCCTGGGCGGCGTTGAAGGCCTCCTGGATCCCCTCTAGGGTGCGCAGCACCGTGGCCAGCTGGTCGGGGTCGTTGACCTCCCACCCGCTCTGCGGCTCGAGGCGGATACGCGCACCGTTGGCGCCGCCGCGCTTGTCGCTGCCGCGGAAGGACGAGGCCGACGCCCACGCGGTGGACACGAGCTGGGACACCGGCAGGCCCGAGGCGAGGATCTGGGCCTTGAGGGAGGCGATGTCCGCAGCGTCGACGAGCTCGTGCGACACCGCGGGGAGGGGGTCCTGCCACAGCAGCATCTCGGACGGGACCTCCGGGCCGAGGTAGCGCGCGACCGGGCCCATGTCACGGTGGGTCAGCTTGAACCACGCGCGGGCGAAGGCGTCCGCGAGCTCGTCGGGGTTCGCGAGGAAGCGCCGCGAGATCTGCTCGTAGACCGGGTCGAACCGGAGCGAGAGGTCGGTCGTCAGCATCGTCGGGGCGCGGCGCTTCGACGGATCGTGGGCGTCGGGGACGGTACCCGCCCCGGCGCCGTCCTTCGGCTGCCACTGGTGCGCGCCGGCGGGGCTCTGGGTCAGCTCCCACTCGTAACCGAAGAGGATCCGGAAGAAGCTGTTGTCCCAGGTGGTCGGCGTGTCGGTCCACGTGACTTCGAGACCGCTGGTGATCGCGTCGCCGCCCTTGCCGGTGCCGTAGGTGCTCTTCCAGCCGAGGCCCTGCTGCTCCAGCGGGGCAGCCTCGGGGTCAGGGCCGACGTTCTCCTCCGGGCCCGCACCGTGGGTCTTGCCGAAGGTGTGACCGCCGGCGATCAGGGCGACCGTCTCCTCGTCGTTCATCGCCATGCGGCGGAACGTCTCGCGGATGTCGCGGGCCGCGGCGAGCGGGTCCGGGTTGCCGTTCGGGCCTTGCGGGTTGACGTAGATGAGGCCCATCTGGACCGCGCCGAGGGGATCCTCGAGCTCCCGGTCGCCGGTGTAGCGCTCGTCGCCGAGCCAGGTGGTCTCGGGACCCCAGTAGACGTCCTCGTCCGGTTCCCAGACGTCCACGCGGCCGCCGCCGAAGCCGAAGGTTTTGAAGCCCATCGACTCCAGGGCGACGTTGCCGGTGAGGATCATGAGGTCGGCCCACGAGATCTTCTGGCCGTACTTCTTCTTGACCGGCCACAGCAGGCGGCGGGCCTTGTCGAGGCTGACGTTGTCCGGCCAGCTGTTGAGCGGCGCGAAGCGCTGCTGACCGGCGCCCGCGCCCCCGCGGCCGTCGCTGATGCGGTAGGTGCCCGCGCTGTGCCACGCCATCCGGATCATCAGCGGGCCGTAGTGGCCGAAGTCAGCCGGCCACCAGTCCTGCGAGGTCGTCAGCACCTTCGCAATGTCCTGCTTCACGGCTGCGAGGTCGAGGGTCTTGAACGCCTTGGCGTAGTTGAACTCCTCGCCGAGGGGGTTGGCCACGGCGGGATTCTTGGCGAGGATCTTCAGGTTGAGCCGGTTCGGCCACCAGTCACGGTTGGCGTCACCCATGGTGGGGTGCGTGAGGCCTCCGGGCGCGACCGGACATCCCCCGCTCTCCGGGGTCGCGTCTTCGACGACTACTGGATCATGGTTCTCAGACATGGGAATCCTTTCGGACTAGGAGCGGATCACAGGTGCTCCGGAACTGCGGCAGTGGAACAGCCGGGGCACAGGCCCCAGTAGACGACCTCGGCCTCGCCGATCGAGAAGCCGTGGTCGTCGGACGCTGTCAGGCAGGGCGCCTCGCCGACCGCGCAGTCGACGTCAGCGACGACACCGCACGACCGGCACACGACGTGATGGTGGTTATCGCTGACGCGTCCCTCGAACCGGGCCGGGCTGCCGGCCGGTTCGATGCGGCGTACGAGTCCCGCCCCGGTGAGCGCGTGGAGGGCGTCATACACGGCTTGAAGGGAGACATGGCCTACGCGATCGCGCACCCCGGAGGCGATCGCCTCGGCGCCGAGGTGATCACCGTCTCGGACGGTCTCGAGCAGCGCGACGCGGGCGGCCGTCACCCGCAGGCCGGCACCGCGCAACTCCTCGGCGGTGGTCGGAATCTGGGATGCGGTCATGACGCCAAACTTACAATACGAAACGCGAACGATCCAAGGAAACAAATGGTTCAAGTTTAGTGCCGTGTCGGGCAACGGTTGCCCCGTTGGGCGTGACGCGCCGTCCGGATGGTGGTCTTGGGGCGCGTGACGGCCGGGCGCGAGCAGTCCGCCGGTGGCATGGCGCCACCAGATGCCTCCGGAAAGTGGAGGCTCGGTCGTCCATGCAGTACATCGGATGCTCCGCCAGGCGTCGCTCTGTCTTCGGGGAGAACATATGGCTCTTCGCGGCGCATGCGCTGCCAGAGGTTCGCAATCAGGCTCATGACGGGCATAGCCCACCTAGACTCGTTAAATTCTCGGGCCTTGCGCCTGCCAGCAGATTGAGCACGCTGGCTGCTGTGCGCCCCCTTCCCCGTGTCAGCCGACCTGTGAGCGTGCAGAACGATCAGGTCAGCGCGCTTCAGCTGGTGATCGCCGAGCAGTCGCCGGCCGCCCAGATCGAATCAGGCGCGTTGTCCGCGCTCACGCGGCATGGCTGTGCCACGAAAACAAGGCCGCCACGACGAAGTCGCGCTCACGCACATCGATACCACGCTGCCGGTGCCGGGGGCGAAGCCGGCGGACTCGCGCGTGGGCGCGCTGGTCAGATCGATGGCCGTGGCCGCCGCTCGCAGCGGCTTGGCCGGCCGGGCGCCTGGGGTGCGCGGCTGGGGCGCGGCGCGCAACTCCAGGTCCCAGTGGGTGAACGCGGCGGCGGCGAGCTGGCCGGCCCGCGCCAGCAGCCGGTAGCCGGTCACCCGTTGGGACAGGGGGGTGGCCAGCACGGCGCGTGCCTGGTCGGGGTGGTCGCGCAGGAATGCGAGATATGCCGGCAGCGTGTCGGTGTCGATCAGCTTCCACCGGTCCGTGAATGCGGCGATGTTCCCCTCGGCCAGCGGTGTCCGCGCGCTCACCGCGATCCGCGGCAGCCGGGCGTCCACCCTGAGCGGGTACTGCTCGGGATAGGAGTGGGCGCCGGGTATCGACGGCGTTCCAGCGAGCGTCAGCAGATACGTGAACGCCTGTCCTAGCGGCCGCCGAGCGTTCGTCACCGAGCGTGCAGCCACTGTCGGACCGTGGCAAGCTGAAGTCGCAGACGGCCGAGCCAGCCGCGGCGAACCCGACGCACCACATCGTCGATTCGTGCACGCGGTTACGGGTATATACCTCCTCGCGGCACGGGCGTGAATTCCGGAGCCCAATGCAGCGAGCGGCCCGGGGGTTATCTGACCAGGAATTCAGCCAGGACCTGGTCACCGGCGAACCTGCTGTGCGGCCGAGCCGGCCGCCGCTGCTAGTGAGCTGGCACGACTAGCTCGCGGCCCCGGTAAAACGCTTCCTGCTCCCCGAGGACGTAGCCAGCCATCGCCCGCCGCCGGCGCGCTTCCGCGTCGGAGGCCCGCCACGCTTCGCACGACTCGCTGGAAACCCAGAACGAGACCCCGATGATTTCCCGCTCGTCCTCAGACCAGTACGCGTAGGCGCGCAGCATGCCATCGGGATGGGTGTCCGGCCGCCAGGCCCTCTCGAAGTCAGCCAGCGCGCCCGGCTTGATCTGCCGTGTCGTCATCCACACGAAGTGTTCCTCCATCGTGGCTCCTTCGGGATCAGTGGGCCGTGGCCACCGGCACCGCAGCGGGGCAGCAGCCTGTTTCTCCGATTATTTCTTGTCTCCTGGTGGGGCCATCGACGCGGCGCCGCCGCTCCCGCAACGAGGACGCGTCACACCTCCAGCAGCCACACGAGAGCGGGCCCGCAGCGGCAGGTGCGCGCACCCGGTTACGTTAGCGCGCGGCCTCTCAGCTGCCGGTCCCGCCGGTCACCGGCCCGGCCGGTGTGCCCGCAGCGTGCAGGGGCGTTTTGTCAGGGCGCTGCTTTCAGGGAGTTGGGCGGCCGCGGCTGGCCGGGTCGGCACCAGCGGGCGGGTGCAGCGCCTCGTAGAGTGCGGCGCTGGGCGGGGACGGCTGGTCGGGCAGACCTTGCGTGCGGCGCAGCTGGCCCTCGTGGAGGTCGTAATGGCCGATCGCCCGGATCGGCGGCGAGTAGACATGGATGGTGACCGCGCCGGCCTGGTGGTCCATGCGGTGGATGCCCTCGGCAGGGAACCAGAATGTCTCACCCGGGCCGTACTCACGCGCCACGGGCGCCGCGCCGACGGTAAGCGGCTCGTTCCAGGCGCGGCCGGCGATCACGTGGACGCCGACACACGAGCCATCGTGGTCGTGGTAACCGGTATCGCGCGGCTGCCACCACAGATTGAGCCACGCTTCGGAGTGCTCATCGCGCCACAGCAGCACCGCCTCACCTGAGCCGGCCCGGTCGAGCCGGCCCGGCTCGATCAGCGCGGCCGCCAGCCGGGCCCGTTCCGCACATTCGTGCGGCGCCAGCGGCCGGCTGCTGGCGGCGACCGCCCGCAGCCGCCCTCTATCCAGCTCCCCGGACGGCGTGCCCATCGATGATGATCGTAGCGGCGCAGCAGGCCCGCTGAATCAGCGGGCGCTCAGGAAGGGCACCTCCGCCGCCATCGAAGCCAGGGAGCCCACAGCTGGCAGCGGCCAAGGCTCCAAACATGACTGACTCACCGGCCACGTGGCTGGCCAACCGCAGGAACCGGATGCGCGAGTTGCGCCTGGCCGCCCGCTAGCTCCCGCGCCAACGTGAGGTGCCCGCGTGCTGGCTCCGGCGAGATAGCGAATCTCGCTTCGATGCTCCAGTCGCCGACAAGCGGCTCCAGGCGACGCAAGAGCGGCGGCTCGGGTGGCGTCGTCCACGTCGGATCGCTCCTGGAGGTTATGGTGCCATCGACTACCACCGCCTCGGCCAGGGTCAGGGCGATGCGCGAGGCGCGGATGAGCGACCCGGCCGCGCCGATGCCGGATCTGGTTCGGCAGCTGGAATTTGGGCGCTTGCCTGACGCAGCGACGGGCGGCGTTCTGGCGGTGTTCCCTGTACTGTGGCCGGCTCGCGTGCCAATGTAGGCGACGTGCCGATCAGTCTTCTGTCTGCCCCCGGGCAGGCCATGGCCGGGGCATTTGCCCTCGGGGGGTCGTGCTGATGGTGGTGCTGGACGGCGTGTCGCTGACCATCGAGTCCGTTGCGGCCGTGGCTGAGGGGCGGGATGAGGTTGTCCTGGCCGCGGCGGCGCGCGACCGGATGGCGGCGGCCCGGGAGGTTGTCGAGGAGGCGCTGCGGTCCGGTGCCGCCGTTTACGGTCTGACGACGGCTTTGGCGGAGCGGAAGAGTGTCGTGCTTGACGCCGCGGCGCGCCGGGGCCGCAGCCGGTTCTTGATCAGGGGCCATCTCATTGCCCAGGGGCCGCCGGCGCCGTCCCCGGTGGTGAGGGCGGCGATGGTGTGCCTGGTGAACGGCTATGCGAAGGGCGCGGCTGGGGTCCGCCCCGAGCTCGCCGAGATGCTGGTCCACGCTGTGAACCGTGGTCTGGTGCCGGCCGTTCGCGGCCTCGGTTCGGTGGGCCTGGCTGATCTGGGCCCGCTGGCCGACCTTGCGGAGGGCCTGGTCCGCGAGACCGGCTTCATCCTTGAGGACCTCGAAGGGCTGGCGCTGATCAACAATAATGCCTTCGCCACCGGCTGGGCCGCGCTGGCGGTACTGGCCGCCGAGCGTCTGCTGGCGGAAGCCGGCGTCGCCGCCGCCCTCGATCTTGAGGCGTTCGCGGCCAATGTCAGCCCGCTGCACCCGGTGGTGGCCGAGGTCCGGCCGTATCCGGGCCTGGTGGCGACGATCGGGCGCCTGCGCGCGCTGCTCGCCGGCAGCTGGCTGTTCGAGCCCGGCAGCGCCCGGAACTTGCAGGATCCGCTCACCTTCCGGGGCATTCCCCAGATCCTCGGCGCTGCCAGGGACGCTCTTGCCTACGTCCGGAACACGATCGAGACCGAGCTCAACTCCGCGCAGTGCAACCCCGCCGTCGTTCTCGCGGAACGGCGTATCGTGTCGGCCGGCAACCTCGAGGTCATACCGCTCGCCGCCGCGCTCGACTTTGCCCGCATCGCCCTTGCCCCGGTGATCACCGCCGCGGCCGAGCGGACCGTGAAGCTGCTGCAGAGCCCTCTGTCCGGCCTCCCGGCCGGCCTGGCAGCCGAGCCGGACACCGGCGAGGACGCCCTCGCCGAGTTCGCTGGCGCCGCGCAGGCGATCGCGGCGGAGGCACGCACGCTCGCCCACCCGGTCTCCTACGAGCTCGTGAGCTCGGGCAAGGCCGAAGGGATCGAGGACCGTACCACGATGGCCCCGCTGTCGGCCAGGCGCCTCGCCGAGATGGCCGACCTTGCCGCCCGGGTCATCTCCCTCGAGCTCCTGGTCGCGGCGCAGGCCATCGACCTGCGCCGGCCCTCCCGCCTGGGCGATGGCACCGGCAGAGCCTTTCGTCTCGTCCGCGAGCTCGCCGGCTTCACCGCCCGCGGACAGGCCCCGCCCGCGGAACTGGAGCCACTCGTCGATGCGGTCCGGACCGGCAGCTTCGCCCGAGCCGCCGCCCCGAGCCACTAACCAGCGCCCCCGCGCCTTGTCTGCTGAGCGTGCGCGTCGTACGGTCGGTCCGTGCCGCACTATGAGCTGCTCGCAGCTCAGGAACGGTTGCCCGGCCGTCCTTTCACCGATCCCGAGCGCACGCTGGCAGACGCCAGGGTCATGGGCCGGATGCTCCAGCGCCTCCGGCTTGAGGCCCGGTCCTGGCCAGGCTGGCGGACATCGGTCGAGCTGCTCGAGCACACGCGGGACGGCTGCCGTCATTGGCTGGTGGTGCCCTGTACGCCCGCCCTGCGGGGCGCGCAAGACGTGACGGTGGTGGGTTTCTTCGGTGATCTGCGCGGCGGCATGGACCATTCCGCGGTCTATAACCTGGAGGCCGACGTGGTGGCCCGGCTGGGGCGCTACGCACCGGCGGGGCTGCTGAGCTACTACGACGCCGAGATCGCCCCCGGGCTGCACGGCAACCTGGTGCTTTTCGGGACGCGCGAGGTGCCGTGCGAGTGGCACGGTGACGGCGTGCACGCCAGAGCGGTCGCGCTTGCGCCGAGTCACTACCGCTGCCTGCGCCTCCACCGGGGCATCATCCGCGGCGCGCTGGTCGGCCAGGGCCAGCTGGTCATCAAGCGAACGCGGTACTTCGACTTCGGGCGGCAGCCTGCCTGGCGCGGCCTGCGCCCGTTTGAGTAGGTGCAACCTCATCTCGTGCAACGGGGCGCGTGCGGCTGGACGATCCGGAAGCGGTGCGCCTGCAGGCAAGCGCTCCCCCGAATGGTCACGTGTCCAAGACCGAGCCGCTCCTCCAGACCGGCCGCGCGGCCGCGAGGACGAACCCGCGTAGCCCAGCGGCGCATTCCCGCACGCGACCAGCTCGGGCGGGATCGGCACACGATGCGTCTCGTCAGCGGCCCGGTGCTTGAGCCTGCGCTCGCCGTGCGCGGAGTTGCTATCGGTCCAGCGCCGGTTGACCTCGGGCCGGGATCTTTCCAGGGTGAGGCGGCCCCATCCGCTCCCGGGGAGATGGCAGTCCTGGCGGCGCAGGCCGATGACTCGCCGGGCACCAACTATTGCGAACGTCGTGGCCGGGCACATCGAGGCCATCGAGATCATGGATGATCAATAGCATGCTCCGCCCACTGCGCTGGAGCCCGTCGGTCAGGCACGCCGGGTGCCTGGCACCCGGCGTGGACAGCGGATGGCTCGTAGCTAATCCCCGGCCCGGGCTCTCCCGCCGCCGATCAGGCTACTCATGGGACACCGGCAAGACACCTGGCCGCGCAGCTGCCGACTCGCGGTCCCGTTGGGGATCGGTGTACAGGACGCCATCCATTCAACGATGATTTCCCGGTCGGCCGGGGGTCTGCCAGGTGAAGCCGCGACGGAGCGAGGTCCAGGAGAGGCGCCATGGATGTACCCCAGATCCTGCTCAGTGGAGTCGTGTTCGGTGAGTCGCCCCGCTGGCACGACGGACGGCTGTGGTTCTCCGATTGGGGAGCTCGTGAGGTGGTCACCGTAGACCTCGCTGGCCAGCGCGACGTCGTCCAGCGTATGTCCACGTTCCCGTTCTCGCTGGACTGGCTGCCTGACGGACGCCTGCTCATCGTGTCGAGCGAGCTGCAGCGCCAGGAACCCGACGGGTCCTTGGTTACGCACGCCGACCTTTCCCACCTCGGCGCAGCGTGGAACGAGATCGTCGTCGACGGTCGGGGTAACGCCTACATCAACCAGGCAGGCTTCGACCTGATGAGCGGTGCGGAACCGGCCAGCGGCACCATCGGGCTGGCCACCCCGGACGGCTTCGCCCGAGAGGTGGCCGACGAGGTGTGGTTCCCCAACGGCATGGCCGTTACCCCAGACAATTCGACCCTGATCGTGGCCGAGTCCTACCGCAACCGGCTCACCGCGTTCGATATCGACCGGTGCGGTGATCTGTCGAATCGGCGTGTGTGGGCCGACCTCGAGACAGACGTGCCCGATGGAATCTGCATGGATGCCGAAGGTGCCATCTGGTACGCCGACGTACCGAACCGACATTGCGTGCGCGTGCGAGAGGGCGGCGAAGTGCTCCAGACGATCACTGTCGACCGCGGCTGTTTCTCCTGCGCGCTCGGTGGACCCGACGGCCGGACGCTGTTCATCGTTGCCACCCAGTGGCACGGGCCCGAACACATGCTCCAAGGCGAGCCCACTGGACAGGTGCTCACCGTCAGCGTCCCCTCCGCGCACGCCGGCCACCCCTAGGGCACGCCGCCCGACGGGCCCTGCGGGTATCGGGCGCGGCCCGGCCAGACCCTCATAGCGGACAAGCGCTCGGCGGCAAAGAGCGTGGCGGTGAGCGCATCATGAAACGTTGCGTAACCGTAGCGCCGGGCGGGTCTGGTGACGGCTGGATTGCCCTGGTGCCGGATGCGGTGGGACGATCCGAGATGCGATGTCCACGGACCTGACAGTCATTCTCGAGCACCGGCCGGGTGAGCTGGCCCGGCTGGGGGAGATCACGGGTGAGGCCGGTGTCAGCATCCGCGGCCTTGCGGCCTTCACCGGTGAGGGCAGGGGTGTCGTGCACGTGCTCTTGGACGATCAGGCCGTGGCCAGCTGCCGGGCGGCGCTCGAGCGCGCCGGGATCGGGATCGCCGACGAGCGCGAGGTCCTGGTGGTCAACATCGAGGACCGGCCCACGGCCCTCGGCGAGCTGGCCCGGCAGCTCGCCGATGCCAATGTCAACGTCGAGCTTGCCTACACCACATTCGGGGCCGTGAAGATCGTGATTGCCACCGATGACCTGGAAAGCGCCCGCGCCGCCCTCCGGTAGAGCCAGGCCCACGCCGCGGGAGGGACTGGCCGCCCGGGTATGCCAGGTGGCCCGGTCACCAGGCCGCCTTCCGCCTGGCCCGCTGCTTGCCGTTGCCGGTTCGCCTGAAATCAGGGACGGGACGCCCGCCGGGGCCGCCGGGCGAACCAGCTCGCGCTAACCGGCCGCGCACCGGCCAGAAGCGCCCGGCCGGCAGCATTCATGACTCCCGCCGTTGAGCTTTGACTGGCCGCTCACCGGGCAGGTCACCGCGAACCTGGCGCCTGCTCCCGCACGACCTCCGCATGGAGCCACGCGCTGGGCGCGAACACCGCCAGATCCTTCTGTTCTCCCGAGTGCTGACGCTGAATGAGCAAGAAGCCGCCAGCGGTGACGCTGAACGCGTCCGCTTCGTCGTAGGTCATCTCGCTGTGTGCTGCCGGGTCACAGCCCAGATACACCTTGATAGCCATGACCGGCTCCTTCGCACGCGGCCGGGGATGCCTCACGTGCCACGGTACTCCCGCAGCCACCCCGCTGTCGGCGATCCTCGGACCCACCGCGGGAGGCGGGTCCTGCAGTCGGGTGCCCGCCGCCCCGCGCCGATGTCATTCGCTAGATCACGGCATGCGCGGACCTGCTCGGCGTGCTCCGCTAACCACCAGGCCGGCGGCTGCCGGGCCGGTGCTGCTCGCCCTGGCGGCCGGGGTCCTCGCGCAGGCCGCCCTGGTCAGCCTGCGCGCAGCCTTCCACGGCCTGCGCACCAGCCGGCTCACGCTATCCCATGCCGCCGCAGCCACCACAATGGCCGCCATCGTCACCGCGCTGGCCGTCCACATCGCCGGCTGAGGTTGTCATGTACGGTTCCGTGACCAGATGACGGCCCGGGCAACCGCAGTAGATGGATCATGATGGCTGCCGGCGGGAGGTCACCCAAGCGGCCGGCAGGCGGCCACCGGAGCCCGGCTTGTGCGCCGCAAGCCGCCATGCGCGTTCACGGCCAGTTGCGGCAGGTCATTCACGGAACGCTGCCCTTTAGGGAACCGATGGGTCACGGCGAGGTCGTGCCACCAGGCTGGCGTGCGCCCGTGATTTTGTTGTGGAGTGCCTTGAGGGCGGCGACGTAGATCTCGGAGAAGGTGGGGAAGGGCTGGATGACGTCGCGCAGCACACTGAGCGGCACGCGGGCGCGAATGGCCAGGGTGGCCTGCTGCAGCCACTCGCCAGCCTCGGGGCCGAGCGCGAAGGCGCCGGCCAGCCGCTCGCCGTCGGACAGCAGGGTCAGGAATCCGTTGGATTGGGCGTAGGCGCGCGTGTAGGTGGCGGTTTTGGCCACTTCGGACACCGGGACGGTGGCGTTGAACCGGGCCTCGGGGGCACCGACCGCGGCTGCTTGCGGGTCGGTGTAGACGACGTCTGGTATGGCCTCGTAATTGGCCTCGCGGGGTTCGCCGAGGATGTTGGCGGCGACGACTTCGCCCTGGTATTTGCCTACGTGGGTCAGCAGCCGTATGCCCGTGACGTCGCCGATCGCCCACAGCCGCTCGCCAGCCTGCAGCTGCGCGTCGACAGGGATCCCGTGCTCATCGGCTTTCACGCCGACCGTTTCCAGGCCGAGCCCGTCCAGGCGCGGGCGCCGGCCGGTGGCCACTAGCAGGCGGTCGCCGCGCAACTCGCCGCCGTTGTCGAGGGCCAGGACGTAGTCCTCACCGTCGCGCCGCGCGGCGGTCGCGTGCACGCCCAGCAGCAGCTCGACGCCGTCAGCGCGCAGCACCTCGCCGAGCGCCTCGCCCAGCGGCGCGGGCTCGCGGGCGAGCACGTGGGCGGCGCCCTCGGCGAGGGCCACGTCGCCGCCCAAGCGTCGCACGGCCTGGGCCATCTCGGCGCCGACCGGCCCGCCACCGAGGATGAGCAGCCGGCGTGGGATGGCCTTCATGCCGGTCACCTCGCGGTTGGTCCACACGCCGCCGAGTTCGCGCAGGCCCGGGATGGGCGGAACGACCGGATCCGAGCCGGTCGCCAGCACGACATGCCGGGCAGAGTGGCGCACGCCATCGACCTCGACCACGCCGGTCCCGGCGAGCTTGCCAGTCCCCCGCAGCAGGTCAATACCGTTGCCCGCCAGCCAGCGCTCCTGCCCGGCGTCGGAGTAGTCCGAGACCATGAAGTCACGCCAGGTCAGCGCCGCCGCGGCGTCGACCTGCGCGGTGGCCGCCGCGTCGCGCGCGCCGTGTACAGCCTCGCCGGGGCGCAGCAGCGTCTTGGACGGGATGCACGCCCAGTAGGAGCACTCGCCCCCGACCAGATCGCGCTCGACCAGCGCGACGCGCAGGCCGCCGTCGGCCAGCTCGCCGGCGCAATGCTCGCCCGGCGAGCCGCCACCCACGACGATGACGTCGTAGTCGCTCATGTGCCCCTCCTCTGCAAAAAGAAGCGTCGGCCGGAACTCACCAGGTCCGGGCCCGGTCACCGCCCCGGCAGGCGCGTGGTGATCTCCTGGAGGAACCAGCCGTTGCCGTCCGGGTCGCTGAACGAGGCCAACGAGCCGTAGCTCTTACGGTCTGGAGCCAGTCCAGGGACCCGTCCTGGGTCCCGGCGTGGTGGAACACACCACCCGCGTCGTGGAATACCTCGCTCACCTCGGCGCCACCGCCGGCCAGCTCGGCCCGGGCCGCGTCAATGTCGGTAACTACCAGGTGCAGGCCCTGCGCCGAGCCCGGCGCCGCCGAGGTGATGCCGGTGCCGAAGATGACCGAGCACGCAGATCCAGGTGGTGTCAGCTGCACCACCCGGAAATCCTCCCCGGCGGCGAAGTCGGCATCCTCCCGCCAGCCAAGCGCCTTGTAGAAGTTCTTGGCCCCGTCCACATCAGCGACGGGCAGCATCACAACCTCGAGCTTCATGTCCACGGCGTCGGCTCCTCCCTGTGATGTCAGTGACTTGTGTCAATGCCACCGGCTCCTGTGACACCGGGTGGTCCTGACATCCACCCTCACCCCACACATCGCCGAAGTCCACAAACCTCATCAAATCGCTCGGGAAGGTCTGGGTGGCGGGCAGCGACAGATTCGATCTGCCCGGCCACGCTGCCGACGGCACCGGCCGTCCCCGAGACCACCACCGTCTCGCCCTCGCGCAGGCGGCCCACCTCGAGCAGCCCGAAGTGCGCGGTCAGGCCGGTGATGCCGAGCGGCCCCAGATATGCCGTCAGCGGCGCCAGCAACGGGTCGAGCCTGGTCACGCCCGTGCCGTCGGAGCGCGCGAACTCCTGCACCCCGAACCCGCCGTACACATGATCCCGGCCGCGAACGCCGGATGCTGCGAGGCAGTCACCCGCCGGACCGCGCCCGCTTCCATCACCCCGCCGATCGCGACCGGCAACGCGCGCCGAACATCAGGCAGTAACGCCCCACCGGCGGCAGAAGCGGAAGCGCGGCTCGCGGCTATCGTGCGGCCTGCTTCTTGCCCTCTGCCGAGGTGGCGGGCGCCGGGCTCGGCGGCTCGAGCGGGCTTGTCAGGTAGCGCTGCAGGGTGGGGCTGAACCGCGCCACCACCTGGTCGCCGGGCATCTCTGCGAGCGGGGGGAACTTCAGGACGTAGCGGCAGATGGCCAGGCCGAGGGCTTGGGTGGCCACCATCCCTGCCCGCTCCTGCGCTTCGGCTTCGGGCGCGATGGCGGCGACGGAGGCCGTGAGCTGGTCGCGGTAGATCGCCTGCAGCTGGCTGGCGGCGGCGGCGTTGGTCATCGCGGCGCGCAGCATGATGGGAAGCGCGTCGGACTGATCCCAGCGGTCCAGCAACGTCCGGGTCAGCGTCTCGCCGAGCTTCCTGCGTGGGACGGCGGACAGATCCGGCAATCGCAGGTCGAACTGCGCGGCCCGGGCGAACAGGTTTTCCTTGCTGCCGTAGTAGCGCATCACCATCGACGGGTCGATGCCGGCCTCGGTGGCGATCGCCCGGATGGTCGCCCGCTCGTAGCCGTCCGCCGCGAAGCGCTCTCTGGCCGCGCGCAGGATCGCGGCCCTGGTCGCGTCGGAGCGGCGCGGCCGGGCCGGCGGGCTGGGCTGGCGGCTCAGGTCCTCAGCAGTCATGCCAACGATTGTAGGCCAACGAATGTTGACTTAGCCAGCCGCCCGGCTTATCGTTTACAGATCTGGCCTACAAGTGTTGGCCTACAACTGTTGGTGTTGGGAGGAGCCGGGCATGATGAGGCAGCAGACGCCCGCCGGCCTGCCCGACGAGCCGGGGCGCCAGGCAGGGCAACACGAGCACGGGCTGAGCCGCGTGCCGCTGGGTGCGGTGGTGGCGGTGGGCATCGCCTGCGTCCAGCTGCTGTTCGTGTTCAGCCTCGGCTATCCGCCGCTGCACGCAGCGCCGCACGAAGTTCCGGTGGGGATCGCCGGGCCGGCCCCGGCAGTCGCGCAGGTGCAAGGACAGCTCGCCGGGCAGAGCCACGCGTACGACCTGCACCGCTATGCAGACCAGGCCGCGGCGCGGGCCGGCATCGAGAACCGTCAGGTGTACGGCGCCATCGTGGTGACCCCGTCCGGCCCGCGGCTGCTGGTGGCCAGCGCCGCCAGCCCGGTGATCGCCGGCGTGCTGCGCGCCCAGGCGGCCCGCCTCGGCGGGGGCCGGCCGGTGCCGGTCACTGACGTGGTGCCCGCCGCGCCGGCCGACCCGAACGGCACCGGATCGCTGACGACACTGCTGCCGCTCGTGCTGATCAGCCTGGCGCTGGGAATCGCGGTCGCCCTCGTAGAGCGGCGCCGCATCCTGCGGCTGGGCTGGGTGGCGCTGGCCGCTGCCATCGCCGGCCTCGGGGTCGCCTGGATCGCGCATGCGATGGGCACGTTCGGCGGCAGCTACTGGGACATCGCGGCAGTGCTGGGCCTGCTCGTCTTCGGGATCGGCGCGACAAGCGCCGGGCTCACCCAGATCGCCGCCGTCGGCCGGGGCCTCGCGGCGCTGCTGGCCCTGCTGATGCTGAACATCGGCATCCCCGGCGCCGGCGCGCTAGTGCCAGTCCCGCTGCTGGCCCAGCCCTGGCGCGCCATCGGCCCGTACCTGCCGCCGGGTGCCGCGGTGAACGCGATGCGCGGCGTTGGCTTCTTCCACGGCGCCGCGACGGGCGCGCCGCTGCTGCTGCTCGCCACCTGGGCAGCCGCCGGCCTGGTCCTGGTAACCCTGCCGACCACCGGCCGCGCAGCCCGGGCCAGACTGTGATCGCGCCTGCGCCGCCGCGGCCGGCTCAATGCGCTACTGAAACAGCACGGTACGCGTCAGAGCACGGCGAGAGATGATCAGCGAATGACGGGCGCTGCTCGGCACCCCTCGGAACACATTGACATCCAACGCCATATCGACAGAGGCAGGGCAAGCCACCGCCTCCCACACCAGCGCCCGCCGCGGGCGTCCAGCTGCACCCCGCCAGAGGGATTCAGGCAAGACGCCGGGATTCCCAGCCAAGGCAGCGCGGACAGGCTCGGACTCAGCTGGCGAGCGCATGCTCAAGGAGGTGCGCGAGGAGCATCGCGCCGAAGGCATAGAAATCGAGGTCCGGGTCGTACACCGTCAGCTGAAGGCCCACACACCGTGGTGACACCGCAAGGGTACGCAGCAGCACCCGAACCTCGTCGACGGTGAGCCCGTTCGGGTCCGGGCTATCGACCGCAGGCATCACCGACGGGTCAAGGATGTCAGCGTCTATGTGCATCCAGAAGCCGTTCAGTTCCGCCGACTCCAGTCTGCCGCGATGATCTGGGGGTACGGTCCGGTCGGCTACGGCCCCTACAGGACCGGGTGAGCTTGTCAGGTCCCAGGCCAGGGGTGGTGCAGGAGGAGCACTTGTGAGAACTTGATCATGTCCATTGCGTGCACAGGTAGCGTTGGCTATTACGTTCGTGCAGGTCACGTCGTTTTCGCCGGGGGCCTATCGCCCCGGTGCGGGCCCAGTCCTGGATGTGCACGAGCGGGTGGGGGAAGTGAGCTGGGTTCACGGGCACCGTTGCGAATACCTTCTCGGCGGCGTGCCGATAGCGGCCGCGAAGTCCCGGGTGAAATGGGCTTGGTCGGAGTAACCGAGATCGTGGGCCAGCGCCGCTGGGTGGGCCTCGGCCTCACGCGCCAGTCGATCCGCAGCCTCTTGGAGGCGATACCGCCGGATCACCCGCTTCGGGCCTACGCCTACGTACTCGGAGAAGAGCCGCTGGAGCTGACGAGATCCTACGCCGTGATCGCGAGCAAGCTGATCAACGCGAGTGATGTCCGGTCTGGCTGCGATGTGATCGACGATCTCCGCAACTGCCTCAGCCACTGGGTCGCGCTCGGGCCGGACGCCGCACAGGAATCTGTCCGCCTCCGCGACCATCTCGCACTCGTGGGGCGCGTCGAGCACGGCGCGCCCCGCAGCACTGGACCCGTTACCGAAAACCTCTTGGATACCAAGGAACCGGTCGGTGATCGTGGACACCGGTGCTCGGAGGAACGGGCGGAAGCCTCCGGGCCGGAACCGGACGCCCAGAACTCGGCCCGCGCCGTGGAGCACCTCAGTGAACCGCGTCCCCATCACGCCATACACTCCGCAACGGTCCTGCTGGAACACGAGGTGGACCGTCGGGTGGGTCAAGACATGCTGGGTGTGTGACTCCCGGCCGCGCAGATCCCAGCTCACGATCCAGTAGAAATCCACGAACGGCGCAAGGGCCAGCGACGCAGGGTGGCTCGACGTGGCGAACTTCGCCAGGCCGGCCGGGCTGTTGAGGATCCCGCTTGCGCCCTCGGCTGTCATCGCCGGCCTGCCAGCGACGACAGCCAGGACGCCTGTCGCATTTCTTCAAGACCCATTGAGCGCATCCTCCTATCTTTGCAATGAGCACCGGCAGAGGAGGAAGTCCACATGCGTTTCGCGCTGGTAACGATTGAAACCGAGCACTCCCGCCGCAGCGTCAGGCAACAGCGCGCTGCTCATCGCTCGCAGATTGAGGTGTGGATGACTGAGCAGGGCGCTGCGGGCAAGCTGGTTGGCGGGCAGGCATTCGAGACCGAAGCCGTCGGACCCGTCACGGTTCGGCATGCGCCGTCCGGAGAGGTAAGCGTCGCCGACGGACCCTTCGCCGGAGATATCGAGACGCTCGGCGGTTATCTGGAGGTCGAAGTCGCCGACCGCGACGAAGCCGTTGAACTGGCGAAGTCGTGGCCGACCGGTGAGACAATCGAGGTTCGGCCAATCTGGCAAGCCACCTGATGCTGACGAGATGCGTGCCAGGAGAACCCGCTCCGGTGACCTCGGATTTCCCGGCCAGCCGCTCAACGGCACCACTTCCCTGACCGCGCAGCACGCATGTCAGGCGCTTTGGCGGCTCGCGCGAAACATTTCCGTCGATGAGAACGGCCGTGATGCGGGCGCGTCCGCGCCGTCCTTGCCCCGCGGGCCGCGGCTCGCTCGCGGACGGGGATCCGCCCGCTGGCGTCAGCGAGCAGGAAGCGGCGGTGCCGCTGACCGGGCAGCGTGCGCGCTGGCCGCGCGTCACGCCGGGGTGATCTGGTGGCTGCTGGCCGGAGCGCCGGGGCCGTGACCAGAAGGCCACCTTCGGGGACTTCACGCGCGCCGCGCGGTTGTGTCTGGAGCATGCGGTGCTCACGTTGCTCGATCATCCCTCCGGCCAATGAGGCTGACTCTTAGGCCTGCGTATTAAATTGCCGGCCGCATTCGTGACGTGCGCGATATCGGCAAATATATGTATGGCGAATGCGGATATGTCAGTTTGAGGCAACGCTGACCGCCGGAGGGGTGGGCCCAGCTGGGCCCACCCCTCCGGCGTATCGTTGTGTCAGATCACGCTACCCGCAGCTAAGGTTCATTCTGTCGAAGTTGACCGTGACGACACCGTTCGCGTTGAGCGCGAAATGTTGCACCTCGTGAACGGTGATAGTCGAGCCGTCGGAGCCCGCCAGCATGACCGTAAGCGTGAAGGTGTTGTTCGAGTTCTGCTCGTTCAGGTTGAAGTTGCCCCACACGGTCAGATGGCCCGTGTAGGTTACGCCGTTGCTATCCAGAAGCGTGATCTTGCCGGTCTCGGTGAAGGTTGCCCATACCTCGTCACCCGCCGGAAAGAAAGTGATGTGATTCACCACGTTGCCGGACGCGTCGACGGAGACGATGTCGGCTCCGCTGCATGGGTTTGGGCCGCTCAAGCCCGAGTCGAAGACACCGTGGGTGACCTCGGTCATGGTCACGGTGTGGCCGGTGCCGCCCGGTGCCGCCAACGCCGCCGTGGGCGCCAACAGCGCGCCCAGACCGACGACCCCGACTACCAGAAGTGCTCGCCGCAACTTGTGACCGGCGCATTTGATCATGTGATGGGCCTTCCTCTCTGATGGACTGACTACGCCACGCCCGCGACCGCCCCTCGGAACGGCCAAGCAGACGATCATCGAGGCACCAATTACGAGGGGTCGCCGCCCCGGCACCCAACTGCCTGTCCGCCACGCTACGTGGTCACCTCCCAGCAGTGAGTCCATTTCTAGCGGAAAGCGCCGGATAAGCACTGGTTCCACGGCCCTTACCTGGGCCCAGAACCTCGCTCAAGTCCATCTTCGCCGCGGATACCGCGGCAGACGGCGGAATAAAGGGTCCCGGCACTTACCGGGCGGACCCGCTCATTAGGTCGCTCGCATAGCCCAATGCTCCAGGCACGAGAGTCACAGCGCCAGGGTAGTGCCATGCGTTTCCTTGGTGTCCCTACCACCACCCGGGCAGCAGCAGCCAGCCGAATACCCGGATGGCGATCAGGTAGAGCAGACGGTAAGCCACGAGCCGTGATCATGACGCAACCGGTCGCTCCGGCCAATCGCAGGTCGCAGCTCCCGAGTCGGGTTCTGAAGCGGTACAAACCAATTCGGTGAGCCGGTTGTCCATCCGCGAAGACCAGGTTCAAGATCCGAGCTGTCCCGCAGAACTGCGCGAGCTTCCCCCCGGGGCACGTAACATCACTCACGGATCATCACGGTGTCGTTTCAACACCAAGATCACGGACGTGGCCCACGACACGCCATGTTTCGCGGCGACGGGCTCCTGCTGTGGCGCAAGCGGAACTGGCTGCAGGGAGTCGCCTGCCCGGTCGGGACAGACTCTGAGACGCACCCGCTCACAGCGGACCGGGGATCACCTGCAGCCGGGCCGGACTTGACGGCGGCACCGTCACGTGACCGGTGGCGAAGAGTCAGACGGGCTCGGACGGCCTGGCGACCCGCTGAGGCCGCCTCTTAATCTGCGGGTTCAGCGCTTGAAGCCCAGGCGGCCCATCTGCAAAACCGCTTCTCAAGGGCGGCGTTGCTGAGGCCGGGACAGCGACGAGGGCGTGACCTTGTGGTAGAGCTGGCCGCTCCGGTGGTCTAAGTAGGTAGGAGACCGAGCGGAGTGGCAGTGGGATGCACGCAGCAGGCAAGGCAGAACCGGTCGTGACACCAGCGCCGGGCAAGGCCAGCGATGACAGGGTGGCGTTCGAGCGCTTCGTGCGGGAAGTCGAGCCGCGGCTCGGCCGGGCACTGGCTGCGGCCTACGGCTTTGAGGATGGGCGTGACGCGACCGCCGAGGCACTGGCCTATGCCTGGCAGCACTGGCAGCGGCTGCAGCACATCGCGAACCTGCCGGGCTACCTGTTCCGGGTCGGCCAGACCCGCAGCCGCCGCAAGCGCCAGCCAGTGCTGTTCGACATCGGTGCACGCGACGACTACAGGTTCGAGCCTGGCCTGCCCAAGGCACTTGCCGCGTTATCGCAGCGGCAGCGGCTGGCGGTGGTGCTGGTGCACGGTTACGGTTACACGCTGCGCGAGGTCGCCGAGCTGATCGGCACCAGGCCGACAACCGTGCAAAACCATCTCAGCCGCGGGCTGTCACGGCTGCGCACGTTGCTGGGAGTTGACGATGAGGACTGACATGACCAGGCAGATCTATGACCTGATGGAACACGGTCGGCGACCGGTCTCGGTGGCCGACATCGAGACCCGGGCACCAGTGCGGGTGACCATTCTGCGGAAAGCGGTGGCCAGACCAGGGCTCGGCTATGGCCGCCTGATCCTGGCGGGGGCGGCTGGAATAGCCGCCTGTGTGGCGCTGGCCGTAGCCGCCCTCCTGCCCGGTGGTACCGGTAACAGCACGGGCACGGCCCGGCTGGCAGCCTGGACCGTCGTGAAGCAGCCAGACGGCGGCGTGATGGTCACCCTCCGTTCGCTGCGCGACACGGGCGGGCTCCAGCACAAGCTCCGTGCGGACGGCATCGCGGCCAGGGTCTACGCGAACAGGCACGAGCCCTACAACGGCCTTGACGTGCCGGGATGCCACGTCTATCCACTGGGCGGGCCGGTCGGCACTCCCTTCGCGCTGTGGCGCAAGGTTTTCTACGGCCCGCACACCAAGCCCCTGGGCTACCGGTTCTGGGTCTACCCATCGGCGATCCCGCACGGGCAAGGCGTGGTGATCGTCGCCTACAAGGGGCGGCCCACCATCGGGCCCTACGGAATCAACGGCATCTCGCTCTATCTGGTGAAGGCCAGCCCGCAGTGCACCGGTTCGTGAACGACGGCGAGCTGCCTACTTCGCCCAGCCCGAGTCATTGGACCAGCACGTGGGGCTGCCGGGATCGAGCACGGTCGCCGCGACGGGCTGCGTGACGACCTGCGCGGTTACGTCATGCAATCAGCGGAGGTAGCGGTCGATCATGGTCATGAACTGGTGAATGTCGAAGGGCTTGTCGAGAAACTCGGCGGCTCCGATCGTGTGGAGCTCATCGCCTGTCTGCCCGCCTGAGTCGCCGCTGACGATGACTACCGGGATCCCGGCGGTGGCTGCTGTGGAGGCGAGCTGGCGCAGGACCTCGCTGCCGGTCGCGTCGGGGAGGCGATTGTCGAGCAGGATGAGTCCGGTGGTTGTCGATGGCGGCCTGCACGCCGTCGCGGTCGTTGGCGGCCACCCGCAGCTCGGTCTGCGGTCTGCGTTTGAGTATTCGTTCCACCAGGCGGATGTTGTCCGCGTTGTCCTCGATGTACAGCACGGAATGTGTCACGAGACCGGCTTTCGCAGGTCATGGGACGGGTGCCTGGGGAGAGCTGCGCTGCGGGCAGGGGTCATGATGGCGTGGTCCGGATCGCCGGATGGGCCTTCTGGTCCTGGCCGGCCGGAGCCCGTGGGGCGGCCTGTCCCGCTCGACGCCGAATCCAGTGCGCGCGAGCCCACGGCATCCCCCCAGTTATTACCAATCGTAGCTGATCGCTTACTACATGCTACAGCAGGCGGGTATCACCAGGGGCTGCTCACTTCTGGCTCGCGCGCGCCGGTGCTCTCACGTCGGATTGTCCGTCCCAATACGGATTACGAGCTTCCTGATGCGTCGAACACCTCATCGACCGTTGAGCCGAAGAACTGGGCGATCCCCGCATCGAGGGGGTCAGGGGTACAAATCTCCCTCAGCTCCGCCGCGGTCCAGGCCGGCGGGCGTGGTCGGTGTCGTGGCGGGGCAGCGGGGGCGGGTCGTCGAAGAGCGGGCACTCGTCAAGATCGGGGCATTGGCAGCGCGCGGCGCACTCCAGCCAGCTGCGGACAAGCTCGATGCGCTCGATCTGGGCCGCGATCTGCGGCAGCTTCCGGTCGGCCAGGTCGCGGAGCCGGGCGGTCGCCGCGCCGTCGTCCGGCGCTGCGGACAGCAGTTCCTTGATCTCATCGAGGGTCAGGCCCGCCCGCTGCGCGGTGTCGATCACCGCGAGCGTGCGCACGATACCCGGGTCATACCGGCGCTTCCCGCTGACCCGCATCGGCGGGGGCAGCAACCCGATCTGCTCGTAGTAGCGGATCGAGGACGGGCGCTTGCCGGCCAGCCCGGCCACCGCGCCGATGCCGAGCAGCGCGACGCCGTCAGGTCCGGAATCGGGATTTGACATCAAGCCGACTTTAACAGCGACGATGACCAGCGACCGGCTCCCGCACCCCTATACGGAGGCAGACCATGACCAATCAACAGGTCACGACCGAACAGACCGCCGGTGCCGTGCCGGTCGCCTGCTCCCTCACCTCAGCAGGCCTGACCGCGCAGAGCGACCGCTGGCAGCAGCTCGCCGCCCGGGCGATGACCCAGCGCACCGAGACAGCCCACGGCGTTCGTATCTCCTTCCGCCCTGAGCCCGGCACCGAGGACGAGCTGCGCCAGCTCATCGCCGTGGAGAACGAGTGCTGCCCATGGGCCGACTGGAGGGTGCAGACGGACGCCGGGCGGATCGTGCTCGACGTCCACTCGACCGGAGAAGGCATCGCCACCCTGCACAGCATGTTCACCGGCCTGCAGCCGGCCCCGGTCGCCCGCTGCGACTGAAGACCGCGTCCGACACCACAGGTGGCTGTGATCTCAGCTGCCCGGCCGCAAGCCGCCACCCCTCGTGCACCTATGAATTCGCGCCCCGCCCCACGGCAGGAAACGGAGCCGGGCGCCGGGGCCGGCGCGAGCTGGCACCGGCGACATCGGCTCGCTCCGGACTGCTGGCTATCGAGGGCGGCTCGACTGAGGTCAGGCAGTTACCCGGTCGATAGGCGGCTGTGCCCGATACGTGCCCGAGTCTGGCCGGGTACCGCCCGGCAGGCCGGCTCGGGGCGGTCTTTGCCCGGCCGCTCATGATCTGGCCAGGCCGTGATCCCTCCTGCTGGTGTTTGCTCGTGCCGGGAAGCATCCGGTGCCGGCCGGCTGCCCGGTCGCGATTGGACGGGGCGCCGGATAGCGGCGATAGGCCGGCGGCGGGGGGCGGTGTTCAGAGCTGGATGGTGAGCCCGTCGTGCGCGATGTCACAGTCGATCTCGTCACGTCGGGCGAGCATGTCAGCGGACAGGTGAGTAAGCACGGTCCGCCGGCTGGTGAGCTCGCTGCCGTGGCTGGCGAGATCGGCGTAGCGAAGGTGGTAGGGGATGGCCTTGTCGACGTAGTAGGCCTCGGCGATCAGCAGGTCCGCGCCGGCGGCGACGGCCACCAGGTCACTGGTCCAGGCAGTGTCGCCGGTGTAGGCGATGATCTTGCCGCCGATGCCGAGACGCAGCGCGAGGGACGGGGCGCCGCTGGGATGGCTCACTTCCCAGCTGGTGACCTTGATGCCGGTCACGGTCGTGGTGCCGCCAGGGGTGAGTTCCGCCATGTCAAGGCTGAAGCGGCGATCGGCGCTGGCGGACCCGGGGAACATTGCCTCCATTGCCTGGCGCAGCCGCGCGGCGGTACCGGGCGGCCCGGCGACGGCTAGCGGGCTGGTGCGCCGGGTGAACTGGCCGTCAAGGATCAGGAACGGCAGTCCGCCGAAATGGTCGCCATGGAGGTGGGAGATGAACACGGTGCTGATCTCACCCGGGTCCAGGCCGATGGCCTTGAGCGCGCTGAGCGATGTCGCGCCGCAGTCCAGCAGGACAGGCGCGCGGTCGGCCGGGCGCAGGTGGATGCACGCCTGGTACCGCCCGCCGCTGCCGAAAGCGTCACCCGAGCCGGCGAAGGTCACGGTAACTGCCGGGCCACCGGGTGCGTTCATCAGGCCGATTCTGCCGCGGCAGGATCAGCGACGCGATAGTGCCTGGTCATGGCCGCCCGCCTCCCGGGGTCGTCGTCACTCACTGGGCTGACCCCGAGGTCGTCGCCAGCCTTCCTTTCGGCCCGCATCGGATAGTGCCGGGGCTGAATCGCGTTTATGAGCCCGGCGTGATCATCAGAACCACGCTTTCCGGGTGGCTGCTGCGGCCATGGGCAATTGCTTGCACGGCGCGGTATACCGGCAGAATGATGATGCGGCCTTGTCGAGCAGGGCGTGCGCGTACGACCGTCTTGCGGGCGCCGTGCCCCCGGACATCCTCGGCCAGTTCGGCCACGCGCATGGTTTGAGGCGTTCACGGCGGGCGGACCAGCAGGGCGGCCCGATCAGGCTGAACGGGCGATGATCAGCTGTGATCTCCGGGCAGCCAGTAGATCCGCTCCACGCGGCAGTCCGGCGCCCACTGGCCGGACAGGTAGATGCCGGCGGCAGTCGCGGTCAGTTCCACCGTGCCGTTTCCGATCACCATTGCGGCATTACCGCGCGGGATGGCCTGGGTTGCCCACCCCACCTGGGCACCGCCGGCGATGAAGGCCACGTCAATGCTGCTCACCGTGACCAGCCCTGGCACGCCCGCTTGCGGGGCACGGGCATGGCCCACATGGAGGGTCGTGCGGACGTACACGAGCGCGGCCACTGAACCAGGCCGGCTCACCCAGGTCGAGCAACCCGACGCCACCACTGATGGCGCGGCAGGCGGGACCGGGGTACCTGCGGCTGCCGGGGGCCGGCTCTGGGCGGCGGTGTCCGGGCCAGTGTGGCACCCGGCGAGGCTGGCCACGGCCATTGCCGCGATTATGCTGGCTACCCGCCTCATCAGGCTTCTACCTCCGGGCCCAGGGCCTGGCCCTGGTGACCTCGGCACCGCATCCTCACGCAGAATCTTGGCCGGGTCGTTTATCAGTATGACCTGCGCTGCCTGCCTGGTATCCAGCCCGCTGAGGAGCCACGCAGCCGGCCGGAGGGTCCGGCGCAATCGGTGAGGTCCCGGCGGGCCCGCGCGATCCAGACCGCTGCGGGCTGCGTGCTGGGTGCCCTGCGCTGATGGCCCAGACCGGTCAGGATGAGCAGGGGAGCTCGGGTGGGACCAGTAATTCGATCCCATCTTGAAGCCCCGGCCGGGCTGCATGGGATGAGCGGGCACCGATCATCTGTTCGGCGCGGGACTGACGGCGTCCCGGCATGTCGTCGGCTAAAGCGAGCGCGGGAACGCCGGCTGCGCCCTGAGCTCGCCCGGCTTGCGCGTGTGACCTGGGATGCAAGGTAAGCGTCAAGGCGAGTGCAGCACGGGGCGTTCAGGCTGGCAGCGCAACCTTGTGCGGCAGTTCCCGACCGGGGAAGTCGCTGGCTGCCAGCTACGGAAGGGCGCGTTTACATGCGGAAGCGGGTGCACTGGCCGTTCGGCCTCGGCACGGTGAAGGGACAGACGATCCGGTGTCAGCAGACTGTCCTGGTGATGATGCACACCGGTGCCGGGGCCATGAGGCCCGGCCGGCTGCCGGGAACTGCGGTGGCGTAGGAGCGCGCCGTGACAAGCACGCTGGCAGCCCGGCCTATTGAAACACGACTACGGCCCCTGTATGCGACCGGATTCATTCATGGCTTCGCGCTGTGGTACGCGGTCGAGAAACTGTTCATGAAGTCCATCGGCTTCAACGATTTCCTGATCACCATCGCGACGATCACTTACATCGTCGTCATGACGACGGCCAACATCCCGCTGGGCGTGCTCGCTGACCGGTGGAGCCGCAAAGGCGTGCTCTATCTGGCGAGCTGCGCACTCATAACGGGCACGGTGATCTGCGGGCTGAGCCACGGGTTCTGGATGTATGTCGCCGGGCTATCGGTCTGGGGCCTGTTCTACGCCTGCTACACGGGGACCTACGATTCGGTCATCTACGACGTGGTCCTGGAGGAAACAGGCTCGGCTGACAGCTACGAGCACTGGTTCGGCCGGGTGCAGATGTATGACTCTGTCGCATTCATTACCGGGGCACTGGCCAGCGCGCTCGTTGCCCATTTCGCCAGCCTGCGGGCAGAGTTCTTCCTGACGATCCCCGTTACGTGCTGCGCGTTCCTCACTTTGCACCGGTTCCGGGAACCGTCCCTGCACAAGGCAGCAGAACGCGCCCGCCTGGGCGCCCACCTGGGGCAGCTATGGAAGGCGATGACGACAAGTCCCGGCGTGGCCTGGATCGCGGCGTGCCTGGTCTGCAACCTCCTGGCAATGCGGCTGCTGTTTGAGTTCATGCAGCTCTGGTATCTCGGCCTGGCATTGCCGGCGGCGCTGTTCGGCCCGAGCTTCGCCCTTGTCTACGGCGGATCCTGGATGGGCGGCAAGTTCGCCGACCGGCTTCGAGGGCCGGCAATTATCATGACGGCTGGGCTGCTCGTCCTGGCGGCCAGCGCGGGCCTGTTCTTCCGGGTCGCGGTCGTCGCGGTCGGCGCGCAGGTGCTCGCGATTACCGGGATCATCGCCCTCCAGGTGGTTCTCAGCGGTTACCTGCATGACGCGATGCCGTCCAGTATCCGGGCCGGTGCCTCGTCGGTGGTCAGCACCGCCAGCATGCTGGCTTTCCTCCCCGTGGCGCTCGGCTTCGGTGTCGTGGCCCGGGATGAGAGCATTTTCCGCGCGTCGTGGTTTGTGATCGCCGCGATCGCCGGCATGGCCGTTGCGCTCGCCGTGGTGGTCAGCCCGAACCTCGCGTCCCGGTACGGCGTGCGGCTGACGGCGGCCGTGGCGGCAGGGCTCACCGCTGCGGCCGCTGCCGTCGTGGCTTACGAGCTCATGCTAGGCCCGGCTGCCAGCATGGAGGCAGCAAGGACGGCCGTGCCGCCGGTACGAGCGGCGGGTTACCCGGCTTTGCAGCATCCTGGGTTGCCACGGCCTTACTACCCCCGGAGCCCGCCGCTCGCCTCACCCTTGTGCTCCCCGCAGCCCGTCGTGCCTTCAAGCGCCCTATTGCCTGTGCCCTCATCGCCAACCTCGCCGCCGCCGCCACGCTCGGTGCCGCCGGCACCCTCGGCGCCGACGACACCAGTACCCTCACCGACCTCGCCGTCACCGACCTCGCCGTCACCGACCTCGCCGTCGCCGTCACCAACAACCGCGTCGCCCTCGCCCTCGCCCACGTCCCCGTCACCAACACCATCGCCAACCTCGCCAGCACCAACATCGCCAACGCCGACCCCCCCGTCGCCCTCTTCGCCGTCCTCAACGTCGCCCTGATCGCCGGCGCACGCCGAGTGGATCTAGATCCGGCTGCGGTCACCGGCCTGGCAGCGAGTGGCCCTGCCAGAGATTGGCCTGACCGTCACGTTCGCGGCGGGGGAGGAACTGCGGACTGAGATGTCAGCCATGTTCGCCGCAGCGGAGTAACGCGAGAGCTAGCCGCGGCCGGCTTCGCTATGCGGCCGACAGTTGAGCGGCGCAGATTGACCAGTTAGGCGGGGCGGGCGACAAGCGTTTCACCGCGCACCCGGACGGCCTGCCTGGACAGCCCGGCGACACTAACGTTAGTTTGTTGACTCTGGAGCAGGTTCGCGGTATGCCGAGGGTAGCGGCGTGAGGTGCTCAGGGTGTGTGATAGCTCGACGTCGGTCCTGCCCTGCGGCCCGGGCCCCTTGGAGGGGTATGCGGCCCGGTTGATCCGCTATTTCACTGACTGGCCGAGAAGCGTAGTGCGGCCCGGCCAGGACGCCGACCCGCATCTCATCGTCCGCTACACGATCCGGTGACCCGCCACCCGCCACACCAGCACGCCGGGGAGAAAACACGATGAGCTACCTCGACAGCCCGAGGATCACGTTCGGAGGGCGATTCCTCAGCGACGTGCCGACGATGAACAACGACCGGGCCGGCTTCGACCCGAACACCCCGCCGAACCCGCTCTGGAATCCCGGCGGGACCGGCGATTTCGACTTCCTCAAGTGCACGGTGGATGGCGGCGAGAGTGCCCCCGGAGTGCCCGTGGCCGCCGGCGATCCCGCCTTCGGCCTGGCCGTGGTCTCCACCTTCGACCGCTCTAGCGCGAAACTCGTCGACCTTGACCCGGAGTGGCAGTTCTCCTCCCAGATATGGGGCCTCACCGTGCGGATCATCGACGCGGACGGCGAAACCCTGCTGGCGGGCCGGTTCCGGACGGCGGCGTTCCGCGACCTGTGGAAGCGACTGATCGGCGGGAGTGGACTAGGCGCGCAGGGCGCATCGTTCACGTCCGTGCTGGAGGACGTCGAGTTCGGCGTCGGCTGCGACGCCTATCCGGTCCTTGCCGCGCTGAGCGCGCCGGCGCCACCCCGGTTGTCGATCGGGCTGACCGTTTTCGGCGTCTCCGCCCAGGCCGGCAGCGGCGTGTTCGCGACCGGCCGGCTGACCGGCTGCATCGGCCCGTGGCAGGCCGGGGAGCCACTGTCGTTCGTGGCCGGCCGTCGTCTCGAGCTGGGCCGGCTGGCGCCGGGAGTTCCGATCGGCTCGAGCGTCGCCGTGGTGAGCCCGGACGGTGCCCGGCTCGCGCTGGATCTCGGCAACGCGTTCCCGATCGCCGACCCGGGCGGAACCCCGCATCAGCAGGCCGCGTCGATCGGCGTCGGCGTGCTGCCCACCGAGCAGGTGCGCGTCGGTGCCATTCTGCCTGCGGACGCCTCGTTCCCCCAGATCGGTACGGTCAGCCTGCTTCCGTCGCCGCCGCCGTCCGGGATCGTCTCGTTCGGGCTGGATCCTGGCGTCGGCGCCGCGCTGACCAGCCGGCCGCTGGCGCTGTTCACCACCCGCGCCGACGGCAAATGCCTGGTGGTCTCCCGGGAGACCGTGGACGGCCTGTACGTGCGGGCCGACGAATTCGTGCACCGGATCGAGGCGGGCGCGTCGGCGACCACGACGCTGCACGCCTGCCGACGCGGTGCACCGGCCGGTCAGCTGATGATCCATCTGGCCACGCGCAGCCCCGACACCCCCGGTTCGCCCGTGCTCACTGCGCCGAGCCAGGTCGAGACCGGCCCGGACGGCACCGCAACGGTGACGCTGGCCGCGGCCGACCCGCACAACCCCCGCGGGGCTCTCGACGGCGTGGTCGAAAACGTTGCCTACAGCCCGCGATTGAAGGCTGACGGCACGCTGGATTTCACCGGCGCCGGCATCGACGAGCGCTTCGACGTGATCGTCGCTCACGTGCGCGATGGCTACCGGCCACCGTCCGACGCCGATCTCGAGCCCGCCGTCCAGCGGTTGCTGGAACCCTACGCCCGGCATTATCCGATCATGACCGAGCACCTGGTCGACCTCGGCGACCTGGACGCGCTCCGGCCCTGGCGGGCGGCAATGCTACTGGCCCTGTCCCGAGACATCAATGACCCTAACTACATGCCGGTCACCCGCGACCTGTCCGAACCGAAGCGGGCGACGATTCTGCGCTGGCTGAACGGGCTTCTGGTCGAGCCGGGCGGCATGTCCCGCCGCCGTACCGTACCCAGGCCGGAGATGCATGCCCTGATCGCCGGTATCGAGCCTCAACCCGAGTCGGAGGCCGAGCCCGACGCCAAGACCGAGGCCGCGCGCGAGGTGGTCGAACGCGCGCTGGAACAGCTGGACCGACCCTACGGCCCGGGCGACGGGAAGGTATGAGCGATGCTGAGGATCGACCGCGCGGTCGTCGACCAACTCGCAAGGGCCGGCTCGGCGGCGGATGTCGTCGACCTGGTGCAGGACGCGGTCAGGCTCGAATTTGCCACCATTCCGCCTTATCTCACCGCGATGATGTCGCTGAAGCCGAACCAGAACCGGGACGTCTGGTGGGCGATCCACGACGTCGTGGTGGACGAGATGCTGCACATGCTGATCGGCTGCAATCTGCTCAACGCCCTCGGCGCCCGGCCGGCCCTGGACGCCGAGAACTTTCTACCGGAGTATCCGGGTCCGCTGCCGCTCGGCATCGGCTCCGGGCTCGTGGTCGGGCTGGAGCCGTTCTCCATACCGCTGCTGGAGAACGTGTTCATGGAGATCGAGGAACCGGAGCACCCGCTGACCTTCCCGACCGCCTTCGCCGCCGTCGACACGGCCCGGTTCGCCACCATCGGCGAGTTCTACCGCACGCTGAGCAGCACGATCCTGGCCCTGCCCGATCCGGTGCTGCCCGGAGACCCCGCCCGTCAGGTGGTGGCGCCGAACTGGTATCCGGCCGAACGGCTCTTCTCCATCTTGACCACGGCCGACGCGGCCCGGGGGATCGAGCTGATCATCGAGGAGGGCGAGGGCACATCCGTCTCCCCGATCGACCCCGACGGCGACGTCGCGCACTACTACCGGTTCGCCGCGATCGTGAAGGATCATCGACTGGTGCGCGACGACAGCGCCCCGAACGGGTTCTCATACACGGGTGACCCTTATTCGTTCGAGGCCAGCGGGGTCTGGCCACTGACGCCCAACCAGCGCCCCAGCGACCTCGACTCGGACTCCGAGGCATGGCGCCGGGTCAACCAGTTCCAGGTGACCTTTACCCGGCTGCTCACCGCGCTGCAGCGATGTGTCGACGGCAATCCCGGTCATCTCGACGCGGCCATGGGCATCATGTTCGAGCTCAAGCTCGCCGGGCAGAAGCTGGCCGCACTGCCGGCGGTGAAGAACGGCGCTCCGACCGGCCTGAACGTCGGCCCGGTGTTCGCCCGCGCGCTGATCAACGAATGATGAGGACGCAGACAGGACCATTGCCCGCACAGACGCTAGTAACGGAGCGTTATGTCTTTTCGGGTGGCCGCGGCCGGAGCGGCCTGCGTCGCGCCCGCCTGCGCCGCCACGGCGTCCAACTTGTCCTTCGGTTCCAGCGTCATCGCCATCGTCTCTGTCACGGACTCACCCGCTGGAGGCGGCGTGAAGCGCGGCACGCTAGCGGCGATCTTGTGGCAGGCGGGCCTGACCCCTGACGGGTTCCTCAAGCTCCTCGACTGAGTCCCAGCAGGGCATACGTCGTATGGGGAATGCGGACGGGAGCGCAGGACCGATGGACACCCGGTCCCGCGCCATTGCCGCGTCTGCGATGATCTCCGCATGGATCAGCGCATCAGCCTGGTGACGCTCGGCGTCACCGATCTTGCCCGGGCCCGGTCGTTCTACGAGGCGCTCGGCTGGGGCGGCGCCCAGCAGCCCGATGATGAGGTCTGCTTCTTCCAGGCCGGCGGGATGGTCTTCGGCCTGTGGACGGCGCTCGGGGGTCACGGCGCTCCCGGGATCGAGCTCGCCCACAACGTCCGCTCGCCCGAGGAGGTCAGCGCCGTACTGGCCGAAGCCGAGCGGGCAGGTGCCACCATCGTTCGGCCTGCAGCCCGCGCAGAGTGGGGCGGCACGACAGGGGCATTCGCCGATCCCGACGGCTATGTGTGGGAGGTCGCCCACAATCCCGGCTGGACACTCGGTGCGGACGGGACCGTCCGCATCTAGCGCCGCACCGCCGCTACACACAGCGCCGACCTTCGGGTCACGCACCTAAGTCGACGTCTGGGGTTGCCGCTTTGACGGACAGGGCTGATGGCTCGTCAGCCTACTTTGCCACTGGCCTCCTTCCCGGTGGTGCTTCGAATTGGGTAAATCACGCGGTGATTGTGCCCGGCCTGGTGGCCGGGCGGATGGCGGGGTTGCTGGCACGGTCAGGTGGCGGCGCCTTCTGGCAGGCCGGCAGCTGGCCATGCGGCCACGACTTCGACGTGGCGTAGCCCGCTGGACTTGGCGATATGCCGGAACCAGGCAGCGCACGCGGGCACCGAGTTGACCAGCCTTGCGGCCTCTTCGGCTTCTGCCCGGCTGCGCCAGAGCACGACATCCAGCCAGCTTCCATCGTCTTCCCGGGTCAGGTACGCGGCCAGGCATCCGGGGAACCGCTCCCGGAGGGCCTGGACCATCGCGGATCGCTCGGCAACTAGCTGGGTTACCGCGTCATCGTCAACTGTGAACCTGGCCAGCTCGATCGTCATCGCCATGACTGGCAACATAGCCGCAGACCCTGATGGCCAGCCAGTGGTAGGCAGCGCGGCGCCGGCGCGCGCTGTCACGGGAACCTGTGCCGCGTGCTGGCAGGCGATGCAGGCGCCCGCGTGGCGAAGAGCCGCCCGCCGGGCGGGCTAGGCGAATACCGGCGCCTGAACCACGAACCCGGCTCCGCCGCTGGCGCCTGGCACCGCTGTCCGCGGCAGGACGCCGGCCTCCGGGGGGAGCGGAGGCCGACGTCGCGCCAGCTTGTTACCAGCCGATCGGGCGGCCTTGGGAGACGCCCGGGTGCGTCGCCGGGTGGCTGGCCCGATGGATTTCCTGGTGGCCCGGTCGGCCATGGGGGTGAGCCTTGCGGCCATGGACTTTCTGATGGCCCTGCGCCGTGTCCGGAAGTGCTTGCTTGCCCTTCACGGCGGCTTTCTGATGGCCAGGCTGGCCTGTCGCCTGGATTTCGTTGTTGCCCGGCTGCCGCGATGATCCGCCGATCGGAAGGGGTACTGGGACGCTATGGTGCGGGGCGGGCGCGCCGAACGTGACGTGCGCCACCTCCTGGATAGGCGCGGGCAGCGCGCCGACGGCGGCGGCGGTGCCCCCCAGAGCGGTTACGCATGCCGCAAGGGCCAGCGTGAGCCTGGCCAGACGGCGGGACGCGGGCACGGTTCTCGGCCGCGCACCGGGGTGGCGGGAGCCGGGATAGCTGGTGACCCGGGCGAATGCCGCCACGGCAGCGGCCTCACCCGCCAGCTCCCGGTCGGTGGCGGGGCTGGCGGCAATCGCCAGCATGCGCGCCAGAGCCTGCTGGCCGACCGGGGCTCCGGGGGCAACGCCCCGGCCGACCAGCAGCCCCTCAGCACACGCCGCGTCCGGCAACTGGCGAGTGCTGAAGCGGGGAAGGTTCGGCATCTCGGAGGGAGAACCGTTGGACATGCTCATCGCGTTACACCTTGCGCCCGGCCAGCCGGCGCCGACAGCCGGGCGGCAAGGGTCCGCAGCCCGCGGTGCGCCGCAACCCTCACCGCGCCCGGGCGCTTGCCGACAATCCGCGCGACCTGCCCGACATCCAGCCCGGCGACCACCCGCAGCACGATCACCTCGGCCTGCTCACTCGGCAAGGTGGCGATCAGCATCAGCGCGGCCTCGGTGGACATGCGCTCTATCGCCGCGGCGGCGGTATCGTCTGCGGTCGGCCGGTCCAGCTCCCCGGCGTCGGCGGTCAAACGCACCGGATGGCGGGCCGCATACCGGCGCATGTCGATCACCCGCCGACGGGCCAGCGTGAACAGCCAGCCGCGGAATTCCGGCTCACCTCCCCGGAACCGCGCCAGCTTCCGCGCGACCTCCAGCCACACCTCGCCGGCCACATCTTCGGCGGCGTCCCCGGCCAGCACCCGCAGGTAGCGCAGCAGCGGCGGATGGGCATCGCGCCACAGCCGGGCAAACGCCCTCTCGTCCCCAACTGCGGCTGCCCGCAGCACAAGGGGGAACTCCGCCTCCAGCACACCGGCGAGACTACGAGCATCTAGCCAATCAGGAGGCAAATCCCCAGTATCCGACCATCGCGGAGCCGGGTTCCGGCCATCCAGACACGCCGCGCGCTGCCTGGAGCAAGCGACTACCCGCCCCTCGGCGGCCTCATCAGTGAGTACAAGCGGCATAACCGGCCGCGCGCGTCGAGCATACGGGGGGTACGACACGCGCGGCCGGCTAGCAGCAGCTGTGCAGGCCACACCGGCGCCGCGGCACCGCGATGGCCGCGCGCCGGTGCCTAGGCAGCCGGTGCCCAGAAGGCCAGGTCCAGTCCCGGCGATCGGCGCCAGGGCCGGCCAGTAACCGGCTGCCAGCCATGGCTGGACGGCCAGGAGATCCATTCGAGTCGGATCAGGCTCGGCTGGGCGTGGCCGTCGATGCCTACGCGTGGATCACGACACCGGTGAGGATGGCGAGGGCGTCGGGCTGGGGGACGGCGACGGAGTCGGCGCGGCGCATTTCACCCAGAACACCTTGTGCTTGGCGGAGCCATGTTCGCCCGTGAAATTCCAGAAGAGCTTGTAATGCCCATTCGCCAGCGTCTTATTGCCAGTGCGGCCACCGCCGTTGCTGTTCAGCGTCAGCACGCCAGATGCGACCACCGTGCGGTTGCCGGTTGGCGGCCATGACTTGATCTGCCAGGACACGGACTGACCTGGGTCAAAGCCGAAGGCGTCGAGGTAGAAGACACACACGTGCGGCTCGTTGCGTCGATCCGTCACGGGTGTGGTGGAGCGGTGGATCTTGACGGTGCCGTTGTCACCTTTCCTCGCGGCTGAAGTCGTACCGCTGCTCAGGCCCTGAGCGGCAGGGGCAGCGCTCGGGAACGGCAGCGCTCCCGCACCAGGCGCTGCGAACGCCAGGGTGGAGCCGGTCGCCACAAGCGTCGCGCCGACAAGGACGGTGAGATTCGTACGCCATTTAACGATGGTCACGGAGACCTCCGGGTTGGAGACATGAGACATACGGGGAAACGCCGAAGGCCCGGTAACTGTTACGCCTACCCAACCCGCTGGTGGTGCCAGAACCCGGCTGTTCATGTGACCTGGAGCAATACCGGGTCAGCGCCGAGCTCGGCCCCGCCTAGCGGGAAGCGGTGATCGAGTCATGCCTGGACAAGGTCGGCAGGGACACCATCGGCCCGCATCGCCTCTACGAGTTGGTTCCCGATTCAGGGAGGATGGCGGGGAGGTCGAAGCTGCGGAAAGCGTCCGGGGTGAGGAAGGCGGTAATCTCCTGGATCTGCGCGCCGCGCAGGGTGAGCACGTCGACAGCGCGCGGCATGAAGGTCTGTGCCTTGTCGTCCCAGGCGTAGAGGCCGAAGGCGAGTTGACCGTTCGCGCGAGCAGGGATGAGGCGCCAGCGCGTCGCCCCTGCCAGCGGCCCGCCGCTGAGGAAGGTGGCAACCTGTTCGCGGCCGCGGTACCAGGCTGGCAGGGGCGGCATCGCCAGCTTCGCGTCTTCGGCGAGCATGGCGACGACCGCGTCGACGTCGTTGCGCTCCCACGCGGTGACGTAGCGCTGCACGACCTGTCTCAGCGCGCCGTCGCTCAGCGAGCGCAGCGTCGCCTGCTGGCTTTGTTCCGGCAGTCGTTGGTCTATTGTCTTGTGGGCGCGCTGCAGGGCGCTGTCGACCGAGACTGGCGTCGTTTCGAGCACCGTGGCGGTTTCGCGGGCCGAGAAGCCGAGTACGTCGCGGAGTATCAGCACGGCGCGCTGTCGCGCGGGCAGCTGCTGGAGTGCCGCGATGAAGGCGAGCTCGACGCCCTCGCGCTGCTCATAATGGGCCTCCGGGCTGGCCAGGCCGCTGCCGAGCCCCAGCCGCTCATCCGGGTAAGGCTCGAGCCACACCGCTTCGGTCACTGGCTCGGCGGGGCCGTCGTGGGGGTCGGCGGCGGGCCCGTAGTCGACCGGAAGCACTCGTCTGGGCCGCCGCTCGATCGCCCTGAGGCAGGCGTTTGTCGCGATCTTGTAGAGCCAGGAGCGGACCGAGCTTCGGCCCTCGAACCGCGGCAGGCCGCGCCAGGCGCGCAGCAGTGTCTCCTGCAGCGCATCTTCTGCGTCCGCGGCCGAGCCGAGCATCCGGTAACAGTGGGCGTGCAGCTCGCCGCGGTACGGTCCGGCGAGCCGGCCGAAGGCATCGTCGTCGCCCCGCCGGGCGGCCTCGAGCAGCTCGCGCTCGCTCGCGGTCCAGACCGTGCGAGCCGCTCTCGTCCCGCGTTCAGGGCCGGTCGTCATCGTTTTGGCTGCCAGATAGCGAGCTCGCCGCATTGTGGCGCTGAAATGACACTGCGCCATCCGGTCGGCCACTCGCGCGGCGCCAGCAGCACCGAGGCGCCGAGCTGGCGCGCGTGTTCGGTGGCCTCTTCGATCTGGCCGACCTCGACGTAGGGCAGCCACAGCGGGCGCGCGGTGCCGCATCCGACGATGCCGCCGCCGAAACCCCTCCCAGTTCGAGGGCGAGGTAGGAGTCGCACCCGGCCTCGATCAGCTGCCGGCGCCAGCACAAGAGTTTCGCGTAGAACGCGCTTGCCCGTGCCTGATCACCGGTGTGGAGCTCCAGGCGAACGACGGGCCTGGGACTGGACGGATGCATGTTCATCTTCCTTGTGATCCGCGCTGTGGCCGTAATCCATCGCCGCCAGAGCAGAATCGGTGAGCGAGATCCCGCCGCGAGGATATGCCCCGCGCTGGGCGGCGTCGGCGAAGGGAGCGGGATATGCCTGTGCGTGCTGGCTGTCACTGGACTGCGTGACCTGCCCTGGCCAGCGAAGAGTACCTGTGTCATCTGGAGACCTCCTTGACCTGACTTGCCGCTTTCTTCGCCTCGAAGGCTGGGATGGCACCTTCCAGCCCGGCCGGGGGTGTCGTGCGGCGGGCAAGAATGGCTATGGCTGTCGACGGGCGAGCAGGGCGACGTTCGGCAGACCCACAACGCCCAGTGGAACCCGCCGGTCAGCGCGACGCTTGGCGTCTGGCCTTGGCCGAGCAAGGTCTTGAGGTGGGTGGCGGCGACTGTCGATGCGATCGCGATTGCCGATCCCCACCGAGCTGCTGTGAGGCGTTGAGCAGCCCCGAGGCGAGCCCGGCACGACAGTGCCGCCCGGGGCCGTCACGGACCGCGCCGCCGCCCACACAGCCGCCATCTAAGCCCGAGCAGGGGTGCAGCCTGCGCCAGGTGCCGCTTTCGTGGCGGGCGATGGATTGCGGTCTTTCGCCGGATCACCACCTCCAGAGGCGGCGGCTGGGCTCGCCGGGCACCACCTAGGCATATGGCAAGAAAGGGTAACGACGACCACAGGGTGCATGCCGATCGCAGGCGAGGCGGTTCTGGTGACGGGGCCTATCGCGGCCTGGACGTAACCAGCGCAGCGCAGGCTCAGGCAGCTGCCGGCTGTTGTAACGGCAAGAAGGAGACAAGGACAATGACCGCTCACAAGACCGGAACACGTGAAGAGTGGCTGGCGGCCCGGCTGGAGCTGCTCGAGGCCGAGAAGGAACTGACCCGGCGCAGCGACGAACTGGCCCGGCGGCGCCGCGAGCTG
>WNGF01000726.1_pt1 | contig 48549 bp, 42 predicted proteins | sample 5400641 | NCBI WGS metagenome assembly WNGF01 (sample SAMN13153371, study PRJNA577476) | soil metagenome | isolation source: 80 cm soil or saprolite under grassland replicate 2 | place: USA:California | collected 2016-06-15 | reverse complement strand
TCCTCCAAAGTCACCGGAAACAACGCCCCCTGCGCACGCCCTTCTCCTCGAATGAAGCCCATAAAGATGCCCTCACTTCACGTGAGAGCATCTTCGCATTGTTTTTGTGGGCCGCCTAGTGTTTCGTAACAGTCTGAAGTAGCCGCCCCTTTTTCTGAAGCGCTAACCAACAATCCACAACTGTGAATAACTTGGTGCAATTAACCCGCGCGCTTTCCCTTAGAATTGCGGCAAAGTAAAATCAGATCAGCCGACGTCCGAGGCTAAAGCCCAGAGCCCGAATTCATGCCCCAATTTGTTCACCTTCATCTCCATACTGATTACTCCATGCTCGACGGCGCTTGTGACGTCGAGAAGCTCTGCCATCGCGTAAAAGAACTGGGAATGCCGGCTGTGGCCATGACTGACCACGGCAATATCTTTGGCGCGGTCCATTTCGTAAACGCCGCAAAAAATGCCGGTGTCAAACCCATCATCGGATGCGAGCTTTACGTCTGTAAGAAGGACGATCATCGCATCGAACGCACGCCTCCCGACGGCGATACTTACAACCACTTACTGGTGCTTGCCGAGAACGAAGAAGGCTATCGTAATCTGGTTAAGATCACTTCTGAGGCTTCGCTTCACGGTTTCTATTACAAGCCACGAGTCAGCAAGAAGTTCTTGGCCGAGCATGCCAAGGGTTTGATTGCCCTTTCAGGTTGCCTTAAGGGCGAAGTCGCAGAGTTCCTGACGGAGGAAAAGTACGACGCCGCTCGCCAGGGCGCTGCTACTTATGCCGACATTTTCGGTAAGCAGAATTTTTTCCTGGAGATTCAGGATCAAGGTCTGGAGATGGAGCACCGCATTCATCCCAATCTCTTCCGGTTGCAAAAAGACCTCGGCATTCCGCTCGTGGCCACCAATGACAGCCACTATCTCTGCGAAGACGATGCTCACGCGCAGGATGTGATGGTCTGCATTCAGACCGGCAAAAGCATTCAGGATCCCAACCGGATGAAGTTTCAGGGCAGCGAGTTTTACGTCAAGAGCCACGACGAGATGTACCAGGTGTTTAAAGATTCACCTGAAGTGCTCTCGCGCACTTTGGAAATTGCCGAACGCTGTCACGTGCGGCTGGAGAAAGTCAGCAATCCTTTCCCGCATTTTGATGTGCCCGCGGGTTACACGCTGGACAGCTACTTCGAGCAGGTCACGCGCGAGGGTTTCGCTCTGCGGATGGAAGCAATACGCGGACTGGCCGCCGCCGGCAAATTGAAACACGGAATCGCTGAATACGAGCAGCGATTGGCGCGCGAGATTGCCATCATCCAACAGATGAAGTTTTCCGGCTATTTCCTTATTGTTTGGGATTTTGTACGTTACGCTAGAGAGAACAGTATTCCCGTAGGTCCTGGCCGCGGCTCGGCCGCCGGATCGCTGGTCTCGTACTCGCTGCATATCACCGATTTGGATCCGCTTGACCACGAACTCTTCTTCGAGCGCTTCCTCAATCCCGAACGCATTTCCATGCCCGACATTGACATGGATTTCTGCATGAACCGCCGCGACGAAGTCATTAAGTACGTCACGAGAAAGTACGGCCGCGAAAATGTCGCGCAGATCATCACCTTCGGAACCATGGCAGCGAAGGCTGCGATCAAAGACGTCGGCCGCGCGATGGATGTCCCCTACAGCGACGTTGATCGCATCGCGAAGATGGTGCCCACCACGCTCAACATCAAGCTGGAAACGGCGATCAAGGAATCTCCCGCGCTGCAACAGGTTTACGAAAACGATCGGCAAATTCGCGAGTTGCTCGACACCGCAAAAAAGCTGGAAGGCCTGGTGAGAAACGCAGGAGTGCATGCTGCGGGGGTTGTTATTTCGCCTCGTCCGCTCACCGAATTAGTCCCACTTCACAGGACCAAGAACGACGAAATTGTCACCGCCTTCGACATGGTGGCCATCGAGAAGATGGGCCTGCTGAAGATGGATTTCCTCGGGCTCACCACCCTTACGATTCTCGACGATACCCTTAAGCTGATCGCACAGACCCGCGGAGAACACCTCAAACTCGAAGCTCTCCCGCTGACCGATCAGGAAACCTACGCCAAGGTGTTTCACAGCGGACTCACATCCGGTGTCTTCCAGTTTGAATCGCACGGCATGCGTGACGTACTCCGCCGCTATCAGCCCAACACCATCGAAGACCTCACCGCGTTAAATGCGCTCTACCGGCCCGGGCCGATCCAGGGCGGCATGATTGACTACTTCATTGATCGCAAACACGGTCGCAAGAAAATCGAGTACGAGTTGCCGGAACTGGAAGAAATCCTGAGAGAAACATTCGGAGTGATCGTCTATCAGGAGCACGTGATGCAGATAGCCCACCGCCTGGCTGGCTATTCCCTCGGCGAAGCGGATTTATTGCGTCGCGCCATGGGCAAAAAGAAGCCCGAGGAAATGGCCAAGCAACGTGAGCGCTTCGTCGAAGGCGCGGTCCAGCGCGGCTATCCTCCCAAGAAGATTGAAAGGATTTTCGATCTGCTGGCTAAGTTCGCGGAATATGGCTTCCCCAAGGCGCACTCGGCTGCCTACGCTTTGCTGGCATACCAAACTGCATATTTGAAGACCCACTATGCGGTCGAATTCATGGCCGCGTTGCTGACCTCGGTCACCGGCAATACGGATGACGTGGTGAAGTACATCAACGAATGCCGTGAAATGGGAATTGCGGTTGAGCCACCGGATATTAATGTCAGCGACGCGAATTTCACTCCGCACGGGCCTGCAATCCGCTTTGGCTTGGCCGCGGTCAAGAACGTTGGACACAACGCCATCGAATCTATTGTGGCCGCAAGGAAAGAGCTTGGAGAGGCGGGCGCCCGCCCCACACCAGCAGGGCGGTTCCACTCGATGTATGAGTTCTGCGAAAAAGTTGATCTGCGCCTGCTGAACAAGCGCGTTCTTGAATCTTTAATTAAGAGCGGTGCCATGGACTCCCTTGGTCGCCGTGCGCAACTCATGGCCGTGCTCGACAAAGCCATGGACCACGCGCAAAAAACCCAGCGTGACGCCGAGTCCGGTCAGCACGGCCTATTCGGCGTATTTCAGCAAGAAGATGTTCGTCCGCAGGAAGAGCGCCTACCCGAAACTCCCGACTGGGACGAGCACACCCGCCTCGCGAATGAAAAAGAAATCCTCGGCTTCTTCATCACCGGACATCCATTGGATAAATACCGCGAAAAACTAGAAGACTTGCGCGCGCTATCCACTGCCGAACTCGCGGCCATGAAGTCGTCGACGGGAAAAGACGAGAACCTCTGTACAGCCGGAATCATCACCAACCTCCGCGTCCTAAAATCAAAGAAGGGTGACTTCTACGCGCAGGCTGCCCTCGAAGATCTGGCCGGCTCAATCGAGATGCTCGTGTTCCCCGACGCCTACCGCAAGCTTCAAGACAAGGTGAAGATGGAAGTGCCGGTTCTGGTGCGCGGCGGAGTTCGCATCGAGGAAGGCGCGAATCCCAAGTTGACGGTGAACGAAATCACTCCGCTCGAAGAAGCCAAAGTTCCCCTTCCCCGCTCGCTGCGCATTCGCATTCCCCTGGAGCAAGCCTCCGAAACTACCGTGGACGAACTGCATCTCCTTTTCTCTCAACGAAAAGGCGAAGCCAAGGTGTTATTTGACGTGGAGCGCAATGGCGATTTCATGGTGGTAATGGAGGCGGAAGGCTATAATGTCCTGCCAGACCGCAGCTTCATCGCGCGTGTGCAGGAACTCTGCGGCCGCGACGCGGTCCGCGTTATTGATTGACTCTGGTTTTTGGGTGGAGCAGGGCCTCTGGCCCTGCGTCAAAGGCCCTGAAAATAACTGGGGCTTCAGCCCCAGCGGGACATAGACCAATCGGACGGGTTCACAGGAGAGCGAAATCGCTAGGGCGAAACTACACCCAATGAAGACGGCCGACATCAGCGCAGTGCTCACTGGCGCCCAGCTCCTCCTCTCGATGGTTGAGACCCGGCGCTCACTGCGCAATGGCAATGGCAGCGATTCCAATGCTCCTCATGAACTGGAAAAGATCGAGCAGCAGATCGGAAAACTGGAAGCTCTCGATGGCCAGACTGACGAGGTCCAGAAAGAGATCGAGGACCTGCGCGAGCGCGTCGAAGCGCTCCGCAGGGACATGTCACACCGCGAGGCCTGGATCAGAACCGAACTTGCGCGCCATCCCCAGCGGCCCTATTTCCTGGACTACGTAGAAAAAATCTTCACCGACTTCAGCGAGATTCATGGCGACCGCCGCTATGCCGACGACCCCGCAATGGTCTGCGGCATGGCTCGATTCAATGGTGAGGAAGTCCTGGTCCTGGGAACGCAAAAGGGCCGCGATATGAAGCAGAAGGTCCACCGCAACTTCGGACTGCCGAATCCCGAGGGGTATCGCAAAGCCCTGCGCGCCATGCAAATTGCCGAAAAATATTCACGCCCGGTTTTCACTTTTGTGGATGTGACCGGAGCGAACCCGGGTCTGGGCGCGGAAGAGCGCGGCCAAGCCGAAGCCATTGCGCTGAACCTACGCGAGATGGCACGCCTTCAGGTTCCGATCATCACCACCATCACCGGCGAAGGCGGCAGTGGCGGCGCGTTGGCCATCGCCGTTTCCGACCGCGTGCTGATGATGGAGAACGCAATTTACTCTGTAATTTCTCCCGAAGGCTGCGCGTCCATCATGTGGCGCGATTCCTCAAAAAAAGAACTCGCCGCCGAGGCCCTCCGCATCACCGCATCCGATCTGAAAGATCTGGGCTGTATTGACGCCATCATTCCGGAACCGGATGGCGGTGCCCACGCCGATCCCGACGCGGCTGCCAAGCTGCTGTCTTCCGCGCTCGAGCGCCATTTCTCGGAGATTAAGAGCTTACCGGTGAAAGAGCTGGTTGCGTCGCGCTACGACAAGTTCCGCAAGATGGCGCAGTTCTTCACGGAGCAATGATTCATCTAAATTTCGAGCAGGACCCCCCTGAGTCCTCTCCTTCCGACAGCATCGAAACCCCGAGGAGATCGATAATGAGCGCGTTCACTGTTGCCGAGATCACGTATCTTCAAAGTCAGCGCCTGGGGCGCTTGGCCACAGTCGGTCCAGATGGCCAGCCGCACGTAGTGCCGGTTGGTTTCCGCTATAACCCAGACCAAGACGCAATCGAAATCGGAGGGCACGGCGGGTTTACCAAACGAAAGAAGTATCGGGACGTCGTGCGCAATCCTCGCGTAGCTTTTGTAGTGGACGATGTGACTTCCGTGGATCCGTGGACGGTACGAGGGATTGAAATTCGGGGCCATGCCGAAATTCTGACAACCGGCGGCACTGCGCTGGGTCCCGGATTTGACCCTGAGATCTTCCGAGTCAGGCCAAAACGGATCATCAGTTGGGGCATCGATACACATATGTTTTCGGCGAATGCTCGTTCGGTGGCCTAAAGGCCTTCGCAGCCTAGTTCCTAGTCGGTAATATTCGAAGCTGCTGTCCCGTTACTAACATCAAATCACTGCCGTATAATTTAAGAATTCCCCCACATCCGATGGTCGGTGCGGGTGAAGCGTTGGTCTTTATGCAATAACGTCATGGCAGGAAGGATTCCCTAGTTAATGGCCACAACTGATGTCGGGCTGTACGAGTCCGCAGGGCGGGACGCGCGGGTGCCTGTTGTCAACAACATGAGCATCCAGGTCGCGACGGTGAACGGTAGCGGCTCGCAAAGTTCCAATACTGTACTCCTGAGAAGCATTTTTCAGATGGGGGTGCCGGTTTCCGGGAAGAACCTTTTTCCTTCGAATATCGCCGGACTTCCTACGTGGTACACCATTCGCGCAAATAAAGACGGCTACGTTGCCCGCAAGAAGGAAATTGATTTCGTCGTCGCGATGAACCAGGAGACAGCCCGTGATGACGTAATGTCACTCGCCCCGGGCGGGGGGGTGCTCTATGACGAACCGCTGAACCTTGGTGGCCTGCGCGACGACCTGGTCTTCTACTCTGTTCCCTTCGACAAGCTGGTTGGACCGGTTTGTTCCGAAGCCAAGCTGCGCAAGCTGGTCAAGAACATGATTTATGTCGGAGTAGTTGCCAAGCTGCTCAACATAGACATGGCCCAAGTCGAAATCGCCATCCGCAGACAATTCGCAAAAAAAGTGAAAGCTGCGAATCTAAACTTCGCGGCGGTGCAGGCGGGCTTCGATTATGCCACTGCAAGCCTGACCAAGCGCGATCCCTATCGCATCGAGCGAATGGACAAGACCCATGGCAAGATCATCATCGACGGAAATGCGGCGTCGGCTCTCGGCTGCGTATTCGCCGGAGTCACAGTTCTGAGCTGGTATCCGATTACGCCTTCGTCGTCGCTAGCAGAAAGCATGATCGAGTATCTCAAGCGTTTCCGCATCGGCCCCGACGGGAAGGCAACATTTGCCGTCGTGCAAGCCGAAGACGAACTCGCCGCAATCGGCATGGTCATCGGCGCTGGATGGGCGGGTGCGCGCGCTATGACCACAACTTCCGGCCCAGGCATTTCGCTGATGTCGGAGTTCGCCGGACTTTCGTACTACGCCGAAATTCCCGCCGTGGTCTGGGACATACAGCGTGTCGGCCCGTCCACCGGACTCCCCACCCGCACCTCGCAAGCCGACCTTCTTTCGACGGCGTTCCTTTCTCACGGCGACACCAAGCACATCATGCTGCTTCCATCTTCGCCGCGTGAGTGCTTCGAAATGGCGATGGATGCATTTAACCTAGCGGAGAAATTTCAGACTTTGGTGTTCGTGCTCTCAGATCTCGATCTCGGCATGAACAACTGGATGTCCGATCCGTTCCCGTATCCCGAGAAGCCGATTGAGCGCGGTAAAGTTTTGACGAAAGAAGATCTCGATAGGCTGGGTAGATTCAGCCGTTACAAAGATGTGGATGGCGATGCGATTGGCTATCGCACATTGCCGGGCACTCAGCATCCCGCCGCGGCGTATTTCACGCGTGGCAGCGGGCATAATGCCGAAGCCCAATACAGCGAGCGTCCAGAAGACTACGAAGCCAACATGGACCGGCTCAGCCGCAAGTTCGAAGTGGCGCGCTCCTTCGTGCCCGCGCCAGTCGTGCAGACCATGCCGAACGCTGAGATTGGAATCATCGGCTTCGGCAGCTCTCACTGGGCGCTGACCGAATCCAGGGACCAATTGCGCGACGAACACAAACTATCTACCGATTACTTACGCATCCGCGCGTTTCCTTTTTCGCAAGAAATTCATGACTTCGTCAGCGCACATAAACGCGTTTACGTAGTAGAGCAGAATCGCGACGCGCAGATGTTCAGCCTGCTGAAGCTGGATCTAGAGGGCGAGCTAATACTCAAGCTGCGCAGCGTTGCCCGGCTCGACGGCCTGCCGATGGACGCGCGATCCGTGACTGACGAAATCGCTGCAATGGAGGAAAAGTAATGGCGACCACACCAGCCACACCAAAAACAAACCGCCTGGGACTTGCGGTCCTCGATTATCGCGGCGGAAAAACGACGCTGTGCGCGGGATGCGGCCACAATGCAATCTCCGAGCGCATCATTGACGCCCTTTATGAGATGGGTGTGCAGCCCGAGCGCGTAGCCAAGCTCAGCGGAATCGGCTGCTCCTCGAAAAGCCCGGCATATTTTCTCGCGCGAGCACACAGCTTCAATTCCGTCCACGGACGCATGCCCTCTGTTGCAACCGGTGCCGTGCTCGGCAATCGCAGCCTGATGGCACTAGGCGTGAGCGGCGACGGCGACACAGCCTCGATCGGCATCGGCCAATTCGTACACCTCATGCGTCGCAATCTTCCCATCATCTACATCATCGAAGACAATGGCGTTTATGGACTGACCAAAGGCCAATTTTCCGCGACTGCTGATCTCGGCTCCAAGCTGAAGACCGGTGTCATCAACGATCTCCCACCGATCGATACGTGCGAGCTGGCAATCTCGTTAGGCGCAACCTTTGTCGGCCGCTCGTTCTCCGGCGACAAGCGCCAATTGCACGCCATGCTGAAGGCCGCGATCTCACACAAGGGTACCGTCCTCCTTGACGTGATCTCTCCTTGTGTCACCTTCAACGATCACGAGGGCTCCACCAAGTCCTACAAATATGCGAAAGACCACGACGAACCGCTGCAGGAGATCAGCTTCGTTCCGGTGTTTGAAGAAATTGGAGTCGAGTACGATCCCGGCACCACCGTCGAAGTCACTATGCACGATGGTTCTCGGCTCCGGCTCCGCAAGCTGGAAGAAGATTACGATCCCACCGACCGGATTCGGGCTATCACTCGGCTGAACCAAGCTAAAGCGAAAGAGGAGTTGCTGACCGGAGTTCTGTACGTGAACACCCAGTCGCCGACGTTCCTCGATATGCTGAACATCACCGACGAACCGCTGGCCACGCTCCCCTCTTCTGTGGTGCGTCCCGGTCGGGAAGTGCTGGAGCAGGTGATGGAAGAGCTGCGATAGAATTTTTCAATCGTCGTTAACTCTGGCGTTGCGGACGGAATCATGCCAACTCCCACTCTCGACCCAGCCCTCCAGGAATTCCTTCAAGGCAGGCACATTGCCTCGCTCGGAACCGAGAACGCTGACGGGACCATCCACATGACCGCCGTCTGGTATCTCTTTGAACAAGGCTCCCTCTTTATCGCTACCTCTTCTAAGACCAGAAAAGCTCGCAATGTGGCGGCGCGGCCGAAGGCTTCTCTGATGGTGGACACGCGAAAACCTGGAACCGAGCGGGGCGTGGCTGCTGCCGCGAAAGCCGAGTTGATTTCAGGCGATCAATCCCGTGAGCTAAACCGCCGCATACATGGGCGCTACATGAGCCCCGCCGCCATTTCCGATCCCAACGTCGGCGCGGTGCTTGCCTCATTTGATGATGTCACGATAAAGCTCACGCCGGTTTCATGGACCACATGGGACATGACCTTGCTGGACGCGCAAGCCTTCGGGGGTAGACTTGGCGGAATCCCTGGCTATCTCCTGTCGCTGGATTGATGATTTGTATGGCTCCCACTCGCTGAACTCACAGTAAGCGCTTCTGATACTCTTTCCTGTTCTTCTTTCTCAGCTTGAAAAAAATCCTCCTCATCATGGTCGCTTTGCCGGTCTTGGCAGGCCTCGGTTGGTGGTACTTCCATCAACGCGAGCTTGCCAACCTGGATCCCGCCTACCGCGAGTACGCCTACATAACCAACGGCAAAAGCAACACCGTTTCCGTAATTGATCTGCGCACTTTCCGGTTAACCAAGACCCTGCATGTGGGCAATGGTCCTACCGGGGTTGCGGCGAATACCAAGAAGAATGAAATTTACGCGGTCAACAGCGGCTCGGCCAATGTAAGCGTAATTGATGCCGAGCAGAACGCTATTGTTGCGACCATTGGAGTCCACGGGAAACCTTACTTTATCGACGTTTCCTCCGATGGAACGCGCGCGTACTTGGCTAATTCCGGATCAGCTAATGTTTCGGTCATTGACCTCGACCAGCGCAAGGTGATTGCGACCGTCCGTGTCGGAGATTCTCCCGGGCTTGCCAGAGTTTCCCCAGACGGAAACACGGTTGTGGTGAGCAATCGTGCGAGCGATTCGGTTTCTCTGATCGACGCCCGCACTTTCTCGGTGCGCAACACCGTCCCAATCTGCCACCAGCCCGAGGACGTTGCCATCCTGCCTGACAATAGCAAAGCGTTCATTGCGTGTTCAGGCTCGGCGCAGGTCGCTTCTATTGATTTGAAGTCTGACAAGCTGCTGGCTCTTCTTGATGTCGGCAAGACTCCAGTGAACCTGGCACTAAAGCCGGACGGCGGCGAGCTAATCGTTTGCAACTTTGATTCGGACAGCATTTCCATTGTCGAGACCACGACCGACGAAGTCAGTGGCAGTTACCTGATCGGGACCCACCCTTCTCGCGCCGTGGTGTCGAGCGACAACTCGCGGTTGTACGTGAGCAATTTCGGCTCAAATGCAATCGCTGTCTATGACATTGATATCGGCAAAATCGTGGCTTCGCTCGCAGTAGGAAGCCAGCCAGACGGACTGGCACTTTCTGCCACCCAAAATTACTTGCTGGTGCTAGGTTCGCAGTCCGGAGATGTGACCGTAATCCAAAAGCGAAAATCGCGGAAACTGCAGCCCAGCGAATATTCCCTGTTGACCATGATTCCAGCAGGATTGCAGCCAAATAATATTGTTGTGAAGTCGTTCCTAACCTCAAAAAATGTGAAGTAGCCGGAACCGGTTTATCGCGTCCGGAACTGCGGCATCAAATGCTCTCTGGCTGGCATCCTAGTTGCTAAACCTGTCAAAATGAGTATGCTGAGGCGAAAGAAGAAGACACGAGGAAGATGAAGAGCTCAAAATGAACCATAGAACAATCGTTGCAAACATGATCTGGCTTACGATGTTACTCGCGCCGTGTTTCGCGCAGGCGCCGGACAATCAGCCGTCTGCCCCTCCGGTTTCTTACACCTCGATTGCCGAGCTGAATCAACTGCTGTCGAATTTGCAGGACTCATCTCAAGCGGCGCAACAGGATCTATCGCGTTTGCGCATCGAGAGATGGAAGACGGACTCCGGCACCAAACGCCAGACTGAGAGCAACGTTGAATCCATTCAGAGGAATTTGCAGACCGCCTTACCCGGAATGCTGACCGACCTGAAGAATTCCCCGGAAAGTGCCGCTCTTACTTTCAAGGTATATCGCAACCTGGATGCTCTGTACGACGTGGTAACGTCCGTGGTCGAATCAACAGGCGCCTTCGGAGGCAAAGACGAATTTCAATCGCTGAGCAAAGATTTGAACGCTCTGGAGGATTCCCGGCGCGCCTTTGCCGATCGCATTGACAAACTGACGACCGCTAAAGAGATCGAGATCGGACAATTACGGGCTGCGTTGCAGCAGGCTCGCGCTGCAGTCCCCCCGAAAAAAACAGTTGTGGATGACACCGCGCCGCCACCAAAGAAACCCGCGCCCCGCAAGAAGCCGATTCCAAAACCAACTCCACCTGATGCACAAGCTCCGCCAAGCCAACGTTAACAACCCAATTCAGGCAGTTATTCATCGTCATCCATCAGGCCCCGCCTGAATTCGGCTCGCGACTCATTTCACATGTGGCTAACTTCGTGAATTTATGAGACTTACAGCCTGGAACTTACCTCTGCCCTGCGGGGTCTATACAAACAGGTGAAGTGCTTTGCGAACGGACTTATAATGGGGGACATCGCCATGGCAGGCATGGCGGGAGCTGCCGGTTTGGGAGATTTCGCGAGCGCGATCGGAGTCCGCACCCAGGAATCCGCCATCATTCAGGAACTGAAGGCGGGCTCGGAAGAAGCGTATGCGTGGCTCGTCGGCGAATTCAATCAGCCGGTTTACAGCGTGGTTTATCGCATCCTCACTGATCCGGCCGACGCAGCCGACACCACACAAGAAGTTTTTCTCAAAGTTTTCCGCGGAATGAAACATTTCCACGGCGAGTCGAGCTTGAAGACCTGGATCTATCGCATCGCCATTCACGAAGCTTCTAACCGGAGACGCTGGTGGTTCCGTCACAAAGCCAAAGAAACTTCGATGGAGCAAGGGGATCCCGACTCCGAGCGCTACTCCTTGCAGTTGGCCGAGTCTGTGCTGGTCGATCCCCACAAGTCTCCTTTCGAATCTGCGGCCGACCATGAAGTCCAGGCCCGCGTGGAAGAGGAACTCAGAAAAGTATCAGAACCGTACCGGACGGCGGTGGTTTTGCGTGACATTGAAGAGCTATCGTATGAAGAGATCGCCGAGATCACACAGGTCTCGTTGGGAACTGTGAAATCCCGCATCACGCGCGGCCGAGACGCCCTCAGGAAACGTTTGACCGCCTATGCAAGGGAAGTTGGGTCTGAGCTGGGATTAAACGTCCCTGCCTTGGCTCCCCCGAAAGAAGATGAGGACCACGTGTTTCGTGCGAGCAGAATCGAGGTCGCAGAATGACCTGCGTACAAGCCAAGTCGATGCTTTCTGCTTATCTCGACAGCGTTGTTACCGGGAAGCAGATGTTTTCTCTCGATCAGCACCTGCGGACCTGCAGCGTATGCGAACATGAATACGAAGCACTACGGCGTACGCAGTCGTTGTTAGGCGCGATCGGTCGCCGCAAGGCGCCAGAGGATCTTTCGCTGAGAGTCCGGCTGGCGATTTCCCGCGAAGCGGCTCGCGCACGTCAGCCCTATTTGTCAGGCTTTCGAACCCGGCTTGAAAATGCGCTGCGGGCCTTCATGGTTCCGGCCACCACGGGACTCGTCGCAACGGTGTTGGTGTTTGGCTTGCTGGCAGGTTTTGTTGCATTGCCGTTGCCGGTCGAGGCCGACACGTCTGACGTGCCGCTTATGCTTACCACCGGCCCCGAGTTGCAGCAGTCCAGCTTCGGATTCACTATGGGTTCGATTAATGAGGACTCCCTGGTCATCGAAGCCTACGTGGACGAGAATGGACGGGTGCAGGATTACCGGATTCTCTCTAATCCTGACGAACTGAAAGACCTTCCCCACCCAGTGAAAAACATGCTGATTTTCTCGACCTTCCGTCCGGCCACCTGGATGGGCACTCCTCGTCCCGGCACTGCCGTGCTCTCATTCTCCAAGATCAGCGTTAAAGGCTAGCTACTCTCGACGAGCCTGAGTTGCCGGCAAGCAACTCCCATTCAGCAGTACCCATCCAACTGGCTGCCAAGACTATCTGAGGACGAAATCCAGTCGAGCAGAACCACTCCGCTGTCATTACCAGGAAGAGAAATTGGCGAGGGCCAATCTCTTGTGTTGAGTGACTCAGCTCTGCGGGACGGGTTTGTCTGGAGGAATCTCGGCGTCGTTCCTGTGCGACGTTCGCTGATAGCAGGTGGACACACAACCGGGTTGGCACCTTCACCGGTTTTGTGGAGTAAGAAGTGAGTCCGGGAGAGGTTAGCTCACACGCGCCCTGTAAGTGAGGGGGCGAAGCTACGGATTGGCAATGACTCTGTTTGCGGCGCCTGAAATATTTTCTCCGGTTATGCCCGAGCCGGCGCACCAAGCCGTCCAGTGGTACGCTGCCTGCACCACCGCGCGACACGAAAAAAAAGTTGCCCAACAGCTCTGCGAACGCGATATCGAATGTTTTCTCCCTTTGTATCGCTCAGTCCGTCGCTGGAAAGACCGCCGCAAGGAACTGGATCTCGTTCTTTTCCCCGGATATGTCTTTGTCCGCCTTGTGCTGGCCGAGCGCTTGCGAGTATTGCAACTGCCCGGAGTCGCCCGCTTTGTTTCCTTTAACGGACAGCCCGCTGCCCTGCCGTCGGATGACGTCGAAGCATTGCGTAGTGGACTCGCACAGCGCCTCCCGATCGAACATCACCCGTACCTAACTGTGGGACGGCGGGTGCGAGTCGTCTATGGGCCGTTGAGCGGCGCCCAAGGCATTCTCGTTCGCTGGAAAAGCAACAGCCGGCTTGTAATCTCGATTGACGCCATCATGCGCTCGGTATCACTCGAGATTGACGAAGCCGACGTTGTCCCGCTGTTTTGAATTGCGTTTTTCCTTTGCCATCCGCTTGGCTGAGTGCTGATTGCTTGTACTGCGAGGTCCAATGAACATCCGCCTCCACGCCGCTTTCATTTGTTTAGTGTTGTTTGCTGTTTGTGCCCCATACGTGCACGGGCAAGACCGCGAGTACTCGCAAAAAGAACGTTACCCCGTGCGCAAGAACGCTATGAGCGAGGCCGATTCGCGCGCCGAGCAGGAAGCTGAGCGCCTGGTTTCGCTCACTCCAGAGAGAATTATTCTCCTCCTCGGACAAGAGCCGGGGCTGTTCCTGGAAGTTAAGAAGATGCTGGTGCGGAAAGCATACGCCCAAGGACGATTGCTCGATCCCAAGGATCTGACTGACGATGCCGTATTTCGTCTGGTCCGGGATGACGAAGAAACGCGCTCCATGATCACGAAGGAAATTGTGGACCGCAGCTACGTTCGGGCCAAGCCGACACGCGAAGAGCTCGATCGGGAAGTGGAAGAGGAGCAGCAGCGGGCGGATAAGATTGCGCGACGCCAAGAAGGCAACGAAGAATCTTCACTCGAGGATTGCGACTACTCCCAGGAAGATCGTTGTGGCACGCGAAAGCAGGGTAATCAACCGCAGAATTCGCCGGCGACGTCTCCCCGTATTCCCTCTCAGCAAAATCCTCAGCTCGCGCCGCAAGCTCCCGCTAGCAATGATCCCCGGCGCGCTCTTTTACAGGCCAGTGCAGGCGGTTCCGCTACGGACGATACCTCCGCCGGGCTGCCGCTAAATTCAATTAACCCGCAGCAACTCAGCTCAGATCAAATTCAGCAACTGATCAGCGCATACACTGGGGGCGGCGGGAGCGCCGGCAAGGGACAGCCCGACCTCGCAAAGCTTGCCGCTGCCGCGATGGGTACGGGTGGAGGGCTTCCCTCCGCAACAAGCATGAACACGATGCCTGGATCCCAGGAAGAGGCCTACAACCAACAGGCATCGTTATTGCCTCAGCAAACGCGCCTCGACACCAGGTCTCCCTCGCAATCTCGCACAGAACGTCGGCGTTCCGGGCACACGCCAGATCAGCCGGCGCTGCTGCACCAAGCCAATCCTTACGCTGATGTGCCATCGCTTTACGATCTCTACTCGCAGTACTCGCGACGTCCCATTACTCTTAAGCGCTTCGGATTGGATATCTTCGAAAACGGTTCCGGTAATTTGGACCAGCTTCCCATGGATCTTCCCGCTGGCCCGGAATATGTTCTCGGACCGGGTGACGGCCTCAACATTGATTTTTGGGGAAGCGTTTCGCAGCGGCTGCACCGGGTTGTGGATCGTCAAGGACAGTTAAACCTTCCTGAAGTCGGCACCATCCAGGTTGCCGGCCATGAGCTCGGGGACGTGCAGCGAATTGTGCAATCCGCGTTGCGCAGCCAATACCGCCAACTGGAAGCCAACATTTCTCTGGATAAGCTTCGCACTGTACGCGTCTATGTCGTCGGAGACGTACAACGGCCTGGGGCTTATGACGTGAGTTCCCTGTCAACGCCGCTAAACGCGCTTTACGAAGCCGGCGGCCCTACTACCAAAGGTTCCATGCGGATTGTGCGGCATTACCGAGGCAATCAACTGGTAGAAGACGTCGATCTCTACGACTTAATGCTCCACGGCGTGCATTCCGGCATGCAGCGGCTGGAATCCGGCGACACCGTCCTGGTTCCTCCTATTGGCCAGGAGATCACAATTGAGGGCATGGTCCGCCGTCCCGCAATTTACGAACTCGCCAGCGAGAAGAGTCTCGCCGAGGTTCTGGAGCTTGCCGGTGGCGTTCTTCCTTCCGGAACTCTGCGCCATGTGGATGTTGACCGCGTACAAGCCCACCTCAGCCGGGCCATGCTGAGCCTCGATATTCCCGAAGACAACAATCAGGAGAGTGCCACCGAAGCTCTCGAGAAATTTCAGATCCAGGACGGCGACAAGATCAAGATTTCACCCATTCTGCCGTTTTCGGAAAAGACTGTGTATTTGGACGGCCATGTCTTCCGCCCAGGGAAATATGCCTATCGAGATGGCATGAAGGTCACGGATTTGGTGCACGCTTACACCGACCTGTTACCTGAGCCTTACAAACAGCATGCTGAGATCATTCGACTCAGCGGACCGGAACACAAGCCCGAAATCATCGCATTTGATCTTGGAGAGGCATTCAGTGGCACCGAGCAAAATGTGGTGCTGAAGCCGTTCGATACTGTCAGAGTTTTCAGCCGCTTCGATTTCGAAGATCCTCCAATCATCACCATCAGCGGCGAAGTTAGAGACCCGGGCGACCACGTGACCAACGGCGCAACCTATCTGCGCGACGCGATTTTTCTCGCGGGGAACACTTCTCCAGATGCTCAGCTCGACGACGTTCAGGTATTCCGCAAAACCCACGATGGCAAAATCGAAGTACTGAACGCGAATTTGCGAAAGGCGATCTCCGGCGATTCCCGCGAGAACATTTTGTTGGAGCCTCAAGATCGCGTCTTCGTCCACAAGGATGTGTTGCGGCTTGATCCTCCTACCGTCGAAGTCCAGGGGGAAGTCGCACGGCCTGGAAAATATCCGTTGGGCGCCCACATGACCGCGACCGAATTGGTCCGCGTCGCGGGTGGTTTGAAGCGGTCGGCCTACACCGAGCGAGCCGAGCTGACGCGATACTCGATTGAACGTGGAGAAAATATCGAGGGCGAGCACATTTCAATTGCCATCGGAAGCGCGTTGAGCGGAGAACCCGATACCGACATGCGCCTGCACCCGGGCGACGTGCTGACCATTCGTCAAGTCGCCGGATGGAAAGATATTGGCGCGACTATCAAAGTCGAGGGGGAAGTTGTCCATCCTGGCACCTACGGTATTCAGGAAGGGGAACGCCTAAGTGACATAATTGCCCGCGCGGGCGGCTTCCGGTCAGATGCCTATCCTTACGGCGCAATCTTCGAGCGTTTGCAAGTGCGGGAACTCGAAGAGAAAAATCGCGCTCAGCTCATCTCTTCCGCAAAAGAACAGGGCGGAGCAGTCGGCGCCGCTGCAGATGACCCGCTTGTTAAAGAAGCATCTCTGATGCAGTGGCGGGACACACTGCAGAAATTGCAGACTGTCCCTCCTGTAGGCAGAATGGTAATTCACATCAGCAGTAGCAAATCCTGGACGCACTCCCCCGCGGACGTTCAGGTCCGCGCCGGTGATTCCATTTACGTTCCCAAGAAACCGAACTTTGTCATGGTCCAGGGCGCGGTTTACAACGCCACCGGTATTTCCTTCCGGCCGGGCAAGAGTGCCCGTTGGTATCTGCACCAGGCGGGTGGCCCAACATCTGCCGCAGACAAGAAAAACATGTTCGTCGTGCGTGCGGACGGCACGGTTACCGGGGGACCGGGAGGGATGTTCTCCGGTGGGGCCTTGGACGCCGCCATGCAACCCGGAGACATGATTATGGTGCCCAGCAAGGCTTTCGGAGGCGGGTTCAAATGGAAGGAGACGTTGCAAGTTGCGCAATTAGTCTCCGCCATCGGAATCGCAGTGCAGGTGGCACGAGGTTTCTAACCTGAGCAGCCTGAATGCGTCATTGGGCCCTTTCGAATGCAGGATTCGCACTAGTGACAATTGTTTGCTGCGGCACGCTGTGGGCACAGACCACCGATCCGGGAGCTCCTGACATAAGTTCTCACCATCTGCAGCCAAATGAGAATAAGAAAACGCATCGCGACTACAACCCTCAGCCGGGAGAGGACCCAGAGAACCGGCTCTTTTCTCCGTTCATAAAACACCTTGCTGACGACCAAAAGCATTTCTGGACCATGCCGGCACACGCCCGCAAAAAGGATTTGGAGTGGATCCTTCCTGTAGCAGGAGCTACCGCCGGCTTGATCGCCGGTGACAGTTGGATTTCCAAGCAAGTCCCGGACCGGCCGAACCAACTCAACCGGAGCACAAGAATCTCAAACTACGGTTTATATTCGCTTATCGGGGCGGGTGGCGGAGCGTTCGTACTTGGCAAACTGACGAACAATGATCATCTGCGCGAAACCGGGTTTCTCGCCGGAGAGGCCGCCGTCAACGCCTTCGCTGCGACTTACGCACTGAAGTTGAGCACCCAGCGCGAGCGGCCTAACCAAGCCACCGGCGCGGGTAGCTTCTTCAATGGCGGATCGTCATTTCCGTCGGAACACTCCGCGCTCTCCTGGTCCATCGCCAGCGTTGTGGCGCACGAATATTCCGGTCCGCTCACCAAGCTTGCCGCTTACGGTCTGGCAACCGCGGTCACCGTTTCGCGGGTCAATGGCCATCAGCATTTTGCATCAGACGTGCTCATCGGCGGCGCCCTGGGCTGGTTTTTTGGGCACGAAGTCTATCGGGCGCACCATGACCCAGAGCTCGGCGGGGCTGCATGGGGAAACTACTTTGAGCCCAGTTACGAACCCAGACAGAGAAATCCCGCCAATATGAGCTCTCCTTATGTGCCGCCGGATAGCTGGGTTTATCCGATGTTTGACCGGCTCGCCGCGCTGGGACTCGTTACCACTGCCTACCATGGCATTCGTCCGTGGACGCGTATGGAATGCGCTCGGCTGATAGAAGCAGCGGGTGAGCAAATACATTCTGAAGGAGCCGACGGAGGCGAGGGTGGCAAGATCTACCGCGAACTATCACAGGAGTTCGACAGCGAACTCGCACGCCTGAATGGAGCGGCCAACGTCGGAGCCAGCCTGGATTCGGTCTATATGCGAGCAACGGAAATATCCAGCACTCCCCTGACCGACGGCTATCACTTCGCGCAGACCATCACCAATGATTACGGCAGACCCTATGGCCAAGGCTTCAACAGCATCTTGGGATTCACCTCCCATGCGGTTGCCGGACCGCTTTCTTTTTCTTTGCAGGGCGAGTATCAGCATGCGCCCGCAATTTCCCCATACACACCTGCGGTGCAACAGGCGATTGCAAATGCCGACTTCACTGCTCCTTTTCCTGCCGGCCGTGGAGAAGTCAATCGCTTCGATTTGATAAACGGCACCGTGGCCGCGCAGTTCCATAACTTTCAGATCTCCGCTGGAAAACAGAGCTATTGGTGGAGCATGACGGAAGCCGGTCCCTTGCTGCTCAGCGACAACGCTGAGCCCATCGTCGGGGTGACCCTGGACAATGTCTCGCCCTACCATATCCCTCTGGTCTCGAAACTCCTTGGAGACGTGCGGTCGGAATACTTCCTCGGCCAATTGCATGGACACCATTTTGAGTTCGACGGCACCCAGCTCATCGGACCCACTAACATCCAGCCTCAGCCTTTCCTGCAAGGCGTGAAGGTGAGCTTCAGGCCCACGCAAAATCTTGAGTTTGGATTCGGATTCACGGCCATGTTCGCTGGGCCGGGATTGCCTTTTACCCTAAGCAACTTTGTGCGAACGTTTTACTCGCACACTTCGGGCGCCACCAGCGCCGGCGACAATCCCGCCAAACGCATAACTGCTTTCGATTTCAGCTACCGTGTCCCTGGTCTTAGAAAATGGCTTACGCTTTATCGAGACTCACTTGCGGTGGACGAATATACTCCTCTTACTTCCAGCCGTCCCTCGTTAAACCTGGGTTTATACATGCCCAAATTGCCCAAGCTAGACCATTTCGATTTTCGCGCCGAGGTGATCGGAACACCGCACACCAGTGAATTTGCGCCCGGCTTCGTGTATTACGGCTTGCGGCGTTATCGCGACGGGTATACCAATGACGGTAACCTGCTCGCTAGTTGGATCGGCCGCGCCGGTCGTGGTGGACAGGGCTGGCTGACCTACTGGTTCTCTCCCCGGTCAACTTTGCAATTTGGATATCGCTATCAAAAAGTTGATCGCGATTTTCTCGAAGGCGGACACCTCGACGACTTCAGCCTTCGCTCCCAGGTCATGTTTACTCGCGATCTGGGCCTGTCCGGCGGGATGCAGTTCGAGCACTGGTATTTCCCCCTGCTCTCAAGCAGCGGACACTCCAACGTTACCGCGCAAGTTCAATTAACGCTGTTCCCTCATTTGCGGATCCGAAAGTGAAGATCGAGTTCGTCGGTAAGCCATGGCAAGACCGAATAGGCAAATTTTTTTGAAGGGCCCGCGGTGGTGCCCCCGGAGGCTCGGGAGGCTCCTGTCTCGTCGCAAGCCGAAAAAGGCAAGCTGTGGCTGCTCTGGGAAAATCGCGAAGCTTCTTTGGCGCTGGACGATTCGCGGTCTGCTGGTTTCAACCTTGGTTGCCGGAGATGGGTGATATGGCCGGATGACTTGGGAGTACCCCCATTGCGCGTTTTGAATGATACCGGCATGGCGGGATTCACCGTCTTCGTCGGCTTTCTCGGCTCGTTGGGATGGCGCCTGCGAAAAATCCTCCATTACTCCGATCATCGGACGCGCACCGTGCTAGTGGCGCTGGCCTGCGCACCTTCCTCTATGCGCTGACTTTTCAATCCACAGAGGCCACCATGCTCGCCTTTACTTGGATCCACTTGGGATTGTTGGCCAGCGGTGTTGTCATCGTGGAAAGGGAGTCACTGCAGCCGATTTTCTGAGGGATTTCGGCTCACCTGTCCCACTCACGTGCGAATCGGAATTGACGTTCACAGCATCGGCAGCGGTAACGGCGGAAATGAAACCTACTATCGCCAACTGGTCAAGGCCCTCTTCCGCACTGACATAGAAAATCGGTACCTCCTGTATGCCACTCGCTCAGGTGCCGCCGTGCTCCAGGCGTTGAGCAGTCGGCAGTTCGAGATTCGCGAACTCGCGCAAGTTAGCCCGTACACGCGGATCCCGTTCGCAATGCCCGCGCAGGCAGGGCGGGATGCCCTCGACGTGTTTCACGCTCAATTCATCGTGCCCCCGTTCTTACATGCCGGGACCGTCACCACGATTCCAGATATCGCCTATGAGTACTTCCCTGAATTTTTTCCCTTGTACCAGCGCGCGTGGTCAAAGGCCTTGATTCGCTGGTCGGCACGCCGCGCCGATCACATTATTACCGTTTCCGAATACTCCAAGCGCGCCATCGCTAATACCTACAAAATTCCAGAAGACAGGATCACTGTCACCCACGAGGCCGCCGGGGAAGAATTTACCCCGCTGAACAAGGACAGAGCGCGCGAAGAAATCGCCCGAGCATATGGGATTGAAGGTAATTTCATTCTTTACCTCGGCCGGCTCCAGGCACGCAAGAATCTGGCCGTCCTGGTTGAAGGTTACGCGCGCGCCCGACGCGCAGGCATCACCCATAAACTCGTATTTGCGGGGAAACAGGATTCGTTGTTCGCCCCGGTGCTGGCGCGCATCCGCGAACTAGATTTGCAGGCTCACGTGCTGCTCCCAGGGTACGTCCCGGCGCAAGATGTTCCCAAGTTCTACAACGCTGCCGACGTTTTCGTGTATCCCTCGCTCTATGAAGGCTTCGGTCTTCCCGTGGTCGAGGCCATGGCTTGCGGAACTCCGGTGATCACATCGCGAGGCGGCGCACTGGAAGAGGTCGCCGGCACAGCAGCGCTGCTGGTTGATCCTCCCGATGACCTGGCGATCGCGAAAGCATTAGAGATCGTTCTGCAGAATCCAGAAGTCCGGGAACAACTCTCGTTTGCCGGACTCAAGCGCAGCTCTGAATTCAGTCTGGCGGAAATGGGCAAACGCACAATTCGGGTGTACGAAAAAGTCGTCGGAATGGAAGCCCCCTTAGAGCGGAGCACACTGGGGAGATCGGCATGAGTCTGGCGCGCAGCCGGATGGATTGGGAAGAGATGGGAACCCTCGACCCATGCTGGGCGATTTTAAGTCAGCCGGAGAAGCGAAATGGTCGCTGGGAACTCGCTGACTTTCTTGCCACGGGAGAGACACGAATGGGTCGCGATGGATATTGACTACATCCAGAACTGGTCGCTTTGGCTGGATCTGAAAATTCTTTTCAGAACAGTATTCGTAGTCTTGGCCGGTTCCGGAAAGTAGTTTTAGCCCCATCCAGCTAGACCATCTACTCCGGCGCGCTACTCGGTAATTTCTTTACTCCTCCTTCAGGGCAACCCGCAAGGCTGCTTTTCCCCTCTTGTTCTCGTGAACTCGATAACCGATTGCCGGTCGTACTTTGCGCTTCTCTCACACAGCGCGCAGAATCTTCCCATCGCCCGCGTGGAGGAGGTTTCCCACATTCTTTTCACCGCTTACGAGCAACAGCGCATGGTGTTTGTATTCGGAAACGGTGGCAGCGCCGCACTGGCTTCGCATTTCGCCTGCGATCTGGCAAAAGGAACTGTAAATGGCCCGCCCAAACGATTTAAGGTAATGGCGCTGACCGACAATGTTCCCCTGATGACGGCTTGGGCCAATGATTCGCGATACGAAGACATATTTTCTGAGCAGCTCACCAACTTCGCGATGCCCGGCGATGTTGCGTTCGCTATCAGCGCAAGCGGCAACTCCCCGAATGTGCTCAAGGCACTGCGGGTCGCAAAGGACGCCGGACTTACCGCAACCGGACTGACCGGGTTCTCGGGCGGCCAAATGCTCGCACTGTGTGACGCCTGCATCGTGGTTCCCAGCGACAACATGCAGGTCGTGGAGGATTTACAGCTCTCGGTGGCGCACGCGCTGTTCACATGCGTTCGCGCCAGGGTCAGCCTCCACCCTCCGACCTACGCCGCGATGCGACCTACGCTGGTTAAGCGAACGGCGGAAAAATGAAGACGCGCAAACTCGAAATATGGATTTTGCTCGCCGACCTCGCGTGGACCGTCCTCGCATTCTTCGTGGCCGGTTGGATGCGCTTCGGCTTCACCCGGTCGATCGAGGAACGGATCGCGATTCGCGCCCTGCTTCCCTTCCTCGCCGCCACCTGCCTCGCCTGGACGGTCCTCTCCATCTTCATGGCAATGGACGGATTTCGCGGTGGGTGGAGGCTTTCCGCGGTCTTATCGCAGCTCTTTCTCGGCACTGGTTGCATACTGACCCTGTTGGTGGGAGTTGGTTACTTTGCGCGGTTTTACGTTTCACGACTGGCGCTCACCTACTTCATAGGGTTGCTGGGCACGGGCTTTATCGGCGTCCGTTGTGGCGCCCGCACGCTGTTGCGCCTGCGCCATGAGGAAGGGGACGTCTGGCGCGTCATCATCCTTGGCAGCGGTCGAGTGGCACAGGAAGTTGCGGCAAAAATCGACCAGCACCCAGAGATGCTGTGCAAAGTCGTAGGAATGTTGTTTCCAAATCAAAATGCGGAGGAACTGGCCGCCAATTTCACCCAACAGCAAAAGTCGCAACTCTCGACGTTAGGAATCTTCGATCTCTTACGGAACGCCCGCGTGGATGAGGTTATTGTCGCCTTAGAACACCCGCTTACGCCGGAAATCCACACGATGATTTCGCGGGCCCGGGACATGGGTATCCAGACAAGTCTGGTACCGCACTCTTATGAGCTCTACGCGTCTAGGCCGCGTCTTATTACCCTGGACGGCCTGCCCCTACTGCAATTGCGCGAACCTGGCCTGCGGCGCCACTATCTCGCTCTCAAGAGAGCGCTGGATTTTGTTGGTGCGATGCTGTTGTCAGTTCCTGCATCTCTGCTGCTCACACCCATAGCAACAATTCTCTTTTTCAAGAAAGGGGCGGGTTTCCGCTCGGAGTTGCGCAGCGGACAATATGGTATTCCCTTTTCCATGCTGCGCCTGAATGTGGAGCGCCCGGTACTCAACGATTCACGGGTCGAGTTGCTCCTGGAACACCTGAGCATCACCGAACTGCCTCAGCTCTGGAATGTGCTGCGCGGACAAATGAGCCTGGTTGGGCCGCGTCCCGAATCTCCCGTGCGCAGTAGTCAGTACTCCGGGTGGCAGCAGCGCCGCCTCAGGGTCAAGCCGGGCATGACTGGACTAGCACAGGTGCACGGACTGCGCGAAGACAACTCCTCAGAACAAAAGACTCGCTTTGATCTGCAATATGTGATGCAACCTTATCTTCTGTGGGACATCTCCCTATTACTGCAGACCATTTGGACTCTGATTCTCCGCATGGCGTCTCCGCGTCCGAGGCGAAAACTCGCAACTGTGGATCTTGTAACTTTGGATCCGGAACGGTCGGGGCAAACGGCTCCGAAGTTTGTGGCCAATGCTCATCGTACGCAGCCCAGTGCGGATTAGCTTCGGCGGGGGCGGGACCGACCTGCCCGCCTATTACCAGCAACACGGCGGCGCCGTGCTGAGCACCACGATCAATAAATATTTCTATACAATTCTGGGAAGCCGATCGGATCAATATATCCAGATTATTTCTTCCGATCTCCGCCTGTGTGAAAGCTGGCGCGGTCTATCGGCGATGGACATTCAGGGCAGTGGCCTGGAAATTCCCGTCGCCGCGCTCAAAGACCTCGATCGGGAAATCTATGTGGACCTATTTCTCGCGTCGGAAATTCCGCCAGGCACAGGGCTGGGATCTTCCGCCAGTGTTTGTGTGAACGTACTGAAAACTCTCACTAGCTATTTGCAAATGCCACTTTCAAAACACGACCTCGCGGAAAGAGCATTCCACATTGCGCGCAACGTACTGCAGCGCCACGTGGGTAAGCAGGATGAATACGCTGCCGCTTTCGGAGGCCTCAACTTTATTGAATTCCAGCCGGATGGTGGCTCCAGCGTTCAGCCTATCGATCCCGGGCCGTCAACTATGACCGAACTGCAGAACAACCTCCTCTTGTTCTTCACTGGAGCGGCCCATCATTCATGGGGAATTCTGGCGGAACAAGAACGCTCGACGCAGGATAACGACCGTAAATCGCTGGCGGCCCTCCACGAAATCAAGGAACTGGCTTTCCGAATGCGCGATGCACTCAAGTCCGGCGAACTGCGAGGCTTTGCCTCCATGCTGAATGAATCCTGGCTGGCGAAGAAAAGAGTTTCTTCCAAAATCTCCAATTCGCGAATTGATGCCCTTTATGACCTCGCTATCAACAGCGGCGCTATGGGTGGAAAGATCACGGGGGCGGGTGGCGGCGGCTTCTTACTTTTGTATTGCGAGTCGCCTCACCAGGACCACCTGCGAAACGCTCTCGCCACAGAGGGGTTGAAGGAAATGACTTTCAGCTTTGACTTCCAGGGCGCCCAGGTGCTGGTGAACGATCCCTTCATTGATAACGATGAGCACAGCGCTTCGCGCTGGACTTTCGTCCCTGCCGCCTCCTGACGAGTTTCTCAACCTGAATCCCAGACCCGGATTTCTCGGATCTGAATTTGTAAAGCATGAAAGCCTTTCTTCTCGCCGCAGGCCAAGGCTCGCGTTTACGCCCATACACGGACTGCACTCCGAAGTGTCTGCTGCCGGTCCGGGGCTCACCCGTACTGGGCATCTGGCTTTCATTGTGCCGGGCGCAAGGAATTTCAGAGGTGCTGGTGAACACCAGCGTTCATGCTGGCGCCGTCGCCGACTTCGTTCGAAATTGGAAAAATGGCATAAGCGTCACTGTCGTCGAAGAACCGGAGCTCTTTGGCAGCGCTGGCACCCTTCGAGCCAACCGCGCATGGGTCGCCTCCGCTGATAAGTTTTGGGTTTTCTACGCTGACGTCCTCACACGCGCCGATCTGAATTCAATGCTCGACTTTCATTCACCGCAGAGCGCCGCAACTGTGGGAGTCTATTCCGTCCCCGATCCCGCGCGTTGCGGTATCGTCACTGTGGGAGCGGACCATACAATAACCAACTTCATCGAAAAGCCAGCCGCGCCGCGCAGCAACCTGGCATTCGCCGGCATTCTGATCGGCACGCAGGAATTTCTTGACGCGATTCCAGACAAAGCTGGCGCCGATATTGCTTTCGACGTTCTTCCGCGCCTCACCGGACGAATGCGAGCTTATTCCATCAAGGACTATGTTCTCGACATTGGCACCCCGGAAAACTACGAAAAAGCGCAAACCACCTGGCCTGGTTCCGCGCTGGAGAACAGTAGATGAGCCGCCATTCCGGCATTCGAGCGGTAGCCTTCGATATGGACGGCGTCCTGATTGACAGCCATCCCGCCCACCGTGCAGCATGGCGCAAGTTCCTTTTGTCCTTGGACCGGCACGTTTCAGACGACGAACTTTCTTTCATCCTCGAAGGCCGCACCCGCAATGAAATTCTGCGGCACTTTCTCGGAGATTTATCAGAGAACGAGCTCGCGCACTACGGAAAACAAAAAGACGACCTTTTCCGCAGCCTGGAGCATCGAATCGAGCCGGTGCCGGGTGTAATCGAGTTTGTTCGAGAACTGAATCGCCGGGGAATTGTCAGTGCGGTGGCAACTTCAGCAAGCGAAATTCGCACATTCTCGACCATCGAACGCCTGGGCCTCGCCGAGCATTTCGAAACCATTATTACTGCCAGCGACGTCAGCCGAGGGAAACCCGACCCCATGGTTTACCGGGTCGCGTGTGAACGGATGGGCATTCCTCCCGAAGACGCGCTCGCCTTCGACGACGCGCCCGCGGGAATACGCGCTGCTGCGTTGGCCGGTATGCGCTGCATCGGCGTGTCCAGCAACGGCCGCGCTCCGCAACTGTTACAGGCTGGCGCAGAATGCGTGATTCCGAACTTCGTAGGACTGCTGCTGGAAGAATTTACCGGCGCAGCGTAGCCATTCAGTACATGGTTCGGAGATTTCGCTCTTTCTTGCCGCAACTATAATTAAGTAGCAGGGTTACATCGTCGAGATGATCAGTCGGTACGGGATCGAAGACTAAGAACCAAAAGGGAGATTCGCGTGAGAAAGTTATGCGCAGTATGTGTTCTGGCACTCGCGGTAACGGTCACAGCTCAGGCTCAGGAGTTCCACGCAGCTTTCGGCTTCGGCTCCGTCATCGCTCCTTCTGCCTCGACTAACTCGAGCGGATTTACTTTCCCCTCGCTGAGCGGCGGGCTATATCCCAGTTTCAGCGGGATATTTCTCACTAAGCGGCACATCGGCTTCGGAGGCGAAGTCGCCTGGCGGGCAAAGCAAGCAATCTACGGCGGGACTACCTCCGGCTTCGGCATCGTTCAACCGTATCGTCCGATCTTCTATGACTTCAACGCCGTTTACGGATCAACGTTCCAGAAGAAAGTCGGCGCAGACATAATGGCCGGCATTGGAGGCGAAGATCTCCGCTTCTACACACCGTACGTTTCCTGCGGTTTTACCTCTTGCACAAACTATGTGAGCAGCAATCACCTCGCCGGACACTTTGCCGGTGATGTTCGCTTCTACTTCTGGGGCCACGCTTTCATCCGGCCGGAACTTCACTACTATGTTGTGCGCAACAACAAGGAATTTAACAACGTGAACGTCACCCGCTTCACGGTATCGATCGGATATTCATTCGTGCCAGGATTCTGAAGCGATCTCGAATTGTGATTGTGGCCAGCGGATCCAGGCGGTCCACGTTCGGTCGAAATGATTCAATGATTCAATTCTTATTGCTGAACTGCTTGCCTCAGACTCGGCTTCACTCCCACCGCAGACAGGCTCGATACGTCCCACCCCCCGCCGAGAGCTTTGACCAAATAGACCGACGTCACCAGCCTCTGTCCTAAGAGCTGCGTCGCCAGCCTTTCATTGGTGAGCGCCTGTTCCTGCGCGGTTATCACATCCAAGTAAGTCACCAGGCCACCGGTGTATCGCGCGTTGGCCAGGCTCAAGGACCTTTGCGCATCCGCGACCGCCCGTTGCTGTGACTCAAACGCCGAGGCCAGTGTGCCCAAGCCGGAAAGCGCATCCTCTACCTGCTGGAATGCAATCAACGCTGTCTCGCGGTAACTTGCCACCGACTCCTGATATCCGGCCTTGGCAAATTCGAGCTGGGCGCGATTGCGTCCGCCGGCAATCACTGGTTCTATCACTTGCAACCCGAGTGACCAGAAGAAACTGGGCGCATTCAGCAGCGACGCAATTGCTTTTGAATCCACGCCACCACCGCCGGTCAGCGAAATAGCCGGATAAAGGGCCGCGCGGGCAACCCCGATGCGAGCATTGGCGGCCGCTGCTTCGCGTTCCGCGGTCGCAATATCCGGCCGCCGCTGCAGCAATTCTGATGGCAAGGCCATGGGAACGGCTGGCGGCTGAACGTTCATCCCACGCACCGGAGCCGTGAATTCCGCCGGAGCCAGTCCCTGAAGCATGGCGAGCGCGTGCTGGTATTGCGCGCGCTGCTGCTGTAACAGCGAAAGCTGCGTGATCGAAGAATCGAGCACAACCTGCTGCTGCGCCACATCCAGGCCAGACGCGATGCCTCCCCCGTGGCGTCTTTCCACAAAGTCCAGCCCTTGCTGTTGGAACTCGATCGCCTTCTGCACCACGGCTATTTCCGAATCCAGCTCGCGCAACTGGAAATAGTCAGCGGCCAACTCTGAACTTACCAGCAGGCGCACATTCTCCAAATCAGCGGCTGAGGCCTGGAAGGTTGCATTCGCTGATTCCAGGCTATGACGCACACGTCCGAAAAGGTCAACTTCGTAGTTCAGAGCAAACGGAATGCTGAATTCGTTTTGTGTAACTGCAGTAGGAGTAAATTGAGATCCATTGAGGGGACGGTTAGCAGACAGCCGGCTGCGAGTCGCCCGAACCCCCGCGCTCAATTCAGGATACAAGCCTGAGGCCGTCACCCGCGCTGAAGCTTGGGCCTCTGCCAATCTGGCAATCGCCACCTTGAGGGTCTGGTTGTTGGCCATTGCACGCTGCTCGTATTGGTCAAGCTCCGGGTCGCCGAAAAGGGTCCACCACGCGCCTTTGGGAAGTGAATCAAGCGGCGACGCCTCATGCCAGGGAGCAGGAGTCTGCCAGTTCTGAGGAGTAGTCACATCCGGTTTCTGATATTTCGGTTCACCAGCAAACACCTGAATTGAAGCAACAGCCAACAGACATGGCGCAAGGATTCTGATTTGCGGGATTCCCGTTTTCAGAAAAACTCTGCGCAACTTCACTGCCGGCCGCTCCCTTGTGCGATCTGCACCTGCTCGCCTTCTTCCAGAGAATCGCTAGGACTAAGGACAACCGAGTCGGCAGGCGCAAGACCGCTGAGAATTTCGACCGTGGCCCCGAAATCTCTTCCGATCGCGACGGTTCGCAGTTGCACTTTAGCGTTCTGTCCCACCACCACGGCCCGCGGGCCTTCTGCACGAAAGAGCAATGCGTTCGCAGGGATCGTCAATCTCTGCACCTGCTCCTTGAGCGCGAAGTGTACTTGCGCATACGAGCCTGGGAGCAGTTGCCTTCCCGGATTTGGCACGTCAATTTCTGTGCGCAGCGTCCGCGTGGCGGGATCAATTGAATTCGCCGTACGCACCACATTTCCTGTGAAGTGCTGGCCGACGAGCGCGGGAATTTCTACATCAGCGTGGACTCCGGGGTGTATGGACGGAGAAGCGGTTTCCGGAACATCTACGTAAATTCGAATCGGGTCAACCTGCGCAACCACAAAGAGTTCCTGGTTCGCTCCTCCATTACCAGCATTGATCAGCGCGCCGACATCAACATTCCTCCGCGTCAGGACTCCGGAAAACGGCGCGTAAAGGTGTTTAAAAGATTCGAGCTGTTCCAACCGTTTTACGCTGGCAGTGGCTGCCGCCAGGTTGGCCTCTCCCTGCGTGGAGGAACTGGTCCGTTCTTCCGTCTCCTGCGCGGAGACAGCATCCATTTTTTGCAAGTTCTCCCAGCGCTTGGCTGAGCTCTGCGCGAGTTTGAGCTGGGCTTCGGCCTGATCGCGTGCCGCCCGCGCCTGCATTAATTCTTGATCAATTTCCGGCGTTTCAATATTTGCCAACAATTCCGATTTTTTCACCTGGCTGCCAATGTCCTTGTACCAGTGGCCCAGGTAACCATTCGTACGCGCGTAAATGGGCGACTCGCTGAAGGCCTGCAGAGTCGAAGGCAGCACCAGCTCGTGTTGAGGCGGCTGAGTAACAGGATGAACTACTTCTACTGATGGAACGGCGATCGCTTCTGTTTCCTTCGCCAGCGCACGCCGATCAGAAAGTCGCGAACTGATACCGGCAAACGCTACAACCGCAAAAACAACCGCCAGAATCCCCGCGAACAGGTATCCCCGATTCCGAGGCTTCGTCTGCTCATCCCGTTCCGGTTCCCGTATTTCTAAGAGCTGCTGTTCCATTTCATTCCCCGCAATCTGGCTTCTTTAAGACGTCCGTTCTTGCCTTGCAGATGCGCGTCGCAATCTCCGTCCGTGAAATAAGCTAAACACTACTGGCACAAAAGACAGCGTGGCCACGGTAGCAAACAGCAGGCCTCCAATGACCGCTCGTCCCAACGGAGCATTCTGCTCTCCGCCCTCGCCCCAACCCATCGCCAGCGGAACCATGCCAATGATCATCGCCAGCGCGGTCATGATTACGGGCCGCATGCGCGTATAACCAGCCTCCACTGCGGCTTTGATCGGATCCATCCCTTCCGCCATTCTTTCGCGAGCGAATGAAATCAGAAGAATACTGTTCGCCGTGGCAACACCTATACTCATAACCGCGCCGGTCAGGGCAGGCACGCTGAGAGTGGTGTGCGTAATAAACAAGATCCACACAATTCCCGCCAGCGCGCCAGGAAGCGCTGTGATGATGATGAATGGATCAAGCCAGGATTGAAAATTTACGACAATCAATAGATAGACCAGCACCACCGACATCACCAGCCCAATTTCCAGACCCGAGAATGAGGACTGCATGGTTTCTACCTGTCCGCGAATTTCCATTCCGCTTCCGCGAGACAGCTTGTTTCTAAACTGGTCCACAATTTCCCTGACATCCGCGGCCACTCCGCCGAGATCGCGCCCATCCACGCTGGCATAGACGTCCACCGCTGGGGTCACGTTGTAGTGGTTGACCACCGCCGGGGCCGTTGCAAGCGTCAAGTTTGCGAGGTTGTCCAAAATCTGGGGCGAGGAACTCCCATTGCTCACCGGCGTATTCATCAACGCCGGCACTGAGTCCACGCGGTATTGAGGGCTCTGCACGGCGACGTTATAGCTCACCCCATTCTTCGGATTCACCCAGAACGATGGAGACGTCTGAAAACTGGAGCTGAGTGATACAAGAACGTTCTGCGCAACGTCGCGCTCGGAGATACCCACTTGCTGTGCCCGCGCCCGGTCAACATCGAGATGCAAAGTTGGCAGGCCCATCATCTGCTGGACATGGACATCCACCGCTCCCGGTACATGGCGTAACCGATTCGCAATCTGCTGGGCAATCAAGTAATTCTGCTGGTAGTCGGCGCCCACCAACTGAACGTCCACCGGAGCAGGAAGGCCAAAGTTGAGAATTTGGCTGACGATGTCGGCAGGCTGGAAAAAGAATTCCACACCAGGAAACTTGCGTGGCAACGTCTCGCGTAGCCTATGAACGTATTCCTCTGTTGGATGGTGGTCCTTATTCAAGGAAACCAGCACCTCAGCATCGGAGGTCCCGATTGTGCCGTTATTGCTGTAAGTCACATTGATGCCACTGTAAGGCATACCGATATTGTCGAGAACCGTGGTGATCTCGTTCTTTGGCACCTCGCGACGAATCTCCTGCTCGACTTGGTCAACCAGCCGCGCCGTCTCTTCAATCCGCAGACCTGCCCTTCCTCGCACGTGCAGGCGGAATTGTCCGGCATCAACCCGAGGGAAGAAATCCCTACCCAGGAAAAAGATCAGTCCTCCGGAAGCGACGCAAAACGCCAGAAACATCGAAACGAAGATGCCCCGATGAAGCATCACTGATTCCATCGTGCTCCGGTAAGCTTCTCGCAATTGTTCGAACCGGCGCTCAAATCTTTCTTGCAGCCGGCCAAACAGGCTGGTCTTTCGGTTTTGCGAGTCATGCTCGTGACCGCGAAACAGGTACATCACCAGCGTGGGAACCAAGGTCCGCGAAAGTAGATACGAAGCCAACATGGCGAAGACCACTGCTTCAGCCAGAGGAACAAACAAATATCGCGCGACGCCAGTTAGAAAGAACATCGGCACAAACACGATACAAATCGAAAGCGTAGAAACGAATGCGGGGACCGCAATCTGCTGCGCGCCATCGAGGATCGCTTGCTTGAGTTCCTTTCCCATTCCAAGATTGCGCTCGATATTTTCCAGTTCAACCGTGGCGTCATCTACCAGGATTCCAACCGCCAAGGCCAGCCCACCCAGCGTCATGATGTTGAACGTTTCGCCCAGCGCGCTCAACACCAGTACAGATGTCAGAATGGAGAGCGGGATCGAAATCGCAATGATGAGCGTGCTGCGCCAGTTCCCCAGAAACAGCAGGATCATTGCCGCCGTAAGACAAGCCGCAGTCAGAGCCTCTTTCAGCACGCCCTCAATGGCCGCTCGCACAAACAGGGACTGGTCGAACAACAGCTTGATGTCGAGGTTCTGCGGCAATGTCTGCGCAACTCGTGGCAACAAGTCGCGGATACCCTTCACCACAGTGATGGTGGAAGCGTTGCCGTTCTTCATGACGCTCAACAGCGTGCCGCGCACTCCATCCTGTCGCACGACGTTGGTCTGGGGACTAAATCCATCACGCACATGCGCGACGTCGCGAATGTAAATCGTCGCGCCATTAAGGGTTTTGACTGGAAGATCGTTTAGAGCTTCCACCGTTGTCGGGCTCGCATTGAGCTCCACCTGATATTCCAGAGGCCCGATTTTCGCGGTCCCAGAAGGCAAGATCAGGTTTTGAGCGTTGATCGCGTTCACCACATCCAGCGGCGTCATGTGCTTGGCCTGCAGCGCCGGAATATCAAGGTCCACGGAAACTACGCGAGGTTTCCCGCCGTAAGGAAAAGGAATCGCCGCGCCCGGCACGGTGATAAGCTGCGTACGCAGAAAATTGAGCGCCAGATCGTTCTGTTGCTGCTCGGGAATACTCTTGCTGCTCAACCCGATCTGTAGAATCGGAACAGTGGATGCCGAATATTGAATAATCAGCGGCGGCGTAGCCCCTGGCGGCAAAAACCTGAGCGCCAACTGTGAAATTGCAGTCACCTGCGAAAGCGCCGTCGGAATGTTGGCATTCGGACGGAAGAAGATCTTTACTACTGCCAGTCCGTTCAGCGATTGCGAATCAATGTGCTCAATATCATTGACCAGAGTTGTCAGCCCGCGTTCCGTCACCGTAGTGATCCGGTTCGCCATGTCCTGCGGGGATAGGCCCGTGTAACTCCACACGATACTGATCACTGGAATATTTATGTTCGGGAAGATGTCGGTGGGCGTGCGGTCCACCGCAATAGGGCTGAGGATCAGGATCAGCAGGGCCATTACCACAAACGTGTAAGGCCGGCGCAGCGCTAATGCGACAATCCACATAGTAGCGAGTACTAAGTAGATTGACGCAGGCAGGGTTCGGACTCAAAATCCGGCGGCATTTTGCAAAGATCTGACGCGCCGGGTTCCTCCGCGAAAACCTAGGTGGGTGTGGCGATGAATTCTTCCCTGTTGCCGATTAGGATAGTCTTGAGCACTGGTCATGCCCGACGCCGTCAAGATCATCGAATGTCCGCGCGATGCCTGGCAGGGACTGCAGGGGCAGATTCCCGCGGACTTGAAAGTCGATTACCTGAAGGCCCTAGTCAGCGCGGGCTTCAAACACATTGATGCAGCCTCGTTCGTCTCCCCAAAAGCTGTGCCGCAAATGGCGGATTCCGAAGCTGTGCTCAAGGAACTCGATCCGCCAGATGACGTCGAGATCATCGGGATCGTGGTCAACGAAAAGGGAGCGCAGCGAGCGATTAACACGCAAGCGGTAAGCACGTTGGGATTTCCGTATTCCGTTTCGCCGACTTTTCTTCGCAATAATCAGCGCCAGACCCCGGAGGAATCTCTCGATGAACTGGACAAAATCCAAAGCAAGGCCGATGACGCCGCGCTCGACATAGTCGTATATATCTCGATGGCATTCGGTAATCCCTACGGCGATGAGTGGAACGCGGACGAGATAGTTAGCGCCGTGGATACCCTGGAATCGAGCGGAATCAAGATGATCGCGCTTGCCGACACCGTAGGAGTGGCTTCACCCCAGCAGATTCGGGGGCTGGTCTCGGCGGTAATGGACAAGTATGGATTTCTTGAGATTGGCGTGCATCTTCACAGCCGGCCGGAAATGGCGGCGGAAAAAGTTCTCGCCGCCTATGACGCGGGCTGCCGGCGCTTCGATTCTGCTATAGCCGGCCTGGGAGGCTGTCCATTTGCCCAGGATGCGCTGGTAGGAAATATTCCAACAGAAACTCTGCTCGGCGCATTGCAGCAGCGCGACGCACAACTGCCACCGTTGCGATCGCTTGATGCGCTGCTGCGGGCCTCAAAGGAAATTGGCGCCAGATACACAGTCTCGCACGCTGCAGATTGATGCTGTGCGTGTAGAAGGGATTGTGTGAGAACGGATGGAACGGATGGGATTGTGTGGGGCGGGCGCCCTCGCCCGTCCGGCGGAGCAAGGCTCCGCAAATCCTGGGCTCGGAACCGAACTTGCCGAGCTTCGCTCGGCCTGGACGGGTGATGGCGCCCGTCGCCACAGGACCCGTCCCCACACAATCCTCGCGGCGCTATCACGGTGCTGCCTGGTAGGGTCTGAACCCCGCGCGCTCCATGCCGCGTTGCGCCTCGGGATTCTGCATGAAGGCTTTCCAGATATAGCCAGTCCGCGCATTCTCCGCCATGACCAGACTTATTCCCACGTCTATTCCGACCACGTCAGTATCAAACCAGTTCTTCAGCGGATTGAGCGCGTCCACAAATCCATAACCACACCATGCTTTGGGATATCGGTCTCTGATCGTGCGCAATACCCGCACAGCTTCCTGAGGAAGAAACGGCAGCGAACCGCCAGCAGCGGCGGGAGCCACGGTTCCATCAATCTGCCCTATGCCCGGCGGCCCGCCCCAGACGACATATCCGTGATCGGAATCAGACGCAGTGATGCCCCACAAATCCGCGCTGTAATCGGAAAACTGCGTACCCAACTCGATACAAAAGCGGCGGTGAACTTCCGTCGCGGTCACCGAGTTTTGAAAGTAGTCGGTATAGCGGTCACGCTTGCCGCGAAAATCGAACCACGCCTGCGAATATTGGTGCACAAACAACGGCGCGAATGAGCCGATGTAGCGCAAGCCTTCGTATTCGAAGGTGGTGCGCTTCCAGGCATCCCACGCCTCCGGGCGCAGCGGATAGGTCGGCGATCCCAGGCCCAGCAGGTACATCATCATCATCTCGTTGTAGTAGTCCCAGCGATAAGGAAGAAATCCGACCTCCGGCATCCAGCCGTGCGGCAGCAGCAAGGTGTCTTCAGACAGCCATGTCCACTCCACGCGGTTCGAAATTGAGTGGGCCAGCAGAGTGATCTCGGTATCCCGAAAATGGGTACGGCAGGTGAGAATGCCGCAAAGCAGGATTGCCGTATCCACGGATGACACTTCTGACTCCCACACCCTTTCACCGGTGGTGATGTTAGCGAAGTGATAAAAGAAGCCGCGATGGTGGACCAGCTTTTCGGACAAGAATTTCAGAGTTGTAATAACGCGCGCTCGGGCCTGCGAGTGAGAAATAAATCCGCGAAGATCGGCAATACAGAGAGCGGTCAGGCCAAATCCGGTGGCTGCGATACTCGCGACAACAGAGTTGTCGGACGCAGGTTTGCGAGCATTGCAGCGGTCTTTCACTAAACCGGTTTCCGGACTGGCCTGCTCCCAGAAATAGCAGCAATTCAAGCGCTGCATATCGTCCAGGAGTTGATCGTCTTCCCGGGAAAAAGGCTGCTTGGGCTTGAGGGCGGCCACGGGAATCTGTCCGAGGGCGGGAAGCATCCCTGCGAATGGAGCCAGAGCGGCGGCGCCCGCCATGCGCTGCAATAGTTTTCGCCGTGACAGCCTGCGGCCTTCGTCCATCGGCTACGATGTTAAATGATCTTCGTTTAAATGGTCGTTGCAATGCAATTTCGGAGAATCCGTTAAGTACTGGAATGGGCTCTGGCTCACCAGCAGCTCGCGGAATAAAATTTGCATGATGCCTGTATGAGTCTTGGACGAAAACTATTTTTGATTTTCCTGATCCTGTGCGCAATTGGGTCCTTTATCTGGGTCCGGCGCTTGAAGGCGCGAACAACCGCGCTGAAGGGCGCAGTGATTATCCGTGATGCCGATCCTCGCAAACAATTGCCGATCGCAGGGGTCGAAGTCACCGCCACCGATGGCGTATTCGTAGCCAATTCCAAGTCTGACTCCTCCGGCCTGTTCAGCGTCGCATTGCGCAAGCGAATCATTCAAGGCCAGGTAATCATCTTGCAATTTCGCCATCCCGATTACCAACCTTTTGACTTAAACATTAACGCTTCCGGGCGCAAGGCCTCCGATCAGATTTATGTTGCCGCCCTTGCCCCAATCGTTCGCAGGCCGCCGGTTGAAGACAGCCATCCAAAACAAACAATCTCAAATGTGCTGGTGAGATATTCCATTAAGACTGGGACGGTCGCGACCATTGGCAGCGCAGTGCGGTCATTTGAAGCCGTGAACACCGGGAACATTCCCTGTGCCGGCCATCGTCCATGCTCGCCAGACGGCAAATGGAAGGCCGCGGTTGGCCAGGTTTCACTCGATGCTGGGCCGGGCAATGAATTCCGAAACGCCCGCGCCTCTTGTATTGCTGGCCCTTGCCCTTTCACGAAACTTGACTTATCCGGTTTGGCGCGCGACGGACGCACAATCAGCATCTCGGCGACCAATTGGTCTGAGACCGCAACCTTCTTGGTGGAAGCTGAAGTCGTCCACCCCATGACGACCGACGTCATTCGCAATTCTTATCCCGTGATTTTTGGCGACGCTTTGAACTTCACTCTTCCTCCGGCGGCGGAAGGAGTCAGCATTCAGGCGGAATTGAATGGAGAAACCATCATCTTTCCCCTGGGCCCGGCTCTTATTCTGAGTTGGGCCGACTGCAATGCCAGGACCAATCCCGACCAGACGCGCGTCTATCGCTGCGAGCTCAAGCCGGGTTACAAGTGGCCGGGCAACACATAACCATCCTGAGTCTCGCGAGCCAACCCAAAGCTGCAGAATCACATCTGTGTCGCTGCCGCCAGAGATATCTGATCGCGCTCTGCCCGAGGAAGTGCCCATGTCGCGCACCCGTTTTTACCTTCTTGTCTTGTTTTGCAGTTTGATCTCGTTCAACCTTCGCACAGCTTACGCCCAATACGGCTCCAGCCTGGAGGGTGTTGTCACCGACCAGAGTGGCGCCGCGGTTTCCGGCGCGAAAGTCTCCGCTAAGAACGAGGCAACCGGGGTCACTCGCGAAAGCGTGACCAACGGCTCCGGCTTCTATCGAATTTCCGGGCTTTCTCCGGGGACATAATCGGTCGCAGCGGAGGCGCCAAGCTTTAAGAGTGAATCCACACCGAACGTAGTTGTGGGCGCCGAGGCGGCTCGCGGATTGAACATTTCGCTTCAGCCTGCAGGGTCGCAGACGACTGTAACCGTTACATCCGCCGTGGAGAACCTGCAGACTGAAAACGCCAGTGTGACCGGCACCATCAGTTCCCAGCAGGTGGTGGAACTCCCCCAGTTCGGCCGTGACCCTTACGAGCTATTGCGCCTGACGCCCGGGGTCTTCGCGGATTCCTCTCGCCAGGCCAATGGGAATTCGCTCCACATTCCGCAGCAAAACGGCCGCGGTGGATCAAACAACCAGATTTTCCAGACCGAAAACCAGGTCCAGGCGATCGCCGACGGGCAGCGGGTTACGGCAAACAATTTCACACTGGACGGGGTCAGCATCAACAGTCTGGAGTGGGGTGGCGCCGCCGTCGTAACACCCAACGGAGAGTCGGTCCAGGAAATCAATATCGCTTCGAACACCTACTCTGCCCAGGACGGTCGCAACTCCGGGGCGCAGGTGAAAGTGATTTCGAAAGGCGGCACCAACAACTTCCACGGAAGCGCGTTGTTCAAGCTCAACGACAAGGGATTGAACGCCTTCAACAAGTTTGAAGGAACCAACCAATCTGCCAGGTTCGCTGCTGACTTGCGAAGCCGGTACTCCCAGCCAGTTCATGATCTTTGCGCGCCAGTGTCCCGGTCGCGTGGACCAGAAATATCGCGACTATGCCGGCAGCATCGGTGGTCCCCTCGCAAAAGACAGGCTCTTCTTTTTCTTTTCCTATGAAGGCGTCCGGCTTTCAAATCGTGCCCTGGTGCGCGCCCAAACGCTTGAGACGCCGCAGTTCGACCAATATGTGGTGCAGAACAATCCCGGTAGTCTGGCGGCGACACTTTTCAACACACCGGGGATTACCCCCCGAATTGCCAGCGTCGTCTCGGTCACAGATTGCTGCTCGTTGCTACCAAATTATGGCGTGGGACATTGGTACCTTCCCGGCATCACGCCGAATCAGACGCCCGCTCAGGCCGTAGGCAACGGCCCCGACGGAATTCCAGACTGGGGAGTATTCGACATTTTCGAACCAAACACGAGCAGCGGAAATCAGTACAACGGCCGCGTAGACTACACTCACGGCAATGACCAATTTTTCGTCAGCACGTATCTAGTTAACCTGGACAACGTCAATGGCGGGCGCAGGCCCATTGAAGACCTCACTCTCCGGCCTCATACCTACGCGAGCACGGTGAGTTGGACGCGTACCCTGAGTCCGGCCATGCTGAACCAGCTGCGGGTCAATTTCACCCGCTGGGACTTTGATCAGCCTCAGCCCGTTGGCCTGACCAACTTTGGCATTCCAGAAATTGATCTCTTCGACTTTGACGCAGGCGGATTCGGTGATCAGCACAACATAATCGGCATAGCGCAGTCATCCACGACTCCAGCAGCCCTCGCGCAAAACACCTTCGCACTGGCCGAAACGTTCACCTGGATTCGAGACCGCCATGCCTTCAAGTTTGGATTTGAAGGAACAAAAGAGCAGAACAATAACGACCAGCCCGGAAATGAACGGCCTTTTTACCAGTTCCGGGGCCTATTGAACCTCGCGAATGACGCGTGCTGTTTTGCTTACAAGGTTGGGGTGAATCCTCTCGGAGGTCCGCTGAACGGACAACGTTATTTTCGCACGACTGACTACGGCTTGTTTCTACAGGATGACTGGAAAATCCGTCCGAACTTGACCGTAAACCTAGGCCTGCGATGGGAATACTTCTCTCCGATCACCGAAACTCAGAAGATGCTAAGTAACTACGTGTTGGGCACACAGGGCATAGTCAACGGTTTCGTGTGCGGCCCGGCTTCCCAGTTGAACGGTTGCCGCGGCGGTGATCAACTTTATCGGCCGGACTACAACAACTTTGGTCCGCGCGTAGGATTCGCCTGGAGCCCCATTTTCGGCAACAGCAGGGTCGTCTTTCGCGGTGGGTTCGGTCTCATCGAGAACCGAAACGAAGACGCAGTATTTGACAATGTCCGGCAGAATACCCCGTTCTCAGCGTTCGTCTCCATTTGCCCACCTATCTGCAATTTTGATCCAGGGCCAATTGTGGGACCCCCGCCGGGCTCCAACATTCTCTACGCGTTAGGTTCAAGCACCCGGGCCAATAGCTATCCTGTGAACCCTGCATTTTCAAATGGAGTGGCCTACGACGGCGCGCTTTGCGCGGATGCCGGCTGTACTACTACAAGTCCGGTGACCCTGTTCGGTGCACTCCCGCACGAACCCAACCCGTACGTGTACATCTTCTCTTATGAAGTCCAGGTCGAGCCCATCCGTGATTTAGTGGTCAAGGCAGGGTATCAAGGCAGCAGAAGCCGCAAGCTGGTGCGCACGATTGATCTGAATCGCCTCATTCCAGGAGATACTTTTGACGGAACTCAGGACAAGATACAGAACCGCGGTTCAAATGGTTTGGCCTGTGATCCCACCAACCCCACCTGTTCCACTCCGCACGCAACCGGCCACAGCCGCTTCAGCAGTCTCTTCTTTGCGCTGCCCGATGTAAACGCCAGCTTCGATGCGGCGGTGCTCAGCGTGACCCGCAGATTCCGCCACGGCTTTCAATTTGCTGGCAATTACACTTGGAGCCATGCCATTGATACGGCATCGAACGAAATTGGTTATCAGCAAACCGATCCCTCCAACCAAAATATTGATCGTGCCGATTCTGACTTTGACGTCCGCAACAATCTCGTTCTTTCCGGCACTTGGGAATCGCCATACATTGGCGGACGGAACAGTCTGTTGGGCACTGCCGTCGGCGGTTGGAGTATCAGTGGAATTATGAGCAAGCACTCGGGCTATCCATTCGCCGCTCTCATCGGCAGTTGCAACACTAACGCCGACCGCAACGGCGACGGCTACTGTCCCGACTTGCCGTTTGCTTACAACGGTGGGGCGATTTCTAATCCCAGCAAGCAGCAGTTCATCAACGGAATCTTTCCCACTTGTGTAGCGGATTCAACAGGAACCGTCACACCGGCAACCTGCCCGGCTTTTGACTTTACAACGCTCGGCCCAGGCTGCCGCTGCCGCAATATCTTCCGCGGCCCAGGCTACTTTTCGGTTGACATGGCGCTAGGAAAGGATTTCACGTAGCCGAAAGTTGGTTTTCTAGGAGAGGAGTCGAGGCTGGCAATTCGCGCGAACTTCTTCAACATCTTCAACATTCTGAACCTGGCGCCGTTCATTCCGGCTACGGCGCCGACCGATATCAAGAACGCGAATCAGTTCGGCCATGCCCCCGATGGACTGGCGGGCAGGGTAATTGAATTTCAGGCGAGGCTGAGTTTTTAAGAAAACTGCGAACAGTTCGAGGCAGGCCGATTGAAAAGAGCCGGCTTGTACAGGCGGAACAACTCCCGCGGTCCACATCCGCAACACAGGCGCTAAGAGCGCCACTTGATTTAAAGCCACTTACGCGGCGCTGGAAGCGCCGCTCTTCCACGGCACCACCTACCTCCACGCTCAGAACGGGAATTTCCCAAAGAAAAACAGTAAAGCATTCGCGCTTCCCTGCCGAAGTCCTGCTACAGAGCTTTTGATTCCGGCGGAGAGGTATGCGTCCCCTCATGTTTGCAAGAATGCGCCTTTGTTTGCTGCTGGCCGTAGCCTTTGTCAATGCCGGTTTCGCGGAGAGCTCCGAAACGAACCCGGAGGGCAAAGCGCGGCTCACGCGTCTGAGCCTGGAGCAGCTCGGGAATACCGAGGTCACCACTGTCTCCAAAGAACCGGTAAAGATCAACCGCACTCCCGCCGCGATCTACGTCATCACGCAAGCGGACATCCGCCACTCCGGCGCGACCAGCATTCCCGAAGTCTTGCGCTTGGCGCCCGGGGTTGAAGTCTCCCGCATTGACTCCCACAGGTGGTCGCTTGGCGTGCGTGGCTTCGAAAGCAATCTGTCTCGGTCGGTGCTTGTTCTCATAGACGGACGCAGCGTTTACACTCCGCTGTTTGCCGGCGTGTATTGGGAAGTGCAGGACGCGCTGCTTGAGGATGTCGAGCGAATTGAAATTATTCGCGGACCCGGGGGAACTATCTGGGGAGCGAACGCGGTCAACGCGGTCATCTCCATCGGGCTGACGAATTCGAAGGCACCGGCGTGGGACTTGCCACCGTCCAGCGCATCGTTCACAAGCATGGCGGGCGGATTTGGGCCGAGGGCGAAGTCGGCAAGGGCGCGACTTTTTCTTTTTCTCTGGCAGCAAACAGCCAACATTCTGCAAACAAAACTAAATCCGCGTCCGCGGGAAGATGAGCCATGTTCGAAAATGAAGTTAAGATTCTCTATGCTGAAGATAATCCCACCGACTTCTCCGCCCCTCGGGTGGTTCTGCTTGATTTGAAATTGCCTAAAGTGGATGGAATTGAGGTGCTGCAAGCCATCCGTCAGGACGAACGTACCAAGCTGATTCCGGTTGTCGTGATGACGTCTTCCAAAGAGCAGAAGGATTTGGTGGAAAGCTACAAGCTGCACGTCAACAGTTACATTCAAAAACCAGTGGACTTCGACCAGTTCCAGCAAGTCGTGGAACAGCTCGGGCTTTACTGGCTGGTAGTTAACCAGCCGCCTCCACCAGAGAGCTCCTCGCAAACCGGCGGAACTGCTATGGAGAGCGAATTAGAAGTCTCCGAAACGGGCGGTCACGAGCCGGGACGAGACCGGTCCCTGGTATAGCCCCGTCTCCACAGACATATGAGATGGAAAATTACTGACCGAAAGAAACGTTCAAGCCCGTGGTCAGAATTACGTCGTTTTGCCTCTTCCCCACTGGCGGATTGGTCACGTAAACATCCGAAAAGGAATTCTGCCATCCCAGCCACTTGTTCATCTTGGTGACGGTAGCAAAGTCAAAGGTTCCGCGAAACTCGCCTGGGCTGTTGAGATTGGGGAAAAAAGACAGCCGCTCATTCAGCACCGTGCTCTTCCCTAGTTTTTGCATCAACTCCTCGCCCAACGTGAGTGCCGCGAAGTTACGCGTGAGCGTTGTGTAGGATTCGTGAGTGTAGTTCAGTCCGCCCAGCAGGTCGAAGGTCGTGCGATCATTCTTGATCACGTGATAGCCGGCGCCTCCACCAAATACTGAACGTAGATTTAAGCCTTGTAGTCCGTCTGAGAAGAAATCTGTCGCCCCAAAACCGAATACCCTCGGCGTGAGGTCGTGATCGTATCGAAATCCACCGCCGATCGTGTTGGCTGTGGTGGAAGGGGTCGCGCCGGCAGCGTCATTGCTAGCATAAACCGAGTTGGTGTAGAGTCCGAGCTTGTCATTCGAAGTCTGGCGCGTACCCAAAAACGCAAGCGACAGATTCTTGGTTTGACTGTTACCCCCGGTGAAAGCAAACCCGAAATTCAGCCCAGTTTTCCACGCCTGGAGCAGTCCGGGATGCAAGGTTTTCTCATAGGCCACCTGCTCGGCATCATTGCGCAGGTTTTTTATCCCAGATTTCCGAGCTTCTACCGTGCCGCGAGTAGTGGTCGCGATCTCCAGCTTATCGTCGGAGCTGGTCACTGGGCCGACTGCGGTTGTGCCGTCCTGCAACTCGACATGCAATTGCCCGGCCGACTGGATGCCCTGCACCGCATCCCATTGGAGAGTTACATCTCCGGCGTAGTCCGTATGCAGAAGCAGACTCTTACCATCTGATTTGGCAATAGTTCCGCTCAGCCGATCGCCGTTTTTCAACGAAACCTGGTCGGCTGAAGCCTGACCAGCATAGAGAGAAAATGATATTGCTAGAAGACAAAGTGCACGCACGAGGAAACCTCCAAAGCAGGATTTCTCAATTAGTGTCAGCTGACGCTCGGCGGGTTGTAAGTTCGGGTGAGGGAAAACACAAGGGCAAAAACGGGGCGAATCGCCTCCTGGTTGTACGGCTGGTAGCAACAGCGCCGCGCTCTACTTTGCCTTATTCTGGGGAGCTATTTCGACGTCAACTGCATGAACGTTGTCGGACTTTTGGGTGTCGAACGAGACTATTATGAAATCGCCACTGACGTCGCGAGCCTCGATGCTGGTCGTCTCTCGCGTCCCCGAGGAGCCTGGCTGCACGGTATCAAGGGTTTTGGTGGTCACTTGTAACCCCGCGGCGGGATCGGCGAGACTGCGCTGCTCGATGCGTTTTTCAGTTGTTTGCGCGCCGTCAGAACCTGCCCGTTTCACAACCGTTACTCGCTGGCTCAGCTGCAGGTTGCCGTCCGGCGCTGATCCCGAAACATCCGGGGAATAAGTTTCAATAATACTTTTCTTTGCGCCGGCCGCAGGCTCCGACTCCTTGTCCAGGGTGCGTGAGACGGTCGCCAGTTTGCCATCGTCGCCTGCCTGCAAAACCTGCTCTTCAGTTGTTCGCTCTTTCCCTTCCTCCTTAATTGTGCTTTCCTTTCGTTCATGCACTTGCCAGTTGCCGGAGCCATCGGGAAGCAGCGTTGATGTTTGTACTTCAACCGTGTGATCGGAGCTGTGTTTTTCGCGCTGCTGGATCTGCATGCTCGGCGCCATACCACCGTGACCATCGGATAGGAAGACTGTAGTGTTCTTCTCCTGCAGTTCCGGGTTGATCTTTTTCGTATTAGTCACCTCCCGCTGCGCAACCTGAAGGTGCCCGTCCAGGTCGGCATTCGACATAGTGCGCACCACCTTCTCGCCCCCATCCGGGAGACTCTGCTTTTCCTCTTGGGTCACCCGGGTCAGAATTCTTTGGCCGCTAGCATCCCTGGCGAACGTGCGCTCGATGGTCCGTGTGGTTGTTCCATTTAGCTGAACCGACTCTCTTTCGACGTCGTAGTACGGTTCGTAGTGACCGTCAGCTCCGAGCCGCTCGATAGTCTGGTGATCCACAGTGCCGTTAGCCGACTTTTGGAAGGACTCCGTCGTCCGAGTCGGATTCGTGTTGGCTGTGTTCGATTCGGTTGTCTTGGTCCAGGATTGTGGTTCACTGGCTTGAGTGTCGGACGTCTGCGCACCCACGCAGGGAATAAACATGCAGAAAAGTAGAATCGCTGCGGTAAACCACGCGAGCTTAATCAGGGGCGGGCGTTGCATAGTGGACTCCAGAGGACCGCTATGGACAAATTTTGTGCCTTTTAATCATCGGTGTCCAGCTAGTGTAGCAAGTTCCTCCCGAGACCTCGTACCAAAAATTGGTTGAGTGAATCCGTGCTGGTGGTACTTCACCACCTTCCTCATTCCGCCTGAGGAGCATGCAAGGCGTCGTCCAAAAGCTTACGTTCCTCTGGCGAGAAGCTATCGTAACGACTAGAGTTGAGTTGTCGTTGTTGGGCATCAGGCGGCATCGCGCGCAGAGCTTCAATTGCATTCCGCACCGCCGGGCGCATCCCCGAAGAAAGTGGTTGCACAGCATTTGCAAGTTGATAGTTGCTCGCCTCGTGAGTCGTCGGGACGTTTCCGCCATTTGAAACCGGCGACCTATCATCTTTGACATCATTGGTCACATAATTCAGGTCAGGCGAGCTTTCTGGCACACGTGTGTTCGAAGGCTTCGCCGGAGCGTTCTCTCCCCTCGGCTTGGAAGTATCCGGAGGAGCGCAGCTACGCCGATAGTCGGAGCAGTCGCGATCGTCGCGAGGATAGCGATATTCACGATCATAATCGCGATCGTAGTAGGGATCATATGGATCGTAGGGATAGTAATAAGGGTAAGGAGCTGCCCACCACGGACTGTATCCGTAGAAATACGGGTATCCACCCCAATAGGGCCCAAAGCCAAAGCCGAAACTTAATCCGTAACCGTAACCAGGAAAGCCGCGATACCCGCCAAAGAAGCGGTCACCGCGAAAGCCACCAAAACCTCGACCGCCGCGAAACCCTCCAAAGCCTCCGCCGTTGTGAAAGCCTCCAAAACTGCCTCCGCCGTGACTTCCAAAGCCTCCGCCGTGAAAGTTGCCGAAACCACCGCCGCGACCACCAAAGCCACCGCCATGAAAACCGTCGCCACCGTGGCCGCCACGTTGGGCAAAACTGGATTCCGGCGCGCCCGAGAGCGCAACAGACACCGCCACTACGACAAGAATTCTCAACAAAACGATCCTGTTCATTGCAGTTTCTCCCGACGCCAGATTAGATGCGCTCGGGCAGGGGCCTGACGCGGAAGACATAATCCGAGCGCGTGGAGTGGGAGTTTTGCTGGAGTTTCCCAGAGGAGGCAAGCATCATGGATGAAAATATTGCAGACCCGCCATCATTCGGAGGCAAGCCGGGTGAACCTGTTGCGGAAGTTGACCCGGATGACCTGAAAGCTGTTTGGAAGGAAGCTTGCGACCTTCAGGCGAGACATCCCGGTCAGCAAGTGGCAACAGGTCTTGGCGTTCTTCAATCCATCTGTAAACCTGGCGCTGACATTCAGGCGGTCTTTTATCGCGCAAGCTTGCTGTCGCTCATGACTTACTTCGCACCAGAACAGTTAGCGTCTTTGAGGAAGGACGGTCAATTCGATGAGGCAGTTTTCCGCGCAGCAGCGAAGGTTCCCATGGAATGGATTGGTGCGAGAATCGTCCGCCAAGGTCCTCCTCTCAACATGGACGAATTTCTGCGGCTCTGCGGTCAAACCGGAGACCCTCAATGAAGGACTCGGCTTCTTCCGGGATGTAAGACCCTAAATGAGCTGGATACGAAACATTTCTACTAGAGATAAATCTTTTCTTCTATCTCATTCCTCTTATTCACGCACTTGAACAGGAGTTCTTGACCTGTGCGGACTTCCTCCAGGTCAGCACTAGGAGGACAAATTGCTATAATCCCGGCACCTTCGGCCAAGCGCACGATTCGAACACTGCGGACCTTAAAAGAAAACATGGTGGGCAGTGCAGGACTCGAACCTGCGACCTCCTGCTTGTAAGTACTGCTCTCACGAAAAATCAATGACTTGCATTCAGTTGTACCAAGCAGTGCCAAACGAGTATTTCCAATGGGATAGCGGAGATTCGATGCCCTACGCTGTTGGTTGATGCAAGTCCATCCAGCTCACGACTAGGCACAAAAACAGGCACAGTGCCAGGCACGATATTTTGGTGCAAGTCGCCGAAGGGCTTACCCACACGAAGCCTCAGATTTGATCCGCTCCTAACTGAGCATTTCCCGCGTTGGGTGCTGGAAATGGCAGTCTCCCATTCACACTGTTTCCTACCTTTTCCACCAAGGGGAGTTCCGCAAGGTTTCTTCTTTGCAGGGTTCAATCGCAGCATTCTTGATCGAGCGTCGTATAGACGCGAGGCTTGCGGCGTGTGTTGTCAGCTCTTAGTTGTGTCCCTACTACCCCGTGCATACCGCCTCCTACTCAATCAGCTGACGCCTGACGCTCTTCCTCGTAGCTGTGTACCTGCTTCCATTGCCTACCCCCTCGTACTTTTCAACCACTCAATTGCCTTAACTAAAATGTCACCATGACAGTCTAGGGGCTTACAGCAGCACCCCAGGGTCTCTGCCTCCCCTAGGTTCATCACCATGCCCCGGAGGATTGGGTCTTGGTTCAGCCTATCCCAGAGGTAGCGCTTGTAGAGCCTTAATACCTCAGCTCTATCCCCTTCTCGGTGTAACTTGAAGGGATTACCGAACGGGCCGGGCCGCATGATTATGACCTCACACGGCTCATGATAGCCAGACTCACACCTCTTCACACCTCTTCAAACCTCTTCACACCTTTTCACCGCCGCCTGTCAATTCTATGCGACGGATGCTGCTTTCTGTTTCGCAAACAACGCGGCGATGCCTGTTCGGGTACCAGGCCCACTACCGCCCGCAAGGGTTCTCAATGGTCAACGAGGAGGCGATATCGAATCTTGCGCAGAACTACGGCGATATCCTTGGCGTACTGAAGACACTCGAACGAGGAGAGGAACTGATTCACCTTCCAATCCGGAAGGATGATTTGAACGCACACATTGACGAGCGCATCGAACGCGTGTCCACCGAGCACGATGAGATGCAATGGAGACTGATTCGCCTGGGTCAGCTTGCGAGATGCGACGTCTGGGTACCTCGGAATGATCAAGCAAAACAATACCAAGGAAACGAGTTTCGCGAATTCGTGCTACAAGAATTCCACCACACGTTGGACGTACCCGGAGCGTCGAGAACATCGACGTAGTCTGGAAATTCGGGCCGTACTCGATAAAGTCTGCGTTCGAGATCGAACATTCTACTTCTGTCTACTCCGGGATTCTCAGGCTGTCCGACCTCCGGGCGGAGGCACCGAATTCAAACTATCCACTGTTCATTGTTGCCTCGGAGAGTAGGAGAAAGAAAGTGTTTGACGAATTGAAACGCCCAACGTTTTCTGGCCCATGTTTGCGTCTGCACGAGGTGATCAAGTTCTTGGGATATGAGAGAGTCCGCGAGATTGACGAGTCGTCGAAAAATGCCAGGGACTTCGATACTAACGCCTTGATGTCAGCTGGTGAAAGCGTTCCATTTAATTAGCGTTCTCACGCGCCGATGCCTACTTTATTTCTCGCTGTAATTTCTCTAGATCGTTCTGGATCGCTCGGGAAAGTTGCACAAGGCCATCGGCAAGTAGCTGAATTGCCTTATCGTTTGACACTGTTTTTGCACTCTCAAAACTGCTTCTTGCTCCTACATAGCCCATTACGGCCTCCTTGTGAAAATTGAAGTATACGACTCATCAGGAATTAGGCGGAAGATCAGGTTTGCCATGACGCTTCGCCAGCTCGTCCATGTACCAACGCTGCGCCTTTACCTTGATGTAGGCGTCGAAAACCAGCTTCGCCTTCACGACGTCGTCGAGTGCGATGGCTCTCGGCGCGATCTTGTTTGCCATCATATGATCAACTATGTGAAGGAAGTCGCGCACCATCTCTGTAAATTCCGGTGACGGCTCGCCGTCGAAAAACCCAGTCATCGAGGCTTCGGCGGTTTCCGGCTTGCCATCCCAATCGCCATAGGCTCGCATGGCGTCCTTCAGCGCCGACATGAATTCAATGAAGATGTTCGGCTCGAACTGATAGAAGATGTCGTTCTTCGCCATCAGGCCGAGCGTCCGGAAGTAGCGGTGCGTCGATTCGAACTGCTGCTGGTTCGCCTGTGCGATGAAACTGTAAACGATGCTGACGTTGTTCAGGTCCGGGGCCTTCAGCGCCTGGTTGGGCCATACGATCTTCAGCATCGGCATGCGGTCAACGATGATCTCGCTGTCATGCTCGATGTCGCGGATTTTCTCGAAATAGCGTGAGATGTATTCCGGCGTGTACCACCAAAAGAAACCCATCGTGGCGATGTTGAGCGCCGTGACGAAAACATAGGTATTCTGCCAGCCCATGTTCCACAGGTCTTGGGTGGCAACGCGCTTCGGCACAAGCAGGGTTACGACCAGCTCGTTGCGGTCGGTGCCACTCGCCAGCTTGAGCTTCTCGATGCCAGCGTTCCATTCCTTGAATTGGTTCTGCCGGATCGAGTGGGACCACGCCTTCAGGCGGATTTTGATCTCGAACTTGTCTTCCCAGCCTACTTCGCCCTGCGCTGGGACGCGCTTCATTTCGAGGTTGGTCAGCTCCATG
>WNGF01001926.1_pt1 | contig 48572 bp, 41 predicted proteins | sample 5400641 | NCBI WGS metagenome assembly WNGF01 (sample SAMN13153371, study PRJNA577476) | soil metagenome | isolation source: 80 cm soil or saprolite under grassland replicate 2 | place: USA:California | collected 2016-06-15 | reverse complement strand
CGGGGGGCTCGAGGAGCGGAGCGGTAGCCCCCCGGGAATCAGGGGGTCCGGGGGGCTCGAGGAGCGGAGCGGTAGCCCCCCGGGAATCAGGGGGTCCGGGGGGCTCGAGGAGCGGAGCGGTAGCCCCCCGGAGGACAGGGGGTCGGCGTGATCACCGTGATCGGCCTCGGTGCCTCGCCGCTGCCCGAGGCGGCCCGCGTCCGGCTGGCCGAGGCCGCCCTGGTGGTGGGGAGCGGCCGCCAGCTCGCCGTCGCCGAGCGCGCCGTGCCGGAGCCGCTTGGCCAGCGGCGCAGCTTCCAGCTGAACGGCGAGCTGGCGCCGGCGCTCGCCGTGATCGCCGCCTCCTCCGGGCCGGTGGTGGTGCTCGCCTCCGGCGACCCCGGCTTCTTCGGCATCGTCCGCCTCTTGGCCGAGGAGTTCGGGCGGCGAGCGCTCGAGGTGATCCCGGCCGTCTCCGCGGTCGCCGCGGCCTTCGCCAAGGCCGGCCTGCCCTGGGACGACGCCCTGGTGGTCAGCGCCCACGGCCGCGACCCCGCCCCGGCGATCAACGCCTGCCTCGCCCACCCCAAGGTGGCCGTGCTCACCGCGCCGGGCTTCGGCCCCGCCGAGCTGGCCGCGGTGCTCCGCGGCCAGCCGCGCCGGCTGCTGGTCGCCGAGCGCCTCGGGGAACCCGACGAGCGCGTGGTCGAGGGCGACCCGGCCGAGATCGCCGCCGGCCGCTGGGCCGACCCCAACGTGGTGGTGGTGTTCGACGAGGCCGCGGCGGTCGGCGGCAAGGGCCGCGCCTGGCCGGCCAGGCGCCTGCCGACCCGCTGGGGCCTGCCCGAGCAGGCGTTCGACCACCGCGAGGCGGACGCGACCGAGCGGCCGCCGTGGGCCGGCATGGTCACCAAGGCGGAGGTGCGCGCGCTCGCCCTCGCCCGCCTCGGCCCCGGCCCGGGCGACCTGGTCTGGGACGTGGGCGCCGGCAGCGGCTCGGTGGCGGTGGAGTGCGCCCGCCTCGGCGCGGCGGTGATCGCGGTGGACGCCGACGAGGCCGCGCGCGAGCTGGTGGTGGCGAACGCCGCCCGCCATCGGGTCGCGGTGACGGTGGTCGCCGGGACCGCTCCCGGAGTGCTCCAGGGCCTTCCCGACCCGGACGCGGTGTTCGTCGGTGGCAGCGGGCGTGACCTGGAGGGCGTGCTGAAGGAGGCCGGCGGCCGCGCCCGGCGCGCCGTGGTGGTCGCCCTGGCCGGGATGGAGCGGGTGGTCCCGGCCGGCCGCGTGCTCGCCGGCGGCGGCCTCGAGGTCGAGACCGTGCTGCTGCAGGCGGCGCGCCTGCGCGGCATCGGCGAGCTGCACCGCCTGGTGCCGACCAACCCGGTCTTCCTGGTCTCGGGGGTGCGGCGGTGATCGGGCTGGTGTGGGCGACGCCGCGCGGCGGCGCGCTGGCCGCGCAGCTCGAGCGGGCCTGGCCGGACGCGCGCGCCTTCCCGGGACGGCCGGGCGCGGCGCTGCGGGCCGCGTGGGCCGAGAGCGACGCCCTGGTGGCGTTCATGGCGGCCGGTGCGGCCATCCGCCTGGCCGCTCCGCTGCTCGCCGGCAAGCGGGTCGACCCTGGCCTGGTCTGCGTCGACGACGCCGGCCGCTTCGCGGTCGCCCTCACCGGCGGCCACGCCGGCGGGGCCAACCGGCTCGCCGCCAGGGTGGCCGAGGCGCTCGGCGCCAAGCCGGTGGTCACCACGGCCAGTGACGCGCTGGGCCTGCCCGCGCTCGACCAGTTCGGCGCCGACCTCGGCTTCCGCCTCGAGGAAGGGGCCGAACTCGCCACGGTCGCCGCCGCCCTGGTCGCCGGCGACCCCGTCACCCTGCTCAGCGACCAGCGCTGGCCACTGCCCCCATTGCCAGGCAACGTCACCGTCGCCGAGGAGCCGGTCGCGCCGTGCCTGGTGGTCAGCGACCGCCTGGTCGAGTGGCCGCGGCCGGCGCTGGTGTACCGGCCGCCGTCGCTGCTGGTCGGCGTCGGCTGCAGCCGCGGCGCGCCCGCGGAGGAGATCCTCGACCTGATCGACACGGCGCTGGCCGACGCCGCCCTGGCGCCCGCCTCCGTGGCCACCCTGGCCAGCGTCGACGCCAAGCGCGGCGAGCCCGGCCTGGCCGCGGCGGCGCGCGCCCGCGGCTGGCCGCTGCGCTTCCACCCGGCCGGCGAGCTCGCCGTCGTGCCGGTGCCCAACCCCTCCGCCGCGGCCGCGCACGCGGTCGGCACCCCCAGCGTGGCGGAGGCCGCCGCCCTCGCTGCTGGCCGCGCCGAGCTGGTGGTGCCCAAGCGCAAGACAGCCCGGGCGACCGTGGCGGTCGCCCGGACGCGGCCCCGCGGCCGCCTCTACCTGGTCGGCACCGGCCCCGGCGACACAGCGCTGCTGCCGCCGCTCGCCAGGGACGCCCTGGCCCGCTGCGAGCTGGTGGTCGGGCTGGACCGCTACGTCGAGGGGATCAGGGGCCTGCTGCGTCCTGGCACGCGGGTGGCCGCCAGCGCCGTCGGCGGCGAGGTCGAGCGCGCCCGGCTCGCCCTGGCCGAGGCGGCTGCCGGCACGGCCGTCGCGCTGGTCAGCGGCGGCGACGCCGGCGTCTACGGGATGGCCTCGCCGGCCCTTGCCGAGGCTGGCGCCGACGTCGAGGTGGTCGGGGTGCCCGGGGTCACCGCCGCGCTGGCCGCCGCCGCCCTGCTCGGCGCGCCGCTCGGCCACGACCACTGCGCCATCTCCCTGTCCGACCTGCTCACCCCGTGGGAGGCCATCCGCCGCCGGGTGCGGGCGGCGGCCGAGGGCGACTTCGTGGCCTGCTTCTACAACCCGCGCAGCGCCGGCAGGGACTGGCAGCTGGCCGAGGCGCGCCTGCTGCTGCTCGAACACCGCAAGCCGGACACGCCGGTCGGGGTGGTGACCGACGCCTGGCGTCCCGGCCAGCGGGTGACCCTGACCACCCTCGGCGAGCTGGACCTCGCCGAGGTCGGCATGACCACGACCGTGGTGGTTGGCTCGACCCTGACCCGGGTGGTCGCCGGCCGCATGGTCACGCCGCGGGGGTACCGGTGAGCGGGACCGCACGCTGCCGGGCGGTCCACCCGATCGAGGCGGAGAGCTACCGCATCCTCCGCGGCCTGGTCGACCTGTCCGGGCTCGGCCCGCTCTCCCGTGCCGTCGCCGAGCGGATCGTGCACGCCTCGGCCGACCCGACCTGGGCCGCCGACCTCCTGCTCGACGAGCGCGCCCTCGCGGGCGGGCTGGCCGCCCTGCGCGCGGGCGCGCCGGTGGTGGTCGACGCCCGCATGGTCGCCGCCGCCGTCACCTCCCGCCCCACGCTGTGCGCGCTCGACACCCAGGACGGGCCGGCCGGGCCGGGGGAGACCCGCAGCGCGGCCGCGGTGCGGGCGGCGTTCGGCCAGGTTGGAACCGGCGCGGTCTGGGTGGTGGGTTGCGCCCCGACCGCGCTCGACGCCCTGCTGCGGCTGCCGGCCGCGCCGGCGCTGGTGGTCGGGCTGCCGGTCGGCTTCGTCGGCGCGGTCGAGGCCAAGCGGGCGCTGGCAGCGAGCGGCCTGCCGGGGGTGACCAACCGCGGCCCCAGGGGCGGCTCGGCGGTGGCGGCCGCCGCGCTCAACGCCCTCCTCTACCACCAGGAGCCGGCGTGAACCGGCCCGCCCTGCTGGTGGCGGGGCATGGCAGCCAGGACGCGGCCGGTGCCACGGAGCTGCTCGCCCTGGCCGACCGGGTCCGCGCCCTCGACCCCGGCCTCGCCCTTGCCTGCGGCTTCGTCGAGCTGTCGCCACCGCCGCTCACCGTGGCCTGCGCCGACCTGGTCGCCAGGGGCGCCCACGAGATCGTGGTCGCGCCGGTGATGCTGCTGGCCGCCGGCCACGTCAAGGACGACCTGCCCGCGCTGCTCGCCCGCCTGCGCCTGCAGCACCCGGCGGTCCGCTTCCGCTACGCCCGCGAGCTCGGCATCCACCCCGACCTGCTCGCCGTGGTCGACGAGCGCCTGGCGGCCGCGGTCGGGGCGGCGCAGCAGGCCGGGACCGCGGTGCTGCTGTGCGGCCGTGGCAGCTCCGACCCGGACGCCAACGCCGACCTGCACAAGGTCGCCCGGCTGCTGTGGGAGGGCCGGCCCTGGCCACTGGTGGAGACCTGCTACGTGGGCATCACCGACCCGCGCCTGCCCGCCGGACTGGAGCGCTGCCGCAGGCTCGGCGCGCGTCGTATCGTAGTCGTGCCCTACTTCCTGTTCACCGGCCGGCTGGTCGGACGCATCCGCGCCCAGTGCGCCGCCTTCGCCGCCGAGCATCCCGAGCTGGACGTGCGTGTGGCCGGCTACCTGGGACCAGACGAGCGCGTCGCCCGCCTGGTGCTGGCCCGCTACGCCGAGGCGCAGGACGGGGATGCGCGCATGAACTGCGACCTGTGCGTCCACCGGGTCGCCCTGCCCGGCTTCGAGGCCAAGGTGGGGGCGCCCGCCGTGCCCCACCACCATCCCGACGACCACTCCCACGAGGAGCACTGATGTCGCTGCACCTGGTCATCGGAGGCGTGCGCTCCGGCAAGAGCGAGCTGGCCGAGCGCCTCGCCGGCGGCGCGGGCGCGCCCGTCTGCTTCGTGGCCACCGGCTCGCCGAGCGATCCAGAGATGGTCGAGCGCATCGCCCGCCACCGCCGGCGGCGGCCGGTCGGCTGGCGCACGGTCGAGAGCGACGACCCGCCCGCCGTCCTCGGCGTGGCTCCGCCGCCGCCGGCACCGCCGCGGCGGCGCGCGGCCCCGCCGCTGCCGGCGCCGCCACCCCAGGCCGCGCCCGACGAGACCGTCGTGGTCGACGGGATCGGCTCCTGGGTCGCCCGGCTGATGGTGGCGGAGGGCCTGTGGACCGACGCCGAGATCGCCGCGCTCGGCCAGGACGGCGAGACCGGCTGGGAACGGCTGCTCGACCAGGTGCGCGCGTTCGCACACGCCGCCGCGACCCGGCCCGGCCTCACCGTGGTGGTTGCCGAGGAGGGCGGCCTCGGACTGGTTCCGCAGGGCGCCGGCGCGCGCCGCTACCTCGACCTCATGGGCGAGGCGATGCAGCTCCTGGCAAAGGCGGCCGGCCAGGTGCAGCTCGTGGTCGCCGGCCAGGTGATCGAGCTCGAGCCGGTCGCTTCGCGACCGCGCCAGGCGCCGGCCCCGCGGGCCGGGCCGGCCCCCGCGGTCGCCCCGCCGTCCCCGGCCGACGGGCCCGAGGCGGCGACCGGACCGATCCCGATGCCGGGAGCGCAGCCGGTCCACGGGCCCGCCTCGTCCCCAGCCGCCCGTGCCGGCGCCGTGCCGGCCGCCTCCGACCTGCCGGCCACCGGCCGCGTCGACCTGCCCGCCCGGCCCGGTCCCGAGCAGCACGCGCCGTCCGAACCCGACCTGCCTGGCCCGTCCAGCCCGGAGCTTCCAGACGGCTCCGGGCAGGAACCGTCACGGGCAGCGCAAGGACCGCCGGGCCCGGGGCCGGGCCGGCGCGACGAGGCGGCGGGGCCGACCCTGCCGGGAAAGGGCGGGGCTTCGCTGCCCGTGGCGGCGGCCGCCCGTGCGATCCCCACCAAGCTGCGCCTGCACGGCGACACCGTGGCCGCCCCCGGGCAGCTCGACTTCGCGGTCAACGTCATCCCGGGAGGTCCGCCGGCCTGGCTGCGCGGTGAGCTGCTCGCCGCGGTCAACCACGCCGGCTCCTACCCGGACCAGCGTCCCGCGATCGCCGCCCTCGCCGACCGGCACGGCCGCGACCCGGGCGAGGTGCTGCCGACCAACGGCAGCGCCGAGGCGTTCTGGCTGCTCGCCACCGTGCTGCGCCCCGCCCGCCCGGTGGTGGTCCACCCCTCGTTCACCGAGCCAGAGGTGGCCATGCGGGTGGCCGGCCACACCGTCCAGCGGGCCTACCGCCGCCCCGAGAGCTTCGCCCTCGACCCTGACGCCGTGCCCGACGAGGCCGACCTGCTCGTGGTCGGCAACCCCAACAACCCGACCGGCAACCTGGACCGCGCCGACCAGGTCGCATCGCTCGCCCGCCCCGGCCGGGTGCTGGTGGTGGACGAGGCGTTCATGGAGTTCACCGAGGGCGAGGCCGAGTCCCTTGCCGGCCGGGGCGAGCTGCCCGGGCTGGTGGTGGTGCGCAGCCTCACCAAGCTGTGGGCGTTGCCCGGGGTGCGGGCCGGCTACCTGCTGTGCGCGCCGGACCTGGCCGCCACGCTGCGGGCCGCACGCCAGCCATGGAGCGTCAACAACGTCGCCTGCGCGGCACTGGCCGCCTGCGCCGGCGACCGCACCACCGCCTCCCGGGTGGCCGAGCGGGTCGCCGCGGCCCGCGAGGAGCTGGTGCGCGCGCTCGGGCGCCTGCCCGGCGTTCGGGTCTGGCCGTCGGCGGCCAACTTCCTGCTGCTGCAAGTGCCGGCCGGGCCGGCGGTGCGCTCCGGGCTGGCCGAGCGCGGCATCGCCGTGCGGCCGGCCGACAGCTTCCCTGGGCTCGGCCCCGACTACGTACGGGTCGCGGTCCGCTCGCCAGAGGACAACCGCCGCCTGGCCACGACCTTGCGCGAGGTCCTGGGTTGAGCCCTGCGCCTGTCCCGGTGGCGGCTGCATGAACGGTCCCTGGTACGCGGCAGGCGCGGCGGGGGAGGGCGCGCGGCCGTCCGCGGTGGCGCTGCGGCCCCGGCTCGCCCGCGGCGGCCTGGTGGTCGACCTCGGAGCGGCGCACCGCTGCCTCTCGTCGGCGCTGCTCGGCGGCGGGCTGGGGTGGCTGCGGACCTGGCTGAACCTTCAGGTCGGGCGCGACTACGCCCGCACCGACCCGGAGGCCCACCTGGCGGTCGCCGCCGCCGGCCTGCCCGGCCCGGTGGTGGGCATGATGACCGCCGCATCGGTCGCCGCCCACCAGGTCGGCAGCGCGGGCGGCGCCAGCGCGGTGGCCACGGTCGGCGTCGGGCGGGCGCTGGCGGCGGCAGGCACACGGCCACGGGCCGCCCCGGCCAGCGGCACCATCAACCTGCTCGTGGTGGTGGACCAGCCGCTCAGCGACGCCGGCCTGGCCGGGGCGTTGCAGACGGCGGTCGAGGCCAAGGCCCAGGCGCTCGCCGCCGCCAGGATCCCCGCCGCCAACGCCGACGGCTGGGCCACCGGCACGGCCACCGACGCGCTCTGCGTCGCCTGCCCGCCCGGAGCGGGCGCCCCCTTCGCCGGCCCGGCGACCCGGGTCGGCGGCGACCTCGCCCGCGCCGTCTTCGACGCGGTCCTCGCCGGCGCCCTCGCCGACCGCCTCCGGCCGGAGCGGCCCGTCGGCGGAGCCCAGGACGCCGGGTGACGCCGATCATGCGGACGTCGGATGGCAGGACCCGCCGTGCGCGGGATCGGACCTCGGAGTCACGAAAGGCGGATGGATGACAGACATCGAGCTGCGGGTGGCGGAGTTGGCGGCGGGCGTCGAGCCGGTCGACCGGGAGGCGGAGACGGCCGCACGGGAGCGGCATGAGCAGCTCACCAAGCCGAGCGGCAGCCTCGGCGGCCTGGAGGCGCTCGGCGTGCGGCTCGCCGCCATCGCCGGGCGCTGCCCGCCGCCGGTGCCGCGGGCGCCGGTGGTGGTGGTCGCGGCCGGCGACCACGGCGTGCTCGCCCAGGGGGTCTCGCCCTGGCCGCAGGAGGTGACCGCGGCCATGGTGGCCGGCATCGCCGGCGGCCGGGCGGCCGTGAACGTGCTCGCCGGCGTCGTCGGCGCCCAGGTGATCGTGCTCGACGTGGGGGTGGCGGCGGCCCTTCCCCCGCACCCTCGGGTGCGGCGCGCCAAGGTCCGACAGGGCACCGACGACCTCTCCGAGCGGCCGGCCATGACCCGCGAGGAGGCCGCCCGCGCCGTGCTCGCCGGGGCCGCCGTCGCCGGGGAGCTGCTCGAGGCCGGCGCCGACCTGCTGGTCACCGGCGACATGGGCATCGCCAACACCACCCCGGCGGCGTGCCTGGTGGCGGTGTTCAGCGGCCGCCCCGCGGCCGCGGTGACCGGGCGGGGGACCGGCATCGACGACGCCACCCTCGCGGTCAAGGTCAAGGTGGTCGAGCAGGCCCTCGCCCTGCACGCGCCGGAGCCCGCCGACCCCCTCGGGGTGCTCGCCGCGGTCGGCGGGCTGGAGCACGCCGCCCTCACCGGGCTGCTGCTCGCCGGGGCCGCGGCGCGCGTCCCTGTCCTGCTCGACGGCGTCAACGCCGACGCGGCCGCCCTGGCCGCGCGCGCCTTCGCCCCGCGCGCGGTCGGCTACCTGATCGCCGGGCACCGTTCGGTCGAGCCCGGCGCGACCGCGGCCCTGGCGGCGCTCGGCCTCGACCCCCTGGTCGACCTCGGCATGCGCCTCGGCGAGGGCACCGGTGCCCTGCTCGCGGTGCCGATCGTGCGGGCGGCGGCGGCGCTGCTGAGCGGCATGGCCACCTTCGCCGAGGCGGGCATCGGCGGCTGAGCGCGCCGTCCGGGAGCAGGCGCGCCGTCGCGGTCAGGCGCGCCGCTCCTGGCGAACGTGATGTTTTCGCGACCAAAGCGTGCCGCTTCCGCCGCCGAAGCGGCAAGATCCGGAAAGGCGGCGTCGTACTATCCGCGTGGGGAAAGTGGCAGCCCATGACGGTAGTGCCATGGCAAGCCAAGCTGGCCCTGGTCCGCGTGACCCCTCTATGCACCCAGCGCGGCCGTGGCCACCCAGGACTTCGATCGAAGCCCTCCCGGGAAACGCGATCGGCTTGCCAGACCGGTGAGTGTGCGTCACGCACACGCCCCGGCGACGCGGCAGGCACGCCGTCCCAGCCGCGAACCCCCTGCGGCGGGAGCCACTTGCTGCGGGCCGACCGGTCGAGGCGCCGACCATGCCGGATCATGGAAGCGCCCCCAGCGGCCGGCCGGTCGGCCTGCAGCATCCCTTGCTCCCGCTCCTCCTACGCCGCCGCGATCATTTCGCACCTGTACCGGCGATAATGGCGTCCGGCCTACTCGTTGGGACCGCGTGACCATGGTCAAACCGCAGGGGACCTACACCAGCTGGCGCTGGAGGGCCGCAGCCGCCGGAGCCGGCAGCCTTGCCTGGGACCTGACCGTCCTGCACGACCCTGGTCCCACGACCTACTTCTGGGCGCACCAGTGGAGCTTCCAGGGTGGGGACGTTGGCTACTTCGGGCTCCAGGCCCACGACCTCCGCGACGACGGCAGCGTCGGCAAGCTGGCGGTCTTCTCGGTCTGGTCGGCGGTCGGCTGCGCGGACAACCCCGGCTGCCACGCTGGCGTGGAAGGAGCGCCGTTCTGGACCTGCCGCCTTGGCTACCAGTGGGAGGCCGGTCGGGCCTACCGGCTGGCGCTGCACCGGACCAGCCCTGGCTGGTGGCGCGCGTCGGTCAGCGACGTCGCCAGCGGGGCCACGGCCGTCGTCGGCAGCATCCAGGTGCCCTCGCGCTGGGGCGGCCTGGACCTCGCCGCGCGGGACTCCTCGGTGTGGACCGAGTTCTACGGCGCCAACGCCCCCGGTGGCGTGGCCTCCTGCGACCTCGTCCCCCACGCGACGGTGCGGTTCGGCGTTCCGACGGCGAACGGCTCCACGGCGCTGCCGGCTGGCCACGTCAGCTGGCTCGGCAGGGGGGAGTGCGACAACTCGAGGGTCGGCGACGTGGAGGGCGGCGTCATCCACGAGATGGGCATCCCCGGTCGGTCCTGAGGCCGCGGCTCAGGTGCCGGCGGCGTCCACCTGGGGCAGCTCGATGACGACGCCGGCGGCGGCCCCGGGCCGGCCGGGCACCACCCGGCCACCCATCGCCGCCACCAGCCGCTCGGCCAGGCGGACGCCGATTTCGTGGCCGCCGGCCCCCCAGACGCCCCCGGTTGGGCCGCCCCCAGCGCCGCCCTCAGCCGTGCCGCCTTGGGCCGCAGCGCCTGCCAGGTTCCCGGCAGGCGCTGCGGCCAGCTCGATCCGGGTCCAGCCGGGCGGCTGGGCGACCGTCAGCCGGACGCCCGGCGCGCCCCGCGCCGCCAGGCCGTCGGCCAGCCGCTCGACCGCGACCGCGAGCGCGCCATGGTCGCCGGTGACCGGCCGGCAGCCAGGCGGCAGCGCCAGCTCGACCAGCAGGCCGGGCCGGCGCGACCGTACCGCGGAGGCAGCCTCGGCCAGGACCGCGCCCAGCTCGACCGGGTCGCTGCGTAGGGCTGGGCTGCGCCCGGCGGCGAACGCGCCCGCCGCCAGCAACTGCTCCACCACGCCGGCCAGCCTGCGCGACTGGGCCACCAGCCGCTCGATCAGCTCGGCGCCGTCGGGGCCGGCGGCCACCTCGGGCCAGGCGTCCAGGGTGGCGGCGATCCCCACCAGCACCGTCACCGGGGTGCGCAGCTCGTGGCCGACCAGGCTGAGGAACTCCTCCCTGGCCTGGTCCTCGGCGCGCAGCCGGGCGACCGCGGCGCTCAGCGCGGCGTTCTCCGCGCTGAGCTGCTCGCTGCGGGCCAGGGCGGCCTGGTAGAGGCCGCGCAGGTCCGTCAGGGCCGGGCCGGTCACCGCGGCCGACAGCCGCGCCGCACCGACCCTGGCCGCCTCCAGCGCCTCGAGCACCACCTGGGGGGCGTCACCCTTGAGCACGTAGCCGCGCGCGCCGGCGGCCACCATCTCGCGCACGTACGCCTGGTCGGCGTAGGCGCTGTGCGCGACGACCGTGACCTGCGGGAAGCGCTCGCTGATCACCCTGGTCGCCGCGACCCCGCCGCCGCCGGGCATCTTGCAGTCCATCAGCACCACGTCCGGCGCGGTGCGGCCGACCAGCTCGACGGCCTGCTCGCCGTCGGCGGCCTCGCCGACCACCTGCCAGCCGCCGACCTCCTCGAGCAGCGCCCGCAGCACCGAGCGCATCGCCTCGTGGTCGTCGACCAGCAGCACCCGGCCCAGCGCCCCGGTGGCCGTACCACTCACGCGTCCGCCATCCTCGCCGGCCCCCCGCATGCCCCCATACCGCCCAAGCACGTCCGCCACCGCCTGCAGGTCCACCAGGCTCCGCACGCCTCCGCGACCTCCGGCGAGCGCGCCCTGCCCTGGTCGCGACCGGCCGGGCGGGACGCAGAGTGGAATACTCGCGCATCTCGTGCCGCCGTGCTCGGCGCCGCCGCGGCCGCCCGGTTCGCGCACGTCCCGTTCGGCTTCTAGGATGGGTTCATGACCGTGTCCGCGCGCCGCCCGCGCACCGCCCCGCCCGCCAGCCGATGAGCGACCAGAGCGGGGACGAGCTGGAAGCATCCACCAACGCCCCTGGCGAGCAGGGGACGGTGCCCGCACGGGCCGCTCGGGTTGCCGGCTCGTCGCCGGCCGCCCGGCTGTGCAGCCGGGTCGTGCGCCTCGGACGTCCGCTCGACCTGCTCGACGTGGCCGGTGACACCGGCTTCGTCTGGCGCTCCAACGCCGGCGAGCTGGTCGGCACGGGGGAAGCCGCCCGCATCCGGCTCGGCAAGGGCCGCGAGCGCCTCGGACAGGCCGCCGACCAGGTCGCCGAGCTGCTCGGCGGCGCCCAGGTCGACGACCCGGAGGGAAGCGGGCTCGGCCCCGTCGCGGTCGCCGCGGTTCCCTTCGACGACCGCGCCGGAGGCCAGCTCACCGTGCCCGCCCTGCTGCTGCGGCGCGGCGCCGACGGCGCCACCTGGGCGGTCGCCACCGCCGCCGGCCGGGCGGCCCGCCCGCCCGACCCGGACGCCCTGGTGGGCGCCGCCGACCGCGGCGATCCCTGGCCGCGGATCAGGGCCGTGCGCGCCCCGCTGGGGCAGCAGCGGGCCGACTGGGAGGCGGCGGTGACCGCCGCCCTGCGGGCGATCGCGGGCGGGCGGCTCGACAAGGTGGTGCTCGCCCGCGAGCTCGAGGTCGACACCGACCGGCCCTTCCGCCGCGCCGCGGTCCTGCGCCGCCTGCGCGACCAGGCGGCGGGGACCTACCTGTACGCCAGCGGCGCCTTCCTCGGGGCCAGCCCCGAGCTGCTGGTGGCGCGGCGTGGCGGGCTGGCCACCTCGCAGCCGATGGCCGGGACCGTGGCCAGCGGCGGCACGCCCGCGGCCGCGGCCGACCGGCTGGCCTGGCTGCAGACCTCGGACAAGACCGCCGCCGAGCACGGCGTGGTGGTCGACGCGGTCGCCGAGACTCTTGCCAAGGTGGCCAACGACGTCGAGGTCACCCCGGCCGAGGTGGTGCGCCTGCCGACCGTGGCGCACCTCGCCACCCGGGTCACCGCCAAGCTCACCGAGCCGCTGCCGTCGGCGCTGGAGCTGGCCGGCCTGCTGCACCCGACGCCGGCCGTCGGCGGCGTGCCACGCGACCTCGCCCTCGCCGTGCTCGCCGAGCTGGAGCCGTTCGCGCGCGGTGCCTACGCCGGCCCCGTCGGGTGGGTCGACGCCCGCGGCGACGGCGAGTGGGCGGTCGCCATCCGCTGCGCCACCCTCACCCCGGGCGGTGCCCGCCTGGTGGCCGGGGCGGGCATCGTGGCCGGCTCCGACCCGGAGGCCGAGTGGGCCGAGACCGAGTGGAAGGCGGCCGCCGTCCTCGACGCGCTCAGCGGCGGGTAGCGCCGCCGGCCTTCGTACCGGGGCCCCCGGAAGCAGGTGGTGGGCCGCCGCCAGCCTCGAGCTGGACACCCGGCGGCACGGCCACGCCGAAGCGCTAGGCGAGCAGCCGCAGGTCGTGCCGGTCCAGGATGGCGAGCACGTCGTCGGCGTCGAGCATCACCGCGGCCGGGCCTCGGCGCGTAGGGCGGCGGCCACCGCGTCCAGCGCCTCGCGGTGGCGGGCCGCGTTGCGCGGCCGCTCGCCCGGCACCAGCAGCACGCTGCTGCGGCCCGCTCCGAGTGCCTTGTCCAGGGCGGGGACCAGCTCGGCTGCCTTGGTGACGCGCTGGGCCTCGAGGCCGGCGACGGCGGCGAGGCCGGCCAGGTCGAGCCCGTGCGGGGTGCCGAACAGCTGCTCGAAGCGGGCGGCGGGGAGGCCGGCCTGCGGCAGGAAGGAGAAGATGCCGCCGCCGTCGTTGTCGCACACCACGAAGACCACCGCCTCCGTGCGCCGCCCGGCGCCGAGCACGCTGCTGGCGTCGTGCAGGAAGGTGAGGTCGCCGCAGAGGGCGGCCACCGGCCCGCCGGCCACCGCCGCCACCCCGAGCGCGGTCGCCACGAACCCGTCGATGCCGCTCACGCCCCGGTTGGCGACGAACGCAAGGCCGTCGCGCGGGTGTGCGAACGCGTCCACGTCGCGCACCGGCATGCTCGAACCGACCACCAGCGTGGCGCCGTCGGGCAGGGCGGCCACCAGGTCGCGGGCGACCCTGCCCTCGAACGGCTCGTCCCAGGCGTCGACCAGCCGGTCGAGCGCCTCGCGGGCGACCCGCTCCGCCCGCCTCCATCCGTCCTGCCAGGCTGGCTCGCCGCTCCGCTCCCTGAGCCCCCCGGACCCCCCCTGATCCTCCGGGGGGCTACCGCTCCGCTCCTCGAGCCCCCCGGACCCCCCCTGATCCTCCGGGGGGCTACCGCTCCGCTCCTCGAGCCCCCCGGACCCCCTGAGCGCGTCGGCGACCGCGGCGAGCAGGGCCGACGGGTCGACGGCGAGGCGCACGGCGGCCCCCCGGCCGGGGTCTGGCCAGGCGCCGTCGGGGTCGACCAGCACCTGGGGCACGGTCGCGTCCAGCCAGCCGGCAAGCACTTTCGAGGTCGGCGCGGCGCCGAGCCGCAGCACCAGGTCGGGCCGGTGGGCGGCGGCGAAGCCCGGGGCACGCAGCAGGGCGTCGTAGGTGGAGACGGCGTGCGGACCGCGGCGGGCACCCGACAGCGGGTCGGCGAGCACCGGCCAGCCGGCGGCCGCCGCGAACGCGTCGACCGCCGCCGGCGCGGGCGGCGCGCCCCAGCCGGCCACCAGCAGGCCCCGCGGCGCCTCCCGCACGCGCGCGGCCAGCTCGGCGACCTCGGCGGGATCCGGCGGGCGGGGCAGCGCCAGCGACGCCGTCCACGGCGCCCCGCCTGGCCGGCCGGGCGCGGCCGCGCCCGGCTCGCGGGGCACCAGCGGCTCGGCGAAGGCGACGTTGAGGTGGACCGGCCCGGCCGGCGGCCCGGCCGCCGCGGCCATCGCGCGGGCGCCGAGCGAGCGCCAGTAGGCGCCGGCTCCCGGACCGCCGGCCGGCAGCCCCACCTCGCAGAACCAGCGCACCGCCGCGCCGTACAGCTTGAGCTGGTCGACGGTCTGGTTGGCGCCGGTGTCGCGCAGCTCCGGCGGCCGGTCGGCGGTCAGCACCAGCAGCGGCGCGCGGCCGTGGTGCGCCTCGAGCACGGCCGGGTGGAAGTTCGCCGCGGCCGTGCCCGAGGTGCACAGCACCGCCGCCGGCCGGCCGGTGCGCTTGGCCGCGCCGAGCGCGAAGAACGCGGCCGCGCGCTCGTCCAGGTGGACGTGCAGGCGCACCCTCGGATGCTCGGCGAAGGCGAGCGCGAGCGGGGTGGAACGCGACCCTGGCGCCAGGCAGGCGTCCCGCAGCCCGCCCCTGGCCAGCTCGTCGACCAGGGTGAGGGCGAACTCCCGCCCGGGGTCACTCACCAGAGCCACCCGACCCACCGCAGGATCCCGCCGTAGCCACCTGGGGCCCAAGCAGGGATCCGGTCGTAGCCACCTGGGGCCCAAGCAGGGATCCGGTCGTAGCTACCTGGGGCCCAAGCAGGGATCCGGTCGCAGTACCCGACGACTGCAGGGGGCTCCGCCCCCCGCACACCCCCCGAAAACCGGGGTCCGGGGGGGAGCTGTCTCGGGCTCCTCCCCGGATGAAACAATCCCCGCCGTGCTCAACACGGTGGTGGAAGGGTCCGGGCCGCGGGTGGTCCTGGTGCACGGGTTCACCCAGACGCTGGCGTCGTGGGAGCCGCTGGCGGGACGGCTGCGGCCACGCTGGCAGGTGGTCAGGGTGGACCTTCCCGGCCACGGCGGCTCCGGAGTGGTCCGCGCGGACCTGCCCGGGGCGGCGGGGCTGCTGGGTGGCGCCGCCGGGCCGGGCGCCTACCTCGGCTATTCGCTCGGCGGGCGGGTCTGCCTGCGGCTCGCGCTCGACCGGCCCGACCTGGTCCGCGCCCTGGTGCTGGTGGGCGCCTCGCCGGGCATCGCCGGGGCGGGGGAGCGGGCCGAGCGCCGGGCCGCCGACGAGGTCCTCGCCCGCGAGCTGGAGCGCGACGGCGTGGCCGCGTTCCTGGACCGCTGGCTGGCCGGCCCGCTGTTCGCCACCCTGCCGGCCGCGCGCGCCGGCCGCGCGGAGCGGCTCGGCAACAGCGCGGCCGGCCTCGCCGCCGCCCTGCGCCTGCTCGGCACCGGCACGCAGGAGCCGCTCTGGGCGCGCCTGCCCGAGCTGGCCGTGCCGGTCCTGCTGGTCGCCGGCGAGCTGGACGGCAAGTTCGCCGCCCTGGCCGAGCGCATGGCCACCACGATCGGACCGCGCGCCCGGGTGGCGCTGGTGCCACGGGCCGGCCACGCCGCCCACCTGGAGCAGCCCGAGCGCTTCGGCGACCTGGTGGAGCCGTTCCTCGATGAGGCTCACGCGGCCACCCCCTGGTAGCGATCGACGGCGCCGGTGGGGTCGCCGGGCCGCAGGCTCACGCCGGCACCGCCTGGTAGCGGGCGAGCAGCTCGGGGTCTGGCACCGGGCGGCGCAGCGCCAGGCGGCCGCCGACCGGGACCAGCGGCTCGCGGACCACGTCGCCGGCGAGCAGGGCGCCGGTGCCGAGGCCGCTGGCGTACGGGACCGCTGGCAGGCAGGCGGCGAGGGCGAGCCCGGCGGCCAGCCCCACCGACGTCTCCACCATGCTGGAAGGGATCGCCGGTACGCGGGCGGCCTCGGCCAGCGCCAGCGCGGCCCGTACGCCGCCGGCGGCCTGCACCTTCAGCACCAGCGCGTCGGCGGCGCCGAGGCGCCGCAGGAGCCTGGCGTCGTCCAGGCTGCGCACCGCCTCGTCGGCGGCCAGCGGCAGCGCCACCAGGCGCCGCACGTGAGCGAGGTCCTCGAGGCTGGCGACGGGTTGCTCGACCAGCTCGACGTCCAGCGCGGCCAGGGCGCGCACACGGTCGACGGCGGTGGCCACGTCCCAGGCGCCGTTGGCGTCCACCCGGATGCGGACGCGCGGGCCGAGCGCTTCCCGCACCGCCCGCACCCTGCCGAGGTCGTCGCCGCGGCCGACCTTGACCTTGACCGTGCCGGCGACGACCCGCGCGGCCAGCTCGGCCGCGCGCGCCGGCGCGACGGCGGGCAGCACCTCGGCCACCTCGACCTCGGCGCGCAGCGGCGCCGGCCACGGCGTGGTCGCCGCCTCGCGGGCGGCCTGCCAGGCCAGGGCCGGGTCGGTCGGGAACCCGGGGAACGGCGACACCTCGCCCCAGCCGGCCGGCCCTTCCACCAGGGTCGCCTCCCGCACCCGGACACCCTGGAAGGCCACCGTCAGCGGCACCCGCACCCGCCAGGTCCGCAGCGATTCCGTGCCCTTCACGACAGCCACAGCCCCGCGGCGAGCAGCAGCGCGAGCACCAGCTGTAGCCGTGCCGTGCCGGCGAGCGCGGCCAGCAGCGACGGTCCGTCCTCCTGCTCCCGCACCAGCCGCAGCGGCCGCACCGCCAGGGGCGCGGCGGCCAGGGCGGCGAGCACCGGCGGGCGCGCCAGGCCGAGCAGGACGACGGCCACGAACATGCCGGCCAGCACCGCGGCGAACAGCGCCCGGGCACGGCCACGGCCGAGCAGCACCGCCAGGGTGCGCTTGCCGGCGGCACGGTCGCCGTCGAGGTCGCGGATGTTGTTGGCGAGCAGCAGCGCGACCGCGCCGAGCCCCACCGGCACCGAGGCGACCAGGGCCGCCGCCGGCACCCGGCCGAGCTGCACGTAGGCGGAGCCGGTCGTGGCCACCAGGCCGAAGAACAGCAGCACCGAGAGCTCGCCGAGGCCGCGGTAGCCGTAGGGCCGCGGGCCGCCGGTGTACAGCAGCGCGGCCGCGATCGCGGCCGCGCCGACGGCGACCAGGCGCAGGTCCACCGCGACGGCCAGCGCCAGGCCGGCCAGCGCCGCCACCGCGAACGCCAGCGCGGCGGCGAGCCGCACCTGGGCCGGGGTGGCGAGGCCGGCGGCGACCAGCCGGGTGGGGCCGAGCCGGCCGGGCCTGTCGGTGCCGCGGACGCCGTCGGAGTAGTCGTTGGCGTAGTTCACCCCGACCTGCATGCCGAGCGCGACCACCAGGGCGGCCAGCGCCCTCCAGGCGACCAGGGGCTCACTCGAGGCCGCGGCGGCCGTGCCGACCAGCACCGGGCAGACCGCGGCCACCAGCGTCCGTGGGCGCGCGCCGCGCAGCCAGCGCTTCATCGCCACGGTCAGGGCCGGCGCGGGAACTTGGCGAAGTCGGGCCGGCGCTTCTCACGGAAGGCGTTGCGGCCCTCCTGGGCCTCCTCGGTCATGTAGTAGAGCAGGGTGGCGTCCCCGGCGAGCTGCTGGATGCCGGCGAGGCCGTCGGAGTCGGCGTTGAGGCCGGCCTTGAGGAGCCGCAGCGCCAGCGGGCTCTTGGCCAGGATCTTGCGGCACCACTCCACCGTGGTCGCCTCCAGCTCGGCGAGCGGCACCACCGTGTTGACCAGGCCCATGTCCAGGGCCTGCCGGGCGTCGTACTGGTCGCACAGGAACCAGATCTCGGCCGCCTTCTTGCGCCCCACCGTACGGGCGAGCAGCCCGGCCCCGTAGCCGCCGTCGAAGGACCCGACCTTCGGGCCGGTCTGTCCGAAACGGGCGTTGTCGGCCGCGATCGTCAGGTCGCAGACCAGGTGCAGGACGTGCCCGCCGCCGATGGCGTAGCCGGCCACCATGGCGATCACCGGCTTGGGCAGCCGGCGGATCTGGATCTGCAGGTCCAGGACGTTGAGGCGGCCGATGCCCTGGTCGTCGACGTAGCCGTCGTCGCCACGGATGCGTTGGTCGCCGCCGGAGCAGAAGGCCTCGGGGCCCTCGCCGGTGAGGACCACCACGCCGACGCCGGGGTCGTCGCGGGCGCGCTCGAACGCGTCGGCGAGCTCGTACAGCGTCTTGGGGCGGAACGCGTTGCGCACCTCGGGCCGGCAGATGGTCAGCTTGGCGATGCCCTCGGCGGTCTCGTAGCGGATGTCGTCGTAGTCCCCCTGTCGGTGCCACTCCACCTGCGCTCGCGCTCCTTCGCCTGATCAGGTCGTGACGGGTCTGGGCTGGTAGCGTAGCGGTCGTGTGCGGCTCCCTCCACATCGCGCTCGACGCCGTCCTGCTGCCGAGGCCGGCCGCCGCGGTGGCGATCACCCGGGCCTGGGAGGCCGGTCGGGCGGTGCTCCCGCTCGACCCGGCGGCTCGTGCGCCCGAGCTGCGCCGCCTGCTCGACGCGGTCCGTCCGACGCACCTGGTCGACTCCGACGGCCGCCGCCGCCTTCCCGGCGGGCAGCCGCTGCCCGCCGAGGTGGCCGCGGTGGTCGCCACCTCCGGCACGGCCGGCGCGCCCAAGGCGGTCGAGCTGACCGCGAGCGGGCTGCGCGCCGCGGCGCTGGCCACCTCGGCCGCGCTCGGCGTCGGCGTCGGCGACGGCTGGCTGGCGTGCGTGCCCATGCACGGGGTCGCCGGCCTGGCGATCGTCGCCCGCGCCTGGCACACCGGCGTGCCGCTGACCGTCCAGGTCGGCTTCGACCCGGAGCGGGTCGACCCGGCCAGCGGCCACGGCGCCACCCTGGTCTCGCTGGTCCCGACGATGCTGCGGCGGCTCGTCGCCGCCCGCTGCGAGCTGCGCGGCTTCCGCCGCATCCTGGTCGGCGGCGGTCCCGTCCCGCCCGAGCTGCTGGTCCAGGCCGCCGCGCTGGACGCGAACGTGGTCACCACGTACGGGCTCACCGAGACCGGCGGCGGCGTGGTCCACGACGGCCACCCCGTCGACGGCGTCGAGTTGGCGGTCGGCGACGCCGGCGCATCGAGCGGCGGTGGCCCACCGAGCGCTTCTGAAGGCGAGGGGGAGATCCGCCTCCGCGGGCCCATGGTGATGCGCGGCTACCACGGCGACCCCGCCGCCACCGCGGCCGCCCTCCGCGACGGCTGGCTGCACACCCACGACCTCGGCCGCCTGCTGCCCGACGGCCGCCTGCGGGTGCTCGGCAGGCGCGACGAGGTGATCATCTCCGGTGGCGTCAACGTCCACCCGGTCGAGGTGGAGCAGGTCCTCTCCCGCCACCCCCTGGTCCGCGACGTGGCCGTGGGGGGTGCCCAGGACCCCGAGTGGGGCCAGCGCGTGGTCGCCTTCGTGGTCCCGTGCCAGCCCGAGCGTCCCCCCTCCCTCGAGGAGCTGCGCGGCTTCGCGCGCCAGCAGCTCGCCGCCGCCAAGGTCCCGCGCCAGCTCGTCCTGGTCGACGAGGTGCCCCGCTCACCCGGCGGCAAGCTGCTGCGAAGGAGCCTGGGGTCGGGTCCCGGCTAGGTCAGCGGACAGGTTGTGGACGCGCCTTCAGCTGCGGCTGGGTCAGGCGCCGCTGGCGCCCTCCAGGGGGGCGGGAGCGAGGTCGTCGAGGCGGCTGAGGACCTGCCGCCAGAGGAGGCGTTCCAGCTCGGCGAGGCGCTGGTAGACCTCGTCGCGGGTGACTACGCCGAGGTCGTAGCCGCGCCACACGGCGGCCAGCTCGGTGTCAACGAACGACATGCGCGGGTGATCCTTTCCTCGGCCAGCGCGGTGGGGAGCCAGCGCGGGCCACGGGTCGTGCGGGGAGCGCAACGGACCGCCGTTGGCCGGCGGCTCGCCGCACCAACGGAGATTCTCTCTGGGCACGGCTGCCAGCGCAAATGCGCGCAGGACGGCGCCGCGGGCCGCGGGCAGGGCCGCCGTACGACCACGGCCGGCCGCGGCGCTCCCTCGTGCGGCTCGACCACCTCGGGCGGGCCGGCGGAGTGGCGCCGTCCGGGCTGCATCTGCGCTGGTCAGCGGGCACCTTAGGGCGGCTGGCCCGGCGCCGGCCGCCCTAAGGTGCTGGCGCCGCAGGGCGGCCAACTATGAGGTAGGGGACACCCCACAGCTAAGGCTGCCGTCCGATTCGGGGTCGGCCACCTCAGACCTATGCTTTGTACAGCAGCAATGAGACGTCAAGGAACGAGGTGGCCGGAGATGCAGACCTACTTCACCGACCTACTGGCCCGCGAGCGGATCGCCGAGTTCCGTCGTGACGCCGACCGGGACCGGCTGGCCGCCACGGCGCGGGCTTCGCGCCGGGCACGCCGCCACCGCGGCGCCACCACGCGGACCCGGGTGCTCGTCGAGCACCAGCCAGGACGGGCCGCAGCCTGAGTCAGTGACCCAGAGCATCGACCAGCACGAGCCGGCGGAGCCCACCCCCGCCGGCTCGTGCGCGTCTGTCACAGGTGCCGCCATACTGGCGACCATGGCGACCCGCTTCTCCTCCCCCGTGTTCGTCGGCCGCGGCGCCGAGCTGGCCGAGCTCGGCGAGGCCAGGCGCCGCACCGCCGGCGGACCGCCGGCGGCGGTGGTGGTGGGCGGCGAGGCCGGGGTCGGCAAGACCCGCCTGGTCGACGAGTTCGCCCGCCGCAGCCGCGCCGACGGCGTGCGCGTGCTGGTCGGGAGCTGCATCGAGCTGGGCGAGGAGGGCGTGCCGTTCGCGCCGGTGATCGAGGCCCTGCGGACCATGCTGCGCGCCCAGGACCCGGAGACGGCCAGGCGCTGGCTCGGTCACGGCCGCGGCGAGCTCGCGCGCCTGCTGCCCGAGCTGGGCGTGACGCCGAACGAGCAGGGCCAGGCGGTCGGGCCGGAGCTGGCCTCGGCCCAGGGCCGCCTCTTCGAGCTGCTGCTCGACCTGGTGGAGAAGGCCGCCACCGAGCGGCCGACCGTGCTGGTGGTCGAGGACCTCCACTGGGCCGACCAGTCCACCCGCGACCTGCTCGGCTTCCTGGTGCGCAGCCTGCGGCGCCCGGGGCTGCTGCTGCTGCTCACCTTCCGCACCGACGAGCTGCACCGGCGCCACCCGCTGCGGCCGTTCCTGGCCGAGCTCGAGCGCATCCGCTGGGTCGAGCGGCTGGAGCTGGAGCGCTTCGACCGGGTGGAGCTGGTCGACCAGCTCACCGGCATCCTCGGCGAGACCCCAGCCGCCGAGCTGGTCGACGACGTGTTCGAGCGCGCCCAGGGCAACCCCTTCTACACCGAGGAGCTGCTGGCGGCCTCGGCCTCCGGCCTCCGCGGGCAGCTCCCGCCGACCCTGCGCGACACGCTGATGGCACGGATCGAGACCCTGCCCGACCCCACCCAGCACGTCCTGCGGGTGGCGGCCGCGGCGGGGCGGTGGGTGGAGCACGACCTGCTGGCCGCCGTCGCCGGCCTGCCAGAGGTCGACCTGTTCGACGCGCTGCGCCAGGCGATCTCCGCCCACGTGCTGGTGGCCGACAACGAGCGCGAGGCGTACGGGTTCCGCCACGCCCTGGTGCAGGAGGCGGTCTACGGCGACCTGCTGCCCGGGGAGCGCAGCCGGCTGCACGCCGCCTACGCCACCACCCTGGCCGCGCGGCCCGAGCCGGAGCGCTGCGAGCAGGCCAGCACCGCCGCCGAGCTGGCCCACCACTGGTACGCCGCCCACAACCTGGAGCGCGCCCTGCCCGCCGCGGTCACCGCCGGGCTCGCGGCCCAGAAGGCCTACGCCTACGCCGAGGCGCAGCGGCAGTTCGAGCGCGCCCTCGAGCTGTGGGACCAGGTCCCCGCCGCCCACGCCAGCCTCGGCGTCGACCGGATCGACCTGCTCGGGCGCGCCGCCGAGGCGGCCTACCGGGTGGGCAACTCGGACCGGGCGATCGCGCTGCTGCGCACCGCCCTGAAGGAGCTCGACGCCGAGGCCGAGCCGCTGCGCGCCGGCGTGCTCACCGCCCGGCTCGCCGGCTACCTGCGCTCCTCCGGCAAGCAGGGCGCGTTCGCGCTGTACAACGAGGCGGTCCGGCTGGTCCCGCCGGAGCCGCCGACGCCCGAGCGGGCGCGGGTGCTGTCCAGCCTCGGCCAGGCGCTGATGCTCAAGCCGATGTTCGAGGAGGCCCGCAGCGTCTGCGAGGAGGCCATCGCGGTGGCGAGGGCCTCGGGCGCGAGGGCGTCGGAGGGGCACGCGCGCAACACCCTCGGCGTGGTCCTCGCCCACCTCGGCGACACCGAGGCCGGCCTGGCCCAGCTCGAGGAGGCGCTGCGCATCGCCGAGGACCTCCACGAGAACCATCGCTTCGACGTCGACGACGTGCTCCGCGGCCACTCCAACCTGTGCGACCTGTACGACCTTGTCGGCGAGCTGGAGCGGGCGGCGACGATGGCCCTGCGCGGCGCCGACGAGGCCAGGCGGCACGGGCTGGAGCGGACCTTCGGCGCCTGGCTGGCCGCCGACGCCTCGGCGGCCCTGCTCAAGCTGGGGCGCTGGGACGAGGCCGACGAGCGCCTGCACGACGCCGCGGTGATGGCCAACCGCGAGGGGCTGGCGGCCCTCAACCTCTACCAGACCCTTGCCACCCTCGAGGTCGGGCGGGGTGAGGTGGACCTGGCGGCCGAGCACCTCGGCGGCGCCCGGCGCATCTTCGAGAAGGTGTTCGTCGGCGCCCAGCACATCGGCCCGCTCTACCGCGAGCTCGCCCTGGCGGCCGTCTGGCAGGGAGGCCACGCCGACGCGCGCGCGGCCATCGCCACCGGGCTGTCGGCCTGTCTCGGGGTGGACGGGGCGCGCTACGCCGCCGCGCTCTACCCGGTCGGCCTGCGGGCAGAGGCCGACGAGGCCGAGCGTGCCCGCGCCAGGCTCGCCGACGACGAGGGCGTCGACCTCCGCCGGGCCGCCGCCGAGCTGCTCGACGGGGCGCGCGGGCTGCGCACGCCGTGGGGGCCGGAGTTCGAGGCGCACCTGGCCGCGTGCGAGGCGGAGTGGACCCGGGTGCTCGGCGAGCCCAGCACGGACCGCTGGCAGGCGGCGGTCGACGCCTGGGACAAGGCCGGGCAGCCGTACCAGGCGGCGTACGCGCGCTGGCGACTGGCCGAGGCGCTGCTCGCCACCAGGGACCGCGACCTGGCCGAGCAGGTCATGCGCGACGCCTACGCGGCCGCCACCCGGCTCGGCGCCCGGCCGCTCTGCCTCGAGCTGGAGCAGCTCGGCCGGCGCAGCCGCGTGACGCTCGACGGCGGGGCTGGCGCCACGGCGCAGGCCACGACCGCCGCGCCGGACGGCGGGCTCGGCCTCACCCCCCGCGAGCTGGAGGTGCTACGGCTGGTGGCCGACGGCCGCAGCAACCGGCAGATCGCCGAGGAGCTGTTCATCAGCATCAAGACGGCCAGCGTGCACGTCTCCAACATCCTGGCCAAGCTGGAGGTCAGCAGCCGGATCGAGGCGGCGGCGGTGGCCCACCGCCTGGCCCTGTTCGGCGCGCCGGAGCCGCCGGCGTCGTAGGGCTCGGCGCTAGGACGAGGTGCCGGCAGGCGCGCTCGCGCCTGGCGCGCGCTGGTAGCCGTAGCCGCCTCCGCCGCCACCGCCGCTGCCGCTGCTCTTCTTGCAGCCGCCAGCAAGCAGGCTGCCCAGGAGCAGCACGGCGATGGCGGCGGCAGCCGCGATTCTGGAGCGCATCAACTTCCTCCTGTGGTTCACGGTCTCCGGTGGAGGAACCAGGCCGCTCAGCAGCTGATTCCCGGGTCCTGCGCGCGGGCGAAGACGGTTACCGGTTGGTAACCGCTTGATGCCGGTTCGGGCACGACGGGGACGGAACGTGCGGCCCGCCGGGCCGCGATCCGCTAGCTGAGCAGGAGCGATGCCTCACTGAACCGGGCCGGGGGGCCGAGTTGCCCGGTGCGGGGGGGCCGGCGAGGATACCCCTGTTCGTGTCTGCCCTCCCGGTCCGCCCCCCTCGGGAGGGCAGGCACGCTCTCGTTTCCACGCCAACGACGACGACAGGAGGCCCGGTGAACCGCGCCTGGCGCCTGGGCACCGTGGTCGCCGCCCTCCTCGGCGTGCTCGCGGCCACCTGGGTGTCGGCCAGGGCCGTGCCGGCGCCGGTCGGCTGGACCGGCTGGGCACGCGAACCCGGCCCCAACCGGCCGCTGCTGGCCGCGGCCGGCCCGGACGCGGCAAGGGCCGCGCTCGACTACTGGTCGCCGCGGCGCATCGCGACCGCGACCTCGCTGCCGACGCCGGCCGTGGCGGCGCGCCGTCCCGGGCTGGCCGGCGCTCCGGCCGGCCGCGTGCCGCCCGCCCGGCCCGGCGCGGCCGCGTTCAGCCCGCCGGCGGACTCCACCGGCGGCGACTGGCCCGACGGCTACGGCCGGGCGCCGGCGGCCACCACCGGCAAGCTGTTCGTCGAGACCCCCGACGGGCCCGGCGAGTGCTCGGGCACGGTGCTCAACAGCGCCGGCAAGGACCTGGTCCTGACCGCCGCGCACTGCATCCACGGCGGCCAGGGGCGCGGCTTCTTCCGCAACTTCGTGTTCGTGCCCGGCCAGCACGGCGACGCGCGGCCGTTCGGGGAGTGGACGGCCCGCGCCTGGACCGTGCTGAGCAACTGGGCGCAGGCCAGCGACATGCGCTACGACGTCGGCATCCTCGTGATGCAGCCGAGGAACGGGCGCCGCATCGCCGAGGTGACCGGCGGCCAGGGCCTCGCCTGGAACGAGCAGCGCGGCCTGCCGGCGACCGTCCTTGGCTACCCGCGCGGGCCCGCGCCCAAGTACGGCGGCGACTGGCTGGCCTACTGCCAGGGCGTCACCCGGCGGGGCGACTGGGGCCGCCACCGCATCGCCTGCGACATGGGGAAGGGCGCCAGCGGCGGACCCTGGGTGGTCTGGCCGGACCGGCGCGGCCTCGGCTTCGTCTACACGGTCAACTCGACTTACACCGGCGACGCCTACTACGGCCCCTATTTCGACGGCAAGGTCGGCGAGCTGTACGCCTCGGTGGCCGCCGCGTAGCGATGCCCGGCGGATCGTCCCGCGGCCGTGACCGGGGCTCCGGCCGTGCCGCACAATGCCTGGCATGACCGCACCGTCCGCGACCGACCCGTTGCGCGCCTGGCGGGAGCAGCTCGAGGCCTGGGCGATCCCCGAGGAGATCCTCGCCGCCGTGCCGGACTCGCCGTGGGAGCTGCCCGTCGGCCTCTTCCGCAGTCGGGCCGACCAGGCCAGGGAGCGGCCGCCGACCCCGTCGGACCGGGAGGCGGCGCGCTGGCTGCCGCCGGGCGGGACGGTGCTGGACGTCGGCGCCGGCGGGGGAGCGGCCAGCCTGCCGCTGGCGGGCCAGGCCGCCCGCCTGGTGGCCGTCGACGAGTCGGCCGGCATGCTCGAGGCGTTCCGGGCCGCCGCGGCGGCCGCCGGGGTGGCCGCCGAGACCGTCCACGGGCACTGGCCCGAGGTCGCCGCCCGGGTCGCGGCCGCCGACGTGGTCGTCTGCCACGACGTGCTCTACAACGTGCAGGACCTGGAGCCGTTCGCCCGCGCCCTGACCGCGCACGCCCGCCACCGGGTGGTGGCCCAGCTCGGCGAGCGGCACCCGCTGGTGGAGGAGGCGCCCCTGTGGCGCACCTTCCACCAGCTCGACCGCCCCGCCGGGCCGACCGCCGACGACGCCGAGGCCGCCCTGCGCGCCCTGGGGCTGGCGGTCGAGCGCCAGGACTGGACGGCCGGTCCCCGGGCCAGCTTCGCGACCTTCGAGGACCTGGTCGCCTTCCTGCGCCGGCGCCTGTGCCTGCCGCGCGAGCGCGAGGCCGAGCTGGCCGCCGTGCTCGCCGCCGAGCGGGTCGACGACGAGCACGGCGTGCGCCTGCGCCGCGGCCCCCGCCACGCCGTCACCCTGTCGTGGCCGGGCGCCGCCGCCTGACCCGCCGACGGGGCTGTCCGCGCGGCACCCGCTGCGCGTCGCCCTCCAGCGCGATTCGAGACTTTTCGAGGAGGACGGCGACACCGATCGGGAGCGTCCCTGACGCCGGTCCCGGCGGCTACAGGCCGACCTGGCCGGCGACCACCTCGCGCCACAGCTCGCCGCGGCGCACGTAGGTGCGCACCACCGTGGGGGACTTCCAGCGGCCCTGCTCCATGATCAGCTCCTCGGCGACGCCGACCTGCGCGGCGGCCACGGCCAGGCCGGAGCGGAGGCTGTGGCCGGAGAACTGGGCCGGGTCGAGCCGCGCGCGCTGGGCGGCCTGCTTGACCACCCGGGCGACGGTCCGGTCGGAGAGCCGCCCGCCGCCGACGTTGCCGTGCCGGTCGACCGAGCGGAACGCGGGCCCGTCGCCGATGGCGGCGGCGGCGAGCCACGCCCGCCAGGCCCGGACCGGGCAGGTGGCGGCGTGCCGGCCCCAGGGGATCGGCAGCACGGCGCCCTCGCCGTGCTGGTCGGTCTGGGAGCGGCGCACCAGCACCTCGAGGCCCTCTGGGACCTCGGCAACGTCGCCGACGTCGAGCGCGACCAGCTCGGAGCGGCGCAGGAAGCCGGCGAAGCCGAGCAGCAACAGGGCGCGGTCGCGCTGGCCCTTGCGGCTCGAGTCCAGGCCGGCGACCAGGGCACGCAGGGTCTCGGTGACGGCCGGCTCGGCCCGGCGCAGCGGGCGGCTGCCGTGGGTGCGCACGATGCCCTGCCAGACCAGGCGGACCTCGGCCGTGGCGGTGGGGCTCGGCCAGCCGGCGGCCTGGTGGACCTGGGAGATGGAGGAGAGGCGGCGGCGCAGGGTGGTGACCGCCGAGCGGCCGGCATGGGCCGAGAGGTAGGCGGCAACGGTGCGCACCTCGGCGGGCAGGGAGGCGATGCCGCGGACGGCGCACCAGGCGCTGAAGTGGCGCCAGTCGGTGGCGTAGGCCCGCAGCGTCGCCGGCGCCTTGGCGCGCAGCGCGTAGCCCTCCGCCCGCTCCAGCAGCTCGGCCAGGTCGGCGTCGGGGTCGCCGCTGCCCCGCGCGGGTGGGGCCGTGAGCGCTGGCGGCTCGGGGCTTCGGGTCGGCGGCTCGGCCACGGCTGCTCCTCGGGCTGTCGCTACGGCGTCCGATAACGGAGATGGATACCAGACACCACCGACAACCTCGCCGCCGCAGGCAGACGACCAGGCCAGAACGGCCGGCCGTCGGAGGGTCGGCCCGGGCCCGGTGCAGGACAACGCCGAGCGGCGCGCAGCGGCGACGCGACCAGCCGCCGCGGTGGTCAGGCGAGCGCTTCGGCGGTCAGCTCGCTGTCGTCCTCGTCGCCGAAGCCGATGCCGAGGCCGCGGGCGGCCCGCACGATCTCGTGGTCGGTGGGGACCGTGCGGGTGCGGCCGGCGCACTCGAGCATGGAGATGGTCTTGATGGCGCCCTCGGCCATCACGATCACCTCGCCGTAGTGGCCCTCGGCGAGCGTGTGCACCGCGGCCGCGCCGAAGCGGGTGGCCAGGATCCGGTCGAACGGGGTCGGCATGCCGCCGCGCTGCAGGTGGCCGAGGACCACCACGCGCGAGTCCTTGCCGGTCGACTTGGCCACACGGGTGGCCACGTAGCTGCCGACGCCGCCGAGCGAGCCGGTCGACTCCTGGTAGATCTGGCCGCTGCCGGCCTCCTGGGCGCCCTCGGCGCAGACGATGATCGAGAAGCTCGACCCCTGGTACTCGCGGGTCAGCACCTTGTTGGCGACCGCGTCGACGGCGAAGGGGATCTCGGGGACGAGGATGATGTCGGCGCCACCGCCGATGCCCGAGTGCAGCGCGATCCAGCCGGTGTCACGGCCCATCACCTCGAGCACCATCACGCGGTCGTGGCTGGCGGCGGTGGTGTGCAGCCGGTCGATCGCCTCGGTGGCGACCGTGAGGGCGGTGTCGAAGCCGAAGGTCTGTTCGCAGCCGTAGAGGTCGTTGTCGATCGTCTTGGGCACGCCCATCGCGCGTACGCCGTACTTGGCCAGCTCGCAGGCGATGCCCTGGCTGCCCTCGCCGCCGATGATCACCAGGGCGTCGATCGCCAGCCGGCGCAGGTTGGCGGCCAGCTCCTTGTAGGGCGCCGGGTCGCGGTAGGACTCGCCGTCGACCTCCATGGTGGAGAAGTGGCCCTTGTTGGTCGAGCCGAGGATGGTGCCGCCGCGCGGTAGCAGCCCGCTGACCGAGGCCAGGTCGAGCGAGCGGACCCGCGGCTTGCCGACCAGCCCCTCGAAGCCGCTCTCGACCCCGACCACCGTCCAGCCGTACTCGATCGAGGCGGTCTTGACCACCGCCCGGATGACCGCGTTCAGCCCCGGCGCGTCGCCGCCGCTGGTCAGAACGCCGATCCGGCGGATCGGATGTGCCATCCACGTCCCCTAACGACGCTCACCTCGTGGGGCATCCGGGCGGACGGGCGAGGCGTCCGGTGACACCGCCGCCGCCGTGCCGTCGGACGCTCCACGCCGACGTCTAGGAGCGTAGCGCCTCGCCCCGGTCCGGTCGAGAACGCCGCCGGCCGGCCAGGGCGGCGAGGGCCGCCAGGACGACGACCAGGCAGCAGGCCCGCGGCAGCCAGTCGCCGAAGCGCACGTAGGGGGTGGTCTCGCGGCTGCGGGGCAGCTCGACCACGACCGCGCCGCGCCAGGTCGCGGGGCGCCAGGCGAGGCGTCGGCCGCGGGCGTCGAAGGCGGCCGAGACGCCGCTCAGCGCGGCCTGCACCACCGGCCGGCCGGACTCGACGGCGCGCACCGCGGCCAGGCTGGCGTGCTGGTCCGGCGCCCAGCTCCGCTGGAAGGTGGTGGTGGCGCTCTGCACCACCACCAGGTCGGCGCCGCGCGCCGCCAGGTTCCGGGCCAGGTCGGGGAAGGCCGACTCGAAGCAGACCAGCGGCCCGGCCGCGACCGGCCCGGCGTGCAGCACCCGCAGGCTCGTGCCGCGGCGGCGGTCGGCGGCGGCGGCGTCGGTGAAGCGGGTCACCCAGCCGAACAGCGGCCGCAACGGCACGTACTCGCCGAACGGGACCAGGCGCATCTTGTCGTAGCTGCCGAGGCGCCGGCCGTCGGGGCCGACCAGGACCGAGCTCTTGTAGATGCCGCCCCCTCCGGCGCGGTCGGCGTCGACGTTGACCAGCAGCGGCGCGCCCACCGCCCTGGCGGCCGCGGCGATCCTGGCGAGGTCGGCCGGGTTGCGGTCGGGGTCGCGGCCGACGCTGCTCTCGCCCCACACCACCAGGTCGGGCCGGCTGCCGGCGAGCCCGAGGGTGGCCGCCTCGCTGGCGCGGAAGCGGGCCTCGACGTGGTCGATCACGCCCGGCTGCACCAGCGCCACCCGCATCGTATGGGTATCCCTCGGCGCGGGCCGCGCCGCCGCGTACGCCAGCGTGCCGGCGACCAGCACCAGCGGCACGCCCAGTCCTGCCAGGGTCACGGCAAGGCGCGGGATGCCGTCCGCGGCCGCGCGGACGCCCGCAGGGCGTGGTCTGCCAGGCAGGCGGGGGGCGGCCGGCCAGACCCTCGCGTCGGGGACCAGGGCGACGGCCACGCCGACGTTGACGGCCACCAGCAGGAAGCCGACCGCCCAGACGCCGCCGACCGAGGCGAGCGCGAGCACCGCCGGCTGGTTCCACTGGCTCGCGCCGAGCAGCCCCCAAGGGCCGCGGCCAGCACGCGACCTGGCCCCGGCCGGCCGTGCAGCAGCGCCCAGGCCAGCCAGCCCCACGGCAGCCAGCAGGCGCCGAGCACCAGCGCCAGCAGCGGGGCGAACGGCCCCACCTTGCTCAGCACGAACGAGTCGACCGCGAAGAAGAAGCCGGCACCGCCGAGCCAGGCCGCGACCACCGCCTCGCGGCCGCTCGGCGCCGAACGGACCAGCACGACCAGCGGCGCCAGGCCGAAGAAGGCGAGCCACCACAGTGAAGGGCGCGGGAAGGCGAGCGCGAGCGGCGCGCCGAGCAGCACGGCGAGCCCGCGGCGCGCCCAGCGACCGCGCCGGCGGCGGCTGGCTGGCGGCGCGGCCGTGACCCGGTCGCCGGCGTCCGCCGACAGCCCCCGCGTCGGGGCGGCCGGCGGCCGCCCGGAGGCCTCCACCTCCGGATGCGTGGCGGCAGCCTCGTCCAGCTTCCCGGCCCTCCGGCTCTACAGGTTCATGGCGACGTACTTGGTCTCCAGGTACTCCTCGATGCCCTCCTCGCCGCCCTCGCGGCCGAAGCCGGACTGCTTGACGCCGCCGAACGGCGCGGCAGGGTTGGAGACCATGCCCTGGTTGAGCCCGATCATGCCGGTCTCGAGGCCCTCGACCACCCGGAAGGCGCGCTGCAGGTTGCTGGTGTAGACGTAGGCGACCAGGCCGTACTCGGTGTCGTTGGCCGCCGCCACCGCCGCCTCTTCGGAGTCGAACGCCGCCACCGGCGCGACCGGGCCGAAGATCTCCTCCTTGAGCACGCGCGCGTCGCCGGGCACGCCGGCCAGCACGGTGGGCTCGTAGAAGTAGCCGCGGCCGTTGCCGGCACGGCCGCCGACCACCGCGGTGGCGCCCTTGCCGAGCGCGTCGTCGACCAGCTCGCTGACCTTCTTCACCGCCGCCCCGTCGATCAGCGGGCCCACCTGGACGCCGTCGTCGGTGCCGCGGCCGATCCGCAGCGCGCCCATGCGCTCGGCCAGCCTGGCGGCGAAGCGCTCGGCGAGCGGCTCGGCCACGTGGAAGCGGTTGGCCGCGGTGCAGGCTTCGCCGATGTTGCGCATCTTGGCGATCATCGCGCCCTCGACCGCGAGGTCGACGTCGGCGTCGTCGAAGATCAGGAACGGGGCGTTGCCGCCGAGCTCCATGGAGACGCGCAGGATCTGGTCGGACGCCTGGGCGATGAGCGTGCGGCCGACCTCGGTGGAGCCGGTGAACGACAGCTTGCGGGTGCGCCCGTCCTTGATCAGCGGCTCCATCACCGCGCCGGAGGTCTGGGTGACGACCACGTTGAGCACCCCGGGCGGCAGGCCGCACTCCTCCAGGATGCGGGCGAGGGCGAGCATCGACAGCGGCGTCTGCTTGGCGGGCTTGACCACCATGGTGCAGCCGGCGGCGACGGCCGGGCCGATCTTGCGGGTGCCCATCGCCATGGGGAAGTTCCACGGCGTGATCAGCAGGCAGGGCCCGACCGGCTGGCGCAGGGTGAGCATGCGGCCCTTGCCGTTGGGGGCGACCGAGAAGCGGCCGGCGATCCGCACCCCCTCCTCGGCGAACCAGCGGAAGAACTCGGCCGCGTAGGCGACCTCCGCCTTCGACTCGGCCAGCGGCTTGCCCATCTCCAGGGTCATCAGCAGGGCGAGGTCGTCGCTCTGGGCGGTGATGCGCTCGAAGGCGCGCCGCAGGATCTCGCCGCGCTCCCTCGGCGGGTGGGCGGCCCAGGCCTCCTGGGCGTCCACCGCCGCGGCAAGCGCGGCCTTGCCGTCGGCGGGGCTGGCGCTGGCCACCTCGCACAGCGGCTCGCCGGTGGAGGGGTCCTCCACCTCGAGGGTGGCGCCGCCCTCGGCGTCCCGCCACTCCCCGCCGATCAGCAGCTGGGGGATGACCGCGTCGACGACCCGCTGCTCGTTGGCTGCGATGCTCATGGCAGTGGTCTCCCTCGTGCGTGGACCGGTGCGGTTGCTGCGCTGCCGGCTTTGCACGACGATGCGCGCCCCGCATGCGACTGGCAAGACCGGCATGCCCACGCCAGCGTAGACCTGCCCACCGGGCGGGGGAGGGACGGTCCGGCGCGTCACAGCGGCAGGCCGGCCTCCAGGTGGGCCATGGCGTCGTCGAGCGCGGTGGCCAGGTCCGCCCCCGGGCACGCCGCCCAGTCGAACAGCACCGAGATCCACACGCCGAGCAGGGCGCCGCTGAAGTTGCGCACGGCGAAGTCGTCCGGCTCGCGCCCGACCCGCTCGGCCACCAGGCCGGTGAGCAGGCGCATCGTCTGGGTGAGGTTGGCCAGGGTGGCCGCCTGCAGCTCGGGGACCTGCAGCATCAGCGCGCTGCGCTCGCGGACCCTCTCCATCTCGGCGGCGGGGATGGTGCCGAACGCCGAGCGCATCGCCCGCCGCATCGCCTGGATCGGGCTGAGCTCCGGCGGCTGGGCCTTGAACGCCGCGACCAGCAGGGGGTCGTAGTCGTCGCTGAGGACCACGTCCTCCTTGGTCGGGAAGTAGCGGAAGAAGGTGCTGGGCGAGACCTCCGCCGCCTCCGCGATCTGCTCGACGGTGGTGGCGTCGTAGCCCTGCTCGCGGAACAGCCGCAGCGCGTGCTGCTGGATCGCGGCCTTGGTCCTTGCCTTCTTCCGCTCCCGAAGACCCAGCGCCGGCCGGTCATCTGCTGGCAAGTTGCTCACCGGCCGATGTTGCCAGCTCGCCTGAGGTCGCGTCGACTCGCGTGCCGCGGCGGGGCAGGAAGGCCAGCGTGAGCAGCACGCCGACCAGCGCGATGCCGTCGCAGACCAGCAGCAGGAGGTCCATGCCGTGGACGAACGCGGTGCGGACCGAGAGCAGCAGCGCCTGCGAGCCGAGCTGGTGGGCCACCGCGACCCCGGCGGCGACGCTGTCGCGCACCGCGCCGGCGACCGGGGCCGGCAGGCCGGCCACGTCCAGCCGGCCGTGGTAGCCGCTGTTGAGCACGGTGCCGAGGACCGCCACACCGATGGCGGCGCCGACCTGCCGCAGCGCCGTGATCAGCGCGGACCCGACGCCGCTGCGCTCGGCCGAGAGCGCGCCGAGCGCCGCGTCCATGGCCCCTGGCATGGCGAACCCGAGCCCGACACCGAGCAGCCCGACCCACGCGAAGATGAACGCGTTGCCGCTGTCCACCCTGGTGGTGGCGCCGGTGAGCAGTGCCGCGGCCAGCAGCGCGAAGCCGAGCGCGACGGTGAGCTTGCCACCGGCCAGCTTGCCGAGCCGGTCGGCCACGGCGGCACCCACGATCAGCCCGCCGATCATCGGCAGCAGCCGCAGGCCGGCGCCCATGGCGTCGGCCCCGACCACCGCCTGGAAGTACTGCGGCACGGTGAACAGCAGCCCGAACATGGCGAACGACACCGTGGTCGCCAAGATCGTGCCCCAGGTGAAGCCGGCGGAGCGGAACAGCTCCAGGTCGACCAGCGGCTGACCCGCCGGGCGCCGCTGCAGCCGGCGCTCCCAGGCGACGAAGCCGAGCAGCACCAGCGCCCCGGCGGCCATCGCCGCCAGCGCGCGGGCGTCGCCCCAGCCCTCCTGCCCCGCCTCGATGGCGCCGTAGGTCAGCGCGACCAGGCCGGCGCTGGAGACCACGATGCCGGCGAGGTCGACCCGTGGGCGCCGTTCGCTGCGCGACTCGGGCAGCAGCACGGCGACGGCGAGCAGCGCCAGCGCGATCACCGGCCCGTTGATCAGGAACACCGAGCCCCACCAGTAGTGGGTCAGCAGCCAGCCGCCCAGGACCGGGCCGATCGGGAAGGCCACCAGGGTGGCGCCCACCGAGATGGTGACCGCCCGCTGCCGCTCCTCGTCGGAGAAGAGCACCGGCAGCACCGAGAGGGCCAGCGGCAGCACGAAGGCGGCGCCGAGGCCGAGCAGCGCCCTCGCGGCGATCAACGCCCCGGCCGAGGAGGCGTAGGCGCAGGCCAGCGAGGCGACCGCGAACAGCGTGAGCGCGGCGAGCAGCAGCCGCTTGCGGCCGAAGCGGTCGCCGAGCAGCCCGGCGGGCAGCATCATCGCGGCCAGCACCAGGCTGTAGGCGTCGACGATCCACTGCAGGTCGGAGGTGGAGGCGTGCAGGGCGGTGGCCAGGGTGGGCAGCGCCAGGTTGAGCACCGTCAGGTCCAGGCCGACCACCAGCGCCGAGAGGGCCAGCGCGGCGAGCGCCCACCAGCGGCGGGCTCCGGTTGCCATGAGGGTCACCCCACTTTCATGGGAGTCATCGGCTCATGAGAGTCGTTAGCTCATGAGAGCCATCATCTTTCGGGAGTAGCTATCGTGTGATGGGTACTCTCAAAAGGTAGCTGCTGTCAATACTTGTCGCCCGAGGTTTGCGGTTCCGCCGCCGAGGCGGTGTGATGGGCGCTGCCGCGCCGAGTTCGAGGAGGTCGAGCCATGTCCGGCGACCGCAGCCCCCGGCTGCCCGGCGTGGCGGCGCTGCTGCTGGCCGTGGTGCTGTCGGCGGCAGGGTGCTCGGGCGGGCGCGCCTCGCGGCCGGCGCCAGGGCCGGGGAAGCTCGCCTGGCGGCTGCTCGCCGATGCCCCGACGGAGCGCACCGAGGTGGCGGCCGCCGCACTGAGCGAGCGCATCTGGGTGGCCGGCGGCTTCCGGCGCGACGGCGCCACCGTGGCCACCGTCGAGGTCTACGACCTCGCCGGCGACCGCTGGGAGCGCGGCCCCGACCTGCCGGTCGCGGTCAACCACGCGATGGCGGCCACCCTGGACGGCAGCGTCTACGTGGTGGGCGGCTACGAGTCGGACGGAACCGTCGGCAGGCGGGCCTTCCGCCTGGCCGACGGGCGCTGGAAGGCCGTGGCCGAGCTGCCCGAGGGGCGCGCCGCCGGCGTCGCCGTGGCGCTCGACGGGCGCCTCTACGTGGCCGCCGGGGTGGCCCCGCACGGCCTGGCCGGCGCCATGCTCGTCTACCACCCGGACGGCGACCGCTGGACGACCGCGCCAGGGCCGCCGACGCCGCGGGAGCACCTCGGCGGCGCCGGCGCGGGCGGCAGGCTCTTCACCGTCGGCGGGCGCGCCAGGGGCAAGGGCAGCTTCACCGCCGCCGAGGCGTACGACCCGCGCAGCGGGCGCTGGGAGCGCCTGCCCGACCTGCCCACCCGCCGCGGCGGCCTGGCCGCGGGCTCTACCCAGAACGGCTTCGTGGTCGCGGTCGGCGGCGAGGGCGACGCCACCTTCGAGCAGGCGGAGGCGTTCGACCTGCGCGCGCGCCAGTGGCGCTCGCTGCCGCCGCTGCCGACCCCGCGCCACGGCCTCGGCGTGGTCGGCCTCGGGACGGTGCTCTACACCCTCGCCGGCGGCCCCAAGCCGGGCCTGCACGTCTCCGCCGCCAGCGAGGCGATCGACCTGGCGCCGCTGCGCCGCTGAGCGCGACCCGCCCGCAGTTTGGGCGGGTCGCAGGCGCCACCAGCGGTGCTGGCTGTGCTGTGCCAGCGTTACTGTCACTGGTGTTCTGGTATCAGTTCCGGGTCCGCACTGGGTTTCGGGGGGCGTGCGGGGGGCGGAGCCCCCCGCAGTCTGGAGTGCCGTTGCCGCTGCCGTCCGCGCTCGCCCTGGCCGCCCCCCGCACGGGCGGGCACCTGGCGGTGACCACGGCGGTGCTGACCGCGGCCGTCCTGCACGCCACCTGGAACGCGTTCGCCGCCCGCCTGCCCGACAAGCTGTCCGGCCTCGGCGCCATCGGGCTCGCCCAGCTCGCCCTCTGCCCGCTCGCCCTGGCGCTGGTGCCGGCGCCGGCGGCGCCGAGCCGGCCCTACGTGCTCGTCTCCTCCACCCTGCACGTCGGCTACGACCTGCTGCTGCTCAACGGCTACCAGGTGGGGGACCTGAGCCAGGTCTACCCGCTGGCGAGGGGGCTGGCGCCGCTGCTGGTCGCCGGCGCGGCCGCGGTGGTGGCCGGCGAGCGGCTCGGCCCCGTCGGGCTCGCCGGGGTGACCCTGGTCTGCCTCGGGCTGACCAGCCTGACCTTCGCCGCCGGCTGGCCGAGGCGCGACGACCGGCCCGCGCTCGCCTACGCGGTCGCCACCGGCGTGGCGATCGCCGCCTACACGGTGGTCGACGGGCTGGGCGTGCGCCAGGCCGGCGCCGCGCTCGGCTACATCGTCTGGCTCAACGGGCTGCACGGCATCGGCATGGTGGCCTGCGCGGCCGCCAGCCGCGGGCGCGCCCTGCCCGCGGGGATCCGGCGTTCCTGGCCGGTCGGAACGCTGATCATGGTCCTGTCCACCCTGGCCTACGGGCTGGTGCTCTGGGCGCAGCAGCGCGGCGCCCTGGCCGCGGTGGCCGCGCTGCGCGAGACCAGCGTGCTGCTGGCCGCCGCCATCGGCACGGCCCTGTTCAACGAGCGCTTCGGCCGCATCCGGGTGACCGCCGCCGCGCTGGTCGTCGCCGGCATCGTGCTGCTGAACGTTCCCGGCTAGGCCGCCCGTCGGCCGGCTCAGGCCGGGTAGTAGCTCGCCAGGCCGTCGAGCAGGCCGTCGTGGATCGGCGCGGCGCGGACCGCGGCCAGGTAGGCGGCGTCGTGGGCCAACGAGTCGAGCGGCGGGATCACGACCTCGCCGAGGTCGGCCGCGGTCAGGGTGGCGAAGGGCTCGCCGCCGGGGTCGTCGGCGATGATCCGGAACGGCTCCTCGTCGTCGCCGACCGTGGCCAGCAGCGCCGCGTGGGCGCCGGGCGGGTCGGCGCGGACGGCCTCCAACGCCTCGACGACCTGTGCCCAGCGCATGTCTGCGTCCTGCACGCCGGGGACGACCAGGGCCACCGAGCGGGGCCGGCCGGCCACCGTGACGCGGTCGACGTCGCCGGCGCCGGCCTCGCGCATCAGGCCGACGCCGCCGTAGACGGGCCGGCCGCCCACCAGCACCAGGCGGACGTCGCCCTCGGTGGCGCGGATCAGGTTGTCGTAGGGGTCGGCTCGGCGCGCGTTCAGCACCACCAGGTCGGCAAGCAGCCCCGGCTTGACCCGCCCGACGTGGTCGGACCAGCCGACCGCCTCCGCCGGGTTGACGGTGACCATCTCGCACAGCTCCTGGTCCGAGAGGGCGCCGTCGAGCCCCTTGGGATGGTGGTTCCAGAGGTGCGCGACCTTGAGCTCGCCGAGCAGGTGCTTGGAGCCCGACGGGCTCCAGTCGGCCCCCAGGCACACCCGGATGCCACGGTCGCGGGCGCTGACCACGTCGCTGGTGCGGCGGTACAGCCACAGGTTGGAGAACGGCGACCACACCATCGAGCTGTGGTGCGGCCCCCAGTCGGCGTACTCGTGGTCGCCAAGGGCGGTCGCGTGCACGGCCACGAGCCCGGGCTGCAGGCAGTCGTTGTCGCGCAGGTCCTCGTACTCGCGCAGCAGCGCGGGGCTGGTGCCCTCGGCGAGGTGGTAGATGAAGGCGTCGCCGGCGGTCATGTGGCCGCGGGCCGAGGCGAACGCGTCGCCGTCGAGGCGGCGCACCGACTGGAACACCGAGCGCTTGCCGCTGGCGAAGGTCTCGTACTCGACGTTGCGCACCAGGAAGCCCTCGTAGGGGCGCGAGAGCACGGCCGAGCCCTGCACCGCGGTGACCCCGCCGACGACCGCCTTGACCTCGACGAACTTCAGCAGCGCCTTGCTCGCCACCTGGGTGAGGGCGAGGGTCGGCTGGCGCACGTCGGTGGCGTAGGAGGGCAGCCGGGGCCACTGGTCGCGGCTGCTGAACGGCGCCGTCCGCCCGGGCGGCGCCCACAGCGGACGGTGGTTGTAGGCGAGGTGGTTGTGCAGGTCGATCAGGCCGGGGTAGATGACACCGTCGGTGCGCACCCGGGCGGCGTCCTGGTAGCCGGCTGGCGGCGCGGCGCCGGCCGGCTGCAGCGCCTCGATGCGGCCGTTGTCGTCGACGTAGACGGCGGCGTCAGTCACCACCGGCAGCGCCGGGTCGAAGGTCGTGACGGTGCCGAGCAGCACGAGCGCCATGGAACTCCCCCCTCGGCCCGATCCTATCAGGTGGGCCATGCCAGGCAGCACCCCCGGCGGTGGTCCGCGGCACGGTAGGCTGGCCGTGACGCTGCAGCCAGTCGGGGAGAGGACGCCATGGCCATGGGAGTGGGGCGCGGACGACCGATCGCGGCGGCGCTGGTCGTCGGCATGCTGGCCGCCGTCGCCGCCGCGGTGGTGCTGGTCTTCCAGCCCGCCGGCGCGCGCGGCCCTGCCGCCCTGCTGTTCCTCGCCGGCCTGGCCGTCGGGGCGCTGCTGGCCGCGCGGCTGCCGGCGCCGCGGGGAGGGCGGACGGTGATGGAGCGCCTCAACGACGTCGCCTTCGCCGCCGTGCTGACCTTCGTCTCGCTGCTCGTCGGGCTGGCGCTGCGGCCCTGGCTGGCGGTGGTGCCCGGCCTGCTCTGCGGGGTCCTCGGCGGCCGCGCGCTGCGCCAGCAGGCCGCCGGCGGGCCGGGCCGGAACGGGGCGCCGTGAGCCAAGGCGGCGGCAAGCGCGCGATCATCGCCGCGTTCCTCGCCAACCTCGGCATCGCGCTGCTGAAGCTGATCGGCTTCTTTGTCACCGGCGCCGCCTCGATGCTGGCCGAGTCGGTTCACTCGCTGGCCGACACCGGCAACCAGGGGCTGCTGATCCTCGGGGGCAGGGGGAGCCGGCGCGCGCCGACCGTCGAGCATCCCTTCGGCTTCGGGCAGGAGCGCTACTTCGCGGCCTTCCTGGTCGCGGTCGTGCTGTTCACGCTCGGCTCCCTGTTCGCCCTGTTCGAGGGCGCGCAGAAGCTGCTCGAGCCGCACGAGCTGGAGAACCCGCCGGTGGCGATCGCGATCCTGCTCGGCGCGATCGTGCTGGAGAGCTGGTCGCTGCGGACCGCGGTGGTGGAGGCGCTCAAGCTCCGCGGCGACCGCTCCTGGTGGACCTTCATCCGCCGCACCAAGAACCCGGAGCTGCCCGTGGTCCTGCTCGAGGACTTCGGCGCCCTGATCGGCCTGGCCTTCGCCCTGGCCGGCATCGGGCTGGCGGTGGTCAGCGGCAACCCGCGCTTCGACGCGCTCGGCAGCGTCGCCATCGGCCTGCTGCTCGGCGCGATCGCGGTGCTGGTCGGCACGGAGATGCGCAGCCTGCTGATCGGGGAGGCCGCCAGCGGCCGGGTGGTGACGGCCATCCGCGAGGCGCTCGAAGGCACCGAGGGCGTCCGCCGGCTGATCCACCTGCGCACCCTCCACCTCGGCCCGGAGGAGCTGCTGGTCGCGGCGAAGGTCGAGCTGGACCCGGCGTTCACCTTCAGGCAGGTGGCCGAGACGGTCGACCGGGCCGAGGCGCGGGTGCGCGCCGCCGTGCCGGCCGCCCACGTGATCTACCTGGAGCCCGACGTGTACCGGCCGGCCGCGGCGCCGGCGCCGCCAGAGGAGGCGGGCGCCGACCGGTGATCGTGCCGCTGGGCTGCGCAAATACGGTTTTCGTCTGCTTGCCTGTAGGCTTGTCGCTATCCGGCCTCCCTCAAGGCCGGCCCGGCGGCGGCCACCCCCAAGCCGCGCCGCGGCCCAGCTCAGCAGGAGCCAACCCACGACGAGGAACCGCGGGGCCTGACTGATGGCGACCACACCGCTGCTGCTCGGCGATCGCTACGAGGTCGGCCGCCTGCTCGGAGCGGGCGGCATGGCCGAGGTGTTCGAGGGCCGTGACCGCCTGCTCGCCCGGCGCGTGGCCATCAAGGTGCTGCTGGCCGAGTTCTCCCAGGACCCCTCGTTCCTGGTGCGCTTCAAGCGCGAGGCGCAGGTCGCGGCGAGCCTCTCCCACCCCAACATCGTCGGCGTCTACGACACCGGGGTGGAGGGCGGCACCAACTTCATCGTGATGGAGTACGTCGAGGGCCGCACCTTGCGCGACCTGCTGCGCATCGGCGGGCCGCCGCCGGCCGACCGGGCCGCCGGGATCGCCTCCGACGTCTGCGACGCCCTCGCCGCCGCGCACGCCCGCGGCCTGATCCACCGCGACGTCAAGCCGGCCAACGTGATGCTCAGCGGCGACGGCACGGTCAAGGTGATGGACTTCGGCATCGCCAGGGCCACCACCTCGGAGACGATCACCCAGACCCACGCGGTCATCGGCACCGCGCAGTACATCTCCCCCGAGCAGGTCGAGGGCATGGAGGTCGACGCCCGCAGCGACCTGTACTCCCTCGGCTGCCTGCTGTACGAGATGCTCACCGGCCGGGTGCCGTTCTCAGGCGAGAGCCCGGTGGCGATCGCCTACCGCCACGTGCGCGAGGACCCGGTCCCGCCGCGGCGGATCGACCCGCGGGTGCCGCCGGCCTTCGAGGCGATCACCTTGCGGGCCATGGCCAAGAACCCGGACCACCGCTACCAGACCGCCGCGGAGATGCGCGCCGACCTGGAGCGGGCGCTGGCCGGCCAGCCGATCGCGGCGGTGGCGGCGGTCGGCGGGATCGGCGCGGACGCCACGCAGGCGCTGCCGCGCGCCCTCACCCACCAGCCCACCACCCACCTGGACGAGCTGGCACCCGGCTACCCGGGCACGCCGACGAACCGCTCCCGGCCGGCGGTGGTGCTGCTCAGCTTCGTGGCGGTGCTGCTGGCGGTGGGCGCGTTCACCTTCGTCTACAAGAACGCCCGGCCGCAGTCACCGCAGAGCGCCCTGACCACCCTGCCCACCTCGCTCGCCCCGCCGACCACGCTGCCGCCGGCGACCACCACGCCGACCACCATCCAGCAGACGACCACCACGGCCGCGCAGACGACCACCACCGCGCAGCGGACCACCACCACGGCGCAGCAGAGCACCACCTCGCTGGCGGAGGGCCAGGTGCTCGTCCCCAACGTGCTCGGCCGCAAGGAGGACGTCGCCAGGCAGCAGCTCGAGGACCGCGGCTTCAACGTCAACTCGCAGGACGTGCAGATCCAGGACCAGCGCTTCGACGGCCGCGTGGTGGCGCAGAGCCCCGGCCCCAACACCGCCGCGCAGCGCGGCTCGACGGTGAACATCTTCATCGGCAACGCCCCGTAGGGGCGTAGACCCGAGCCGCCCGCCCCAGCCGCAGCCGCGTTGCCTGCGGGCGGTCGCCGCGGATCTTCCCCGGTCAGCGGAGAGCCCGATCCGCGTCCCCAGTCGCCCGCCGCAGTACTCAGACGCCAGACGGGCGACGCAGCGAGTGCGTCGCCCGTCAATCCGCAGTCGCCCTACCTGCGGGGCATTCTCCCTCAGTACCAGTGGTGGCTCTGCCAGAAGGCCCAGGCGTTGTCGGCGCTGCCGTAGCGGTCGCTGACGTAGCCGCGGAACGCCTTGAGCTGCAGGGCGCAGTCGGTGGTGTCGGCGGCGCTGCCGAGGTAGTTCTGGCGCTGGCTGAAGACGAGCTGGCCCAGGCCGAACGCGGTCGAGCTGGGGTTGTCGGCGAGCGGGTTCCAGCCCGACTCCCTCATGATGATGTTGTACTCGGAGTTCGAGGCGCTCGACGAGTCGCACTGGGTGTTGCCGCGCCGCACCACGCCCGCGCTGCTGGCGTCGCCGACCGCGCGGTTGAACTGCAGCGCGGCGACCTGGCCGCGGAGCTGGCTGATCTTGGCCGTGGCCCGCTGCAGGGCCTGCAGCCGCAGCCCTTGGAGCTGCTGCGCCTTGGCGAGCTTGAACCTGATCGCCAGCTCGGCCCTTGCCGCGTCCTGCTCCGCCCGCCGCTGGGAGGCGACGGCCTTGGCGTAGTCCTTCTTGGCCACGATCAGGTCGGTCAGCGAGTCATTTCCCTGCTGGGCCAGGTGGTCGAGCATCGTGACCTGGTCGAGCAGGGCGTCGGGGTCGGCGCTCTGGATCAGCGCCTGGATGTCGCCGGGCGAGCCGGAGACGTAGATGCTCCGCACCCGGTCGCTGAGGTAGGCCTGCAGGTACTGCAGGCGGTTGGTGGTCGCGGCCACCGCCGCGGCGGCCTGCGCGGCCCGGTTGCGGGCGGCGAGCCGCTCGAGGCCGGTCTGGGCGAGGTCGCGCTCGGCGGCGTTGACCAGACCGCTGGCCTGCTTGACGGCGTTGGAGAGCTTGGTCTCGTCGGCGTTCGCGTCGGCCAACGCGGCTTTGAGCTGCTTCAGCTCGGGCGAGTCGCTCACGCTTGCAGCCTGGAAGCCGGCCATCCTGGCCGAGGCTTGGTGGGGAAGAAGGATCGACGCCAGCAGCACGACGCCGACGAACCGAAGCACCCGGGAACGGCGACTGGGTGCCATGTTCAAATTCTGCGCTCCCTTGGGGGTTGGGAACTTTCGCGGTTGGGGGACCACGAGCTGGTGAACGATATCCCACAGACTGCTCAGCTCAGCAACTCGGTCGATCGAGACGGACGGGTGCCGACCGGACGAAGCGCCGTACCGCCGGTAACACTGCGTAGCCCGGCTGGACCATGGGCCGCCACGGCCGCAGCCCTCCTGCCTGCGGGGCATTCGCCGTTCACTCCGAGGAGTAGAGCAGCACCATCGTCCCCAGCCGCCCGCCGCGACCAGCGTCGCCGCCGCGCGGGCCTACCGAGCCGGCCGCTCGTCGAGCCATCCCCGTCGCCCCACCTGCGGGGCATCCGCGGGGCATCCGTGGGAAGCTGCCGCGGTGACCCCGCCGCGACCGAGCCGGCTGCTGCTCGACTCACCGAGCCTGGTGTACCGGGCGTTCTTCGCCGTGCCCAAGTCGATCACCGACCCGGCCGGGAACGCCGTCAACGCGGTGCGCGGCTACCTCGACATGCTCTCCCGCCTGCTGACCGACCAGCGGCCTGGGGGCGTGCTCAACGTGCTCGACACCGACTGGCGGCCGCAGTGGCGGGTGGACGCCTTTCCCGGCTACAAGGCGACCCGCGCGGCCGACCCGCCCGAGCTGCCCGGCCAGTTCCAGGTGCTGCGACGGGTACTCTCGGCGGCCGGGCTGCCGGTCGCCGAGGCGCCGGGGACCGAGGCCGACGACGTGCTCGGCACGGTCGCGATGGGCGCGCGCGACGACGAGCGCCTCGCGGTGGTCACCGGCGACCGGGACCTGCTGCAGCTCGTCCGCGACCCGGTCGTCTGGGTGCTGTTCCCGGTCAAGGGCACCTCGCAGATGGTCCGCTTCGACGAGGCCGAGGTGGTCGCCCGCCACGGCATCCCGCCCGGCCGCTACGCCGACTACGCGATCCTCCGCGGCGACCCCTCCGACGGGCTGCCGGGCCTGCCAGGCGTCGGCCCCAAGACCGCCGCCCGGCTGGTCGCCGAGTTCGGCGGCCTCGACGAGCTGCTGGCCGCGCGCGACCAGCTGCCGCCACGGGTGGCGGCGGCGCTCACCGCCAACGAGGCCTACCTGGCCGCCATGCGCAAGGTGGTGCCGCTGCCCCGCGACGTGGCCTGGACGGCCACCGACGCCCACCAGCCCGAGCGCGACGCCCTCGCCTCCCTGGCGGAGAAGCACGCGATCGACGGCCCGGTGGAGCGCCTCCTCGCCGCCATGGAGACCGCCGGCCTGGCCGACCCGGCCTAGCGGCGCTACGACGACCGCACCACCTGGGACTCGCTGTCGAGCAGGTCCATCAGCTGGCGGGCGTTCACCACCGCATGGTCCGACCAGCAGTTGTTCATCACCACGTGGACCTGGCGGGCGGCGGTACCGAGCTGGCGGATGCGCGGCACCCACTCGCGCAGCTCCTCCTCGCGGTAGAGGTAGCGGAAGCGGGGCGCGGCGGTCGGGCCCTTGTGGGCCCAGGCCTCGCGGTCGCGGCCGTGGAAGCGGACCACCGCCAGGTCGGGGCTGGTCGCCTCGGCCAGCGGCGGCATCGAGGAGCGGAAGCCCTGCGGCATGTCGACGCAGACCAGGGCGAAGCCGAGCTCCCTGAGGGTCGCGAGGGTGTGGTCGCGGTCCCGGTCCGCCAGCCAGGCGCGGTTGCGCAGCTCCACGCAGACCCGGTAGCCGGGCAGCCGCTCGGGGACCTTGCGCAGCTCCTCGCGGCTGGCGTGGCGAGGGGTGAACCACTCGGGAAATTGCAGTAAGACCGCGCCGAGCTTGCCGGCGGAGTCGAGCGGCAGCAGCGCCTCGTGGAAGCGCCGCCAGGCCTCCTCGACCGCCTCCCGCGGCAGGTGGGTGGCGTAGAGCCGCTGCTTGTCGCGGTGCTCTTCGTCGACCAGCTCGAGCAGGTCCGCCGGGAGCGCCTTGCGCATGACGGGGTGGCCGGTGAGCAGGCCGAACGCCTTGACGTTGAAGGTGAAGTCCGGCGGGGTCCGGTCCACCCACAGGCCGGCCTGCTCCTCGCGGGGCAGCGCGTAATAGGTCGCGTCCACCTCGACCAGGGGGAACTGGGAGGCGTAGTAGCGCAGCCGCGCCTCGGCGGTCGAGGTGCCCTTGGGATAGAAGGCCCTTGACTTGATCAGGGTGGGGTCGGTCCAGCCGGCCGTGCCGATCCTGACCGGAGCCCCGCCGGTGCCGCCGGCCATGGTGCACCTCCCGCGCCGAGCCTCACCACCCCAGCGTACGCGCGCCGCCGGCGCCTGCCCGGCATGGGCGGACCTGCTACCGTCTGGTGGTGGACGAATCGACGCGACACGCCCGCCGCTGCCCGCGCTGCGACACGCCGGCGCAGCCCGGGGGCACCGTCTGCGAGCGCTGCGAGCTGCCCTTCGAGGGGCCGGCCAAGGTGCGCTACAACCCCGCCGGCCTGGCCCTGCCGAGCCCGGTGCAGGGCCACGCCACCGTGCTGGCCGCCGTGGCCACGGCGGTGCTGCTGCTCGGCTTCGGCGCCTGGCTGGCCCTGCGCGGCGTGGGCCCGTTCCACGCCCAGCTCGTCGACCAGCACGTCAGCGCCGACCGCTCGGCGATGGTGGCCCGCGTCCGCGTCACCAACCAGGGCAGCCGCAAGGGCAAGGCCCGCTGCCGCGTCACCGGCGTCGCGCCCAACGGCCAGCTGGTCGCCTCGGACGTGCAGCTCAGCCCGACCGTGGGCGCGCGCTCCAGCATCGAGTTCGAGGTGACCGCCGCGACCCTGGTGGACAGCCACGACGTCGAGGCACGATGTAGTTGATCCGGGGGGGCCCGAAGACAGCTCCCCCCCGGAGGCCCCCCCATCGGGTCCCTTGGCGGGATCCCTGTTCGAGCCCCGGGTTGCCGCAGCGGGATCCTCGGTGCCAAGGGCACGTTCGCCGTGGTGCGCGATGCGTGCCGAACGGGCCTAGGGGCGGCCCCGCGAGGTGGCCGAGGTGCTGGGGTCGCGGCCGAGGAGGGCGACCAGCCGGTCGCTCGGGCTGGCCGACGGTGCCGCGGTGACCCTGGCGGCGAACAGCGGGGCGCGGGCGCCGGCGGGGACCAGCAGCGGGCAGAGCTGCAACAGCTCGGCGGCCAGTGCGTCCGGGATCGGCCGGCGCTGCCCGCACGCCCAGGAGACGTCCCAGCCGTGGACGGCGAGCTCGATGGCGCCGGTGGCGGCCACCACGCCCGCCGTCAGCGGCAGGTCGGCGACGACCACCACGCGGTCGTCGCCGACCGCGCCCGTCCAGGCTCCGAGGAGCCGCGCGGCGCGCTCGCGGAAGGTCCGGACGGGGTCGGCCGCGAGGTCACCGTCGACGCTGGCCGGGTCGAGGCCGACCCAGCCGCCGTCGACGGCCTCGTGCAGCGCGGCGAGGGAGTCGTTGAGGTGGTGCAGCAGCCCCCGCAGGTCCCACTCCCCGCAGGGCGTCGGCCGTGACAGCAGCGCCGGCGTGACGGCCCCGACGGCGCCGAGGCTGTAGGCGATCGCCCGTTCCAGCAGCCCGGCCCCGCCGGTCGGCCACGCCGGCGTGCCCGACCCGGTCATCGCCGTCGCGCCGCGGCGGCTGGATGGACCAGCGGCAGGCCGAAGGTCGCGAACAAGTCCGGATCCTGGAAGGCCACGATCCGGCTGATGCCCGACCCGGTGACGGTCAGCACCTGCACCGAGTGCGCGTGGTGGACGCCGTCGGCGCGGAGCCGGTACCCCGCCACCGCGAGCTGGCCGTTGGCGCCGGTCGGGACCATCCGCCAGGGGTCACCCTCCGGCGGGAGGCGCGGCGCCAGGAAGCGGGCGAAGGCGTCGCGGCCGGCGAGCCAGGTCAGGTACGGCGGCATCTCCACCACCACGTCGTCGGTCAGGAGCTGCAGCAGGGCGCCGTGGTCGCCGGTCTCGAAGGCCGCCACGTAGCGGTCGAGCAGCTCGCGCTGGCCGGCGCCGCCGGGCTCGGCGACCTCCTCCTCCGCGGGCGCCACCTGCGCGAGCTGGGCGCGGGCCCGCTGCAGGGTGCTGTTGACCGCCGCGGTGGTCGTCTCCAGAACGACGGCGACCTCGGCCGCCCGCCACGCCAGCACGTCACGCAGGATCAGCACGGCACGCTGCCTGGCCGGCAGGTGCTGCAGCGCCGCGACCAGCGCGAGCCGCACGCTGCCCCGCAGCGCGACGATCGTCGCCGGGTCGCCCGACCCACCCTCGAGCAGCGCGTCGGGGATGGGCTGCAGCCAGGCCACCTCCGGCGGGCCGGGCGCCAGCGGCCCCTCCGGGTGGTCGGCCGGGCCGACCAGGCTGGACGGCATGGGCCGGCGGCCGCTCTGCTCGAGCGCGGTCAGGCACGCGTTGGTCGCGATCCGGTACAGCCAGGTGCGCATCGACGCCCGTCGGTCGTCGAACCGGTCGTAGGCACGCCACGCCCGCAGGAAGGTCTCCTGCACCAGGTCCTCGGCGTCGTGGACCGAGCCGAGCATGCGGTAGCAGTGCGCCAGCAGCTCGCGCCGGAACGGGTCGGTGCGGCGCGTGAAGTCCTCGCTGCCCGCCATCCGCGTCCTACCTTTCGCCGGCCGTCGCGCCGACCACTCTGCCAGCATCGGCCAGTGGTCGCTCCGCGCCCGCAAGACCGGCGTCGGTGCCGCCCACCGTGCCGGTCGCACGGCGGCCGGGGGTGAACAGGCCGGCGACCGCCGCCGCGAGCGACATGCCGGCCGCGACTCCGGTCGCGGCGGCGAAGCCGTCGCTGAACGCCTGCGCGGAGGCGTAGCCGCCGGTCCCGGCGAAGACCGCGGCGAGGATCGCGATCCCGAAGGTGCCGCCGAGCTGGCGCAGCGTGTTGAAGGTGCCCGAGGCCTTGCCGATGGCGCTGCGCGGCACCGCGCCGATGACCGCGTTCTGCGCGGCCGGCATCGCCATCGAGACGCCGCAGCCGGCCACGACCAGCGGCGGGACCATCGCGGGGTAGGCGAGGCCGGGCCTGGCGATCAGCGCGATCCAGGCGAACCCGGCCGCCTGCAGCAGCATCCCGGCGACGATCAGCGGCCGCTCGCCGAGCCGGTTGACCCGGGCGCCGGCGATCGGCGCGACCAGGGACAGGGTGATGGTCCACGGCACCAGGCGAAGCCCGGTCCCCAGCGGCCCGTAGTGGAGCGTGGTCTGCAGGAACTGCGCGAAGAAGAAGGCCGCGCCGAAGATCGCGCCGTACAGCAGGAAGCCGGCGGTGTTCCCGGCCGAGAAGGCGCGGGAGCGGAAGAACCGCATCGGCAGCATCGGCTCGCGGACGCGCAGCTCCCAGGCCACGAACGCCACCAGCAGCAGCGCTCCGGCCGCCAGGGAGGCGACCACCTCGAGGCTGCCCCAGCCGAACCCGTTCGCGCGCACCAGCCCCCACACCAGCCCGAGCGCCGCGCCCGTCACCAGCGCGAGGCCACCGAGGTCCAGGCTGGTCCTGGAGCCGAGGCCCTCCTCGATGCGGCTGAGGACCAGCGGGATCAGCAGCAGCCCGATGGGGACGTTGAGCCAGAAGATCCACTGCCAGGCCAGCCCCTGCACCACCGCGCCACCGACCAGCGGGCCGCCGACCGTCGCGAGCCCGGTGACGCCGCTGAAGAACCCCAGCGCCCTGGCCCGCTGCTCCGCCGGGAAGGCCGCGCCGAGCAGCGCCATCGCCAGCGGCACCACCATCGCCGCGCCGGCGCCCTGGACGGCGCGCGCCGCGATCAGCCAGCCGACGCTCGGCGCCAGCGCGCACGCCGCCGACGCCGCGGTGAACAGCCCCAGCCCGGCGACGAGCAGGCGCCGGCGCCCGAAGCGGTCGCCGAGCGCCGACGCCGTCATCAGCAGCACCGCCAGGCTCAGGGTGTAGGCGTTGACGGTCCACTCCAGCTGCTCGATCGAGGCGCCGAGGTGCAGCCGGATGGTGCTCAGGGCGGTCGTCACCACCAGCATGTCCAGCATGACCATCAGGGACGCCATCGAGGTCAGGGCGAGGACCCAGCGCCGCGCCGACCTCGACGACAGGTTCGTTCGTTCGCTGCTGCTCACGTGACCTCCCGGGTACCGCATCGGTGACTCGCGCATCCGCGCACCGGTACATACCGGGGAGGCCGGCGAAACTCATCGGTCTCACCGAGGCCGTGCGCCGGCACCAGGAGGTCATCGCCGAGCTCACCGAGAAAGCCCCCGGCATGCAGGGAGCCTCTGGGCTCGTTCCAAAGCAGGGGTGTCGGTAAGACTCGTGCAGCCAGGTACAAGCGTTTGAGTTGGACCAGGTCGGACGGGTATCCGGGGATCTTTCGCGGATCGGGTGACGGGCTGGAGCTTGGCTTGTCGGTGGATGCAGGGATGCCTGGAACGGGGGTTCCCGCTGTCGCGGGACGAACCTGCCTGCGGCAGGCGAATGCGGGCGGTTCCTTGATCCGCGCGGGCATAGGATCGGAGGCATGGCGACGCGGCTTGTTCAGATTGCGATGAATGCTCGGGATGACTCCGCGCTTGGCCGGTTCTGGGCGGAGGCGCTCGGCTGGACCATTTCCAGCGAGGAACCCGGCGTGACCAACCTCGAACCAGAGGGCTTCACCTATCCCGACCCCATCGCCGTCTGCATCGACATCATCGCCGTCCCGGAACCCAAGACGGTGAAGAACCGCGTGCACGTCGACCTCGCCACCACCTCAGCGGCCCATCAGGCGGACCTGGTCGCGCGTCTCCAGACTCTCGGTGCGACGCCCG
>WNGF01002285.1_pt1 | contig 48588 bp, 35 predicted proteins | sample 5400641 | NCBI WGS metagenome assembly WNGF01 (sample SAMN13153371, study PRJNA577476) | soil metagenome | isolation source: 80 cm soil or saprolite under grassland replicate 2 | place: USA:California | collected 2016-06-15 | reverse complement strand
CTTAATTCAACGGCAGTGGGGCCGGGGTGAGGGCGGGCGTCTATGACTCCTGGCCAGTTACACGCCTTCCAACTTCCGGAAGTCAACTTTGAACTTCGAACTTTGAACTTTGAACTTTGAACCGCGGAAGTCGCCTCTCTTGCGGCGCCGGGCAGGCTGCGATAGGCTTCGCTCATGAGAGTTCTTCTGGCCTGGATTGCGTTCCTGATCTCGATCGCCGGGTGGGCCGAGCCAGCCGCCGGGGTGACGAACCAGACCCGGAAGGTATTTATCCTCCCGATCCGCGATGACATCATGCCGCCCCTGGTCTATCTCGTGCGTCGTGGCGTGAAGGAGGCGATGCAAGCCAAGGCCGACCTGCTCGTGCTCGACATGGAGACCAACGGAGGGCGCGTCGACACCACCCGCGAAATCATCGGTATCCTCAACGAGTTCAAAGGGGAGACGGTGACCTACGTGAACAAGGATGCTTTTTCCGCCGGATCCTTCATCGCGGTGGCGACGAAGCAGATTTACATGGCGCCCGAGAGCGTCATTGGGGCGGCGGCGCCAATCATAGCCTTACCTGGCGGGGGCGGGGCTGAGAAGGTGTCGGACACTTTCGAGCGGAAAATGACGTCGGCGGTTCGCGCGCTGGTGCGGACCAGCGCGGAGAAAAACGGTTATAACATTGCCGTGGTGGAAGCCATGATCGACAAGACCCGCGGGCTGACCCTGACCAACGTGGTCGACGGCGTGACCAACGTGATCGTCATCGCCAAGGAAGGCGATATTCTCACCCTGACCAACACCGAAGCGGAGAAGGAATACGGCAATCCGCCGAAGAAACTGCTCTCCTCGGGGACGGTGAAGGATCTCGACGAACTCCTGAAGTTGCTCGGTTATTCGGGCGCGGAACGCCACGACATCAAGCCGACGGGCATGGAGAAACTCGGGTCGTGGCTCAACGCCATCAGTCCCTTGCTGCTCATCATTGGCGTGATCGGGATCTACATCGAGTTCAAGACACCGGGGTTCGGCCTGCCAGGCATCGTCGGTATTGCCGCGTTCGCGCTCTATTTCCTGGGGGGCTACGTCTCGGGGTTGTCGGGGGCCGAGTGGTTGGTCGTGTTTCTCGTTGGGCTGGCGCTGGTGGTGGTGGAACTGTTCGTTTATCCGGGCACGATCGCCCTTGGCCTGCTGGGCGCGGGGCTGATGCTCGCGGCCTTGATCATGGCCATGGTGGATGTCTATCCCGCACCCACTCCCGGTTTGCTCCCCGCCTTGCCGAGCCTCGACAAATTTGAACTGCCGCTGCGCCATTTGTTGTTTGCCACGCTGGGCGGCGGGTTCGGCATCTGGCTGGCCAGCCGGCTTCTGCCCAAGACGTCGATGTATCGCGCCGTCATTTCCCAGTCGGCCAGCGGAGTGAAAACCGAAGCCGCGTTCGAGCAGCGGCAGAGGTCGCGTCAAGGGCAGGAGGGTGTGACGATTTCGGCGCTGCGCCCCGGTGGCAAAGCGCAGTTTGGCGATGAGATCCTCGATGTGATTTCGCAAGGAGAGATGGTGCCCAAGGGCACCCGCGTGCGCGTGATCGGCTCCAGCGGATCCGAGGCCCTGGTGGAAGTGATCCAGGGTTCGTAGCCCTGGCTTGAGGCGGTCGCGCGCCCGAGTGCGCCATGAGCAATGTGCAATGTGCAATGTGCAATGAGCAATGCCTTGAGTCGAGCCCTGGGCATTGCACATTGCTCATTGCACATTGCTCATTGTTCATTCTTTGGTCATGGGTCGTTGGCCGCTCGGCAGGGTGCGAGAAGACCTGGCGCGGGATCCTCAGTTACCTGAGAGTATCGCTTTGCCGGTGGGGGCAGGAGCGCCGGCGCGCGGTTCGACGGTGACGACGAAGCGGTCGACGGAATCAACGCGCAATGGCGTGCCGAACTGGACCCGAAGGCCGCCCGCGGCCGTGATCGGGAGAAGCCCGCCGCTGACGGGCGTTCGTTGCTTGGGATCGATCAACCAGAGTTGGTAACTTTGGGTCGCCGCCAACGGGGGGAGTCCTTCCAACATGAGCAGGCCGCGCTGGTCTTGTGGACTCCAAATGCAGGCGCCGATGGCGCCCGGAGCGACGTCGGTGGCGGGGCGCAAGACGGCGAGGCGCGCCGAGGCGAAGCGTTCCTTGTCACCGGTCGTCGTCCCGGCGAGCGCTTCTTCGAGGACCTTTTTCTCCCGGGCCAGTTGGTCGGTCTGGTTGCGGTAAAAGGCCAGTTGCCGCTGAGTCTCGGCCTGTTGTTGCTGGAGTTGGTTGGTCAAGGTGTTGGCCTGGCGGTTGAGATCCTCGATCCGCTGGAGAGCCTGCTTTTGGAACTCGGCGAGCCGCTCGTGGTAATTGGTCGTCTCCTGATCGGCCCGCTCCTGGTAGAGGGCGATTTGGCGCTTGAGGTCATCGGCTTCTTCGCTTCGTTGGGAGAGTTGTTCGTTGAGATTGAACGCCTGCTGCCGCAGCGATTGGCCGATCGAGATGAGCGCCACGCAAAGGATGGCGAAGCAGGCGGCCAAGGTCCACGGGGCCCAGGCCAGCCAGGGCGACGCCGCGGCGGGCTCGGCCGGGACGAAGTTGGGGGGTGTGGCCTGGCGCCGGTCGAGCGCATTGAGGATTCGTTGCTTGAGCTCCGGCGGCGGGGCGACGCGCGGGAAGGCCGCCACCATGGCCCCGGCGGTGCCGCGCAGTTCCTTGACCAGGAGTTGGAGTTGCAAGTCGGCCCGCAAGGCAGATTCGAACTCGAGCAATTCGTCGGCCGAGAGTGCGCCGAGCACGTAGAGGCTGGCCTGGGCTTCTTTTCGCTCGTCGATCATGCGATGGCTTTGAGATCGTCGCGCAGTTTCAACATGCCGCGGCGGATGCGGGTCTTGATCGTCGGGACCGGTTGGTTGAGTTCGGCGGCGATTTCGTTTTGGCTCAGGCCTCCCAGAAAAGCCATCTCGATGGCCTGACGCTGTTCCAGCGGGAGGGTGGCCACCGCAGAGCGGATGAGCGCGGCCTGGTCCGGAGTGAAGACCTCGCCTGGCTTGACGGTGCGGGTGAAGATTTCTGTCTCCATTTCGTGGGTGACTTCCTCGAGGAAACGGTAGCGATGCCGGAGGGAATGGAGCCGGTCGATGGCCTTATGGCGGGCCAGAGTCAGGGCCCAGTTGAATGGTTTGTCGGCCGCCGGGTCGAAGTTGGCGGCCTTGTCCCAGATTTGCAGAAACACCTCCTGGAGCAATTCTGAAGCGTCCTCGGCATTGTTCACGACGCGCAAGATGGTGGAGTAGAGGATGGAGGAATAACGATTGTAGAGCTGGGAGAAGGCTTGGCGATCACGCTGGCCGACGCGGGCCAGGAGCTGCGCATCGTCGGCGGTCGTGAGCGGGGTGTTCACTAGGTTCGGTTCCAACGTTCCAGGACGCCCCCATCCACTTTCCACGGGAGGAGGTCGATCCACGCGGGCTGTCTTATACCGGCTTGCCTGCGGGCTGACAAGTTTCCTCGGAGTCTCAAAAAATCAGCCCTGTCCTGCCGCAAAATGCTCGAAATTTGCGCCCGGCTGATTATCCTGCAGACGCTAGTTATGCCGACTCGCCATTGCCACAGTTGCGGCTGGGAATATACCCTCGAAGGATCGCCCGGCCGGACGGAGAGCTGCCATCAGTGCGGCGCGGACCTGAAAGTGTGTTTGAACTGCGTCAGCTACGATCCCAGAGTGGCCCATCAATGTCGGGACCGGCGGGCCGACCCGGTCGCGGAAAAGCACATGGCCAACTTCTGTGAGTACTTCGAATTCATTCGTCGGGAGTGGCAGGGCAAAGCCGAGAACAAACGCGAGGGGGCGGCGCGGGATCAGCTCAGGAAATTGCTCGGGGATTGAGGGGGGTCAAGGTTCAAGGTTCGGAGTTCAAAGTTCGAAGTTCAAAGTTCGAAGTCGCCACTTTGCTGCTCCCACTCGAGACTTTGGAACTTTGAACCTTGAACCTTGAACTTTGAACTTCGAACTCCGAACTCACTTCGCATTGGCCGTGCGGGCGAAGTTGATCGAGTCGCGATACCGCTTGTTGTCGGCGCGGATCCGGGCGGTGAGGGTTTTGCCGATCGCGAAGAGGAAGGGCGCGGCCAGGTCGGGCGCCTCGGCGATGAATTTCTCGAAAGTCTTTGCTGAGATCTTCAGGAGCAGGCTGTCGGTGTTCGCCACCACGTCGGCGGAACGGGGGCCATGGTCGAACAAGGAAATCTCCCCGAAGAATTCTCCGGCGCTGAGGGTGACCAGGATGCTCTCTTTACCGGCAATCATCATGCGGACGCGCAATTCACCTTCCAGGACCAGGTACATGGCGTCGCCGTGTTGGCCTTGTTTGACGATCTCGGTCCATTGGCGGACCGGCTCGATTTCCATGAACTTGATGAAGCGTTCCAGTTGATCGTCGGCGAAGTCGGCGAAGATTTTCACGCGTCGCAATGAGCCGGGCCTGATGCCCGCGATGGTCCCGTTGGCCGCGGCTGGCGGGGAAGACTCGCGGTGGCCGCCGAGCGGGGAGCGAAAAAACATGCGAAGTTCGCTGAAATCGGGAGCCTTTCTCCAGGCATCCTCCTTTTCGCTGTAAACCCAGGTCTTGTCCGTGACCCGCTCGTCTTTGATCCAGGCGACCAGGACGGGCAATTCGACCGGACCGTAGACGATGCCGTCCACGCCCCAAATATTGAAACCGACCCCAACCGCCTCCAAAACATTAGACTCCATGGACTATTTTGTATCGCAGATCCAGGCGGGAATAAAGCTTAATCTACAGAGAAAACCCCCTATCGGTTTTTGCCGAAAGGGGGCGGTAGGCTCGGAGGTGGAGGCGGGCTAGAACTTGTAGATGAGGTTGGCGGCGATCAGCACGTTGTTGCGCTTGGTGGCGAAGGCCGTGACATCGCCGCTGACCGGGTCCACTTTGTGGTTGCCGTAGCCGATGGTCGAGTGGTCGCCGGCCAGGTGATCCCAGCGGATCTCGAGGCGACTCAGGACGTTCTTCCACAAGTCGTATTGGAGAGTCCCGGTCAGGGCGAAGACTTCGTAGTTGCCGTTGGAGGGCGCGACATCATCGGGGATGGCATCACGATCGAGATCGTAATTGCCCAACAAGGTGGTATCGGTCGTGGCATATTCGCCGCGGAGATGGAAGCTGAGCTTCTCGGTGGCCTGGAACGAGCTGTAGAGGGCCCAGGCATTGGCGTAATTGTGGTCACCATCACGAAAGCCAGTCGTACCGAGGTAATCGAACGAAGCACCGACTTTCCAGTTTTTCACCGGGGTGTTCAGCGTCGTGCCGACGTACCAACTGGTCTGGTCTGTGCCCGTACTACCGTAACTGCTGTTGAAGCCGTTGACGACGGCGGCATACAACGTGGAGCCGGCGATGAATCCCCAGTCATCCGGGGCAGTCAGCGCGATCGAGCCCATGTAGGCCTTGTAGGATTCCGCCTTGGGTGGATTGGCCTTTTCGTTGATGAGTGGTCCATGCGTGTTGGCGATGCCGAAGGACAGGCTGACCGCTTTGTTCACCTGGTAGGAACCGAGCACACCGGTGTGGGTGGTCGGCTCGATGGTGAACCCGTAGGAGCGGCTGTAGTTCGGATTACTGCCGGCATCGAAGGTTTCGTAGCCGACGATGGTGTCCCACACACCGACTTTGAAGTCCAGTCCATTGCCGATCGGGGTGCGGAGCGCGACGTAGGCCTGTTTGATGGCGGTTGAGCTCAAGTCACCTGCGCTGTCGATCGTCGTGGCGTAGGAGGTGGCGTCCGGCCCGAAAAGCAGTTCGGCTTTGTAGCCGGCGGCCCATTGCGCTTCGTCCAACGGCTTCTCGATGGAGAGCTTGACGACGTTGAGGTTGAACCCGTCCTGCTTGTCCGGGGTGTTGTAGGAGTACGTGGGCACGCTGTCGTTGCCGGTGCCCGTGTTCCAGTGCATTGAGGTATTGACGTAACCGCTAATGGTGGTGGACGAGAGGGCCGTCCAGACCTGGTTCATCTTTTCCTCGGCGGACCCCGTCACCGGGATACTGACGAGTCCGAGAGTAGCCAGACCCATTGTCCATTTGTTTACTTTCATTCTCATTTCCTTCCGTTTGTTTGGTTTTACTTTTATCTCGTGTTCCTCCGCAATCCGGCCTGCACTGGGACTCCCACCACTCGAACCGCTTGGCGCATCGTGCATCGTGCGGCTTCAAGCACAGAACCCCAAGGTGGCCGCAAGCATTTACCACGCGCCCCGCTTGAGGCACGGCCATCCGGCAGAAAAACTTTTCCTGCCCTCAAGTGGAATGGACGCGTGACGGGGAGAGATTTCGGGCATGTGACGAATCCTTGGCAAGAACAATTTCGCGAATTCGCGGACACGATCGTGCCCGCCTGCGGTCGGTTCCACGCACCTGTCCGAGGGGCGTCGCCGCTGTTCATATTTGCTTGAGCTCCATTCAGTGCCGCTACCACGACATGCCACCGGCCTCTGACTCGATCGAGACATAAGACTGCCTTTCGACCTTCCGTTGCGGTTGGCGCCGGCCACGAGGGCAAAGCAAGGCCAGACCGACCAGAGGTACCAAGCAGCTTTGCCGTGGTCGGCTGCACGCGGCGTGCCAGTATTGCGACAGACTCGTCAACTGGCTCGCGAGTAGCGATTTGGAATTATTTGACGCCGCGGTCCCTCGCCGATTCCGTGGCGATCCTTAACCAGATTGAACGCAATCTGACATTCCGAGGATCCGGCTTGCGTGGATGGCAGCAGGCACGCACGCCTCCGGCGGCTTGACCGCGCGGGCGTCGAATTAGAACTGGTAGATGAGGTTGGCTGCGATGAGAACGTTGTTGCGTTTATGGCCTGGGGAGAGCGGTGGGCCGAAGGCGCCACCACCGGTCGCCGGCGTCCCGCCGTAGGCGGTCATGTCACCATCCCCGGCCAGGTGATCCCAGCGGATCTCCAGTCGGCTCAGAACGTTCTTCCACAGATCGTACTGCATGGTGCCGGTCAGGGCGAAGATTTCGCTGTTGCCACCGACCAACGAAGCGCCAGTGCCGAACAAATCTGTATCGGTCGAGACATACTCCCCACGCAGGTGCAGGCTTAACTTCTCGGTCGCCTGGAAGGAGGTGTAAAGAGCCCAGGCATTGGCGTAGCGGGCGACGCCGTCGGGATCATAATGATCGGTCGTGGCCAGATACGAGAATGATCCACCCACTTTCACGCTTTTGACCGGTGTGTTCATCGTCACCCCCAAGTACAAGCTGGTTTGGTCCCAAACGCTGCTGTTGTTGAAACCATTGAGGAAACCCGCGTAGAGAGTCGAGCCACCGATGTATCCCCAGTCGTCAGGCGCCGTCAGCGCCACGGCGCCGGTGTAGGCTTTGAAGGATTCAGCTTTCGGAGGATTGGCTCGCTGATTGATGACCGGGCCGACGGTGTTCGCGATGGCCGCCGACGCACTGATCAGGGGGCTGAACTGGTACGACATCTCGACGCCCGTGTGAGTGTGAGGCGTTAGAGCCAGGCCGTAAGCCCTCGTATAGTTGGGATTTCTTCCCGCGTCGTGGCTTTCGTAGCCGAGCAGACCGTCAAACACACCGACTTTGCAGTCCAGCCCATTGCCGATGGGCGTGCGCAGGGTCACGTAGGCCTGCTTGATGGCGACCGAACTGGAATCCCCGTTGGCGTCCAGGCTGGTTCCGAAAGTGGACGCGTCCGGGCCAAACCACAATTGGACCTTGTAACCCGCCGCCCACTGGGCTTCATCCATCGCCTTCTCGATGGTCAGGTCAACGACATTGAGATTGAACCCGTCCTGTTTGTCTGAAGTGTTATAAACGTATCCCGGGACGGTGCCGTTGCCCGTGCCAGTGTTCCAGTGCATCGAGGTATTGACGTAACCGCTGATGGTCGTGGACGAAAGGGCCGTCCATACCTGGTTCATTTTTTCCTCCGCCGGACTGGTCGATGGGAGACCGACCAACCCGAGAGTAGCCAAACTGAAGGTCCATTTGTTCACTTTCATCTTTTTCCTCCTGCGATCGGTTGTTGATGTGCATTTGATGCGTTTTGTCGGGCAAAACGGGTTCGCCCGCGGATCAAACGTTGCAGTGTGGCCGAAAGTAGGAAAAAGGCAGGAAATTGACAATAGTTTTCAGGCGCACAGCCAGAAAATGCCTACGCCCATGGCGACGACGGAGCAACTCACCATCAATGTCCGGTAGACCGCCACGCCACGGAAATGCGATGCCTGCGCCAACCAACCCACCGCGGATGAAAACGTTCCCATGGCGACAATCGCCCCGACTCCATAGGCGACGAGGTAACCGATCGCTTGCGCCTTGGTCGGGAACGCCAGCGCGGGGATGATCCCGAGGAAATGGGAACTGCCCGCCAGGCCGTGCAATGTCCCCACCGCAAAGGCAGCATGAGTATGGACATGGGGCTTGTTGGCTGCGGCAATGAGGGCGTGGGAATTGCTTCGACCGTGGACATGGATATGAACGTGGCGCTTACCGCCGTGCGAATGTTCGTGGACGTGGACGTTCTGACTGATCGCTTTGCGCAACCCCCAAATCCCAATCCCCAGCAGCATCAGTCCCACGAGTCGCTCTGCCCAACTCGAAAGTCGATCCACCGGGAGCAAGTCCCGTAACAGCAAGGAGAGCAGGCCGACCAGGAACACGCCGCTCGCATGCCCCAATCCCCAGCGCACGCCGGTGCTCCACGCGCCCCCGCGGTTGACGAGAGCGAGGGGAGCCACTGCTGCCAGGTGGTCCGGACCAGAGATCACATGCAGCACTCCCGCGGCTACTGCTCCGGCTATGACTGAAAACACAATCGGTTTGGTTAAGGTTGGCTGGCGGTCTCCACAGCTACTGCTCCTCCACGAGAAGCAGACCCGCATGCTTCAGCCCAACGTGCCGGCGACGATATTTCGCCGTGCCGCGGAAGTAAAGCAGAGCCGCCGCTAGTATTCCCGCCGTATGTAGTCCCGCCTTTAGGCGGCGCTGGGCAGGATTTGGCATTGCGGTTTCAGAAGTCGAGATGGCGGGCCAACCAGCGGGCCCGACGATCGCCCGGACCGAATTCCGAATGCGGAATAGTGCCCCTGGCCGCCTAAAGGCGGGACTACGAACGGCGGGACTACAAACAGGGGCCTCAATCCAATTGCAGCACTTGGTAGAAGCGTTGCGCGGCGCTCACGAGGTCCGTGAGACTGGCCATGGGATTGGCCGCCACGAAGTCGCGGTCGAGTTGCCTCCATCCCGGGGCGGCCAGGTCGTCTTTGTAGAGGACCCGATAAGTGTGGCCGGGAATGGTGTCAATCGTGATCAGGACCTGGCCATTGACATGGACGATGGAACGGATGGCCGGGGGCGGGCTGGTGGTGCTGGTGCCGGGCGCGGCGACGGTGACGGTGAAGGTGACGACGTCGCTCAGCGGGGGAACGCCGTTGTCCGTGACGCGGACCGTGATCGGGTAATCGCCCGGGGCCTGGGCTTCCGGCACGATCCAGCGGAAACGGCCGTCCTGAAGGAGGACCGGGCCTGCCGGCCCTGAGTCGATCGCGTAGGCCAGCGTCTGCGCAGGCAGGTCGGGATCGGCGGCGGCGAAGTTGAGGATGCCCGTTGACTGGCCCGGCAGGAGGGTGATGTCGGGGACGGGCGGGAACTTTGGCGGGCTGTTATACACGGGGATGCCATTTCGGGCGCGCGGCGTGGGTATCGGCATGAAATAACGGGCGCCGGCGCCGTCGGTGTAGCGTCCTTCGCTGATGTCCGCGGCCTGCTGGCCGTAGGTGATGACATCCACGGCGGTCTGGCCGTCCGGCGCGTAGAGGCCGATGATGCCGGCGGTGCTGGCGAGTTGGAAGTTCGCATGAAGATCGGCGCGCGACGGGCTGTTCTCATTTGTCTGGTTGTCGGCCCACACCAGGAGGAAACCGCCCGCCGCAATCCGATACTGGCCATTGGTGGGGATGCGATATTTTGTGGGGAGGGCCGGGTCATCGGTGAGGAAAAAACCGCCCAGATCCACGGCCTGGGCTTCGGCGTTGTAAAGTTCAAACCAATCGTCCTGTTGACTGTCGGCCGGGTCGTGGATGCCGGTGCTGTTGCGGGCCATCCACTCGTTGATGAACAGGCTCAGGCCGGGCTCGGTATTGGTGCCCTGCGGACTTGGGTTGTGCAGGACGAGGCGGAAGACCGGCTGGCCGTCCGGGAGATCGCCGTAGCTTGCATTCGCGCCGGGTCTCGCCCAGGTAAGGTAATCGGTGATTTGCGGCTGGCGGTTGATCGGACGAACCAAGGCCAGCTGGCCGTGGTTGTCGACACGGAAACTGGTGTGCAGTTCGGTGCTCGAGCTTTCCTGGGGCTCACCGTCGAGCCAAACGAGCTTGTATTCGCCCGGCCCGATGGTCGTGCCGGTCGGAAATGGCCATGGAGCCAGGAGGTCCGTGTAGTTGGTCGCGAGGTAGTAGCCGGAGAGGTTGAGCGGCGTGGCGCCCGCGTTGTAGAGTTCGACCCACGGCTCGAGCTCGCCCGCGTTGTCCGCGGGGCTGGTGAGATTCTCGATCTGCACTTCGTTGAGCCAGAGCGGATCGTAGGGCGGCAGGTTGGAGGCCACCGAGTTGGGAGCGCCCGGAGTGGCCAGCACCATTGGATCCGTGGCCCAATTGCTCGGACGGCGGTTGTCCTGAGCGGCGTCGATGAGCTGCAAGGCAGCGCCGTTGGTGGCGTCGGGCCAGGGCGCGGCCGCCTCGTAGCGCACCGCGTTAACGACCACGTCGCCGGAATCGCCGCCTGGCTTGAGGAGCACGAGGGCCTGGCCTTGCGCCGCCAGGTTCCCACCAAAGAGGGCGAACACTGGCAGGTCCCCGTAAGCCGAGGTGAAAGCCGCCCTGTTTTGCGCCAATACGAGGATTTGCCCGTTGGTCACGATGGAGCCGGGAGGAAACGTCAGGTTCAATCCGTCGAGTCGCCAACCCCACAAGTCGAAATTTTGCGTCGAGTGGTTCAGGACCTCGATGAACTGCGCGCCGGGCGTGAGCGGGGATGACATGATTTCATTGAAGACCAGCGCGCCGATCGGGTTTGCCGCCGGACCGGTATAATTGACGGTGAGGGTGTAGGTCGCGTCGGCCAATGGAACGCCGAAGCGGTCGCTTCCCTGGAACGTGAGCGTGTTGACCCCCGGGTAGACCAGGAGCCGCACCATGAAATTCGTCACGCTCGTCCAGGTGACCGGATAGACCACACCGTTGAGGGAAATCTGTTTAACGTCGATCGGGGCACTGCCGCGGAGCACGAGGAGATCGTTGGTCGTGCTAAAGCTGGCCAGGCCGTCCAGAGCGAACACGGTGTTGACGGACGCGAGTTGGTTCTGCAAGAAGGCGCGCCTTTGGGTCACGTAAGTCTTGATGGCCGCGACGGCGTCGAGATCGATGTTCACCTGGTTGGCCACCAGCGCATTGGCGCGCGCGTCCAGGAACGGGTCGAGGTTCGCATGGGTGAACGGTCCATTGATGAGATCGTTGAGGGCCCGCCAGTACGCCCGGACGATCTCCGGGGTGTTGAACATCGCCGTGACGCGGGGATCGTTCGAATCGAAGAGCGGTTCGTTCCAGGGCCGGCCCAGGCCCATGCTGTAGTCGATGTCCCAAGTCAGCTGCTGGAAAAGTCCGTTGGGTGGCTTGTACCAGTAGTCGTTCTTGCCGCGCGCCCAGCCGTAGCTATCCCAGTTGCCGACGGTCCGTTGCACGGCGAAGACACGCATCCACTCTTCCCAGTCGGCCACGGCGCCGAAAGCGGCCGGATCGATCGCGGTGCTGGTCGGATTATTCTGGGGGCTGACCGCGTCGATCAGGGCGAAGATCTGGGAGTAATCGTTGGCCGACGAGCCGACACCGACCGAACGTTTGCGGAACATGAAACGATAGGGGGCGGGGAGAAGCGTGGGCTGGCCATTGAGCAGGACGGTGCGGCGGACCAGGTCCGCGTCGTTATTGGCCGCCACGTCGAAGCCATTGTTGGCAAACTCGAACCAGTCTTCCACTTTGAATAACTGGCCGCCCGCGCCGTTGGGGAACCACTCCGCCGTCATGTCGCCGTTGGGCTGCTGGGCGTCTTCGAAGATGAAATTGCCCGGCCGCTGGGTGGTGGAGCTCCGCTGGTTGCCGTTGACGAAGTAGTGAACGTAGCGCCGGTGGTTTTTGACCAGCCCCATGCCCTCCATGATCTGGTAGACGGATTGTTCGGCCAACGCGCTGAGATCGCTGAGGGTGGTGATCTCCGCGTTGCCCGGGTTGGCGAGAATGAAGTCGGTCGTGCCGAGGAGGGGATCGTCGTTGGGAAAATTCATCTCGTAATCGACGCGGTTCGGGCCGGCGGGGCCGGTGGTCGAGTTGGTTCGGTGCCAGGGGCTGCCGGAGTAGAGGGGCAGGGCGTTGTAGATCACGCGGGAACGGTTGTAGACAAACGTGCCATCGACGGCGGTGTTGTTCATCGGATCACGGGTGTGCCAGCGATTGGAGTTCCCCGAGGTCAGCCAGAGGTGATAGGTGGCAAAGTCTCCCGGCATCTGGGTTTCACCCCAGCGCACGACACATTCGCGCGCCACGGCATCGTTCGGCCAGCAGCGGGTGAGGCCGGGCGGCGGCAGAACGTCCTGCGGAAACGTGCCCGTCGCGCCGAGGCTGTCCCGCCCCTGCACGTAAAAGGCCACGATCGTTCCGCTGGCCTGGCCGGGAATTGTCGCGCTGTAAACTCCGTCGTTGGCGACGGCGTCGCCGCCCGTTCCGTTGTCCTGCATCAGCAGGTCCGTGGAAGTTGGCGCGGGGTCCAGCCGGTATCGCAGGGTAAGCGACGCCACGCCTTGCGGGTCGTTGGCCCGCGCGGTCACGACGATCGATTCGCCGGCCGCAGGCAGGAGGGGCGTGTGCTTGACTTCATAGATGGCGGGGCCGGCGTTGGCGACGAGCCGGCTGTTCGGCTGGCCCGGAGTGCCGAGTCGGCGGGGCAGGGCCAGCATGCCGTAAGCCTCCGCCCCACCGCCATGCAGCCGCAGCAGGATCTCCGGATGCCCGCGCAACCACCGGACCTTGGCCCGGAGGGAGACGAGACCTGCGCCCGGACCGATCGGACTGGCGAATGGCGAGGACAGGATGCGGTTGGATTGATTGTCTCCGCGCGACCCGGCGCGCAGATGGAGGCTTTTGCTCCCGGCGAATCCCGCGTTCTCCACCGTCGAAAAATCGTGCGAACCTTGCAGCGACCAGCCGCTCAAACCGGTCTCGAATCCGCCGTTGCCGACCAGGTTGGGCCCGTTGTCCACGCGCACCTCGACTTCGTCCACCAGGCACTCGCCGATGCCTTGGAGCATGATGATCAGGCTGTCGTTGACCGGCGTCCCGAGGGTTTCGCCCAGCGGACCGTTGAACTCGATGGCTGTCCACTGGCTCTCGCCGGTGTCGTCGCTGTCGGCCCAATTCGACGGCAGGTAAGTGTCCGCCTGCGGATCGATCAGCTCGAGACTGGCGCCGCCGCCATCGCTCCAATGGCCCCAGCGTCCGCCGTCGCCGTAAACCACTTCGCTGGCGACGACGTTGAGTTTGAAGCTGACCGGCCGGTTGCTGATCAGGACGGTGTCGTAATCGGCGGCGGAGAGGGTGAGTCGTTCCCCGCCGTTGGCCAGCGTGCCGCCGTACGGGCCGAAGGTGTTGTTCGTATTGAGATTGGGGTAGACGGCGAAGAGATTGGTCGGGTTTCTCGCGACGACCCAGTAGGCGCCGGCGGGCATGACGGTGTTGCTCGGGAAGGTGTAGCTGACGCCATTGGTGAGGGACCAGGCGCCGATATTAATCGACGCGGCGCTGCGATTGTAGATCTCGATGTATTCGTCATTCGCATCACCGGAGATGGGGTTGAACATGATTTCGTTGAGCACGACCGCCCAGCGTTTGGGGGCGCTGTTGGGTGCGCCTGGCGTGCGCATGGCCAGGCCGTAGTAGAGCGGCCCGCCGTCCGGCGAGCGGCCGCTGGAGACACCGTTCGACTGTCCTTTGAAATCAATCGCGTCGATCACGCGCGTCTGGTTGGAATTGACGAGGTAGATCGTCTCTCCTTCCGCGAACAACGAGAAGCCCAGGACCGTGTCATTGAATGCCAGGAAACCGCGCGCGGGAATCACCGTGCCGTTGGTCATGCGGAACTTGTTTGTGTCCGGGCTGTCGGTGAGATAGGCGCCGGACAAATCCACCGGGAAGTTGGCGTGGTTGTAGAGTTCGATCGTGTCCTGCAAGGGAAGGTCGGTGTGCGCCAGCCACTCATTGATGACGACCGAGGCGAGGGGTTCGAAGCCGATCGGGTCGGCGCGTCCGGGGGACCCGCCCACGCGGTCGCTCTCGGCCCAGGCGCGCGGGTCGTCTTCCCCGAAGGAAGGGCGCGCCAGCACCAGGGAATGTCCCGTGCCATCGGCCGCGACCGACCAGGGCGGGCTGTCCACGTAATTTACCTCCAGCAGCACGGCCCCCTGGCGATTGCGCAACTGCACCGTGCCCCGGTTGATGGGCAACCGGTTGGTCGCGGCGCCGTCCCAGGGGCCGAGCACGTTGGTGATGGCGTAGTTGGTTTGCACCAACTCCGGCTGGCGCGCCACGGCCAAGTAGGCGCCGGCCCGCAGGAGCGTGTTCGGGCCGAAGGCGTAGTGGACGGACCCATCGAGGCTGAACCCGCTGAGGTCTTCCACCCAAGGTTGGGAGTTGTAGATTTCGACGAACTCCAAGCTGTCGTTCGTTCGCGCCGGATTGACTTGCGGGTGGTACATGATCTCCGAAATCACCAGGCCGGTCTTGCGGCTCGACGGTCCGATCGGTTCACGGTCGGTCGTGTACTGGGCCTGCACCGAGCCGCCGGTCAGGGTCGCCAGCAGCAGGAGGCAGAAAAGCCCGCCTGATTGCGGATTGCGGATTACGGATTGCGGATGGCGTAATTCGTCACGGTTCATGGCCGCTGAGCAGGTCCGAAAGGAACAAGGAGCTCTCCTTGAACCTGGAAAGGCTCGCGTTGGAAATGAACGACTTAGGCAGAACAGGTACATGGCGCCAACTCACGTCAAATTTTTGAGGTGTTCCCTTCCCATCAACCTGCCGTCAACGGTTGCCAATCGCCAATGAGCAATGAGCACGGGACAAATCATCATATAACACTAATTCAAGAGCGTTCAGCGCGGCGAAGGTGAATCCCGGCCGTGAACTGACCGGAGCCTGGGGCAGCCCATGGTGCAAAACTGCGAGCGCCTCCAGCCAGGCTGGGCAGACGAGTCTTTGGAACGCGCCATTGCATATCACGCCCAGCCCCGCAACGCAAGCGGCAGCTTTGGCGACGGCGCCAGGTCTAGAATCGAGCCCGGCGATCAAGCCGCGGAGCGTTTCCCGGGCGGGGTGGGTTTCGCTCCGAGCAGTTGGTCGACTCTTGCTCGCACCAGTGGGTCCATCTGGATCAGCGGCGGCCAGGGCCGGTTGAATCCTTCGCCGGGCAGCTTCTTCGTCGCGTCGATGCCGAGTTTGGTGCCGATGGCCATGGCGCTCGTCGCGTGGTCGAGGACGTCGGCGGGTCCTTTGGTGAAGAGGCAGTCGCGTTGCGGATCGGTGTTGGCGCAGAGGCGGAAGAGAACCTCGCTGGTTTGGTGCACGTCCACGTCGTCGTCCACCACCACCAGGTATTTGGTGAACATCATCTGTCCCATGCCCCAGAGGCCGTGCATGATCTTGTAGGCCTGCATGGGGTAGGTCTTCTTGATGCTGACGAAAACCAGGTTGTGGAAGACCCCTTCGGCCGGCAAAGCGATGTCCACGATTTCCGGAAAATTCATCCGCAGGATCGGGAGAAACAGCTTCACCGACGCGCTACCGATGTAAAAGTCTTCCATCGGCGGAATCCCGACGATGGTGGCGGGATAAATGGCGTCGCGACGGTGTGTAATCGCGGTGACGTGAAAAACGGGATACGGCTCTGGCAGGGTGTAATAGCCGGTGTGGTCGCCGAACGGTCCTTCGTCGCGCAGCGGTTCCCTGGGGTCAACATAACCTTCAATGACGACGTCGGCGTTGGCGGGGACTTCGAGATGGTTGGTCCGGCACTTCACCAGTTCGACGGATTTCCTGCGCAGGAAGCCCGCGAGGAGAAATTCATCCAGGCCGTCGGGCAATGGCGCGGTGGCGGCGAAAGTGAACACCGGATCGCCGCCGAGAAAGATGGCCACCGGCATCCGCGTGCCGGTTTCATAATATCGGCGGCCGTGGCGCGCGCCAACTTTCTGGAGCTGCCAGTGCAAGCCGATGGTGCGGTCGTCGAAAATCTGGATGCGATACAGCCCGACGTTGCGCTCGCCGGTGTCGGGGTCCTGCGTCACGACACAGGGCAGGGTGATGAAGCGCCCGCCATCCAGCGGCCAGCACTTTTGGATCGGGAGGTTGAGCAGGGTGGGGAGTTTCCTGGCTGGAGCGATGCCCGGACGCGCGGCCTCCGATCCCTCATTCCCAGGCCCGCCTCCCGCGCCCGGGGAACGCGCCGAAGCAGGGGAGATCGCAGCAACGATTGGTGGCGCGGGCGGCCACGGTTCGACGCGAGTCGGTGGGGCGTCGAAGGCGTGGAAGACTTCCTGGCAGGGGCCGCCTTTGACGAGCTTCGGCTTGGCGTGACGGAGATCGAGGGCGGTCCCGAGGAGTTTGATGGCTTCCTTGAAGCCAGTGGGCGGCTTGGCTTTGAGCAGTGAGCCGAGGTCCGCGGCAGCCTGGTCGACGGTTTCGGCGCCCAGGCTCATGGCCATGCGTTTCCATGAACCCAGCGTGTTGATGGCGACCGGAAAAGGGCTCGGTTGACCGTTGACGAGCGGCTGTTCGATGAGCAACGCCTTGCCGCCGCCGGGAGATTTCATCTGCCGGTCGGCGAGTTCGGTCAGTTCCAGTTCCGTGGCAACCGGCTGGGAGATACGAATTAATTCGCCCGCTCTCTCCAATTCCCGCACGAACTCGCCGAAGGATTCGAAGGCCATAGCGACGCGAGGCTAACAGAACCGCCCGTCCTGGCAACCTGGCCTTGACGGATCCGGTGATTGCACATTGCACATTGCACATTGCACATTGCACATTGCTCATTGCTTCACCATTCCCCCACAAAGTGAATCATGCACAATGAGCAATGAGCAATGAGCAATGAGCAATGGAAACGATCGCGAGCCCCGACCGCGGAGGGCTTCAGCCGAGCGTCTTGAGCGCGGTCAGCAGTCGGTCGGCAATGAATTTTTGCCGCTCCGGATTGAAGATTTTCTGCCCGTCACGTTCGCTCACGTAGAAGCTGTCGATGGCGGCGCCTTTCTCGGTGGAGATCTTGGCCAGGGAAATGTCCAGGCCGAGATCGGTCAGCACGCGTGACGTGGCGTAGAGCAGCCCGAGGTGGTCCTCCGTCTCCATATCTATGACCGTCCGGTTTTCCGAAGTCTCGTTGTCGAAAAATATGCGGGTCGGGATGCGCTCGCCCGGGAGGGATTGGTAAAGCGGGCGGGCCGACTTCTGTCGGGCGATCAGCGCGGGGAAATCAACTCCTTCGCCCACGAGGGCTTTGCGGAGGATGTTTTCGAACTTGTCCCGGCCTTCCCGGCTGACGACGCCGCCGGCGGAGGCGTCGGTCACGCAAAAGGTGTCCAGCACGATGCCATCTCCCCGGCTGAAGATCTGCGCGCTCAGGATATTGCTGCCTGCCGCGCTGAAGGAGCCGGTGAGAATGCTGAACAGTCCGGCCCGATCCCAGGTGCAAACCTTGGCCGTGGTGTAGCCGCGGTCCGGCGCATTATGCCAGGAGACCACCGGCTCCAGGGCCCTTTCCTCCTCCACGATTTGCTGATGCATGAACCGATGCGCCAGGGAGAGGTCGGCGAAAATTTCCTTGGCCTGATGAATCTGGAAATAGCGCTGGGGCAGCGAACCGAAATGGGCGTCGACTTCGTCGCGATGGAAGGTGCGCGGCATGATTTGGGAGACTTCTTCCGCCAGCAGTTCACGCTGCTTTTCCTCGGCGCGGATGAAATCGGTGCTGCCCTGGAGCACGGCCAGGGCCTTGTGATAGAGTGTCCAGAGCAACGTGTCCTTGAAACCGTTCCACAGCTTGTCGCTGGTCGCGGTGGCGTCGGCGAAGGTGAGCAGGGCCAGCATGCGCAGGTTTTCCGGCGTTTGCATCAAGCCGGAAAAGTGGCGGATGACGGACTGGTCTTCGAGGTCGCGTCGCTGGGAAACCATGGCCATGGTCAGGTGCTGTTCGATCAGGATGCGCAGGGAATGGGTGGTGGCGCCGTCGAGGGCCAGGCGCCTGGCGACGCGCAGGGCGATTTTGCCACCGACTTCGGCGTGGCTGCCGGTATGCCACGCCTTGCCGGCGTCGTGGAGGAGGAGGGCCAGGTAGAGGATGAAGGGTCGCTCCAGTTCATGAAACACCTCGGCGTAGCGGCTCAACGCCGGGTCCTGTGATTCCCAAACTTTGTCGAGCTGGGCCAGGCAGACCAGGGTGTGTTCGTCGGCGGTGTATTGATGATAAAACTCGTGCTGCACCAGGCAGGTCAATTTGCCGAATTCCGGGATGTATTTTCCCAGCAGGCCGACCTCGTGCATGGCGCGCAGGATCGGGGCGACGTTCCCGCGTTGGTTGAGAATTTCCAGGAACGTTTCCCGGACGTGCTCGTCGTAAAGGAACCCACGGTCGACGAGCCGGAGGTCGCTGCGCATCATCTGGGCCAGGTCGGGGTGCAGCTTCAAGCCGCGTTGCTGGGCGTGCAGGAAAACACGCATCAGGCGACGCGGTTGATCCTTGAACACGCGCGGTGAGACCGGGTGAATTTGTCCGTCGGCAAACTTGAAACCATCGATGGCCTGCGGGGGCGCTTTCTTGAACGGGGTCGGGATGAACCGCCCCAGCTTGCGCAGGTCAGGCAGCAAATGCGGCTTGGGCAGCAGCGCCAGCCGTTCTTCCAGGATGCGGGTGATGAGGAAAATGTTCCGCATGTGGCTGTAGAGATCGCGCATGAACCGTTCGAGCCGCCGGCTGGCGGAGCGATCCTGGTAACCGAGGCTGGTGGCCACGGTGGGCTGAAGCGCCTTGGTCAAGGTATCGGAAGGGTGCTTGGGGGAGGCGGTCAGGTAGTGCATTTCCGTGCGGACACTGAGCAGGAAATCATAGGCCGTCTCCAGTTGCTTGCGCTCGGCGGCGCTGAGGAATTGCCGTTCCTGCATCTCGGCCAGCGTGGGGGTGCGGTACTTGAAAAAGGCCATCCAATGCAGGTTCTGATAGTCGCGCAGGCCGCCGCATCCGTTCTTGATGTTCGGCTCCTGCATCGTGGCGGAGTTGCCGAACCGGGCGCGGCGCTCCGCCTGGTCCTTCATCCGCGCGGCGAGGTACTCTTCTTCATGGCCGTCGACGCACTTGGCGAGGATCGTCTTGCGGAGTTTTTCACAGAGCTTGGCATCCCCTGCCACCAGCCGTGATTCGATGAGGGCCGTTTTGCTCTCCATGCTCTTGGGATCGCGGCGGAGGTTGGCTGCGGCGACGCACTCGGCGATGGTGCGGACCGAATGGCCCACCTTGAAACCCAGGTCCCAGAGCGGCATGAGAATCCCCTCCATGAGTCGGGCGAGAGAGGGCAGCGGTTTGGTCCCCACCACCACCTGGCCGGAGTGGAGAAACATAATGTCAAGGTCGCTCAGCGGATTGAGTTCTGCGCGTCCGTAACCGCCGAGCGCGACCAGCGCCAGCGGGGGAAATTCCTTCTGCGCCTGGGCGGACAAGTTGTCCTTGGCGATCTCCCACAAATGCCGGATGAGCACGTCCACCAGCAGGGCGCGTCCGTGACACACTTCGCTTCCGCCGGCGCCGGCTCGATGGCGCATCTTCAACCGGTGCGACTCGACCTTGAGGAAAGCCTTGTAACGGCCCAGTTCCTGAGATGGCAGGTGCCCGGCGAGTCGGGCGGCGGCGCTGGCCTCAAACTTTTCCAGCAAGTTCGGCATTGGGGCGCAAGTTAAGGGAAATCACAGGGAACGCAAGAATGCCGCGTCCCACTTTTCCCCGCATGACGAATCAATCCGATTCCGCTTCCGGCTCGAAAGGGTCCACCAGCACCTTGCCCAGCACGAGGCGCGCCCGGAGACTGGCGAACGCTTCGGCGGTCCGGTCGAGAGGAAAGACGGCGTGGATGACCGGCTTGAGTTTGCCGGCGGCGGCCCAATCCAAAACGTTCTTCAGGTCGGCGCGGTTGCGGCTGTAACTGCCGACCAAACGGTGCTGCTTCACAAAGAACGTCCACAGATTCAGGGCCGCATCCTTGCCGGCCGTCGCTCCACACGTCACGATCGTCCCGCCTCGCGCCAGGCAGTCGAAGGCCTGGCGCAGCGTTTCTCCGCCGACATGCTCGACGACCAGATCGACCCCGCGTTTGTTGGTAATCCGGCGAACCTCGGCCGGCCAATCGGCTTCCGTCGAATCCAGGACGAACTCGGCGCCTAATTGGCGGGCCAGCGCCCGTTTGGCGTCCGAGGAGGCGGTGGCGAGGACGCGTCCGCCCAGTTGCTTCGCAATTTGGATGGCGGCGGAACCAACTCCGCTGGCCGCGCCGATCACGAGGACCCAATCGTTTTCGCGGACCTGGGTGCGGTGGGTCAGCATGTGCATGGCCGTGCTGCCGGCCAGCGTGAGTGCGGCGGATGTTTGGAAGTCAACGCCCGCGGGCAACCGCACCAGCGCCCGTTGCGGCACGCAGACCCTCTCGGCAAAACCCCCGTCGCGCTCGACGCCGAGGAGAACCGGCTGGAGGCACATCGACTCTTCGCCGCGTTCACAATTCGAACAGACGCCACAGAAAAGATTCGATTGCACGGCGACGGCGTCCCCCCTTCGCCACGGAGTGACCTGGTCTCCGACTTCGAGGACGCGTCCGGCGATCTCCCCGCCGGGGGTGCGCGGCAATCGGAGCGGGATGGGCAACTCTCCTTGCTCCAACCAGAGGTCGAGGTGGTTGAGGCCGCACGATTGAACTTCGAGGATCACTTCGTCGCGGCCAGGTTTGGGATCGGGGACTTCGCGCAACTCGAACTTGCCGGGCTGGCCGTGGGCAAGGAGTTGGACGGCTTTCATGGCGCTCAGGGTAAGGGGAAAAACGGCGGGCGTAAATTTAATCGTTGAAGCGTTGAAGCGTTAAAGCGTTAAAGCGTTAAATCGTTGAAACGTTGCAGCGTTGAGCAAGCAGGGATCGGTGAGCGTCGTCTCGACGGGTATCCTTCCAATCGCAAATCGCAAATCTAAAATCGCAAATTCCCCATCCCTGTCTTGCCTATTGCGCCACGGCGCCGGCTGTCGTAACCTCCTGGCGTTATGTTCGACGTCATCAAAGCCCAGCTCGCCACCGCCGCAGAAAAGCTCGCGCATTTGCGGAGGTTTCTTTGACGTTGCCCGCGTCCAGAAGCGATTGGGCGAATTGGACGCCTTGATGGCCGCGGAGAATTTCTGGAACAACCGCGAACAGGCCCAGAAGCTGATCGACGAGGCGGCCTCCCTCCGGCAGAAAATCGAACCACTTTTCGAAGCGGAGAAGCAACTCGAAGATCTGCAGGTCATGGTGGAACTGTGCGCGGCCGAGCCGAAGGACGCACAGGCCGAGCACCTCAAGGAGCTCGAGGGCGATGTCACCAGGTTCGCGCGGAATCTCGAGACGCTGGAATTGCGCGTCCTGCTGGGTGGCCCTCACGATCACCGGAATTGCATCATCAGCATCAACGCCGGGGCCGGCGGCACCGAGGCTTGCGATTGGGCGAATCTGCTGCTGCGGATGTATCAGCGCTGGTGCGAAGGCCGCGGCTGGGAGGTCGAGGTGACCGACGCGTTGCCCGGGGAAAGCGCCGGGATCAAGAGCGCCACCTTGCGGGTCGCCGGCGAAAATGCCTATGGCTTCGGCAAGGCCGAACGCGGCGTGCACCGGCTGGTCCGCATTTCCCCTTTCGACGCGAACAAACGACGTCATACCAGCTTCGCCAGCGTGGATGTGATCGCGGAGATCGAGGACGACAACGCCGAAATTGTCATCGCGCCCGGCGAACTGCAAATCGACACTTACCGATCCGGGGGCAAGGGCGGACAGAACGTCAACAAGGTCGAGACGGCGGTGCGCATCACTCATGTGCCGACGGGCCTGGTGGCCGCGTCGCAGGCGCAGCGATCGCAAGGACAAAACAAGGCGACGGCCATGCGCATGTTGCTCTCCAAGATTTACGCCCAGCGGCTGGACGCACAGACGGCGGAGTTGGAGCGATTCTACGGAGAGAAGGGCAGCGTCTCCTGGGGCAACCAGATTCGCAGTTATGTCTTTCAGCCTTACCGCATGGTGAAGGACCTCCGGACCGGCGTGGAGACCAGCAACGTGCAGGCGGTGATGGACGGGGATCTCGACCCGTTCGTCAACGCCTGGCTGCGCGCCGGTTGCCCAACCAAGCGGATGAAAGGGATCAAAGATGAGGAGGAGTAACGCGACCACGCCAGGCTGTTGGTGGCCGAGAGCGGCATCCAGACGCGGGCCGATGTCGAGCGGTTGCACGGCTGCGGTGCGCGCGCTATTCTGGTGGGTGAATCCCTGATGCGAGGCGAGAATATCGCCTTAAAGACAAATGAGCTGTTGGGGAATTAGGCCCTGGGTGGGGCGTGTTCCGGGTGAAGTGCGTGCGCGTCGTGGGCAAAATCTTGGCTGGCCGAAGCTTCAAAATAAAGCTTGCCAGGGGGTTCTCCTCGTAGCGTAATCAGTCAGGCTCCTATTTAGCATTGAAGGATGAGAATCTCCAAATGGCTTTTGGGGTTATCCGGTTCCCGTTACTCACTTCCAGCTTGCAAGAGTGACGGGGGGATTCGCTGAAAAAGTAACAATCAAAGCAAGAAGATGCGTTATGAGAATAAGATGGCGAATGTTCTCGGTGTGGGCGGTTGTGCTGGAGTGTGTTGGATTTTGCCCGACACTGAACCTGATGTCCGATCCTCCGAACGACAACAACAATTCGAAGGATAAGAACAACAACGGAAAGGGCAATGGCGAGGAGAAGGTAACGATCTGCCACAAGGGTCACACCCTCGAGGTCGCCAAGCCTGCGGTCCAAGCGCATTTGGACCATGGAGACACACTCGGACCTTGTAATGTCACGCCGAGCCAGAACCGATAAAGCCATTTTTGTGACGAGCCCTTGTGGTCGCTGCCGCAAGGGCTTTTTTGTCTGAACGGCTGATACCTGCCTCTTGAATTACCTGTATATCACCCTGCTGGTCGTAGCGCTGGTGGTGATCGAGTTATTGATCGGGGGAACCCGGCTTCTCTTCAGCCTTCCTTCCTGCGGTCTCCTGGCCCTGGTTTCTTTTCTGAGCCTCTACTCGTTTCGACGCTCGCAGATCCCGGCCAACATTTACTGCCTGTTTGCCACCGGAGTTTTCACGCTTTACATCATCCTCCGCATCTTCCTCTCCCCGGTGGAGTATCTCGCCCGGACGGACCTCTACATTTTGCTGGGAGGTCTCATGATTTACCTCTTCGTCGCGCTCATCCTGACCGTTCCCAAATACCGGTTCATCTTCGTCATGACCCTGCTGGTGATCGCGCTGATCCATGTGACCATCGGAGGCATTCAGTACTTGCGGGGTGACCGGTTTCCGATTTTCGATTTCTTGCAGCGGACCGATCCCGGGCTGCGCGCAGCCGGACTTTACATCTGTCCAAACCATCTGGCTGGTTATCTGGAAGTCAGCGCGGTGATGGGGCTATCGATCGTGTGCTGGAGCCGGCAAAGTTTCTGGCTCAAGCTGCTGGCCGGCTACGGAGCGGTGATCTGCACGATCGGGATCGTTCTGACCGGCAGCCGGGGCGGCTACATCAGCACGTTCTTCGGGTTGTTGTTCTTCGTGGTATTGAGTTGGCTGGCCCTGCGCCGGGCGAGCAAGCATCAGATCTGGGTTTCGGCCTTCGGGGCCATCATGGTGGCGGGGATCATGTTTGCGGGGATCACGGCGATCTTTTCCCGGCACTACGCCTTGCAAAGTCGGGCGGCCAAAATCCTGGATACGCGCGATATCCGGGTTGATCTGTGGAAGATGGCGATTCAGCAGTTCAAACTGAATCCGGTGGTGGGCACCGGCGGCGGCACCTATCAGTACTACGCGCGCCGATTTCGCCCCTCTTACATCGTGGCCGACCCGGTTTACGCGCATAACGATTATTGCCAGTTGCTCGCCGAGTATGGGGCGATCGGCCTGATCAGCGCCTTGTGCTTCGTCATCTGTCACTGGTGGGTCGGGTGGAAATCGCTGAATTACTTCGTCAGAGAACGGCCGGTGGCTCGATACCGCATGCAGAGCGACTCCCTGGCGCTGAACATCGGCGCGTTGACCGCCGTGTCCATTTATGTGGTTCACTCGTTTCTCGACTTCAACCTTCACATCCCGGCCAACGCCATGTTGTTGGGGTTCATGTTCGGCACGCTGGCCAACCCCGGGGTCGCGATGCCCAACGTCAACGAAGCGTATGAGAAGATTTCCCACTACCTGAAGCTGGCTCTGCCCGCCCTGGGCGCCTGGATCGCCGCGGCTGGCCTGCCGACACTTCCGGCCGAGTATTTCGCGGAGCAAGCCCGGGTGGCCCTGACCCAGGAGCGTTACGAAGAGTCGATTGCCCTGGCCGAACTCGGTTTGCCCGGCGACCCGAAGAATCCGTATCTGCCGCTCTACCTTGGCCAGGCCCATTCCAGCCTGGCCGAAAACAACGCCAACGCTGCGGTCGCCCAGGCTTCTTTCACCCTGGCGGTGGCCGCGTTTCGCAAGGGACTCGCCCTGTACCCGCAGGAGCAGTGGCTCTTGATCGGATTAGGCTCGTCGTTGGACGGCTTGGGAAGATTTGAGGAAGCCCGGCCGATCTACAAAAAGGCGATCGACTGGAACCCCACTTCCGGGCCAATCTACCTCTATTACGCGACCCATTTGCGCCGGGCCGGCAAATACGATGAGGCCGAGGCCATGTATAAGAAATCTTTGCAGCTCTACTGGAACAGCGCCGCGGTGGTCGGGTTGGAGTTGCTGGCCAAAGCCCGCCAGGGGCAAGCCAGCAGCCGGTGATTTGATTTGCGATTTTAGATTTGCGATTTGAGGAATGCGCCTGGCAGGTGCTTAAGCTGGTCGGCGTGCTTGCGCCACCAAGCGCGTGAATCGACCGCGATCCTCGCCGCCTCCGAGAGGTTGTCTTTGCTCCGCTCAAATCGCAAATCGCAAATCCAAAATCGCAAATCCAGACCCTCCCGCCGCTTCCCGGACTTGGCAAAACAGGGCTTGCCAATGAAGTGGACTCGGCCTAGGCTCCCCCCCTGTTTTTCGAGACACGCCGTGGTGGATCCGGCGGGCGGTGAAACCATCGTGGCTGGCCGCCGCCACAGGAAACGAACCGAATTATGCCAGTTAGAATTCGCATGAAACGCATCGGGGCCAAGAACACCCCGGTGTTTCGCATTGTCGTGGCCGATGGCCGCAGCCCGCGGGATGGCAAGTGTATCGAAGAACTGGGGACCTATCAGCCGCTCAAGAAGGGCGACAACTTCACTTTGAACCTGGAGCGCGCCCTCTATTGGGTGAGCAAGGGCGCCCAGCCCAGCGACACGGTGGCCAGCTTCCTGAAAAGAGCCAGGAAGACGGCCTCCGCGGCGGCCTGAACCAAATTTGAAGCCGGCTATGCAAGCGTTTCTGGATTTCGTCGTCAAGGGACTCGTCCAGAATCCCGATCAGGTCAGTATCACCCCGGTCGAGAAGAGCGGCCTGACGGTTTACGAGTTGCGCATGAATCCTGCGGATGTCGGCCGGATCATCGGACGCGAGGGGATGACCATCAACGCGCTCCGGTCGCTCCTCACGGCCGGCAGCGCCCGAAAGGGGCTGCGTTGCAGCCTGGAAATCATCGAGGATCAACCGGCGTCGTGAGCGCGCGATGGAGTCCAGGCGTCGCCTCGCCCGATCCCGGCGAGAGCGGTTCGGCCAGTTGAACGTTGGACCCCGGCGGTGAAAATCGACCTGCTCACTTTGTTCCCGGAGATGTTCTCGGGCCCGCTGGACGTGAGCATCGTGGCACGGGCCAGGAAGGACGGGTTGCTGGACTTGTGCGTCCACAACCTGCGACAGTGGACCCACGATCGCCACAAAACGGTGGACGATAAACCGTTTGGCGGGGGTGCCGGCATGGTGCTCAAACCCGAACCGATCTTTGAAGCCGTCGAAAGTCTGGCGGATCACGGCACGCACGTGATCCTGACTACGCCGGCCGGCCGGCCTTTCAGCCAGGCGATCGCCCGGGAACTGGCGCAGCAGACTCATCTGTTGTTGATCTGCCCCAGCTATGAAGGGGTCGACGAGCGGGTGTGCGAAGTGCTGGTCGACGATGAATTGTCCATCGGCGATTACGTGCTGACCAACGGCGGCTTGCCCGCGATGGTCATCATTGACGCGGTGACCCGGCTTTTGCCGGGCGCGCTGGGCGACGAGGAAAGCGCCCGCGATGAATCGTTCAGTCAGCGACTCCTCGAATACCCGCACTACACGCGGCCGGCGGAGTTCCGGGGTCTGCAGGTGCCGGAGATCCTGCTCTCGGGCAACCACGCCGAAATCGAAAAATGGCGGGCCGAACAGGCCAGGAAGCGGACCGCGAAACGCAGGCCGGATTTGCTGCAAGAACCGAATGACCGAACCAATGAAACCGGGGAATTGGAGTGATGGAGGCAGACCTGCAAGGGCCCAGGCCCGTCCGCCCGCCACCCCAGCCTTCCACGACCGCGACGCGATTTATGAACCAGGCATTACTCGACAAGATTGAGTCCGAACAGTTCCGCAACGCATCCAGATTTTTTCGGGTGTGGTCATCGGCCGGCGCGGGCGCGGGTTGAACGAAACCTTCACCGTCCGCCGGATCAGTTACGGTGAAGGGGTGGAACGCATTTTCCCGGTGCACTCACCGCGCGTCGAGCGTGTGGAAGTGGAACGCAAAGGTGAAGTGCGCCGCGCCAAGCTCACCTATTTGCGCAAACGCATCGGCAAAGGCGCGACGTTGGTGAAGGAAAAAGAGGCATCGACCAGGACGCCCGCGGAAACCGTGGCGAAGTAAGCGCCGTAGGTAGTCCCGCCGTAGGTGGTCCCGCCTTTAGGCGGACATTACTGAGTTTCGCGCCACTACCGCCTAAAGGCGGAACGACAAACGGCGCGACGACAAACGGCCCGTTACTGAAAGACGCTGCGCAGCAAGGCGATGCTTTTCGGGACCGCCTTGTCGGGAGCTTCCTTGCCTTCCATTTCCAGGGAGACGTAACCGGAATAATGGACCGCCTCCAGAATCCCGGCGATGCGCTTGTAGTCGAGATCCAGGGTGTACCATTCTCCGCCGCCGTAGTAAGTTTTGGCCTGCACGAACACTGTCTTTGGCGCGATCTGTTCGAGCTTCTCGTAGGGTTGTTCGAGGAAATTGCCGGTGTCCATCAGCGCCCCAAGCCAGGGTGAGGGGAGGCGGTCGAGGATGCGCCGCAATCCCTCCGGCGTGCGCGCCAGTCCCCAGTGATTCTCCAGCGCCAGGATGACGCCGCATTCCTCCGCCTTGGGCAGACAGCGTTGAATTCCGTCGATGCACCACTTGAAGCCGTCCTCCTCGGTGTATCCAGGCAGCACCGGCTCGATGCCCCGATTGGCCATCAGGGTGTCGAAGTCCACCACGTTCCAACGGCCGGTATTGATGCGAATGCACGGCGCGCCCAGTTGGTAAGCGATCTCGATGCACTTCTTGGTGTGCTCCACGTTGCGGGTCACCTCCTCTGGTTTCGGGTTGACGAAGCTCTGGTGCGTCGACACGCAGATCAGGTCGAGGCCATTGACAAAGGCGTGGCGCTTGAGCTTGCGCAAGTAGGCCCGGCCGGCCGCGTCGAGGGGCGCCGTCTCCGGCAGGTCCATCTGGCGATGCAGGATATCCACCCCTTCCACGCCGATTTCCGCGGCCTTGTCGATCACCGTCTCAATGGGCACGCGGTCGGTCTTGAAATGCCAGTAGGAATAGGTGGAGATGCCTAATTTGACACGTTTCCGGCCGGCGCCTTTCGGGGCCGGGGCGGAGCGGAGGCTGGCCGTGGCGCCGGCCAGGGCCGCCGTGGCAAGGAACGCTCTTCGGGTCTGGTGCATGATGGCCTTTCGGTTCACCCCGCTCAAAGGGTCGTCAATTGGGACTGCATTTCGATGCAGGGGTAGTATTTCAAACCAAGGGAATCATCGAGCACAGAATTTTCAATTATTTTCCCGATTCTTGAAAGAACTGATTCGATTTCTCCGTAGATCAAGGAGGTGGGTGTTGGATATTCGAATTTCGCCCAACGTGAGTGCGCCAAGGTAAAGGTGGGAACACCTGGTAATCAGCCACGGGTCGCCCCGGCTCGTGGCTGATTTATTTTCCCATGCGGTAACTCTTCAGGTCTGAGGTTGCATTCGCCCTCACCCCGACCCTCTCCCCCGGGGAGAGGGGGATCGTGTCGGAGCGTCTCGAAAGCTCTGGCGCGGCTCTCGCTGTTGCCGCGTTAGCAGAATGCGCGCGGGACGCTCCATCCGCCGAACAACGCCACTTCGTCCCCGCGCGGCAAAGGAAGCTCCCTCTCCCCGGGGGAGAGGGCCGGGGTGAGGGCGGGCGTCTATGACTCCTGAACAGTTACCTTCGCCATGATGGCAACAGCACCTGAATAGTTGCCCCGTGCGCCGTCCGGCCTCATGGTTGCGAGGCCGCCTTGGGGGCCGATAGGTGCCGCGGCGGTGCCACATAAACTTCCGTATCGTGGAGTTTCTCGACGATCATTTCCACCGTGCGCTCGATGGCCCCGAGGTTTTCGTGGACGACGTGGGCGGCGTTGTGACCCAATTCTGCGGCCTGCTCCGGGTCGGCCAGGAGCATGGCCAGGGCACTCTCCAGCTCTTCGGCGTCCTTGACCTGGATGGCCCCGCGTTGTTCGACGAACGCTTTGGCGATGGCCTGGAAATTTTGCATGTTCGGACCGAAAACCATCGGTTTGCCCAACACACCCGGTTCGATCGGGTTCTGTCCGCCCTGGCTCGTCAGACTTTTGCCCACGAAAATGACCGTGGCGCATTCGTAGAATTGCTTCAATTCCCCGGTCGTGTTCACCAGCAGGCATTGCACCTCGCCCTGCTTGAAGCGCGAGTGCGGGGTGATGTCTTTGCGGTAAACAAATCGCACCTGGTGCGCCGCGATGTCGCGTCCCACTTCCTTTCCGCGCTCGAAATGCCGTGGCACGACCACGAGGAACAGGTCCGGAAAGCGTTGCCGCAGCCGCACGAAGACTTCGGCGAGCACGGTCTCTTCGCCGGCGTGCGTGCTGCCACCGACGAGCACCCGAGCGTGGGGCGGCACACCCAGTTGACTGAGCAACTGGGGCACGTCCAGCACGTGCCGCTCATCCAGTTTCGCGGCGTCAAATTTTAAATTGCCGACGACGCGAATGACATCCGGCCGGCAGCCGAGTCGGCGCAGGCGCGCGGCGTCCGCCTCGTTTTGACAACCGACCCCGCAAAAGGACGCAAAGAGCGGCCGGAACAGGAGCCCGAATCGTTGGTAGCCGCGAAACGATCGCTCCGACAGCCGGGCATTGACCAGAAAGGTCGGGATGCTGAACTCCTTCGCCATCCAGAGGAAATTCGGCCAGATTTCCGCCTCCACCAGAACGATCGCCTCCGGGTGAATGGCCATGATCGCGCGCTTCACGTAGAGCCGGCGGTCGATCGGGTAATAAATGGCATGGATGTGCGACGGCAGCTTCTTGTGCAACTCGGCCATGCCGGTCGAGGTGGTGGTCGAGACCACGATCTTGAGATTGGGCAGGCGCCGCTGGAGCACGTCGATCAATTGGGTGGCGACGTTCACCTCCCCGACGCTCACCGCGTGAATCCAGAGCACATGCCGGTTGGTCATGGCCTGCTTGACTTTCGAGCTGAACCGGCCGAAACGCTGCCCGAACCCTTCCCGCCAATTGCCCCGCCGCCACATCTTGAGAAAATAGAAAGGCGCGCTCAGCCAGAAGAAGACAATGAACAGGATGTTGTAGATGACGTGCATTCTGTTGTCGGACAGCACCGGCAATCTCGCACCAAACCGGCCCTGCTGGCAAAGGGATTCTGGAGATCGCCTGCCGTTGGGGCGCCGGACAGAATTCTTCCGCGCGACCGCGAGCTCAGCGGTTCGGCTCGGCCATCCGCTCGAACACGGCCACGTGCAACGTGTGGATGAACGGCATTTGCGCGAAGTCTTTCACGAAGCGAAAGCCCGCCCGGGCAAAGTAATCGCGTACTTCGCTCAACGGCGTGGAATGCTTGGCCGAGGTGCGTCCGCCCATGGCCACTCGCAGCTTTCGTTTGAGCGAGGTGACCGACGCCGCGCTGAAGTAGGAAAGCACCACGAATTGGCCAGCCACGCGGCAGAGTTCACGGACCGCCCGCTGCCGGATTTCGGCGTTGGGAAAGTGGTGGAAAAGCCGGAAACTGATCACCGTGTCGAAACTGCGGTCGGCGTAAGCCAGTTGCTCGATATCCTGGCGTTGAACCGGGCATTTCAAACCATTCCTTGCCACATTCTCCCGGGCGATCGCGAGCATCGCCTCGGAGAGGTCAGCGCTCGAAAGAGTGTAGCCTTGCCGCGCGAGGTGAACGGTGACCCGCCCCCCGCCGCATGGCACGTCAAGCACGCGGTGGGTTTTCGGAATCAGCGAGAACGCCCGATCCACCAGGCGCATCTCCGCACGATGCTTGGCTTCGTTGCGCGCCTGGTATTGGCGCGCGGTTTTCTCATCGTATTTGATTCTGCCGCGATACGCGACCGGTTGCTCATTCATGAGTTGAATGGTGTCCCGTGAATTCGAGCGGCGCGACCGCGCGGCGCAGCCGGTGTCGGGGCGCCACCGCTCTTTTCAATCCCGGATGCCCGAGTCTAGGAAGCCAGCCGCCGGGAGGCAACGGTGTTTTTCCCGGCGCCGAAACTCTCCAGGTCTGAGGTTGCTTTCGCCCACAGCCCGGCCCTCTCCCCCGGGGAGATCGTGTCGGAGCGTCTTGAAAGCTCCCCTGCTCTCGCTGTTGCCGTGTTAGTAGAATGCGCATGGGACGCTCCATCCCCCGAACAACGCCACTTCGTCCCAGCGCGGCAAAGGAAGCTCCCTCTCCCCGGGCTCACCATGTCCCACACCTCATTCGCTGGACACCGCCGGTTCAGATAAATCGCTGGGAGCAACTTTCAAAATCCGGCTTGGGCGCACGGGCCGTTGGCGGTTGCAATTCTGTGTTCCGTACGGAACATAAAATCGGCCCACGCCGTTGGACGGTTCAGGGGAACACTCCCGGCTTTGCCACGCGACGTTTCGTGCGGAACATGGGAAAGGTATCACCGGGTTACATTTCGAAATAAGGTCTGAGAAAATCGATGACAACGAATCAATTTTCTCTCTTTCGCACTGCCATAGCCACAGTCACTCAATTCCGACAGCATCTTGTTGGGCGGCCAGCGGGGGTCGGTTTGATGCCTTGCGTCTTTGCGTCTTTGCGTTTTAACGGCCTCGGTTCCAACGCAGAGACGCCGAGGCGCAAAGACGCAGAGAGGACTTGGCCAAGAGGCGGTTGATTGGATCGGTCGGCCGCGCGCGATCCCCGAGAACCGGAGCGCGAGATTGTTGACGGATGAACCGTGGACGGCCAGTCGGTGGAGAGGGCGGGGATGGGCCGTCCAAGCCAGTGTCAATTGCAACGTCACCGGCGGCTCATTCCCGTCGCTTGGTCGTTATCCGTGAAATCCGAGTCATCCGTGGTCAACCTCTGCTGGTCAAACTGACGACCTCCCTCACCACATCCTTGGCAGAACGGTGGCGATGTTGAACGTACTGATTCTGGGAAGCGAACAGTCTGAGCCGATCATCGATGTCACGGATAGCAGGAAATCTACCCGTGCAACGCGTCAACAGGCCCTCGAGCCGACCGCACCGAGGGCATCGCTTCGCTCAACCCTGTGGGCTGGGTTCTGACGGACCGTTGGACCGCGACGATGGCAACCTTGATACCCACGGTGTCCAGCGGAAAAGATATGGGTAAAGATGAGCCCCGGGGGAGAGGGCCGGGGTGCACTGCCGTTGAATTAAGGACCAATGAGGACCCCTTACTGCTAATGACCAATGACCAATGACCAATGACCAATGAATGACCAAGCCCCCATGCCCAAAGGTCGACCAAAACAGCCGCAGGGGCGGCGTGCGCGCCGTTTGGTCATTGGTCATTGGGCATTCTTTGGTCATTGGTCATTGGTCATTGGTCATTAAGGCCACCAAGAGAACGCCAGGCTTAATTCAATGGCAGTGGGGCCGGGGTGAGGGCGGGTGTCTATGACGCCTGAACAGTTACCCGGCGCCCGCTCGTAGTCCCGCGTTCAGGCGGTCGGAGCGCGCCCCGACCGCCGGAAGGCGGGACTACGAGCGGGCCTGGAAAAAGTCTTGAAACTTTCGACGTTGAAGAAGATGCCGGGCGCGGCGGGCGATCCGAAGCGCCAGCCGCTTGTCCACGCTTCCCGCATAGACTTGCAGGAAGCGGACCCGTTCACTTCGCGAGACGAAGCGCAGCGGCGCCGTGACGTTGAGCGCCGCGAGGTCGCGCGCGCGCCAGCGGTCCGGCAAGGGCCGCCTTCGATCCACCCGAGCCAGGTCGATGAAACAAAATCCCGGCGGCTCCGCGGTCGCATCGAGGAAGAGGTGGCGGGTGAACAAATCCGGCGTGGCCAGTCCCGCGTCGTGCAGCTTGCGCAACTCGCGGGCCAGGGCATCGAATACCCGGCGCCGTTGCGCGCGGTCACGACGCGCCCGCAGGAATTGCTCCACGGTCTCCGCGCCCGTGGCCGCTTCGGTGACCAGGAAGGAAAACCGCTCCCAGCACAGACCGCACTCCTCTCCGAAGGCCACCAACCCGGCAGTCTTGAACCCGGCGGTGGCCAGCGCTTGAGAGTTTTCCCACTCCTGTCGTGCCATGGACCAGACCCGGCCCCGCCGGAGGAGCGAGCCGAGCCCATCCTTCTTGTAGGGGCGCCAATTCCGCTTGAGGAAGAGCACCACTTCCCGGGCCTCGTCGGTTGTGGTCCTGATGCGGAAGATGTCGCGCCGTCCCCGTTGGTCCTTCACCCGATCGCCTCGGAACGCCTTGACCCCTGCCAGCGTGGAGAGTCCAAGCTTGTCGAGCAGCAGTTGATGTTTGGCGACGACGACCACGGCGTTGAGACTGCCGTCGCGGCCGGAGCCGAGTAAAGCATGGAGAAAAGAGATGAAGAAAGGCCTTTACAAGCCGGGCAGTGAGCCCATAGTGCCTGTGCAATACCACCGCCTTCCACTCCAGGCGAATTCGCACGAACAAGGAGGAACAGATGAAAGCAATCTTGAGGTCTATCATTCTCAGCATCGGGCTCATGCTCGGTCTAATTTCATCAACCAGCCGGGCGGAAGCGCCAGCGGGCGACTACACCATCGAGATCGATACGCCGGTCAAGCTCTATGACATCTCCGGCACTTACGACGAGGAATTCGACGACTTCTCGATGCACTACACCCTCAATGTGGACGCGAAGGGAAAGATCACGGGCACCGGGTTCGCCAGCATTGGCGATGACTTTGATTACCTGGATGCGGCCGTGACGTTCTCCGGCTCCATGTCCACGGCTGGCACCGTGACGCGAGTGCGGCTTACGTTAAAAATGGCCGGCTCGGGTTCCATCGAAGGTTACTTCGCCCTGTTCGGCGCCACTTTGAGCGTCAAGCTGGACGTCGATCCGGTGGAGCACCAAATGACGGGCCTCGGCAGCGGCCGGGTGTCAGTCCGCGTGCCCGGCTATGGCAGTCGTAGCGCCCGGCTGCCGCCGGAAACCTTCAGCATGGAATTGCCTGAAGACATGGACGGAAACTGGAGTGTCACGCTCCAGGAGGTGCACCCAGTAACGATCTCAGGCACAAGTTTGGTCGGCACCGGCGCCATCCTGCTTTCCAACGGTGATCCCATTCCCTTCGATGTCAGCGGCGCTTATTCAACCCGGACCGACCAGACCCGTTTCACTTTCAAGGGGACGGCGCAATCGCGCGGGGCAAGCCTGAAGCTGACAACCACGACCGCCCAAGGCGCGATGCAGGTGCTCAAACTCAGCGGCAAAGCGCTCGGACAAAAACTCCAGGCGACGGCCGTCACCATGGCTTCCACGGCCATCAGCTCAAGCTCGAGTGGTGGATATTCCAATACTGAACTCAATCCCATGGTCGTTGGGTATCATCCCGGCCCGCCACCACTTCCCCCCACACCCCAGAGTCCCAACCCGCCTGGAACTCGCTAAGGGCCTGAGAGGCTAGCCGCTCGTCCACATCTCTGATGGATATCTTTGCGGAATCCTGTTGAACCGGAGTTGGGAGGAGTCAGCCGACCAAATCCAAGCCTGTCATGAAAGCCAGAGGCTCACCCACTCCTCCTCGAGACGCCGGTTCCAAACAACGGCCGTCGGTCCGCGAAAATGCAGCCCAGGGCATCCGCTTCACCGTCGTCTGGAAGCTGGTTGTGCTCGCGCTCGCCGTGGCCGTCAGCGCGTTCTACTTGCTCCGAAACCAATCGGCGCCGCTGCCGTCTGCGGCAGAGGCGGTCGAAGATGGCACTTCGACCAAGACAACTGCGCGCGCCGCTGATCGCAATGAATCCAGGCCGCCCACTTCGCCGCCTCGGGATCCACTCGCCACGGCTTTCGCAAAACTGGTCAAGCCGTCGCCGCCCCTTTCCACCGCTGACCTCGTCGCGCAATTGATCGATGCGGCGCAAGCAATGCCCGTTCGTCGCCGGGCCGCTCTGCGGCTCGGTCGCATTGGTTCCGACGAAGCCATGCGCGGGCTCAAACAAGCGCTGGTGATTGCGCCTCCCGAGCTGAAGGCGGCCATCGCCCAGGGGTTGGGAGAATGCACCCATCCGGATGCGCTGCCGATGCTGCCGGGGTTGCTCGATGCTCGTGACGAGGCGGTCGCGCGCGGCGCCGTCCGGGGATATGCGGCGCGGGCTGACGCCTCTTCCGTCGAGGTGCTGCAGAGCGTGCTGCGCGACGCGGCGCGCCCGGTCAGCGTGCGCACGGAAGCGGCACTGGCCCTGGGCGATGTCAACCTGCCGGCGGCCCGCGAAGTTCTCACCCGGGCGATCCGCGAGAGCAAAGACGAAACGATTACCGCCCATGCCCTCGAAGGATTGGGCAAGAGGCCGTTCGAGGAGACGCAGGATTTTTTTCGCGACTACCTCGAGGCCAGTGACACCAGCAGTGCGCGGCGCTCCGCCGCGCTGGAAGCCCTTGGCGAAGCTCCGGGGGAGGTGGCTCCATTCCTCTTGAATTATCTCAAAGATCCCGACGCGGAAGTCAGGGCCGCCGCGGCCTTGGCCCTCAGCACGACCGAGAGCCGCGTCAAGGCCGGCCAGGAACTCTCCAGCCTGTTGCAACAAGAGACCGATCCCAACGTGCGCGCGCGGCTGTATCAGGCCCTGGGCAATCAAGGCGGCTACGACGTCAGCGCCATCCCGGCTCTCGCCCAGGCTGAGCTGGAGCCAGAGGCGCGCTTTGCCGCGTTGGACTTGCTGGCCGTCGCCTGCCACGACTCGCCATCGTCGCCGGCGTTTGCCTTCTTCGAGCAAACGGCGGTTCCGGAATTGAAGGCGGCGGCTCTGCAGAGCGCCGACTCACACCAGCGGCTCAGTGCCGTCATCATCCTCCATCGGGCGGAAACGCCGGAAGCGGCCAGAGCGTTGGAGGAAATCGGGCGGCTCTCGAACGACCCAAGGGTGGTCAAGGCCGCCCGACCCGCGCCAGTCGCCGGCGCCCGCCGGTAGGATCGGATTCGCGAAATTTCCAATTCTCAAACTCGGCCGGTCGCGTCCCGGCCAGTTGACAGCCCTGCGCTCGTCTCGCAGAGTGCGGCGCGTGATCCAGCGCGAGAACGACGGAGTTCGGTGGCAACTCCAGGCCGATTTCGCGCCGCTGCTCGATCCGCTGCTGAAATCGTCCGGCCAGATGATCAAGGAATCGGCGGTCAAGCAGGTCACGCTTCACCGGATTGGCGACAGGACATTCTATGTCAAACGCTACCTCCACCATGCCGTGCCGTTGCGCCCGCTGAAGTTTTTCCTGAAACCATCCCAGGCGCGGCAGGAGTGGACCCTGGCGCAGGAACTGGACGCGCGCGGCGTTCCCATCGTGCGGCACCTGGCGTTGGGCGAACGCCGCACCTGGCGCGGAGTGCAGGAAAGCATTCTCGTCACCGAAGGTTTCGACGGCGTGCCGCTGGGGCAGGCACCGGGGCTCGATCCCGCCGCGGTCTTGGATTTCGTCCAGGGCATGCACGCCTGTGGTGTCCTGCAGCGCGACCTCCATCCTGGCAACCTCCTGGTGCGCCCGGAGCCGTTCGAACTGCGGTTGGTCGATCTGCATGGCATCCACGTCCAGGCGCAGGTCAGCGCCGAGGACCGGCAGGAGAACCTGGCGTTGCTCCGCGTCTTTCTGCCGGTGCGCGTTTCTCCGGACATCGAAAGACGCAGCCGAACGCTGCGACAGGATTTGCTTTACGAGCGCTCCCGGCGCACTCTGAGACGCAATCGCGACTTCGCGCAGCTGCGCCTCGGCGGACTGAAATGGCACGTCCGGCTCTGCCTGGTCGATGACGCGGTCCGCCGCGTGCTGAACGACCCGGACGGGTTCCTGGAGACACGCGCGCAGGTTCTCAAGCCAGGCCGCAGTTCGACGGTCGGCCGCGCCGATGGGCTGGTGCTGAAGCGATTCAACTTTCGGAAAATCGAGAACATCGTCAAAGACCTGGTCCGGCCCGCTCGGGCCCGTCGCGCTTTCCGCGCCGCTTATCATCTCGAACTGGTCGGCATTCCGACGGCCCGGCCGATCGCCACCGCGGCGCGCCGCGGGGGCGGTCTGCTCTTTCGCAGTTATCTGCTCATGGAGGAAATCGCCGGGGCGACGGAACTGGGCGCTTACTTGCGCGCGAGCCCGGCGCCGCCCGCGGCGTTGGTCCAGCAAGCGGCCCGGCTGATCGCCCGCCTCCACGAGGAGGGTTTCTCGCATCGCGATCTCAAGGAGACCAACCTGGTTCTCGACCGGGAAGGCCGGCTTTACCTGCTGGATTTGGACGGATTGAAGTTTTTGCGCCGCGTGCCGGCGCGGCGGGCCGCGGCCGACCTGGAGCGGCTGGCCCGGGGCGTGGCGAAATACTCCGCGGTCACGGCGCAACATCGCCGGCTCTTCCTCCGCACCTACTGCCGCGCCCGGTCCTTGCAGAGCGTGCCGCGCGAGGAGTAATCGAGCGCTATGACAAGGACTGTGCCAGAGTTTGGAGCTGCCGCCCGACACCCGTGAGAGACCGGTAACGATGATCCGCAGACTCCATCATTTCCTGGCCTGGTTGGCGCTCTTCGCGAGCGTCCTGTTCGCCGGGTGCGCCACTCCAACCAAGGCGGGCATGGAGCGCCCCGGGCCAGCCACCGGTCCCGCCCGGACACCTACTGACCCGCCACCTGTGAGCGTCCACACCAATGCCCCGCTGCACCGCCCGACGATGGCGCAGAAATGGAATCCATGCTTTTGGTTTGGAAACGTGGACGATCCCCTGCCCCCGGATGATTATCTGCCCGGGGATCCACACCGCGTCGGCAAGTGGCATTGGCGCAATTCCTGTCACAACTTCACCTTCTACATCATGGGCATCACGGACAAGGAGTTCACCCGGACGGGACGCTTTCCCGACGTCGTCTTCAGCCCGCACGGAGGCTGGAACTGGGCGGTCTGCAAATATAAGTGTCTTCGTCTGCCGTTCCTTTCATATCAGCGGCATCGATTCAAATTCTACGTCGGATGGCGGGAGCGCGGCAACTTCGGGATGAAACTGAACTTTTGACCGTGCTGATTTGCGGCCAGTTGCCGCGGGGTGGTAGGCCGACTGAAAGAAGTTGCGACGGTTTGACGGCCTCTTTAGGCTACAGACGTGTTCATCTCCGGTACGCCGCCACCTGCTTCGCTGGTGACGGTGTCTTGTGACCTCTGCGGCGCCCCGCCGGGCCAGCCGTTCGTGGAGAAGCTGGGTGGTTATTATACGCGTTGTGCCGACTGCGGCTTTGTTTACGCGAATCCACGGGATCCGAACCCCGCCATTTATAATGCCGCGAACAACGAAGCCTTGCGCGGGAGTTACGCCGCCAAACAATATTCCGCCGCGCACCAGCGGATCTACGCCGCGCAATTGCGGCGCCTGGCCCGGTTTCGTCAGACCAATCGGCTTCTGGAGGTTGGCTGCAGCACTGGCGGTTTCTGCTTCCGCGCCCGACAAGAAGGCTGGGATTGCGTTGGCCTCGAACCGGTCGGACCGGTCGCCGCTTACGGGCGCGAGTTCCACCACCTGGACATCCGCGCCTCGACTCTGGAAGAAGCCGGATTGGCGGAAAATCACTTTGACGTGGTCTTCTCCAACGCGGTCCTGGAGCATGTGGCTTCGCCTGGCAGCGTCCTGCGGGAGGTCTGTCGGGTGTTGCGGCCCGGCGGGGTCGTGCTGACGGACACCGTCAATATCGACTCCTACACCTGGCGCTTCATCGGCGCCGACTGGAAGCTCATCGATCCGCGCGCTCACTTGAGCCTTTTTGCGCCTCCGACCCTGCGCCGCTTCTGCGAGCAGGCCGGCTTGCGCGTGCTGAAGACGAGCACCCGTGGCGTTCGCTTTCGTGCGGGTCGGGCCGACCGGCCTGTTGGCTGGTTGCGTTGGTACGAAGAACTCGTGAAATTCCCGTTCAGCCTGGCCGCGCGGGTTACGTTGCGCGGAGATCGAATTGCCGTCCTGGCGCAAAAACCGCCGCTGCGCGCGCCGGCCGCCTAATCGGTCTTTCGAGCCGGCGTTGGCCGGTCCGAATGGGTACTGCGGAGATGGTGCGCCAGGTGATTGGCCTCGAGGAAGGCGGCCATGGCTTCGCGGTAGTAGCGGTATCGGGAGGGGAAGGTCGCATAGGTGGTGGGGTCGTGCAGCCGCCCAATGGTTTCCTCGATGGCAGCTTCGGGAATCCGCTCATGATCTTCGGCGACGACACAGGGCAGTCCGAACGATTGACAAAACGACTCCGCCCGCGAGCAGTTGGCGAAAAAGACCGCCGGATTCCCGTGGGCCAGGTGGAGCATGTTGCCATGAAGCCGCCAGCCAATCGCGCCGAAAAATTCCTTCGCGCAGTCCAGGTAGGGCTGCAGCCGGAACTGGTAGAGGGTCCGCGTCGACGGCTGGAGAAAAGGGATGGCGCGACGGAAAAAAGTGTCCTTCTCCTGCTGCGCGGCGATGAGCACGTCCCAGCCTTGGGCCCGCAAATGTTTCAGTAAAAGGCGCACATTTCGCTTCTGTCCTTTGCGCACAGTCACGATGAGTCGTTGTGTTGGTTTGGCGTTTAAATGCCACTCCCCTTCCAGGCTGCGAAAGAGCGTGGGACATCCCGTCATGACGACATTTTTAATCCCGGCTTCGGCCAGCGCTTCCAGCGTTCTCAGATCGCGCACGCTGGCGAGCTGGCAACGGTCATGAATCGCGAGGAGCAAGTCCAGCGACTCAGGGTCGAAACTATTATCCTCGTGCCGATGCCTGGTGGTGCCGACGCCGAGCGGGATGATCGGAACTCGGATTTGCGCCAGTTCCTTGCGGGAAATCATCCAGCGTCCTTCCTCGTAAACTCGCCGATACCAGAGGTTGGTGCCCAGGATCACTGCGGCGTCGCATTGATTGATGCGATCGATCGACTCAGACGTGAGCGGTTTGCGGGGATCAATGTCGATGCTGTGCTCCGCGTCATAGCGCAAGATGCGCTTGGCGCTATCCTCAATGAAGAGGTCTCCCACGTTGCGGGTCGAGAGGCTCGGATTGATGAACGCAATCGCCTTGGCGGCCTGCTCGACCGTCCTCGCCACGCTGCTGTCCGTCAGACTGGCCGAATTGTCGTTGGTCATTGCAAAAACGCGAAGGCTTCCAACATTTTGGATTTCTGGTCCAGAATAGCAATAGTGCAGCTGGTTCTTCAAAGCTTTCCATGCGCTGGCCCCGGGGCCTGCGCTCACGACGTGGCTGGCCTGTTCGATGATTCTTCCCCGCTATTGTCACTTCCGCCCGGGTCTCTATCCTGACGGCGCGGCATTCATGAACCTGGGTTTCATTTTGTTCGATTACTTTCCGTTCGGCGGGCTGCAACGCGATTGCGTGAAGATCGCCCGGCGTTGCCTCGAACGCGGCCACAGCGTGACGATCTGCGCGCGCGCCTGGCAGAGTGAGCGGCCGGCCGGCATCGGCGTCGAGCTGTTCGGCCGGCGGGGATTCTCCAACATCAGCCGGAACCGGCATTTCCTGAAACAATTGGCGGACTCGCTTCCGCGGCGCGGCCTCGACGGGGTGGTCGGCTTCAACAAGGTGCCCGGACTCGATGTCTACTACGGCGCTGACCCATGCTACGCGGCCAAGGCCAGACGGTTTAAGCTCGCGTGGTACCGCTGGCTGCCGCGCTTCCGTCACTTTGCCGCTCTGGAACGGGCCGTTTACGAACAGGGCCGTGGCACCGAGATTCTGGTGCTGAGTGAAACGGAGATCCCCATTTACCAACGGCACTACGGGACGGAGCCCGAGCGCTTCCACGTGTTGCCGCCGGGCATCACCCGGTGCGACTTCTCGCAGGCGCAACGGCAGGAAGCGCGGCAGCGGGTGCGGCGCGAAAATGGCTGGCGGCCTGAGGATAAGCTGTTGTTGCTGGTCGGCTCCGGCTTTCGCACGAAAGGGTTGGATCGAGCGATCAGGAGCCTGGCCGCCTTGCCTGTTCCGGGAGCATCGGCGATTCATCTCGCAGTCATCGGCCAGAACCGTCCCGGCCGCTTCGGGTTGCAGGCGCGCCGACTTGGCGTGGGGAGCCGGGTGCATTTCCTTGGCGGACGCCACGACGTGCCTGACTTCATGCTCGCCGCCGATTTCCTGTTGCATCCCGCCTACAGCGAGAATACGGGCACCGTTCTGCTCGAGGCGTTGACCGTCGGCCTGCCTGTCTTGACGACGGACGTTTGCGGTTATGCCCATCACGTGACCAAGGCGGCCGCGGGTCGTGTCCTGCCTTCCCCGTTCTGCCAGGAGGAGTGTAATCGCGCCCTGCGCGAGATGCTCACTACAGACCAGGCCTCCGTCTGGCGCGAGAATGGCCTGGCCTACGCGGCACGCGAGGATTTGTACAGCTGCCACGAACGCGCCGCCGAGCTCATCGAGGAAATCGTCCGGCGCAAAGTGGCCCGGGGCGGGGGGTGTGTCGGTAGTAAGCAGTGAGTCAGTAATCAGTAATCAGTAATCAGTATCAGTAATCAGTGAATCAGTAATCAGCGAATCAGTAGGTCAGTAGTTGGCGGTCGGTACTGAGGAGCTCGTTTTGCGCAGCTCTAAACCTGCTCTACGCTGCGTGGCGCTGGCCTCCCGACCAGCGGCTCCCAGACACTGATTCACCGATTACTGATTACTGATTTACTGATTACTGATTCACTGATTACTGATTCACTGATTACTGATTACTGATTACTGATTCACAGCTCCCCGACAACCGGCCTGCAATGAAAACTCGACATCCGCTCACCCCTTCGGCTTACTTTGCCGGATTTTAGCGGCACCCGAAATGAATGAACGCGGAATTGTTAGCCAAAGCCAAAGTGCTCGGTTTTTCCGACCGCCAGATCGCCCACTTGACCGGGCGCAGCGAAGAGGCGGTGCGGGCGGAGCGCAAGCAACTCGGGCTCATCCCCAGCTATCGCCTGGTCGATACTTGCGCCGCTGAGTTCGAGGCTTACACGCCGTATTACTACTCGACTTACGACCGAGGCGACGACGAAGTGTCCCGGTCCGACAAGCGCAAGGTGATGATCCTCGGTGGGGGCCCGAACCGCATCGGCCAGGGGATCGAGTTCGATTACTGTTGTGTCCACGCCGCCTTCGCCCTCAAGGAGGACGGGTTCGAGACGCTGATGGTCAATTCCAACCCGGAGACCGTCTCGACCGACTACGACACGAGCGACAAGCTTTTCTTCGAGCCGCTCACGCTGGAGGACGTGCTGCACATCTACGAGCGGGAACAGTGCTGGGGAGCCATCGCGCAATTTGGCGGACAAACCCCGCTCAATCTCGCCCTGGGCCTGCAACGCAACGGGGTCAACATCATCGGGACCTCGCCCCAGAGCATCGAGATCGCGGAGGACCGACAGCTCTTTGCCGCGATGCTGCGCAAGCTGGAGATCCCGCAGCCGCCCAACGGCATCGCCACCAACGAGGCCGAGGCCCTGGCGGTCGCCAACCAGCTCACCTATCCCGTGCTGGTCCGCCCCAGCTTTGTCCTCGGCGGGCGGGCCATGCAGATCGTTTACGCCGACGCCGAGTTGCGGCATTACATGCGCTTCGCCGTCGAGGCCTCGCCCGAACGACCCGTCCTGGTCGACAAATTCCTCGAGGACGCCACGGAAGTCGACGTGGACTGCATCGCCGACGTCGGGCACTTCGAGGATCCCCGCCACGGGACGGTCGTCATGGGAGGAGTCCTCGAGCACATCGAGTTCGCCGGGGTCCATTCCGGCGACGCCGCGATGGTCTTGCCACCGCACACCCTGTCGCCTCAGGTCATCCAGAGCATCCGCGACTACACCCACGCCATGGCCCATGAACTCAAAGTCATCGGACTGATGAACGTGCAATACGCGGTGAAGGGCGAGACGGTTTATGTCCTGGAAGTCAACCCGCGCGCCTCGCGCACCGTGCCGTTTGTGAGCAAGGCCATCGGCGTGCCGCTGGCCAAGCTGGCCGCCCGGGTGATGGCCGGAAAGAGTCTCAAGAAACTCGGCTTCACCCAGGAACACTGGCCGAAGTATTGGGCCGTGAAGGAGTCAGTGTTTCCTTTCAACCGGTTCCACGGTCAGGACATTTTGCTTTCGCCGGAAATGCGATCCACGGGCGAGGTGATGGGCCTCGATCCCGACCTGGGAGTGGCTTACGCCAAGTCCCAGATGGCCGCCAACGCCCCGCTGCCCCAGAGCGGTCGTGTTTTCATCAGCGTGAGCGACGCGCAGAAAGGCGAAGTGGCTGAGGTGGCCCGACAATTCGCCCAACTCGGCTTCGAGCTCGTCGCCACCGGGGGCACGGCCCTGGTGCTGGAGAAAGCCGGGCTGAAAGTTCAACGCGTGTTCAAGATCGCCGAAGGCCGGCCCAATCCGCTCGACCTGCTGAAGAACCGCGAAATCCAACTTGTCATCAACACCCCCGGCGGCCAGACCCCGCGCGCCGACGAAGTGAAGATCCGCACCACGGCGGTCTATACCGGCACGCCGATCATGACGACGCTGAGCGGGGCCAAGGCGGCCGCCCTGGGCATCGCCGCGCTCAAGAAGAGCGGCTACAGCGTCAGGACCCTGCAGGAGTATTACTGAACGCGCGTCGTGACCGTGTGTCGTTCTGTATTCGTACGTTTAGCTGACTCCATCGGATTGCACATTGCTCATTGCTCATTGCGGATTGCGGATTGCGGATTGTGTCCCTTCCGTCCCCTTCCCCCCACAAATGAGCAATGAGCAATGAGCAATGAGCAATGAGCAATGAGCAATTGGTTCAGTTGAGGCCGAACAGATACCCGTCCTCCCCCGACCGCTTGAAGGCGGGACGACCAGCGACTCATTAGCTTCCCGGTTTGACCGCGGGAATGTTGGCCAGGTCCGGCGGCAGCTTGTCCGGTGGAAACGCTTCCAGGTGCATTCGGATCAAGCTAAACAAGGGAACGCCGAGTTTGAGGGTGCCGTCCGATCGATCCACCAGCATCGCCACTCCCACCACCTCGCCCTGGTTCGCCCGGACAAGGTCGATGGTTTCCTGCACGCGCCCACCTTTGGTGACCACGTCCTCGACCACGAGGCAGTTCTCGCCGGGGGGAAATCTTGAAGCCGCGACGCAAGACCAGTCTGCCCTCCTCCTTTTCGGTGAAGATAAAGCGCGCCTGAAGTTGCCGCGCCACCTCCTGGCCGATGACGAGTCCGCCCATGGCTGGAGCGATGACCGTCGCGGCGCCGAGCGGGCGGACCTTCGCCGCCAGGGCCGCGCCGAATTGCTCGACCAACGGCATCTGCTGCAAGGCCAGCGCGCACTGGAAAAACTGGCGGCTGTGCCATCCGCTGCGAAGGAGGAAATGCCCTTCCAGGAGCGCGCCGGTTTTGCGGAAAAGCTTCAGGGCATCTTCGTTGGTCATCGCGACTCAGATCTGGAAATCGACCACGGCGACTTCGCGCTCGCGCTTGTTCATCACCCGCATGGTCACGCCTTCAAAGACCACGAGGGAATGCGGCGGCACACTCGTGGTCAGAAACACGTTGCCGCCGATCGTGCTCCCCTGGCCGATGACCGTTTCGCCCCCGAGGATGGTCGCGCCCGGATAAATGGTCACCCGGTCCTCGATGGTTGGATGGCGCTTCGTGCCTCGGAGCTTGTCGACGTCACCGGTGGATTTCGCTCCCAAGGTGACGCCATGGTACATCTTGACGTGGTTTCCGATCCGGCAAGTCTCGCCCACCACCGTGCCGGTGCAATGATCGACAAAGAAATGCGAACCAATCTGGGCGCCCGGGTGCAGATCCATCCCGGTGCGGGCGTGGGCCCATTCGGACATGATGCGCGGGATGAGGGCGATCTGCTTGCGGTACAGTTCATGGGCCACCCGTTGCACGGCGATGGTCTCGACGAACGGATAAGCCACAATGATCTCCTCCTGGCTCAACGCCGCCGGGTCGCCGTTGAAGGCCGCGTCCACGTCCGTCTTGAGCACCTCGCGGATCCGCGGCAGGCTGCCCAACAGTTCCTGGGTCATCTCTTGCGCGGCGCGACGGAGGTCGTTTTTCGACAACCCTGCGGGAGTCGAATACTCCAGGCTCTTATAAACTTCATCCTGCAACCGGCCCAGGACCGAGTCCATCAGCGAGACCAACTCGACCTTCAGTTCCGAGGAGTGAATGGTCTTCTCATCGAAGAAGCCCGGAAACAGCAGTCGCAGCAAATCGCACGTGATGCCGGCAATGACCGTCTTGGAGGGCAGGTTTTTGCCATCCAGGTGGTTGATCCCGCCGACTTTGGCGTAGGAGACGAGCAACTGGTCGGTCAGTTGGGTAACCGTCGCTTTCACGGCGATACTATTCCGCAGCGCGCCTAAAGTTCAAAGTTCAAAGTTCAAACTTTCAACTTTGAACCTTGAACCTTGAACCTTGAACCTTAGCTTTGAACTTTGAACCTTGAACTTGCTACACTGCGGCATGTCCTGGAACGTCCTGATCACGGCGCGCACCCTCAACGTCGAGGCGGTCGGGCGGCGGGCCTTGGAATCGCTGCGTGGCGCCGGATGCGAACTGATCCACCCGCCGAAATTCGGTCCGCTCACCGCCCAGGAAATGCAACCGCAGCTCCGCGGGGTGGACGCGGTGTTTGCCAGCATGGACCAATTTACCGCGTCGGTGCTGGCCTCGAAGGACGCCGCCCAACTCAAGATCATCTCCCGCTGGGGCGTTGGCTATGATGCGATCGATCTTCCGGCCGCGACGCAGCAGGGGGTGGTCGTCGCCTATACCCCCGGCTTGCTCAACGACGCCGTGGCCGACTACGCGATGGCGCTGCTCCTGGCCCTCGCCCGCCGCGTGCACGAGGGCCACCTCTCCATGCGCGCCGGGCAATGGGCCGCCGGATGGGGACACGACATCGCCGGCAAAACTCTCGGCCTCATCGGCTGCGGCCGCATCGGCCAGGCCGTGGCGAAGCGCGCCAGCGGGTTCAACCTGCGCCTCCTTGGCTACGACATCGCGCCGAACCCCGACGCGCAATCGCTCGGACTCCAGTTCGTCTCGCTCGAGCAGTTGCTCCAGGAGAGCGATTTCGTTTCCTTGCACGCCGCCCTGACGCCGGCCACGCGGGGACTGATCGGCGAAGCCCAGTTGCGCCAAATGAAACCCACCGCCTATCTCATCAACACCGCCCGCGGCGCCATCCTGGACGAGGCGGCGCTGCTGCGGGCGCTGGAGCAGAAATGGATTGCCGGCGCCGCGCTCGATGCGTTTGTGGCGGAACCGTTGCCGCCAGATCATCCCCTGCGTTCTGCCCCCAACCTGCTGCTCACCCCGCACCAGGCGTCATTTGGATTCGAGACCGGCGCGCGGGTGAGCGAAGCTGCCGCCAGGGCCATCGTCGATTTGCAGGCGGGACGCAGGCCGCAATGGGTGGTGAATCCCGAGGTGTTCAAGTCGGCCGCGCTCAGGGCCAAGCTCGAGTAAGTAGGGGAAGAGTTGCCTGAGTTGAATGGGTTAAATGGGTTAAATGGGTTAAATGGGTTAAATGGGTTAAATGCGTTAAATCAGTTAAACGAGCCTAATGCGTTAAAGATGAAACCCAATCCCGTGCGGGCCAAACTCAGGCAGGGAGAACCAAGCGTCGGCACGTGGCTCACCCTGCCCGATCCGGTGGCCGCCCAACTCATGGCCAGGACCGGCTTCGACTGGCTCACGATTGAGTTGGAACACTCGCCGACGAGCTACGAGACCGCGGCGCAAATGTTCGCCATCGTGGCCGCGTCGGGTTGCGTGCCGCTGGCGCGCATTCCGTGGAACACCGGCGAGAACATCAAGCGGGTGCTCGACACTGGCGCGTGGGGCATCGTTGTGCCGATGGTCAACCAGCGCGCCGAGGCGGAAGCCGTGGTCAGGGCGGCGCGCTATCGACCTTTGGGCGAACGCAGCGTCGGCGGCCAACTGCACGCGGCGAACTTCGCGACCGACGCCGCTTCCTATTATGCCAAAGCCAACGAGGAGATCCTCGTGGTCGTGATGGCCGAGCACGTCGAGGCCGTGGCGAACATCGATTCGATCCTCAGCGTGCCGGGGCTCGATGCGGTCTTCGTCGGTCCGAATGATCTCCATGCTTCGATGGGCTTGGCCCCTTCTTTCGACAGCGACCATGCGCCGTTTCACGCGGCCCTTGAGAAGATCCTGGCCAGCGCGAAAGCGCACGGCGTCGCCGCCGGCATCCACGTGCTCGACGCCGCGCAGGCGCAGCGTCGCATCCGCGAAGGCTGGCAATTTATCGCGGTGACCAGCGAAGCCGGCTTCATGCTGGCCAAGGCGGGTGAGATCGCCAGGACCCTTGGCCTCGGTCCAGGTCGCGTCGTGGTCAAGTATTGACGATCGATGAAGATCGTGGTTCTGGACGGCTACACGTTAAACCCGGGCGACCTGAGCTGGGAGGAACTCGAAGCGCTCGCACCTTGCACCATTTTCGACCGCACCCCACCGCCCCAAGTCGTGCCGCGAGCGGCGGACGCGGATATCGTGATCACGAACAAGGTCCCTTTCCGGCGCGAGGAGATTTTTGCCCTGCCAAAGTTGAAATACATCGGTGTGACGGCGACGGGTTACAACATCATTGACGTGCACGCCGCGCGCGAACGCGGCACGCTCGTGACCAACGTCCCCACTTACGGCACGCGTTCGGTCGCGCAGCATACCTTTGCGCTCCTGCTCGAACTGACCCAGCAGATCGGCCACCACGCGCAGACCGTGCGGGAAAGTCGCTGGGTGCGTTCGCCCGACTGGTGCTATTGGGACCGACCACTGGTCGAACTGGACAGCCTTACCCTGGGCATCGTCGGCTACGGGCGCATCGGCCGGGCGGTGGCGGGGATCGCCGCCGCCTTTGGCATGAACGTGGTCGCCAGCTTGTCCAGCTCCGGCAAGCCGCCACCGCCGGGTGTCGCCGTCCTGGAACTGGATGCTCTCTTCAGCCAAAGCGATGTGGTGAGCCTGCATTGCCCGTTGACGGCGCAGACCAAGCACCTGGTCAATGCGGCGCGCCTGGCGCGCATGAAGGCGACGGCGCTCCTCCTCAACACCAGTCGGGGGCAACTGGTGGACGAAACGGCGCTGGCCGAGGCCCTCAATTCCAGCCGGATCGCCGGCGCTGGTCTGGACGTATTGGCGATGGAGCCACCGGAGGCGGACAACCCGCTGCTCCAGGCGAAGAACTGCTTCATCACGCCGCACATCGCCTGGGCCACCCGGGCCGCCCGCGCCCGCCTGATGAACGCGGCGGTCGCCAACGTGCGCGCTTTCCTCGAAGGCCGGCCGCGGTGTGTTGTAAGTAATCAGTGAATCAGTAATCAGTGAGTCAGTAATCAGTGAATCAGTAATCAGTGAATCAGTGAATCAGTAATCAGTGTCTGGGAGCACCTGGTCGGGAGGCCATGGCCACGCAGCGTATAGCAGGCTTAGAGCTGCGCAAAACGGGCTTCTCAATACCAACCGTCGCCTTGTGACTTACTGATTCACTGATTCACTGATTACTGAT
>WNGF01000855.1_pt1 | contig 48597 bp, 48 predicted proteins | sample 5400641 | NCBI WGS metagenome assembly WNGF01 (sample SAMN13153371, study PRJNA577476) | soil metagenome | isolation source: 80 cm soil or saprolite under grassland replicate 2 | place: USA:California | collected 2016-06-15 | reverse complement strand
CACGTGCTCTCCTCTCACGAAGAGGCTACAGTCCGTTGTGCCAAAGCGCGTCCCGGGTCAAACTCATCCTCGGGCTCTCAAGCACCAGTAAGGTCGAAGACCTCTGGACCACACGCCTCGGCACAGCATATGCCAATGCTTCCCGTTTTCATTAGTCGTTGTGGCGCTGGGCGCCATGTAGAACTCATCCCATCTATCCTGCCGGCGAGATACGTTGAGGATTCGTTCTCGGCAAATCGTGAGCGCATTGCCGGGGAGGGATTCCATACTGTTGATTGCGGCATTCTCTTGGCAGGTCTAGCCCGAGTCAAATGCTGAAGACGACTCGATCTTGCTCATTGGGATTTCCGTACTAAGGAGGAACAAACGGTTTACTACCCCCGGCATTTTATCCGGCAATTATGATACATTCCAATCATGTAAGTTTAGGTTAATACAGGACAAAATGGCTGCACACAATCCGGCAAACAATACGGCAATTGAGAGCGTTACCCTCATGGAGCCGATGCTGCCTCCAGAGGGCGAGAGAAAACTCGAAGACCTGGCAGTTGACCTGGCCTCAAAAGCCAGCGCTTTGGCCGGGCGGGTCAATCCCGTGGTGCAGCAGTCGATCGGTACGCTTGTGCGCTCGATGAACTGTTATTACTCCAACCTGATCGAAGGACACGATACCCATCCACGCGATATCGATCGAGCGTTGGCGAAGAACTATGTTCGCGAGCCGCAGCGCCGCGCGTTGCAGTTAGAGGCGGTCGCCCACATCGAACTGCAGACACAGATCGACGAGAGAAGAGACAACCAGAGTAATCCAGTATCTACGGAATACCTCCTCTGGTTGCACCGTGAGTTTTGCAAACGGTTGCCGGAGGCACTACTTTCAGTCGACAACCCCGACACGCACGAGAAAATCCGAATGCTCCCGGGCGAGCTGCGCGCTGGCGATGTAGCTATCGGCCGCCACGTTCCGCCGTCGGCGACTGTTCTCGCCGATTTTCTTCGGCGATTCGAGGACGCCTACAATCCCGCGCACCACTCTAAGCTGCGTCAGATTATCGCGGTTGGCGCGGCACACCATCGTTTGCTCTGGATACACCCTTTTTACGATGGCAACGGTCGAGTTGCACGGCTTATGTCGTACGCCACGCTGCACAGAATGGGCATCGGCAGTACGTTATGGTCAGTTGCGCGGGGCCTAGCGCGAAGCGTGAATCGCTACAAAGAGCTACTCATGGCGGCCGATGAACCAAGACGCAATGATCTCGACGGAAGAGGAAGTCTGTCGCAGGCTGCCCTAACTGATTTCTGCGAATTTTTTCTTCGAGTGTCAATTGACCAGGTGGATTTTATGGAGTCTCTGTTGCAACCTACCGAATTACTTCGCCGTATTGAGATCTTTCTCGAGGACGAGATACGTGCCGGACGTCTGCCACGTGGTAGCTATCCAGTCTTGCGCGAGGCCGTGCTGGCCGGGGACGTGGATCGCGCTCAAGCTCGGCAGCTGACAGGTTTCCAGGAGCGCATGGGAAGAACTGTCATCTCGAAGCTATTAGAAAAGGGACTGCTGGTTTCCGCGGGCCCAAAGGATCCTGTGCGTCTAAATTTCCCACTTGATGTGGTAGAGCGCTGGTTCCCGAAACTCTATCCCGTGACGTAACAAGTTCGGCGTTCGAGGTTTGGTTGCCGAAAGCCATATTCGCTCCCAACGTCAGGGTTCGAGTGTTCACGGCTACGGTTTCGAGCATGCTGAGGCCAAAGACGCGGTTTGCGGTCTCAGAGGGGGCATCGTTGTACCTACCAAAAACCGAAAACCGGTCGCTGAAGGTGTGGTCGATTCGCACACTGCCGGCATTGAGGGTCGCGCGGTTGGACCACACGCCCGTGAACGGAGATGTGTACGCTCCCGGGGTCACAGTGCGATCGTCGGGTTGTGGGTACGCGTCGAGCAACGGCGCCGTTGCTACGGATGCTTGCGTCCGCGCGTATTCAGATGGGAGTTGAATACCTTGCGTCTGGGGAAGTCTTAACCGCGCTCCCTCGTAGGACAGAAAGAAGAACGTCTTGTCCTTTGAGATCGGCCCGCCAAGGAATCCCCCAAAGTCGTTGTGACGCTCTGCCGCTTTCGGCTTGCCGGCTGCGTTGGCAAACCAATCATTCGCGTCTAAGGCGTCATTGCGAAAGTATTCGTACAATCCGCCGTGGAAAGCGTTCATACCCGCGCGGGTGTTGAGAACGATCTGTCCTCCCGGCGACCGGCCAAATTCCGGTGCGAATGTGGAGGTTTCGATGCGAAACTCGTGCAATGCCTCAACCGAAACCAGGCTACTGGTGCTACCCAGGGCGCTGAAGGCTTGTGACGTTCCTGTTCCTGACTGTCCGGGGAGGAGGCCTCCGGTCACGCCAAAATTTGCGGATACGCCGTCAACAACGAAGTTGTTCGCGTCTGTTCGTTGGCCTGCAATGCTGAATTGCCCAGTTGCCGCAGCACCGCTGGTGGGTGCGATGGTAACACCGGGAGTCAGTTGGAGAAGGGTGTTGAAGCTGCGGCCGTTCAAGGGCAAACTCTCCACGAACTTGCGGTCTATGACGGTGCTGACCGCGGCTGATTCGGTGTTCACAAGCGGCGCACCGCCTTCAACGGTAACGATCTCGTGCAGCCCACCGACGGGAAGGGTGAAATTTATGGAGAGCGCGTCGGCGACGCTGAGAATGATGTCGGGCTTGATGATTGTCTTAAAACCTACCCTCGAGACCTGAAGCCGATAGGGTCCCGGAGGCAGACTCGGCAGCAGATAGATTCCCTCGCTATTTGTTCTCGTTGTGTACTGTACGCCGGTCACATCATTTACGGCCACGATCTCAGCCCCGACGACTGCCGCGCTTGCTGGATCCGATACTAAGCCGTTGATGATTCCGTTGGGGGACTGCGCAACGAGGGGGAGGCACTCAGCGCGGCGCATACGAAAAGGGACGCAATACGGGGGAAGCGCATTTCAGGTCTCCGGTGAGCAATAGAATTTCAGTCACTCCTCCGTCTATTCGCAGGACGTCCCCCCGAGGCTTCACGTGATCCCATTCTAAGGAGAAATTAATGATTGGGATTTGTTGAAACCCGAGCTACTGCTTCTCTGAATCCTGTTACGAAAACCGAACGTTGTCGGACGTGCCGCTGAATTATCACCTCATCGTGTAAATAAATAGACATGCCCAAGAAAGACAAAGCCAATATCTCTCAATCGAAAAAGCCAACACCGCAGTCCGCGCGGCTCGGAAGCAAGTACGTGGGAACAAATCTAGAGCCGAGGTTTCTGGGCGTGAAAAAGGTGGAAGCATTCAACCGCTGGCTAAAAGAGAGTTATCCAGAGTACAAACAAAAGCTTGGATGAGTGCCGCCGTCTATGCTGTGCTCAGGCCAGCACTAGCAGGACGTGCCTGAGCTGCTAACGCAAATTCTTTACGAGCACACCCAGTAAAACCAGGACGACCCGACTGATCGGAAGGCACGGCTCAAGGCAGCCAAGAGAATGCCCGGAGTCGTCTCGCATCGCAAAAAAGTGGACTTCCACGCGGTCACGTGGACGGAACATTTTGCTAATGTGTCAGCAATCTTCTTTGATCTTTCCACGGATGCGTTGTCTGCGTCCCATGATTCGGGCGCATCAGCGATGCGGATTCGATAGGCGTAGGCACCCTGGCTCATAGTTTTTCGAGAGCCGCCCTTGGAACTTTTATCAGACTAGGACGGCTCCCACTCTTGCAGTGCTTTCCAGCACTGTGACAGGGAACGAGCGAAAACTAGTTACTACTTCAATCCTGTTACGAAATCGAAACAGAAAATCAAAACCTAAGGAGTTCAACTTCTGTGGAAGTACAATCGGCTGGAATTGAAAATGCGAGAACTCTCAAAATGGCGCTGACGATCAAAGAAAGAGAACAGAAAACCAACAGGCTTTTGTATTTTCTGAGCCAAGCTCCGCAGGGATTGACTACTCGGCAATTGCAGGAGCAAACAGGCGAACTGAGCAAAGAACAGATAGTGGATTGGCTGAAAGCTCGTGCCATGTGCCCTTGCCTAAAGCTGCGACGGAAGGCGATAGCACCAGCATCGGGCCGAACCTTTGGAATCTGAAGAAATATGTTCCAGGCAGTCCAGAAGGTGAAGACCTGAAGCGCAGAATCGAGCTCGGCTACCGCAACTTGTGCTTTCTTGGGGGGCCATCGGGCAAAATGATATGAAGGGCGAGATCATGCCGCCAAATGAACGCAGTGGAAGGCACACCTACTCCAGTGCGACATGGCGCGATACGTTAGATTGCGTGTGGCCGTGGTATGGAATTCGCCCAGACGTGGACGGTTTCATAGTGGTGAGTTTGTTCAATCACCAAGATACCAAAGTGGCTGGCCCCTTTCCAACGAGTGAGGCGGCTCAAAAGTGGATGGAGAAGAACATCGCTCCATAATTTCTTACAACGATAAACGGCGCACGGTCGGTACTCAGTCCTCAAGTTCCGATGACAAATATCCCGAGAATCCCGAGGGAAGAAAACGGGGCCATCGAGATCGGCAAGGCTCGGCGACTGCCGATCGACTGGATCCCCAGCGGAAAAGGACCAAGACGTCCCCACCTGCGCCCGGGAACAAATGCCAGAGCGGGAGCTCGCAATTCTCACATAAGCGATTACTACGGTTCACTCAGCCGTAACTAGCGGCGATCCATACCAGGCCGAATAATAACCGTGAGGGTCGGGGTGGTGGTTCCGTTGCTTTCTTCCCGAAAGGTCATGCCCGTAGCCTGCCTGTTGTGGGGCATGCACGCCATTGTCCTGCTCGTGTTCGGGACGCAAGGGCACGGTCCACTCTTCTCGGATTTGATCCAGTTGGCGCTGGGGCTACTGACCGTGCTTACAGTTCTGGGTGCCGGGAAACGCTCCGACAGTTTTGGCCGCTATTTCTGGTGCCTGACAGCATTTTCGTTCTCGATCTTATGCACGGGCCAGGGTCTCGCCATATTCGACGAAGTCACGTTGAGGTCATCCTTCCTCCAGTGGCTGGCTAATTTTTTCTTCACGTTCTGGTTCATTCCTTTTGGCGTCGCACTTTTTCTAGACCCCGATCACGAATTGAACGGTTTTGACAGCCTACTGATGCTCGATCTCGCGCAGGCAGGCGTCTGTTCGGTTGCAGCCTACCTGTTCTTTTTTTATCTGCCAGCGCGAGAGAGCGCGAGTTCCGAGTTAGTGCATACGGTTTGGGAGCCCTACTTCCTTGTTTACGGGATGGTCGTTGCGGCCTTTCTCTTACGTTCACGTCTAGCACACACGAAGTCGGCGCGTGCTCTATTTGGCCGAGTCGGATGTTTCGTATTGGTCTCTGCCCTCAGCGATGCGGCGTACTACTACGGGCCGGGTCTTCATCTGAAGACCGGCGCCTGGTTCGACTTGGTGTGGAGTGCGGTGTTCTTCATTCCGTTGTGGGCGGCGTCCACCTGGAGCGATGCTGGACGCGCCGAACTGCCTCCCGCTCCCGTTCAGTCCACGGGAATGGTCATCACTCAGGTGTTCCCGCTTCTTTACCCTCTACTGATCTTGGTCATGTCAGCCGGGATTGCCCGTGAGCGCATCGAGCTTGCCTCGATTGTAGTTTTCGCTTGCTTCGCCTGCTCTAGCGCCCGCTTGCTGGTGACGCAACACCGGCTGCTGAATGTTCAACGATTGCTTCGTCACGAAGCTTCGCACGATGGGCTCACCGGTATCAGAAACCGCATGGGGATTCTGAGCGCACTACGCATTGAACTGGAGCGTTCGCAGCGCCACCACGGCCATGTGGGGATCATCATGGCAGATGCCGATCGCTTCAAGCAAGTCAATGACAGCTTCGGACACGACGCCGGCGACACAGTGTTGCGCAAAATCGCGTCCGAAATCAGCGGCTGCCTCCGCCCTTATGATTATGTGGGCCGCTACGGCGGAGAAGAGTTCTTGATCGTCGTGCCGGGTTGTTCAGCCTCAGAAACCGTACAACTTGCTGAGCGCATTCGGATGCAGGTGGCGGCTTGCGCACTCTCGGTGTCTAGTGCTCCTCTTGTCGTCACCGTAAGCATGGGTGTCGCCTCAGGGAGCTCGCTGGAAGAACTTGAGGCCATGTTGCAGGCCGCAGACTCCGCCCTCTACAGCGCTAAACATCACGGGCGCAATCGAGTTGAGGCCGAGGAACTACGAACTGCCGTGACGGCGGGAGCGCGCTGGAAAATGCCGCCGCGTCCACCGAGAAACTGGGACAACCCAAGCTCAAATCTGCTCGTCTCTGGCAGCCCGGAGGAGCATGGCTGCACGGTATCAGGGGATCTGGGTCGAGCGCACCTTCCACTTGTTGATCGCTTTCCGTGGGTGCTGTTGCTGAAGGTGATGCAGTCTTAAGGCCACGGCCTCGTGCCTTCTCAATCCGCATGCCAGCAGCAGCGCAAGCAGGGCGCGCTCGCGCTTTCCTTTCAGTCGTTGATGATCGGGTGCTGGCGCGCCGACTGTTGCAAAGTCGCGATTGCAGTTCATTGATGGCGCAAGTGCCTGAGGGCTCCCGAGCCATCCGTAGACGCCTAATTGCAAAGTAGGGTGGGATCGCTGAAAATCCGAGTCGATTTGCAAACCGCGCAAGGAGTGCAAAGCCGACGATTATGACACCTAATTCAATGAAGACTTGGGACACGTCATGAGCTTGGTCGACCATGCCATTCTGCCATCGCGAAGTTATTCGTGGAAGCGAGGGGCTGGCGAGACATTAGCGCCACTGCTTCTGCCCGTTGCCTTCCCTTTGCTCCCTATTGCGTCACTTTTTCTTTTCGGACTCGGCACTGCTTTGGTTGAGTCGCTCTTGCGCTTCCCGCAAGTTTTTGCAGTATTCACATTTCTGGTCAGAGCAATACGGTGACCCTGATTCTGTCTGCTTGTGCGGAACTGGCTGGCTTGCCATCTTTTAGCCCCCTTTAGACCAAAAGGTAAGTAGAGCACTGGCAGAGGCAGTCAATTTTGCTGCGTGTTTATTGCCGTCGCGCATACGTCACCAGCCAGGGCATAAGCCTTACGAGCCCCACGACCACTTTTGAGTGCTCTTAATCAAAGTGGGGATTTACGCGCTTGCGGAGCAGGGCAGGCGCATCCGCACGCGAGGCCAGTCGGGGGAACGTTTTAGGCTGCGGTCCGCCCATTCGTCGGTCGTTGCGTAAGACGCCGCTCGTTTTTTAGTAAGTAAATCCCCTGCCCTGAAATCCGAGTCCGCAAAGACCGTGGCTGTTCCTTCGGAAAGTGTACGGGCCGTAAACCCTGGCGGGCGCTCCGGCCCTGGGGGGAGGGAAAACGGGGGACGTAGGAGGGGCAACGGCAAAAGCCATTATGGGCAAGGGTCTCGCCAGTTCCTAGCGTCCCAGCATTTACTGTTTCAAGCGATCAACTCTGGCTGAATCGGGTAAATACTGTATTTTTGTTCGGTATCGAACCAAGGCGGCCGCTGGTTTCAGTCGGGAAGATGATGCGGGCATACCGGACGGCGCACCCACATGCGCAAGGAGCTGGAACGCCCGCAGACTGCGGTTAGCCCATTCGATTCTTGCCCGAGGCGTGAGCTCAGAATCGAGTTCCAGTTATCGTGAAGGTTGCCGTGTCGACCAGAGTGCCACCAGCACTGAACATCTTCGCTGTTCCCGAACCGCTAAAGGAATTCAGGGTTGAGCTTAACGTAATGCCGGAAGTTCCAAGGATAAACGCAGAGAGTTTCCCGGTTGAATCAAATACGAAGTTTTTCATTCTGAACGTGTAGGGAGGTGTTCCCGTAGTTGATCGCCACGTTCCCAACGCGGTACGCTCAACGTTTCCCAGACCGTAGTATTGAACTACTGTACCGCGTTCTTCAACGACCGTACCGCCTTGATTGAAGGCGAGCATGCCCATGTACTTGCAGCTGGTCGTGCACCCGCCAGTGACTGTCACCTTGAAATTCCAACTGCCTACTAAAGGATTGGTGGTTTGCGCCAGCACAAAGCCAGCAGCCAGTTCAAGAACGGCGAGAATGGCAAGTACGCGCGCAATTTTGGCGAGTCCTAGCAGCATATTACCTCCTGGATGGAAAGTGTCAGCAGGCTCATACTAAAATTCTAACCGTGGGCTGCTCCCGTTGTCGCGAGCGGGGATGAACTGCTTCCCACATCTGGGACACTCCGGGTGTTCGCCATCGACCCGTCTTTGTTCTTCCGGCAGAATGCTGGCACCGCAGTGCGGCACGCTTTCAGGCGGACTCATTCGCCTGGTTGCCGATGAGCCAGCTTACTTGCCTTCATCAGGCAACGATATATTTTTCCTCTTTGATCCCTGGCGGAAAATTTGGGCTCCCAATTTTGGAAACTCTGCGTCGGCGCTGCGAGTCTTGCCATGGCGTCGACCGCGACTTTGATCCTCACATTCCAGATAATGCTGGATCGCATACGTAGTTGGTGAAATCGCCTGTAGCTTTTGAAAAACTCACTCCGAGAAATTCGTGAGAAATAAAATCGCGTTAGGATGCCCTATAAACGATCTTCTCGGGTCGCATAGACTTTTCGATCCCCCAATTTTGGAATGTTTTCTGAACCTGCGACTTTTTCAACAGCCACGCCTGGTTTCGACAGTTATTGCTTCAGGGTTGCCCGTGATCCAGGCACAATTCGCATTTTGCAGGCTTATTGCTTGCGCCCGTCGTCCGATGCAGGTGCTAGTCTGACGTAGTAACCGATGAAGAACCGCGACATCCAGGCGACTTGGAAGTATCACGATGGCACGAAGCACTCCTACTGGAATATTCATACCAATCCCCACTTCCTGGACTGGGCGAATCGGCCGCTGCCTTTCAAAATCTATTCGACATTAGAGCCGCTTCCGTTACCGCGGGACGTGCCGCAAACAGGGGTGGCCGCGCTCTCCGCGATCTCGGAGCCGGTGACCTCGTCGTGGGCCGATTCTGTGCCTGACCTTCGGGACCTGGCGCGCATCCTTTATTTCTCGGCGGGGATTACCAAACAGCGCAAATTTCCTGGCGGAGAAATCTACTTTCGCGCCGCGGCCTGCACTGGAGCCCTTTATGAGATCGAACTGTACATCGTGACTGACGATCTCAAGGGCCTGGATGCCGGGGTATATCATTTCAATCCGGCGGACGTATCGCTGCGGCTTCTGCGAAAGGGTAATTTTCGCGGAAACCTGGCTCAGGCGACCGCGATGGAACCCGCGGTGATACAAGCGCGCGCGACAATTCTCTCCACCGGAACGTACTGGCGGAACGCCTGGAAGTACCAGGCGCGCACCTATCGCCATTTCGGTTGGGACAATGGCACCCTGTTGGCAAATATGCTGGCCGTGTCTGCGGCTTCGGGGCTGTCGGCCGAGATTGTGCTCGGGTTCGTGGACGCCGAGGTGAACCACCTGCTCGATCTGGATACCCGGCGTGAGGTTTCCTTGTGCCTCGTGCCGATCGGGCGCACATCGGAGAGTTCGCTGCCAGCACCCGGAGAGGCTCCGCCGCTTGGCTTGGAAACAATCCCGCTTTCGCAGCACGAGGTCGAATATCCCGCCATGCTTGAGGTGCACGACGCGTCTTCGCTTGAGTCGGTAGACGAAGTAGATCAGTGGCGCACCAAGCCACCAGTCCTTCTATCTTCCGCGCTGGTGGGCGAGGCAGTTCGCCTTCCGCGCCTGCGGAAAGAAGAACAACCGAAGGACACGACCGAGCACGTAATCCTGCGCCGCGGCTCCACCCGAACGTTCGATAAGGCGGCATCCATTACACTGGCACAACTTTCTACCATTCTCGACTACGCCACGCGAGGTCTTCCGGCTGACTTCCTTGAGCCTCCCGGCGCGCAGCTTAACGATCTTTATCTGATCGTGCATTCAGTAGAGGGGCTTAAGCCGGGCGCATACTTCTTCGGGCGCGCGCAGAGCACCCTGGAGCTTTTGAAGGAGGGGGAATTCCGCGCCGAGGCCCATCATCTTGGACTGGAGCAGCAGCTGCCGGCGGACGCCTGCGTGGACATCTTCTTTCTAGCCGATTTAACCCGCATCCTGGAGCGATACGGAAACCGCGGCTATCGGGCCGTCCAGCTGGAGGCGGGCGCCATCGGCGGCAGGATCTACTTGGCTGCGTATGCTCAACGCCTCGGTGCAACTGGGCTGACCTTCTTCGACGACGACGTGATTCAATTCTTTTCCCCACACGCAAAAGACAAGAGTGCCATCTTCCTGCTCGCGATTGGCAAGCCGCTGAAACGCACATCACAATAGGACTTCTAGAGAAGTTCGAAATGAGAGATGGGAAGTCGTCGGAAGTCGTGTGCCATTTAACGAATTGGAACCAGACATTAGAAGTTCGGCATTCCGCGGGAGAATCGGCCTCCGCCCGGATTAAATCAGCTAATCGCATGTTCCCAGATCCGGACAAATAGTCGCCCACGCGGAAAGTTGGCCCCAAACGTAAGAGCAGGTACTCGTGCATGGCGGAGCAGGTGCCGTCGGTGTCTTCGCTATACACCAGCTCGGTTCGTGGCGCACATGTGCGGTGGTAGACTGCGCCTATGGCTGCTAGAAAGAAAACTAAGAAGAGGCAGACGAAGTCGAAGAGAACTGCCGACAATAAGATGACGTCGATGAAGAAAACGGCTAAGAAGAAGCTGGCTATGAAGAGCGAAGGTCCCAAGAAGAAGTTGGCGAAGAAGGCAGCTCAGAAGCAGACGGCGGTGAAAGCCAAGGCCGTCGGCAAGAAGACAATCGGCGGGAAGACGGTGAACTCGCTTAAGAAACGGGTTCTGGAGAAAAGCCAGAGCGTGGATACGGTGGCATTCTCACCGGAGGGACCGGAAACGCGTTCGGGCCGGCAATCGGGAGACTTGCAGGGATTGTCCGGCGTCGAAGGTGCGGATTCGGAGAGTGTCGACGAGTTGCTCGAGGAAGGAAACGCGTTTGAGGCTGACGTAGTGAAGGGCGTGGAAGACGCCGGGAACGCTGATGAGAAGGAAGTTCGCACGCATGAGGTGCCGGAGGACGATGTTCCCGGCGAATATCTGGATAAAGAGTAGTGAGTGACTGGGTTTCTCCGCGTCGGTACAATTCGTTTTTTTCTACAGTCCCGATCAGCGACGGATCGACAACCTCGCAGCCATCCTGCGACGGGGACGTTCTTTTCCACTAGCGACACCGGGTTCATTGCGTCAACCACTGCCGCAGCAGCACCGCCAGCCTTCGGCCCGTAGTTTGGATAGCACTACAGCGGACGCTCGGAAACTGTTCCAGCACCTGCGACCTCACCTGTTACTTGCGATAGATGTCGTAAAATCTCCCATTTCACCAGCAATCAGATCACTGGTGTAAACGCCTGTGGCTGTTTACCGACATCAAGCGCGGTGGCTTTTCCATAGATCTGGTTAATCGTGTGACGCAAATTTCCCGATATGTGTCACATCGGGACGGAAACTCTCGACCGACCGCGGCGTCAGACCCGTCCCCACGAGTTCTTGCGACGGAACGCTGACTGCGGGAGGCGCGGCGCTCGGTGTCCCGGATCGGCCCGTCTACGCTGTGTGACTGGACAGGAACTACTACACTTAGTGATTAAAGCGGGCCAGCAGCCTTTTTGGCCGCCTGGTCAATGGCAGCCCGTGATCGGCGCAATGGGCGTTCCGTGATGTGCCGCCAGCCAGTCTCCTTGGCGAGTCCGGCAAGAACGAACCTGTGATCCAACCCGCCGTTTGCCGGCCGGCCCGATCAAGCCAGTTGGTGTTATGCGCTTCGACTGGGTAACCCGAATCTCCCTCCACGATCTGCGCCCATTGTTGAGCTTGTTTTCTGCCGACTTAGCCATTGACTTGGGTACGGCTAACACCCGGGTCTATTCCAGGGCCGGGGGCATCTTGGTCAACGAGCCCTCAGCCGTTGCTCTCGATGACCGTACCGGCGAAGTACAGGCGGTCGGCAAGGAAGCGAAGGAGATGTTGGGCCGCACGCCCGCCCATATCAGAGTCGTAAGACCTTTGAAAAATGGAGTGATTGCCGACTTCAAAGTGACCGAGAAGATGCTCAGCTACTTCATCCAAAAGGCGCAACAGCGCAGGGCACTCGTGCATCCTCGCATCGTGATCAGCGTCCCTTCCGAGATTACACAGGTGGAGAAGCGTGCGGTGGCAGAGTCGGCCTACCGCGCCAAGGCCGCCGATGTTCACCTGGTGGAGCAAGCGATGATGGCCGCCATTGGCGCCGGTCTCACCGTCACCGAGCCCGGCGGCAACTTGGTGGTGGACATCGGTGGCGGCACGACTGACGTCGCCGTGATCTCGCTGTCCGGCATCGTCTATTCGCACTCGCTGCGCATCGCCGGCAATCACATGGATGAAGCCATCTCGAATTACCTGAAGAGAAAATACAACCTTCTGATCGGGGAGCGCACAGCGGAGCAGATCAAGATCGAGATTGGCTCGGCGTATACCCTGAGCAAACCGCTGACCATGGAGATCAAGGGGCGGAGCCTCATCGAGGGTGTGCCCAAGACGGTTACGGTGAACGACAGCGAGATCCGCGAGGCGCTGAGCGAGTCCGTCTCGACTATTGTGAGCACGATCCGGATGGCGCTGGAGCGTACGCCGCCCGAGCTTTCCGCCGACATCAGCGACCGCGGCATCGTGCTCGTCGGAGGCGGCGCTTTGCTCAAGAACTTGAACAAGCGAATCCTTGAAGAAACCGGGCTTTCGGTATGCATAGCCGATGACCCGCTGTGCTGCGTGGTACTAGGCGCAGGCAAAATTCTCAGCGACTTCAAACTGTTGCGAAAAATTTCGATCGAATAGGCTTGCCTTGGCTAGCTTGACTGAATCGCGATTGCGGGGCGTGCGCGCCAGCCTGTCCTGTCTCAGCGATTTTTCGCGCTCAATGATCTCGTTTCGCCAACTATCTGCTAGTCGATATGGGCGAAGTCGATGATGAGAGGTCTTGCTGATTAGGCGACCCTTGACATCTCTCGGGCTGCACCTGGTTGAGCCGGGCGATTACTGTTGAAATATCACCTTTTCAAAAACAACTGGGTTGTTGGTGTAAACCTACTGGCGGTCTCTGCAATGTTCAATGTATTGACGCGCTCCTCGGTGAGGTGTACAACTCTGGTGGCTTACGGAAGTGAGGGTCCGAAACCCCGCACACATTCCCCCACGCAAGCCCCCGCATAGCTCCGGTCTGGAGGTGGGGCATGGATGAGCACGAACTCGCAAGTCAAGTCTTGGCCATCGTAGATGAGGCGGCTTATCGCAACTCAGCAACTCGAATCTCAACGGTTCACCTTGCAGTCGGAGGGCGCCGTGTGCTCGACCTCGATCGCCTGCAAGCGGTTTTTGCTTCGGCCGCTCGCGGCACCATCGCCGAAGGCGCCCAGCTCGCGGTGAAGGTCTTGCCGGTACGGCATCATTGTCAGAACTGTGGGGTTAATTTCGAGGCCACGAGCGCGGAGTGCCCGTGCCCTGAATGCGGGCATCCGCACACCGAGATGAGCGGCGGCGAAGAGTTGCAACTAGTGGATGTGGAGCTGGACGACGTGGCTTGAACTGAACGCTTGTGCGAAAGGAAACGTTATGGTTACTGCCCGGCTTCCTGTTTCCGCTACTCCCATCAAAGAAGACCTCAACTCTTTTCGAATCGCCATGCGCCAGTTCGATTATGCCGCGGAGAAGTGCGGCCTCGAACCTGGTCTGTGCGAGGTCCTGCGCCGCCCGCGTAGGGCGCTGTCGCTGTCGCTTCCTGTGAAAATGGACGATGGTTCTATCCGCGTGTTTGAAGGTTTCCGCGTGCAACATAACAGCGCTCGCGGGCCGTGCAAGGGGGGTATTCGTTATCACCCGAACGTTACTTTCGATGAACTCAAGGCCTTAGCGATGTGGATGACGTGGAAGTGCGCGATCGTCAATATCCCATTCGGCGGCGCAAAGGGCGGCATCGATTGCGATCCGCACAAGCTTTCCCGTAACGAACTCGAGCGGCTTACGCGGCGCTACGCCTACGAAATCTCGCCACTGATCGGGCCGGATAAAGACATCCCTGCGCCTGACGTTTACACCGACGCGCAAATAATGGCCTGGATCATGGACACCTACAGCATGACCCATGGCAGCAGCGCGCCGGGGGTCGTCACTGGCAAGCCATTATTCCTCGGCGGATCGCTGGGCCGGAACGAAGCCACGGCTCGCGGCTGCTTGTTTGTGATTCGCGCCGCGTGCGAAGTCATGAGCACGAAGCTAAACGAGGCGACGGTGGCCATTCAGGGCTTCGGCAATGCCGGGAGCATTGCTGCACGATTGCTCTCGCAAGAGGGAGCGAAGATCGTCGCGATCAGCGATTCCCGTGCCGGCGTTCTGAACCGTTCGGGATTGAAGGTGCCGGAGCTTGCGGCCTACAAGGCCAAAACCGGCTCGGTTGCGAACTTCCCCGGTTCGACAGCAATCTCAAGCGAAGCGGTGCTTGAGTTGCCGTGCGACATCCTGATTCCTGCGGCGCTAGAGAATCAAATCACACTACAGAACGCCGAGCGCGTGCAGGCGCGGGTTGTGGTGGAGGCGGCGAACGGCCCGACTACGCCTGACGCTGATCTCGTGCTGCACGACCGCGGCATCATGGTCATTCCAGATGTGCTGGCCAACGCCGGCGGTGTGACCGTCTCCTACTTCGAGTGGGTGCAGGACCTGCAAGAGTTGTTCTGGGACGAAGACGACGTGAACCGGCGCCTGGAACGCATTATGGTGAAGGCTTTCGCCGACGTTCACGCAACTGCAACGAAGCACAACGTGGAGATGCGCACCGGCGCATATATCCTGGCGATTGATCGGGTGGCCAATGCAATGCGTACTCGCGGCATCTGGCCATAGGTCTGCGTACTCTGGAAAAAAGGGGGCGGCCGTGACGCTCGTTTCTTGAGACGCTCTGCGGATTGTCGATCCCCGCTCGCAGCAATCGTAAAGTGGAGGAGAACCTGCCTGAACCACAATCAGGTCAGCACATCCTCGGACGCCCCTCATCTGCGTAAGTAAATTCATTCGCCGTCAACGGCGTAGACCACATTACAAAGCCATCTGTCAATACGCAGATTGGCGGCGCCTGGTATGTCCGCCAAAACTCATCGTTCCCGCGACAATCGGTGGCTCCGGATAGGCACAGCAAGCGAATTGGAGTGCGGTTTTTGATTTCTTGCTATCAGATCTTTGCGTTTGGCAGAATGCCCCGAATCTGGAAGACTTTTCATAAGCGTTTGCTCGCCGACGGCAGGATGGACACATTTGCAATGGTAGCCGACTCCAAAGTCTTCATCGTGGCTCGTAACAAGCACGTTGTGCCCGCGGAGAGGCGCGTCGAACGCTTGCCGTCGGGATATTCCGTTCGAGAGTCCCGCGACGATTCTCAGGGCAGTTACTGGTACGTGATCACTGCGCTTGAGATAGTGCGACCAAGAAATGCCTGATACAGTCAATGAAGGTCCGGTGGATCGCAAAGCACCGATTCATAGAGGAAAGGCGCGCCGAGCGCGCCTTTTATCATTGGTGACGATTTACCAAACTGACGTGCTCTAAGCCGCTTCTGCGAGCGGTTGTATGTGCCCAAGCTGCGTCAAAAGTGTGTATTGATCGTAGTAGCAGTCGCCCGACACAATCCGCCCTTTGTTGTCGAAGTGGCAGATTTCGCAGAACCGCAGAGACATCTTTCCCCCGGTGGGCGGCAACGAACCGAATGGCCCGTCGTTTGTGCCTTCGACGGTAAACCGGGCAATGACAATGTCTCCTGCGTCAATGTACTCGGGCTTGGTGATTCGGCCATCCGAGAACGCCTTGGCCCATGCTTCGGTCCATTCCCGGAATTTGTCCGGACCGTTCAGGCTTAGACTTCGGGCATTATCGGTGTAAACAAGACTCTCCGCTGAGTTGCGCACTACGCCTGCGAAGTCGCGGCGGTTCCAGTTCTCGTGTGCAGCGCGAAGTGTTTCCACATTTTCGGAAGCCATAGTATCTCCTTTCTCAGAAGTTGAAAGCAGGCGAGTCGCTGGGCTCGCCGCCCACGGCTGATTGCAAAGCATCCAGCCAGTGCCTCAGGCAGCTTTGCCTGAGACTATCCTGTGGGTGGTCGAGGCGTGGACGTCGAACGTCCGGATGACCGGTTCGGTCTCGAGCATGGGTTTCAGCATTTCTTGGATCTTCGGGAAATGCTCCCGGTGGTAGCGTTCGGCATCCTCTTTGCTATTCCAAAAGCTCAATCCCAAAATCCGAGTCGAGTCCGTGTCCGACACCAGAACGGTCTCGTCTACGAATCCCGTCTGTTTCTTCAGGATCGGCACTACTTTTTCGTTGATGATGTTTGACAGTTCCTTGGCTTTGCCTGATTTGCTGGTGAGTTCAACTACGCGGGTAAACATATACGCTCCTTTCGTTGGCTAGAGGGTGAAAGGAACCCGCCGCTGGCGCGACGGAAGTCTTCGTCTTATTCGATACCATGACGTTACGCCGCGTTGAGGCGTAGGGTCAAGCACCCCAAGAATGGTGCAGTCAATCCGGCGGTCGCCTTCAACACGTGACGTGGAGGATCGCATTTGTGTCCTTCGGGTTTCGGTTCAACACCTCGACCGCTTCGATGGTCGGCAGAACTAACAATTTGATCTTTCTACTCTCGGCCTTGCTACGCACTTCTCGCATCACCGGCAATTTGCCGTAGGCACCGGTGCCGATCACGAGCTGGCAGCATTTCCAGGGTATGTCTTCCTCAATGGACAGCGGCGTGTGGCCGAATTGATCGCGAAATTGCTTGGATGGTTGTTTCTTTCGCTTGCGGATCTTCCCACGTTCGATCACAACGTCGTACTCGCACGTACTGCCGTCAATCTGAACGGAGCCGAAGGAAAACTTTTCAAAGTGCATACGTACCCTCCTCTCCCCGTCACGGACGCGTTCACCCCTGGCTTAGGTCGGCGTCTCCCTCTTCTCCGCCAAAGAACCTCATCGCTTCCTCATCCTCAATATCATGCGGACGCTCCACGACGGTGACAATCTCCTGTAGCGTACAGATCGCATCTTCGCCCAGCTCCACGTGCCGGCCTATTTCTTCTAGATCACTCTCCCCCGGATCCCAATCACACCAGACTTGAATGACAAGCTTGTAATAGGCCATGCGGACCTCCTGACCCGCCAGGGGATTACTCGTCAGGCGCTCTTTTTCGACGTGATGGCGGAAAAGGCGGACCAGCGCTGCTCGACATTGTTGCTACCACAGTGCGGGCATTCAATCTCCCCTGCCTCGTAATCGACGAGGGAAAGAACTTTATCGAAGAATTTCTTGCAGCCGTGGCAGAAAAACTCATAGTGAGGCATGTGCGACCTCCACACTGATGAAGTTGTAATGGGAAAATTCTAGACCCCCTGATCGAGGGGTTCAACATGGGTCAGGTCACGCGTTTTCGTGGGCGGTCGCGGGTTTTTTCAGGAGATCCGGATCACGGATTCTGCAAGGTTCAACCGGCTAGAATTGGCGTAAAATGCACGCGAAATGGGTTTTTGGCCTATTTGTACTTCAGTGAAGGGAGGGACGGTTCCATGTCAAAACCACCCTATCGTGTGCTACGGATTGTGCTGGGTTTTCTCTCCATACTGCTCGCGGTCGCGGGCATACTCCTGATCTTCAGTAGTAAGCCCCTCATCATGCGTATGTTTATGCATCCTCCCGACTCTGAAATCTCCACTCTGCTTCTCGCGACAGTACAAGGAGATGGGAGGGTTCACACTCGCGTTGAGCGTGATGCTCTTTCTTGCCTGCCGCGACCCAGAGCGCAACGTTGCGGTCATTAATGGGATGAGCGTGGGGCTATGCATACTCGCGGTCACGCCGCTCATTTCTCTTTACACCCTGGATGTGCAAAGGTTCTATCCGGGCTATTTGATTGGGCACGCTCTTTGGTGCGGTTGGCGCTGGCGGGTGCCCTTTATTACTTACGGCCGCGGGAGGCACACTGGAACCCCGCTGGGAATTTCTGAGTAAAAGGAGGCTGGAACTGCGCATTCCCAGCCAGGGCGGGACCTGGTGCCAACCGTGTCCATGAGACTCATCGTTCCTGCGACAGCCTGCACCAGACAGAAATCATCGCTCTCCTAGTGGACTCATCCTCAGCCCTCCTACATGCATTGACAGTTTCTGGCATCTCCATACACTTAAGGTGTAAGCCACGTGTATGGAAGACGATCCAAACAACACAAGTGCTCCTGCTGCTAAAGCCGACTTAAACGCCGAATTCGGCAAGCTCGAACAGAAGCTTGACCGAAAGCTGGATGAAAGCCTTTCCGAGCAGGCAAATGTCATTCTGGAAGCCGTCGGCGAGCTTATGGAGAAGAAGCTGGATCAGAAATTCAATCCCGTAATATCTAAGCTAGACGGCATTATGAAAGGTGTCGAGGCGCTGCAACAGGAGAATACTGTCGGCGCCGAGCAGCTCCGCCGGCATACAGACCAACTGCAAAAGCACGAGGTCCGCATATCAAAGCTCGAGAATGCATCAGCATAATTCCGTAAGCTTCTTCGTCTGCCGACTCAAGAGCATCGCGAATTGGGACTTCGCAGTAAGAGACCGCATCTGATGCGGTCGCTGTTTTTCTTTACGGCATTTTTTTGAATGAGCTGTGACCGTAAACAGCATCGCTGGATCATGGTGTTAAATTGCAAGTTCGTGTTGCGGGTACTTGACCCTGCGCCTCAGCGCAGCGTAACGTCGTGCTGTCCAAGGGCAAAAAACTTCCCGTCGCGCCAGCCGGTCATTAGTATCCCTGGGAATAGTGATCTCTGTCTCGAGGCGGGACAATGGGCCCACATGAATATCGCCGTCTTTCTGGGCAAGCAGCATAAGTCGATCTTAATCCTATTCGGCTCAATGGCCTTGGTGCTGGTCGGAGTGGGCGACTATTTCGCAACCGGCGAAATAGTCGAGTTTTCCGTATTCTTTGTCATTCCAATATCATTTTTTACCTGGTTCCTTGGTCGCAGGGCAGGACTGCTGGCCTGCGTGACCAGTGCGGCAATCATCATGGGCGTCAATCTCAGCTCGCCCTTGCATGAGATTAATCATCGGGTCGCATACTGGAACACGCTCGTGTGGTTGGGTTTCTTTCTGCTCATTACATTTGTAATCGCGCATTTAAAGGTACTTCACCTTCGTGAGCGAGAACTCTCGCGCGTAGATCAGCTCACCCAGGTGGCGACTCGCCTAGCCTTCTACGAGTTCGCGACAGCCGAGATAAATCGAGCCCGGCGCTCCGGGCTACCAACAACCCTTGCCTACGTGGATCTCGATTGCTTCAAAGAAGTCAACGATCGGAGTGGGCATGCAACCGGAGACAGGGTGCTGATCACGGTTGCGCGAAGCATGCAGAAGAGTATCCGGCAGACGGATATGGTGGCGCGCATGGGAGGCGATGAGTTCGCGCTCATCTTGCCCAATACCCATAAAGATGCTGCCAACAAGCTGCTAGCAAAGCTGTTGAATGTGCTCACCAAGAACATGCAGCGCAACCACTGGCCAGTCACTTTCAGCGTAGGTGCAGTGACATTCCGGACGCCACCCGAATCCGTGCACGAAATGATCCAGCGAGCCGACGAGATTATGTACTCGGTTAAGGAATCGGGAAAAAACCGCCTTCGACAGGAGGATCTTGCTGCTTGATGAAAAAGCGGGCATCTTGAAGGCAGCGTCGACCTGCTCGACGGCAATGAGGCGGACTGCTTCAGTTGCTCGCTCTTCAGTTTTCGGCAGGCATCATAGGTAAGGTCTCGAAGTCACTGCTTCGCACTTCTGACCGCTCGGGGTTTTAATCGTTTGCACTGGCAGGACAGCGGCCGGCATTTCTGTAAAATCGCAGTATGGGGTGACTATCGAGCTACAGAATCTCGGTGATACTTTGTCGGGTGCGGCAGGTCAGCACGGACCAGAGGCAATTCGTAAAATGATTCTCCAGCTGGTCTCAAGGTTGATCGTCGCCATTGTCTGTTCTTGCTTGCGACTAGGCCAAATATTGAATGAGCAGCTCTGGGTGGGTTCACCTTCAAACCCGAGTGCCGGAAACGCGTCAGGTTCCAAACGCGAACCGCCGCCTCGATGCCCATATCCTTCGAGTGTTGAACAAGATTAGGAAACCAAGCACGGCTGAAGAAATTACGGAGCTGCTTAATCGCGACCTTGGTCCGGGAGATCGGCCTTTTCAGACGAGAGAAATTGCGTCTTGGTTGCGGAACACCACCACTAACAAGGCTCTGAGATTGTATTGGCTGGAAACTCGTCCCCGCAGGTAGTCCGTTACTGGAAATTCCAAGTGACCAATTCTGCGTTTGATGGTTTGAGGATTCACCATGCCCATGCATACGCCTCAACGCGCGGATCGGCACCAGAGCTGAGGACCCCGCTGCTCGGATCAATGACGATGCCGGCGTTCGACCCTAGAGACCAGGGAGACGAGATGCGTAGTTTGTGCCCGCGTGCGATGAGCGCTTGCCGAGTTGCCTCCGGGATGCGTGCCTCGACCGACATGTCGCCGGGAACCATGGTGTGCGGGAAGGGTGATGCTGGAAAGCTCCGCGACGACCACCGCGGCGCCTCAATCGCCTGCTGGATATTCATGCGAAAATCGATGAGATTGATGAGTGTCTGCATCGTACGCATCACCTGATCGTCACCGCCTGGACTCCCGAGAATCGCATAGGGCTGCCCGTCTTTCATGACAAGCGTGCTCTGCAGGGTGCTGCGAGGACGTTTGCGCGGTTCGAGCGCATTCGCTTCGCCTCGAACCAGCGAATAGTAGTCGCCGCGGCAGTTAAAAATGATCCCGGTGTTCCCCATGACGGCCCCAGTTCCGAAGGAGCTATGCAGGCTCGGCTCGAAGCTCACCATGTTGTGGTCCTTGTCCACAACCGCGATGTAACTTGTATCGCCGTCGTGATTGGCCTGCCCGTCTAAGACGACGTGCAAGGGCTGTTTTGCCGCGGAGGCATTCTTCGCGAACTTCTCTGGTGAGCCTGGACGCAGTTCGAGCGAAGCTTTGGCCGGATCGATGAGCTTTCTGCGCTCACGCGCATATTCTTTGGAGAGCAGGCCCTCGTAGGGGATCTTGATGAAGTCCATGTCACCCAGGAATCTCTCCCGATCCGCCATTGCGAGCTTAATAGCCTCGACGCTGATATGAAGAAAATCAGCGCTATTATGCCCAAGCGACTTGAGATCGAATCCTTCAAGCAGGTTTAGGGCGATTAGCTCGGTCGGTCCCTGGCTGGCTGACGGATTCTTGTAGATTTGGTAACCGTGATAATCAATCGAGACCGGCGTTTCGACCTCGGCGGTATATCCGGCGAAATCAGCATAGCGAAATAGTCCGCCGTTTGCTTCCGAAAACGAGGCCAATTCTCGCGCAATGTCGCCCTGGTAGAACCGATCACGAGCGGATTTCAGTGCCTGGTGTCTCCCTTTCTCTTTGTTCGCCTGTTCGGCTTCAACCAGTTTCCTTAGTGTGCGGGACAGGTCAGGGTTCTTGAAAATCTCGCCAGCCTTTGGCAGTTGGCCATTCGGCAAGTAAATCTTGACCGTTGAAGGATACTTGAGAATTTTCGTGGTGCTGGCGATGTCATTCGCGCTCGCCTCGCTTAGGGGAAATCCCTTCTCAGCCAATTCGATGGCCGGCTGAAGCACCTGTTCGAAACTCATCGTGCCCCAGCGGTCCAAAAGTGTGTACCACGCGTCCACCACACCTGGAAGTCCACCGGAAAGCAATCCATCACTCGCAGGTATTTCGCCGTGATTATTTTTCTCGTACCATTCGATACTTGCCAACTCAGGCGCACGTGGTTCTGCGTTTACGGAATAGACTCTCTTCTCCCCAGCCACGTACACGAGGACAACCGCGTCACTGCCGATGCCATTGTCGGCGAAGTCCGTAACTGCGAGCGCGGCCTGGCCAGCGACCGCCGCATCGAATGCGTTCCCGCCGGCTTGCAAGATTTGTCGGGAAGCCTCGGTTGCCGGGGCCCTCATCGAGGATACTGCTGCCTGGCGTCCCCGAATGACGGGACGCATTGTCTGAGTTCCAGGCGGATCAGTACTTTGGGTTATTGCCGGCCGTGCAAAGCCCAACAGCAACACGAGAAAGAAGTTGATCGTCAAACACCCGCGTAGTGTTTTCGATGAAGCAAGCATGCGAACCTCGGGGAGAGTAAAAATTCCCACACATAGGGTCGGAGATAGAGCAAGTATACTGCTCAGATTCCGTTGAATTGCGCCCGGATGTCGTCGGGGTCTTGGGGAGAGTTAGCGAAAGTTTCCTCGGAGCACGACTAGATTCTAAGGAGAACTTTCCCAAGTAGCCCAGCGAGTGGCTGAATTCTAATCGGCGCTTTTCTCTTGACTCCGATCAAACTCTCGAATACAGAGCCGCTTCAACTTCCGGTGAGCGTCTTCCCCTTTAGCAACTCGGCTGACGTATGTACGGTCAACGCCAAGGCGTCGTGCAATCCGACTGTAAATGCCGCAGAGGGATTCGATGTAATGCTTCAGTTTTTGAAGCTTGGCAGTGTGGGTCTGCTGTGCCATTTGCGACCTTCACTAGTCATCGATTATTGGGACTTCGGATTCACTGTTGGTCTTTAAACATTGGCTAATTTTTGGGGTCGTCGAACGCTGGTCATCAGCCTTTCAGTCTCCCATGCGGGGAAAGTGGGGCAAGACTCCTATCCTCTTTCGACACACCCTGCATCAGCTCAACGATCATCGCAAACAGATGATTCCGGGTCTCAACTCTCACTCCGGCACGAGTGATATAGCGAATCACGATGTCGACACCAGCTCCCGCCGGTCTGAGATTGACCGACGGCATGGCGCTAAACTGTGGCGAGCCTTCTTCGTGCGTCACCCTCTTCCATTCCGCTTCCGCCATTTTCGCATCCGCTTCCGTTGTCTTCACCGTCGCTTCGTAGATCGCCTTGATAAGAGGATGAATACCCGTGCCGGGAGGAACACTTACCTTAATCTCATCCCACATCCACTGTCCTACGGTGGAGAAGTTGAAATACTTGCCGCGTATGGCATAGCCGTTTAAAAACGAGACTCTTCTTCCCGTAGGATGGCCATTGGCAGTCCAGTTTCCCGTCTCCAGTAACCAGGTGCGGAACAGACCGAGCTGTACCACCTCGCCGCCGACACCATCGATCTCTACCCAGTCCCTAACCCTAACTCCGTTTGGTCCCATCAGAACAAACCAACCGCAGAATGCTAGGATGAAATCCTGAAAGACCACGGTCAGTCCTGCGGTCGCCAGACCCAGGATCGTTGGCATCTGCCGTGGTACACCGAAAATGGTCAGCAGGATTAGTAAGAGGCCGACCAGTTGCGTTCCCAGATTTAGAACTGTTTTCAACGTCTGCTTTTGGCGAGGATCGCGAACCATCTTCTCCAATGCCAGTTGGAGGGCCCAGCCCGCCAGGATCACCAAAATGCAGATGGCCGCAATTAACGCCAGCGACTGCAATATCAGGTGAATTACGATCTTTTGCTGTAATTCGACTTGCCCTCCCCATCGCCCGTAGAGTGCCACCAGCTGCTGTTGCGCTCCCAAGCGATCGTTCAGGATGCTTTGGATGTTTTGCTCAGCGGCGATTTGTTGCAGTCGGGCGATCCGTTCGGAACTTGACTCTCCAACGGCTTTATCGCCAAGGCCAGCGGCTTCTGTCTTCAGCCTTGCCTGATCGGCTGTCAGCGCGGCCACGTCGGCCCTGGCCAACTGCTCAGCCTGCGCAATCAGTTGTTTCCTGTTGCGGAGGGATCGCCACGTTGATAGCTGCTGTGCTAACGTCTTGTACTGTTCGGCTGAGGCGACAGCAGTTTGCCCATCGTCCTTAGAGGCACTATCCCTGTACTGCTTCATGGCGGCTTGGCGTGCCGCTAGTTCCTGCTGAAGCTTGACTCGCTGATCTCCGCTTTCGCGGGCGAGGTCTTCGATCGAATCGGTCAGCTCGTTTTGGTCGAGGCCAAGTTGCGCCTTCGCAATCTCCAAGTCGTTGCCATTGGAAACTGCACCCGCTGGTCTCGTGCCCGCGCCTGCACTGAGTGATTCGATCCGAGCCTGGTCGTTCTTGATGGTCTCCTGAAGCTCGGTAACCCTGTGCTGCAATGCCAATGCTTTACCGCTTCGATTTGGTTTTTCAAGGCTTGCCTGCCTCAGTGACTGCGAGAACGCCTGGTCGACTTCGTGATCCGCAAGGCGCTCGGCCTCCCGGGCGAGTTCCCTCTCCTCCGCAGACTGTGCCAAGGCCGCCAGAGTTGCCGCTGTCTGCCAGGGCCGTTGATCCACAAGTCCGGGCGATACATAGGCTCCCGTCCAGTTCCCCTTCCTTGCCTGCAAAAACGGAAGGGATGCCATCACCCCGCGAGTCAGAAACGCACCTGCCATGGTGACGGCCAGCACAATCAGCATGATTAGCACAATCACCACGCGGGCCCGATTCATAACGCACACCTTTCGTTTAAACCTCTGGTTGACTGTATCGCAAAACGGAGAACAAATTTAGTGTTCAACTGCAGATGACAGGTCATCGAACAGATGGGAATCACGGCCCGGGAAGCAACCCATCGAAACCAAGAACACTCGCCACAAAGAAGTCTCGTTGTTGGCGAAATCACATTATAAAAGGGCGCCCCTTTGGGAGTAGGTTGTGAGCGCAAGCACCACCACCTACGAAAAGGAGCACCCTATGAACAGTGAAAAGTATATTGGGCTGGACGTGCATCAAGCAACCATCTCGGTCGCGGTGATGGATTGCAGAGGCAAGGTAGTCATGGAGTCCATCCTGGAGACCAAAGCCGCGACCATTCTTGAGTTCTTGGCGGGGCTACGCGGAACTTTGTCGGTCACCTTCGAAGAAGGCACCTGGGCGGCCTGGCTCTATGATCTGCTCAAGCCCCATGTTCAGAAGTTAGTGGTATGCAATCCGCGGAAGACAGCTCTGCTGAAAGACGGCAATAAGAATGACCGCATCGATGCCCGCAAGCTGGCCGAACTGTTACGCCTCGATAATCTCAAGCCGGTCTACCATGGCGAAACGGGCGTGCGCAGGCTGCGCGAACTGGCTCGGAGCTACCTGACCCTGGTCAAAGATCTGACGCGAGTCATGAATCGCCTGAAGGCGATGTATCGCCACTGGGCTCGCGCCTTCGAATGCGTGGCAGCTTCACGCCTTTGGTCGGCACCTCCAAGATCATCTCCCATTGCAAGGCCTGTCTGAACGCGGCGTTGAGCACCCAATGGCCCCCCTGTACCGTTCTTGGCGAAAGCCCGCGATCTGACATGTGCTGGTAAACCGCTTGAACGTCCAACGGCCTGATTGCCACCAGAGGCTTCTTCCCGGGCGGATGTACTTTGCGAGCAGGCCTTCATAGCTTTCATATGTCTTGCTGCAGATCTGCAATTTGATTGTCTTGAGCCACTGATCGAGGTATTGATCCAGCCGAATCTTCGCGCCATCTCTCTCGATACTGGCTCCCAGTTCATTGATCTTTTTCCCTAAGAACTTGTGCGCTTGGCGAAGAGAGCCATGCACCGTTCGGTTGTAATAATTACGCTGTTTCGTTTCGGGATCGCAGCCTAATGGAATGCGAATCATCCACGTGTTCTCCCGAACTGCGATGATCTGACCTAATTTGCGCGTCATGGAAACACCTCCTCTCTCTGCTCACGAAGACCGGAGCGGGAGTTTCTGATTGATTTCGGGATCGAGAGATAAGCGGGACTAAATAGAGAGGCCGTTCACGATGCTGCTTCCATTTTTGCCGCGGCTTCCTCCTGCATGTGCGGAAGCACGTGGGAATTGGTGTCCAGCGTGAATGCCGCACTAGCGTGTCCGAACTGCTCCGACACTACTTTGGGAGGCACGCCTACCGTGAGAGCAAGTGTTGCAAAGGTGTGCCGAAGATCATAGAGGCGAATGTCCGGCAACCCAGCCTCTCGCAAAATTGGTTTGAAATGTTTCTTGACCAGGTATTCCTCGTTAATCGGTTCACCGCGTGTGGTGGAAAAGATAAGGTCCGAAAACTCGGAATCACTCTTCCTTTCAGCGGTAGCCCCCTTATTTTCATGCTTCAACTTCACCAAAAGTCGTAGCACCCAGCTCTGCAGCCTTACAACTCGGCGACTGCAGATTCGTTTTGTGTCATCGAAGGTCCATCGCCCCTCGTTTTTGTGCAGACTCCGGTTTGTGCAGACTCCGGACGACACTAACCGTTCCACGCTCCCAATCGATATCCTGCCAACGGAGAGCCAGGTATTCGCTGGGGCGCATTCCGGTAGTCAGTGCCAGTGCGAAGATGCACACTTGCGGAGTTTGCGATGCAATCCTCAGAAACGTCCGAGCCTGTTCTGTCGTCAGTACGCGCATTTCTCTACACTGCTGACGAGGAAGCTGAACTCCCTGCGTTGGGTCATTTAAGAGCAACTGCCAACGTATGGCCTGCCGCATCGCGGAACGCAACACAGTGCGTGTAATGAACAGTCCGGGACGAAAGCCCCCCTGTCGATCATGTTCTGATATGCAGCCTGGATCTCAAGTGGCGAAAGCCCAGCCATGATTTTTGCGCCAATCGGCGGACGAATGTATCTCCGTAGCATGGCTGCGTAGTCTCGATATGTCTTCTCGCGAACCTTGGGTTTGACAGCTGTTTTCAACCAATGATCGAGGAATTCGTGGAGCGTGACCGGAAGACCTTCGACGCCGTGGCACAAGTCTCGTTCATGCAACCTTTTCGTTAAGTAAGCCTGTGCGTGCCGCAGTGAACCGTAGATTGTTCGGTTGTGGTACGTGCGCTTGCATGTTTCACGATCTCGGCCAAGATAAACTCGGACAAGCCAATGGCGCTCGCCTCGGGCAATAATCTGACCAACTTTGCGGGACATAAGGGTTCCTCCTTTCTCCGAAAGCAGACACCCACATTCGGTCGATTTGCATGTTGCAGACGCTTAGGATCGTCGCCTATTAGGGCGCGTTACGAGACGAGTGGCAGTGGAACACAACATTCGCCGCGCTTCGAGAGCCTAGCAGTTTGTTGAAAAAGGTATGGGTTGTATCAGGGCACCGCTTTAGCGGTGTCGTAACTGGTCCGCATTTACTTCTCCTTTAGGGGCTGAGGCCGCCCAGCATGGGTTTGCAGCAAACTGTTTAGGCGCTGGATTCTCGTCGCTCGTAAACTAAAAAAATCATCGGTGCGCCGACTCGCAGAATCAATAACAGGAACCAACTTCTCCTTCGAGGTGCTCGCATGCAACTGAAGCCCTTCCTGCTCGATGCCTGGCTCGACCAGTACGAACACGACATAGAATTCAATCTCGCTGCGAGCACCGGACCGACCTGGACCGTAAACGACATCCTCGCCCTCGCCGACGACGACACGCGCCACCGCTTCCTGAACCACAACCTGGTCTACAGCCGCCCCGCCGGCGCCGACAGTCTGCGTGAGGCGATCGCTGAAATGCAGCGTGTCCCGGTAGAGGCCATCCAAATCGTGACCGGCGCCTCCGAGGCGCTCGTGGCCCTGATGTGGCTGGCCGCCGAGCCCGGCGCGAACGTAATCATCCCGCTGCCTGGATTCACTACTTTCTCGGCGCTCCCGGAATCTCTTGGCCTGGAAACCCGCTTCTATCGCGTGCGCCGCGAGAACGGCTTCCGCATCGACCCCGACGAGATCAAGCGGCTCGCCGACTCGAAGACCAAGCTCATCCTGGTCAACAGCCCGCACAACCCCACGGGCGCGACCATCGGCGACGGCGAAATGGAAGCCCTGCACGACTTCACCGCCCAGCGCGGAATCCAGCTGGTGAGTGACGAGGTCTACCATCCCATCTACCACGGAAGGCAAACGAAATCGGCGGCGCGCCTGCCGCACGCCACCGTGATCGCCGACCTGTCGAAGGCATTTTCGATTGCCGGCGTGCGCACGGGATGGATGATCGAGCACGACGCCCAGCGCCGCCACCAATACTGGACCGCGCGCGCCTACTTCTCGATCTGCAACACCACCACCGGAGAAATTCTTTCGGAAATCGCAATCCGCAAACGTGACGTCGTGCTCGGCAAGACCCAGGAAGCCGCCACCCGAAACCTCAAGCTCCTCGAGCGCTTCATGGCGGACCATCGCGACGTACTCGGCTGGATTGCGCCGCAAGGCGGCATGACCACGTTCCCCTGGCTGGTGAGCGGAGAGAACGACCGCCCGTTCTGCCAAGCCGCCACCGAGCGCGGAATCCTGCTGGCTCCCGGCGATTGCTTCGATGCGCCCTCGCATTTCCGCCTGGGCTTTGCCGCCGCCGGAGACAATTTTTCCAAGGCCCTCGACCGCTTCGGAGCATTCGTAAAGAGCTGGTCGGCGAAGATGGTCACAGCATGACGAGAACTTGCTGCGACGCGGCCAATAGTACTTAATTATTGTCATTCCGACGTCGAGCGAAGCGGAGGCGGAGGAATCTGCTTCTCGGCTTGTGCCTGGAAGCGGGGCCCCCTAGGGAATCTGCCTGGGTTCTTTAGTGACGCCTCAGCCAGTGAGTGTTTGATCGGCAAGAGCGCAGGCGGGCCCAGCGCGAGCTGGCAATTCGAGAGTGATCGACAGAGCTGCGGTTTCCAGCGCACTAGCCGCACACAGACCACTGCCCAATCACAAGAAAACGGGAGTTTCTCACTCTCCTACAGGTCAGTCGCTACGCAATAGATTTGGCACACTCCAAGCACACGAGCCGGGCATCTTCATACCGACCTTTAGTCTTGATAGGAAGCACACGTGTATCACAGATTGGCGTAGTTGTTGAGGGCAAAACGTTCGCGTCAGCCACATTATCTCCTAGTCTTCCGCGAGGCGGTGCACAAAAGTCGAATTTCTTCCGGATTGGCGACCATCTGGACACAACGCGTGAGATTGCAACTAACACTATGAATCTAGACAAAATATTATATTAGATATAATCTAAACTGTCTTATGGACACCGAGGCGATTAAGCGGTCCCTGGAGGGCAGCGGGTTGCGGTGCACGGCGCAGCGCTACGCCGTGATGGCATTCTTGATAGGCCACAAGGGGCATCCCACGGCTGCGGAAATCTTTGAAGCCGTGAATCGCATGGATCCGCGCTCTTCGAGGGCCACAACTTATAACAATCTGCGGGATTTGGTGAAGGCGGGTTTGGTGCGTGAAGTGGCCGTCGAGGGCCGCGCCGGGCGATTCGATCTGCAAGGCATGCGGCACCACCACTTCATCTGCGACCGCTGCGGCAATGTTGAGGACATGGAGTGGTACGACGTGCCCAGGCCTGCCTCTCGTTCTCTCGGTAAGCGAATTGTTCGTGAATGCCAGCTCATTTTCCGCGGGCTCTGCCCGAAGTGCGCTCAGCGCAGCGCTTCCCGTTAAGTGTCGTGGGTTTGAATACCGGATGAATGGCCGCGTCGGCGGAGCGAGCCGGTGATTTGCCCGAATCGGTAAGCCGAAATGCTTTTGTATTTCATCACAGTCTTTTTGGGTTAAGACGTAAGGAGAAATGAACTCATGGAGAAAGAACTCGCCAAGGAGGAGCAAAACGTGTCAACCGAAGCCAAGTGCCCGTTCACGGGCGCATCCCCCGCACACACGAACCGTGACTGGTGGCCAAACCAGCTGAACCTTCAGGTTCTTCATCAGCACTCCACCCTGTCCGATCCGATGGGCGAGGAATTCGATTACGCCAAGGAATTCAAGAGTCTCGACCTGAATGCCGTGATCAAGGACCTTCATGCCGTGATGACGGACTCGCAGGATTGGTGGCCGGCCGACTTTGGCCACTACGGTCCGCTGTTCATCCGGATGGCGTGGCACAGCGCAGGCACGTACCGCATCGGCGACGGGCGCGGCGGCGCGGGAGCCGGCCAGCAGCGCTTCGCGCCGCTCAATAGCTGGCCGGACAACGTGAACCTCGACAAGGCGCGCCGACTGCTGTGGCCGATCAAGCAGAAGTACGGCCGAAAAATTTCCTGGGCCGACCTGATGATTCTCGCAGGGAACGTCGCCCTCGAGTCGATGGGCTTCAAGACGTTCGGTTTCGGCGGCGGGCGCGAGGATGTCTGGGAGCCCGAAGAGGACGTCTACTGGGGCCCCGAAGGCAAGTGGCTGGCGGACCAGCGCTACAGCGGCGAACGTGATCTTCAGAGCCCTCTCGGCGCCGTACAAATGGGTCTGATCTACGTGAATCCGGAAGGGCCAAATGGCAAGCCGGATCCCGTTGCGGCGGCGAGGGATATTCGCGAAACGTTCCGCCGCATGGCAATGAACGACGAAGAAACGGTAGCGCTGATTGCCGGTGGTCACACCTTCGGCAAAACCCACGGCGCTGGCGATGCGAAATTGGTCGGCGCGGAGCCGGAAGCGGCCACCATCGAGGAGCAGGGCCTCGGCTGGAAGAGCAAATTTGGCACTGGCAAAGGGGGAGACTCGATCGGCAGCGGCCTGGAAGTCATTTGGACCACTACGCCTACGAAGTGGAGCAACAACTTCTTCACGAACCTGTTCAGCTACGAATGGGAACTCACCAAGAGCCCGGCTGGTGCGCATCAGTGGAAACCGAAAAATGGCGCAGGCAACGGTACGATGCCGGATGCGCACGACGCCTCAAAGCGTCACGCGCCATCCATGCTGACCACTGACCTCGCCTTGCGGCTCGACCCTGCTTACGAAAAGATTTCACGGCGCTTCTACGAGCAGCCGGACCAGCTCGCAGACGCGTTTGCCCGGGCGTGGTTCAAGCTGACGCACCGCGACATGGGCCCGATCGTGCGTTATCTCGGCCCGCTCGTTCCGAAGGAGCACCTGCCGTGGCAAGACCCGATCCCCCCTGTGAATCATCCGCTGATCGGGGAGCAGGACATTGCTGCTTTGAAGGCGAAAATCCTCGCGTCTGGCCTGTCCGTTTCCCAGCTGGTCTCGACGGCTTGGGCATCGGCGTCGACGTTCCGCGGCTCTGATAAGCGCGGTGGAGCGAACGGCGCGCGCATTCGCCTCGCGCCGCAAAAGGACTGGGAAGTCAACCAGCCGGCTCAGCTGGCGAAGGTGCTGCAGAAGCTCGAAGCGGTCCAAAAGGAGTTCAACGCTTCACAGACTGGCGGGAAGAAGGTCTCGCTGGCTGACGTGATCGTTCTCGGCGGCTGTGCGGCGATCGAGAAAGCCGCGAAGGACGGCGGGCACGACGTGAAAGTCCCCTTCACACCGGGGCGCATGGACGCGTCGCAAGAACAAACGGACGTCGAATCCTTCGAGCCGCTCGAACCGACCGCGGATGGGTTCCGGAACTATGTCCATGGCAAGCAGCGCCTAACGGCTGAGGAGCTGTTGGTGGATCGGGCGCAATTGCTGAAGCTGACCGCGCCTGAGATGACGGTCCTCGTCGGCGGCCTGCGCGTCCTGGGTGCAAGTGCCGGGAAGTCCACACACGGCGTCTTCACCAAGCAGCCAGAGACGTTGACGAACGACTTCTTCGTCAACCTGCTCGACATGAGCACGCAATGGCTGCCCGCCAATGGCTCGGAAGGCGTGTACGAGGGACGCGACCGGAAGACGAACCAGATCAAGTGGACCGGCACCCGTGTCGACCTGATCTTCGGTTCGCACTCCCAGCTGCGTGCTCTCGCGGAAGTCTATGCGTGCGCGGACTCGAAGAAGAAGTTTGCGAAAGACTTCGTGGCGGCATGGACCAAGGTGATGGACCACGATCGCTTCGACGTCGCCTGAGCAGCGGGAAGGGGGCCGTCAACTTGGTACGGCCCCCATTCCTGTTGTTGGAATCGGCAAAATGAAGTTAGCTTTTCTAGGCGTAGGCATGCCCGATCGCGCGCGCCATATGATTCTGCCAAGGTCTTGATCGCTTTAGTCACCGAGTGGCTTACAAGCTTTCGGCCGAGTATTGGAATCGAGAAGATCATCCAAGTCCTCGATCAGCGCTTCTTAACTTCGCAACAACCGTTCGCCTAAGCCTCTCTCCGTGGGCAGATCAGAAATATAGTGGTGTACAACCGACTGGTTTCATCCGACCCCTTTTCGCGCGATTAGTAGCGGAAACTCGGCACCTGGGGACTCATCTCAGAAGCAGGCGGCTTACCGACAGTCAGTCGTGCTAAAGATGGAGGTCGCTTTGTATTTTCGTGCGTGCTTGCTGACTCTTAATCAGGACCAGCGTGGTTCGATACCACGGTCGCGCACCAAAGTTTGCGGGATTGGCAGATATGGATATGCACTCGCCTTTTAAGCGAGACGAAGCAGGTTCGATTCCTGCATCCCGCACCAAGAGGCAGCATACATATCGACTCCTTTCCACACATCAGGGCCGTCGGCAGGCACAGAGTCCCTCGCAAGTGCTCCAAGAAAGTTTGTCCCTCTGATCCCATAGAAAGCTCGGCGATTCGCAGACGCTCTGCGACTCCAGTTCCATGTTGAACGTACCATGGGGAATACCCAGGCCTCCGCTGGACTAGAAGTAAATCTTGGCCGCGAGTTGAAGCACACGCGGACCGCCTACACCTGAATATTGTTGGTTGTACTCACCGAAACAGTCACCGATCTTCGCGTCTGCAGCACATCCCGAAGATCCACGAGTGTTGATAACTAGCTGCGAAGCAGTGGCGCCACTCGGTGGGTTCATGTACCAGTTCATATTGGCGCCTCGGAAGTTCGGGTGATTGAAGACGTTGAACGCTTCCAAGCGAAGTTGCAACGAACGTTGTTCATTTGAACCCAGGGGAATGTTCTTGAAGATCGACATATCCCAGTTCTGCATTCCGCCGTCGCGCAAATTGCTGCGCGAAGCGGCAATCGGGATTCCAATATTCGGCGGCTGGAAAGCGGCTGGGTTGAACTTGGAAGTTCCGACGCTCTGGTTCACGTCGCCCGTAACGAGCGGATAAATCCAGGCGCGCTGGTAGCCGATCCACCACACGTTGTAAGTCCCACTGACTAGGTTCGCGGGAGGCCACCAGATACCCGTATCAATAGGCATTCCGCTCTGAAATTGAGTGACGCCAGAGAATTGAAAGTTATCCGTAATGTACGACAGCCATTTCGGGCCACCAAAGTGTTTAGTGAGACCGGGCACGTCGTACACGTAATTAATAGCTAGATTGTGTGGCACGTCGAAGCTCGCCAGCCGATAATCAAACTTGCGAGGAAAGAACCCATCTTGAAAGTCCTCATCCGTACTTGCCGTGGTGAGTACTTTCGAGTATGTATAAACCGCACCCAAAGTAAGCCCTTTGCTGAAGCGCCGCTGTAGCGATGCCTGCAGAGAGTGGTAGTTGGAAGTGCCGTCAAATTTGTAATATTCGAGGGAGTTGCCATAGCCTTTGTAAGGTACGAGGAACTCCGGATCAAATGCCAGATCGCCAGCGTAGTTGAAGCCAGCTTGCGCGACCTCCGTTGGTAAAGCCGGTTCTACGGCGGGGATTACGCCTCCAGGATATTTGGATGGGTCCTGGGCAGCATGGCTGAACGAAGTCAAATAGGGGACCTGATTGAGGTTGCGGGCAGTTACGAGGTGCCGTCCAAGTGTGCCCACGTAAGCTACGTCGAGCGTTGTACCTCGTCCCAATTCGCGCTGTAGGCCGAGGCTGAAGCTGTAAACAGCCGGCACTTTTCCATCCTTTTGCGCACCCACAATGCTGCTGAGCGGCGAGATTATACCGGACGACTGGAGATTCGCTAGATTGGCAATGTTGTTGTTGTATACGATCGGTGTCTGAACGTTAGCCGGGTTGCCAAACACTGGGTTGAAAACCAAATTCCCCTGCATGCGGTCATGGGATGTTCCGTATCCGCCACGCAGCACAGTCTTGTGATCGCCAGTTAATTCGTAGGCGAAGCCGAAACGAGGCTCCGGAATTATTCCAGAGTCATTCCATCCTCCTCCGGGATATCCCGAACTGGCGAACCCCATGCCGTTAAGGAGATCGCCACTGTTGGGAACAATCGTGCCGACCAGAACCCCGTTCGGATCTGAAATAGTCGTACCGGGATTTGCAGGATCATAGACTCCACCCCCTACCGCTGGAGTGTATAGGCGCACTGCCTTGGCGGGGTTATACAGCGAAGGATTGAAAATCGCAACTTGATTCTTGGCATCGTACTGTGGCGGAATCCACACGAATCGCATACCGTAGTCGAGGGTCAAGCGCGAGGTTGCCTTCCAAGTATCCTGGCCATAGAACTCGAGTTGGTTATAGCGAAAGTGTCCGACTGGGCGACTGCTGGACTGGGCGAAGTTCGAGAAGTTTCCGAGCAGCGCACTGGCATAGGCCATACCGCTGTCGTTCGGACAGTTCGCCGGGTCTGCGGACGTTGCACAATTATTGAAACTGAACTGGCCATTAGAGTTTCCCCAAGCAATTTGATCTTTCCGGTTGCGCTGATAAAACACGCCAAATTTCAGCGTGTGGTTGTTTAGAGTTTTCGTAATATTGTCATTAAAGTTAATGGTGGTGTTGGCCTGGAACCAAGGATTGGCTCCAAAATATGACCACGGAAACTTGTCTATATTATTGCCTTGGAAACCCATGTCTGGGATGGAAGTTGTCGGCGAGACTGGGAAAAGCATCGGAAGATTGATGTTGTTCTTGCCCACCTGGAGATTGCCGTTGGTTCCAGCGACATCGCCTCGGACCCAGCTCGGTCCAACCGAGACCTCATTCAACAGCGTCGGGTTGATCGTGGTCACTAAGTCCAATGAAACGTTCCAGCTCGGGGCCTTAGCCGTGCAACCACCGGGGATCTGCAACTGCCCCATGCAAGTTAGCTGATTGACCGACATGGGAAAGCGGGACGTATTGCTATTATTGACCCAGCGTCCGTAGAACCGGTTCTTCCCATTAATTTGATAATCAACGCGCAGTATGTCTTCGCGGCGCGGATCGTTGGACGATAACGGTGCGGCGTAGTTGTATTGAGTTGAGCCTGTAACGTTGGGGAGAGGATACAACGAAAGAACCTTTTGCACTTCTTGAAACACAGCCTGCTGGGAAGCTGAAAGCGTACTTGGGTCAATCTTGTTGGCTGCGAAAGGCTGGCCGGTGGAAGGATCGTAAATAGTCAGAGGATTGCCTAGCCCGTCCACCGATTGGGAAAAGTCGCCTTGCCGCTCCAGCGAGGTGGGAACTCGAAACTGGTCTATGTTCGTATCTGGTACCAACTGCCGGTAGTACTCCTGTCCCCAGAAAAAGAACAGCTTGTCTTTCAAAATTGGCCCGCCGATTTGGTAACCAAAATAGTTGTAACGGTATAAGGGGATTGGCGTTTGGGTCAGATTGTTGAACCAGCCGTTCGCATTCATGCCGTCGTTACGATGAAAGAAGCGGGCGTTGCCGTGGAACTGGTTGGTTCCGCTCTTGGTGGTAACGGCGAGCTGTCCTCCTGCAGCCTTGCCGAATTCTGCCTGGTAGTTGGACGTCAGCACCTTCATTTCAGCGACTGCATCAGGATTAAGGGTCACGTGGCTTGTGCCATTATTCCCGGTATCCACATTGGATGAACCGTCAATTGTGTACTCGTTCTCATTGGCGCGAACGCCATTGATGTTTAAAGCGCCAAGTCCCCAGGTTGTAGCTGCCGCTCCGTTAAAGCTGCTCACCACCCCAGGAATCAGCCTCATGTAATCCAGAATCATCCGGCCGTTGAGGGCAACATCGTTCAGTTGCTTACTGGTGATCAGATCCGAGCGCTCTCCCGAGTTCGATTGCAACTGCAACTGCCCGGCGTCGGCCGTCACGTTCACGGTTTCTGCTGCGGTTCCCACTTGCAGGACAAAGTCACCGGCATTGAGCTTGTCGGCGGCGCTTAGCATTACGTTCTTTGCTTCCAGCTTCTTGAAGCCGGGAGCATCCACGATAACTGCATACGTCCCCGGCAGCAAATTGGGGACGACAAACTCACCCGACGAGGAAGATCTCGCCGTTCTTGTCACTCCGGTCTCTCCGCTTCGAACGGTGACAATGGCATTTGGAACAACCGCCCCGCTTATGTCCTTCACGGAACCAAAAATGGTTCCGGATGTGACCTGCGCCAGCGCGGCAGTGCTGCTGAAGCAAGCCGCCATCACGATAAGAGAACGCGCCATGCGCGCGGTTCTGCTCTGCAAAATGTCAGACATACCGTTACCTCCCCGAAACTCGGCGAACTCCGGACGATTACTGCGAATGGTACCTGGGATTGCGGACAATCGATATTTCAGCGAGCGCCCCTAATAGAAAACAACCGGATAAAAGTTGTCAATACTGTACTTTCGTATAGTTGTAGTTGGAGGAAGGTCAGCGCTATCGGATTGTCACGGTGAGATCGAGTTAATGACAATGCTTGAAGATTCCGATTTTGTGCTAAAAAGCAGAACCGGGTGTCGATTTGATTGGGGCGCTCCGCAGGTTGTTGTCAGTCGAGCGAAATGATTCCTCGTTGCAGTGCAGCCGTCGCCGCCTGAGTCCGGTCCTTCACTCCCAACTTCTCAAGCGTATGGCTCACATGCAACTTGACCGTCACTTCCGCGATGTTCAGCGTGGTTGCAATTTCCTTGTTCCCGAATCCCTTGGCTACCAATCGTAAGACATCCAGTTCCCGGCTGCTCAGCGAACGATGGGTTCGGCGCTCGGCCAAATGCGAAACCACGATTGGATCAAGATACTGTCCACCACGATGGACCTCACGTACCGCACGCAGAAGTTCTTCGCGGATAATGCTTTTCACAACATATCCCCGCGCACCTGCACGTATCGCGCGATAGATTTCCTCCTCACCCGAATGCGTGGAGAGTATCAGGATGCATGCGTCCGGAAATTCGTGAATCATCGCTGCGGTGCACTCGGTACCACTCATTCCTGGGAGCCGAAGGTCCATCATTACCAGGCTAGGATGGTGTTTGCGATAGGCCTCTAGCGCGGCCTCACCGCTGCCCGCTTCGGCCACCACCTTCATGTCCGGCTCAACGTTCAAGGACGCAGACAAACCCATCCGGACCATGAAGTGATCGTCAACCACCAGAATACGTATTGGTTTTGAGTTCTGCATTAATCGTTTCGCTCGACCGCACGGGAACTTCTATGGCAATGCGAGTCCCGCGTCCGGGCTCGCTCTCAACCCTCAACTGGCTGCCCATCGACTGTGCGCGCTCGCGCATATCGAGCAGTCCGAAATGTCCCGTGGGGGGAGGCTGGCTCGATGCAAAACCCCTGCCATCATCAATCACGGTCAGGCAAACGGACTTGGGAGCGTATAGCAATTCGATGTAGACTTGCCGCGCGCGGCCGTGTTTCACGGCGTTGGCCACAGCTTCCTGCCCAATGCGCAGCAAGTTCATCTCTAGTTGGCCAGGAAGGCGCACGGGGCTACCTTGGATCTTGATGTCCACCTTCGCGTGCTCGCGCAGGACGAGCGGATCGACAATTTGTGCTAAAGCGGAGACGAGGTCCCCATCTTCCAGCAATTGGCAACGCAGATCCCACACCGAGCGCCGTGCTTCGACCATGCTATGACGGCTCATGTTGCGCGCCGTCTCCAGCGCCTGCTGGGCAACGCGCGGCGCTGGCTGGAAGCAATCTGCTGCTAGATCTAATTGCATGGTAATGCCAGCCAGTTCCTGTTCCAACGTGTCGTGAAGCTCCCGGGCAATCCGGTTACGCTCTTCGAGCACCGCGCTATGTCTTAACTTCTGCCGAATGACGAACATTTGTTCTCGCAGACGCCTGCCCAGTACAACTACCCACGCCATGACACCCAACAGTACGCCCACCGTGATGGCCAACACCCACAATGTGTGACGCAAATTCCACCAGGAAGGAGTAGAGAGCACTACGACATCCTGAGGTGAGCGCAGCAGCATGTGAAACGACTCTGGAACGCGCCACAATCCTCCGCTGCGGACAGAACAGATGCCCGTAATCCGCACTCCGCTATTCAGCGGAATAGACAGCAGGCCATCCGCTGAAACCCCCGGCGACAGAGTTGCGTCGAAAACCACTTCGCCACTCTGCAGTAGGAGGCGGAGACCCTCTAGCTGCACTTGACGGCTTAGCAGCTTCGCGTCGGTGCTTGCTACCGCATTATCAAATTGCTCCCAAAGGGCATTCAGGTCCAGCTTCACTGGGTCCGGCGCATTTTGGTGTCCGAGACGATGAAACACGGCGTCTTCTAATATGGGCGCGGAGTCGCCCATCCCCGGGAAACCGAGTACGTCCACGAGATCACCAATAGCCAGAGGAGTAGCTTGCTGTGTCATTACGCGGAGACCCTTGCTTTGGACCTGAAGAAAGAGTGCATTACCGGGCTGTTGGTATGCGACAACCCCGCGCACTCTCACTCGGTGCCGCGTGCCCGTTCCGGGCGAGAACCGCAGCAAGGCTGATACCGGAACTTCTGCGGCGGAAGCTTCCACTCTGATGAAGCTCAACCGGGGGACGTAGAACAAGATTCCCGTGAGTTGTCGGTCCGCGTTGTACAGGCTGCCACACACGCCTTCAATCAGGACTTCGCTGTCCACCCATGACGAGAAATCCTGTTCGTGCGTAATTGGCACACGGACATTGAACTCCCCGCCTTCGGACGCGACGTGAATGGCCAGCGTGGTTTCCCGCCAAGAGCTTCGGTCTACGGCCACGGACCGAACAATGCCTCGCACTTGTGCCCATTGACTGTCTTGTTGACCATTTGACAGCTGCGAGAAGGGGAAAAGCTGCGCCTTGGGCAGCACTCCGTTTCCTGACGCACGTAACTTCGTCTCGCGTATGACGGGAGCAAATTTTCCGGGTCCGGTTACTCCTTCGACTTCCACAAATTGTCCGAGAAGGTGGGCGTACTTCGGCGAAGCACTTCCTTCTACGTAGATGCCAGCCGTCCCATCCTGAATAAAGAAGTCGGGAGCCGGAGCATCCATCGTGATCACGCCGCGAATGCGCACCGGATAACCCAGAGAGGCCTGTTCAGCACTCAAACGCCGGATTTGATTGGCATGAGTGAGGACTGGAAGTGGCTTGGCGGATGGCTGCGGCCACGCACGTGCGCAGATGAGGAAGCAGATGAAACAGACGGTCAATGCGCACAGTCTTAACACTGATGCTGCACCGGCATGGACATTCCTTCCCGGAGAAGTTCGTTGCGTCGTCGCAGACACTGCGGATACTAAGGGTGAGCGCGAGACTGTAAGACAATGTCGCAAAGGTGTACGTTGACCGCGTGTTCGCAGTTAGGGTAGCCGAAACCGGCTGTCGTTGGGAAGTGGAGGCTGCGCGTCCTTAGGAAACGTGGGATTTGACAGGCATGAGATTCTGGTTCGCGAACGCCTGTTGACAGTTGGGAGCCACAATGTCCAGGGATGGAACAAGACGGGACTTTCTCAAACTTTCCGCCGCTGGCCTGGCAACCAGCGCGGCTGCCCCGTTTGGGATTCCACCTTCTCCAATCCCAGCTAACACCGGTTCCCGCGAAATCACCATTCGAGTTACTGATGGGACGCGGCGTTTTGAGAGCGCGCCTGCGCTTGCATGGCGGCAAACCTCAGGCGGGAAGCCCTCCGGTGAAATTATCGCGCTCGACCCTGAAAAGAGGTTCCAAGAGATTCTTGGCTTCGGTGCCGCTTTTACCGACGCGTCTTGCTACATTTTCGGGCAGCTGTCCGCAGAAATGCGAGAGCAGTTGTTCCACGAACTCTTTCACCCTTCGGACTTGGGACTCAACGTCTGTCGTACTTGTATCGGCGCAAGCGACTACCCGACTGAGGTGTACAGCTTCGATGAAGGAGATCCCGATCCTGACCTGAAACGCTTCTCAATTGACCACGACCGTAAGTACTTTCTGCCGGCCTTGCAGCAAGCGCGAAAAAAGAATCCTGAACTATTTCTGTTCTCGTCTCCCTGGAGTCCGCCCGGCTGGATGAAAGCGAATGAATCCATGCTTGGTGGCTCGATGCGGAAAAAGTACTTCAAGGCCTACGCACAATACTTTCTGAGATTTCTGCAAGGGTACGCAGACGCAGGTGTACCCATCCAGGCCGTCACGTCGCAGAACGAGGTGGACACAGATCAAGACGGGCGCATGCCGGCGTGTCTGTGGGGACAAGAGTACGAAATCGACTTCGTGAAGAACCACTTGGGACCGTTGCTCCAAGCTAACGGACTTCACACAAAGATCTGGATGCTCGATCACAACTACGATCTTTGGGGCTGGGTCATCTGTGAGCTTGATGACCCAGGCCTGCGGAAGTATTCCAATGCAGTCGCATGGCACGGCTATGTTGGCACCCCTGACATGATGACCAGAGTCCATGACGCCCATCCCGATACCGAAATGCATTGGACTGAGGGCGGTCCCGACTACACCAGCCCCGGCTATGCTACTGATTGGGTCCAGTGGGGGCGCACGTTTACTGAGGTCCTGCGCAACTGGTGTCAGTCGATTACGGGCCGGAACCTTGCGCTTGATGAGAGCGGCCGCCCTAGCCTTGGCCCCTTCTCTTGTGGCGGATTGGTCACGATTCATTCGCAAACGAAGAAAATAACCCGGAGCGGCCAGTACTGGGCATTTGCCCATTTTTCCCACTTGATCCGCCGCGGGGCGTGCCGGTTCGATTCCCAAGGCGCGCTGAGGGACGTTGATCATGTCGGTGCGAAAATCCAGATGGCCAGAAAATTCTGGTCATAACCAACGCGGGCCCGCCACGTCCAGTGGCCTTACAAGTCGGCGCAAAGACGACAGAGCTGACCTTGGCGAGCAATTCCGTTACGACAGTTACCTGGCTGTGAGTGTTCCACCATTTGCTGTACAGATCCGCATGGCGCCGTCAATTCGTATGAGTAGCTTAACTAGAAGACTCTTAGTTAACCACATCCGCAAGCCAGCACGCTGGACCGGCCAGATGTCGAACTGTCGGAGGTTCTCATTCTTCAGGCGGATCAGTTGCCGCCGCACTCATCGCTTGCTCGTCTGGATCGACTGCGGCTGCGAGCGACACAAAAATCGTCAGCCTGTGTGGTGAATTCGAAGCTGTAGGTTCTTGAATCTATGCGAATTCAACTTGTCGTGAACACGCTTCTTCTGCTAGCCCCGCTTGCCGCAGCGCAAACACAGCGCCAGCTCAATGTCATGCCCATGCCATCTGCGGTGCAAGTTGGCGTTGGCGAACTGTTGATCGACCGATCTTTCTCCGTTGCGGTCTCGGGTTTTCAGGATGCCACACTGGAACGCGCCGTCGAAAGGTTTATCGCCCAGCTTTCCAGGCAAACCGGGATTCTGCTCAAACCAAAATACATTGAGAATGGCAATCCTACGCTCCTGATAGGTGCCGAGCATGGCAGTGAGTCCGTGGAAAGACTTGGCGAGGACGAATCTTATCAGCTCGCTGTAGACGGGGCAGGCGCGAAACTCACGGCACCGAATCCGCTGGGCATTCTGCATGGCCTTCAGACCTTCCTTCAGCTAGTGGAAACTGGCGCGAACGGATTTTCTGTGCCGGTGGTTACGATAGAGGACCAACCTCGGTTCCGCTGGCGCGGCCTGCTGATCGATGTAGGCCGTCATTTCATTCCCGTGGATGTGCTCAAGCGCAACCTGGATGGAATGGCCGCTGTGAAGATGAATGCTCTGCATCTCCATTTGTCTGACGACGAAGGCTTCCGCGTAGAGAGCAAGCGGTTTCCCAAGCTGCACGAAATGGGGTCCGACGGCCTGTATTACACGCAAGACGAAATTCGCGAGCTTGTGTCCTATGCTCGCGCTCGCGGCATCCGCATCATGCCTGAATTTGATATTCCAGCACACAGCCGCTCATGGTTTGTCGGATATCCCGAACTGGCAAGCACTCCTGGCACTTACAGAATCGAGCCTGGTGGGGTTTACACGGTGATGGACCCTACGCAGGAGAGGACTTACAAGTTCCTCGACAAGTTCATCGCTGAAATGGCGAAGCTTTTCCCCGACGCCTACTTTCATATTGGCGGAGACGAAGTAAACGGCAAACCGTGGGACGACAATCCAAAAATCCAGGCCTTCATCCATTCACATGGAATGAAAAATAATCAGGATCTGCAAGCATACTTCAATCAGCGTCTGCAAAAAATCCTGCGCAAGCACCACAAAATCATGGTGGGATGGGACGAAGTGCTGCGTCCTGACTTGCCGAAGACCATCGTGGTGCAATCGTGGCGCGGACAACAATCGCTGGCCACAGCCGCGCAGCAAGGTTACAGCGGCTTGCTCTCGTTCGGATACTATCTGGACCTAATGTGGCCGGCCGCGCGGCATTATGCAGTTGACCCGATGTCGGGTTCGGCCTCTTCTCTCAGCGCTGACGAAAAGAGTCGTATTCTCGGAGGCGAGGCGTGTATGTGGGGAGAGTGGATCTCCCCTGAGAACATTGATTCGCGGGTGTGGCCGCGCACTGCTGCAATTGCTGAACGCTTGTGGTCCCCTCCAGAGATCCAGGATGCGGGCTCGATGTACGCCAGACTTGGCGAGCTGAACTGGCGCCTTGAATGGCTGGGTTTAACACACAGATCGCACGAAATCGCAATCTTGCATCGTATAGCGGGAGTAGACGACATAACTTCGCTGCGCGTACTTGCAGATGTGGTCGAACCGGTGAAGGACTACACGCGCATGGAGAGCCTGAAAGGGACATGGGACTTCAGAGCACCGCTGAACCGACTCATCGATGATGCCAACCCGGAGAGCGAGACAGCAAGGCGATTTCAGGATCTCGTGCAAAAATTCATTCAAAGCAAGTATCAAGATCGCGAGACAAAAGCACAGATTCGCGTCCTGCTTGTAATTTGGCGTGATAACAATGCCAAGCTGAATCCACTTGTTAAAAAATCTTTCCTGCTGCGGGAACTCGCCTCACTTTCTAAGGACCTTTCCGACATTGGAGCGACGGGCTTGCTTGCCCTTGATTATCTGGATAAGTCAGAAGCTTCACCGGAGCCTTGGAGAGCACAATCCCTCGCGCAACTCGATGCTGCAAAGGTGCCGAAAGCCGACCTCTTGCTCACAGTAGTTGCACCAATGAAACAGTTAATCGAAGCGACTGCGGTTCCGAGTCCATGATGTGTTCGGAGCGGTGAGGCCCGAGAGCCAAAACCGAATTCAATGCATCTGCAATTTCAGCCGGAGGCGCCACGAACTCCTCAGCGCTTTATTTGCGTGCTGGCGTGAGAACAATATTGCGGTAGGCTATGCGCCCGTCTTCGCTGCCCTGGAGATAGATGGGGCCGGGCAGTTCTTCGTGACTATCAAGCGCTCCGCCGGTAATTCCAGGGATTTCTTTGTTATCGATTATTGTCTGACCATTCTGCACGACAGTGATGGTTCGCCCTACCAGGGTGATATCGAAAGTCTGCCACTCGCCTGGTTTACGCGGCATGTCCGGCGACGCCGCCAGAAACCCATAGACCCCACCAGTGTGGTGGCTTGGCGGTTCCTGGATTGAGTTATCTTCCACCTGGACTTCGTACCTACCTCGCAGATAGATTCCGCTGTTCGAGTTTGGCCCATAGTTGAACTCGATGTGCAATTTGAAGTCCTCGAACTTGTGATCGTTGATAAGTTCCGGGCCGTGACCGGGACTGATGAGCGCCCCGTCCTGGACTTTCCATACCGCTGTGGGGTTTGCTTTGTCCGGTTCCCAGCCGGTGAGATCTTTTCCATTGAACAACTGGACGGGCTTTCCCCAATGCTGAGTATCCTTCCTGTTCAGCGACGGAGCTCTCTGGCCGGTAAATGCCCACGGAGTGCCGTCCGGTCCAGTAGTGTTCCCTACCAAACTATTGCGAACCAGTTTTGCCTTAAAAACCATGTCCTCTTTGCGGGCTTCCTCTTCTTTGGGAGAAATAAAAGTGAGCTGGCCTTCAGAAAGCTCGATTCGCGGAAGCGGGCGGGCATTTCCCCAGCGACCCACCATCTGTGCTTTCAGATGGCTATCGTCCGATGATATCTCCAACCAGGAAGGATATTCGCGTTCGGGAGCCTTCAGGGTTAAGTCCCACCGACCGAGGAATGCCTTGACCGAGGCAGACGCTTTCGCTGAAGGATCCTTCTTCGAGTTCTTATCCTCGGAATAGGCACCGGTCGACAGTAGGATCAACATCCCAACCGCGAGTAAACCTCTCTGAGGTTTCATCATGTCCTCCTTGCTACGATTTGATGCTATGCGAACTTTCATCCCAAGTTACTGGAGCGCGACGATAGTACGACTCATTCGCCATATGACATCCGAGCGCTGCGTGATGACCGAACACGGTGTCCTGCAACAAGGGCTTCCGCGAGCGTACGGCTTCGAAGAATTTCCACATATGAGGTCGCAGATCGTCGTAATCGTTTCCTTTATAACTGACGGTCTCGGGAGCAGGCTCCAGTCCTGGCTGGGGGTCGTGCTCCGCGTGCCACTGCTTGAAATACACATCCTTCAGACGGGCGGGAAGTCCGTAACTGTAGTAACTCGGCGCGAGGTCAACTCCAGCTTGTGGAATGTGAGTAAGACCAAACTCGGTTAGCTCAAGGATTCCCTTTGAACCCATGAAGCGGGTAACCTCCGCGGTCTCGGTCCCCAGAGTGAGCCGCATGTACACGGGCACATTCTTGTACTCGAAAAGAACCGGATGCACATCGGGCGTATTGCGGCCGTCCTTCCAGCGGTAGATGCCGCCAAACGCCGATACCCGTTTGGGAACTTCATTGATGGCAAGCACGAATTGCATTCCGCTGATGAGGTGAACCAGCAGATCGCCCGCAACACCCGTTCCGTATTCCTTCCAGCAACGCCAGCGCGCGAATAGATAGGGATCAAATGGCTTCTTCGGTGCCGTTCCTAACCATGTGTCCCAATCTAAAGTTTGCGGAGACAGGTCTGCCGGGGGCGGATATTCCCATGCTCCCGTGGGATCGTTGCGGCCCATGGTTGCTTCGACCAAGCTCAGGTCTCCGATTGCCCCACTCTCAAAGAGCTCTTTAGCCTTGGCACACAAAACTGAACTGGTGCGCTGCGCGCCAATCTGCACGATACGATCGGTTTTCTTCGCCGCTTCCACCATCGCCACGCCGTCGGCTGGGGTGTGGGACATCGGTTTCTCACAGTACACATCCTTGCCGGCAGCCACTGTGTCAAGAAAAATTTGTTTGTGCCAGTGGTCCGGAACCGCCATAACAATGGCATCGATTTCCTTGTTGTCGAGCAACTCCTTGTACCGGCGGGTGGTCGGGATGGGCTTTCCGACGATTTCTCGAGCCAGTTCGTGCCGGCCATCGTAAAGATCGCAAGCGGCCGCGCATTCTACTCCCGGAAGCTGGATGCCAGTTGCGAGCAGATTAGTCCCCTCCATACCCACGCCCACAATTCCAAATCGCACTCGGTCACTTGGTGCGACCGGACCTGCTGCAGCAGACAGCGGTTGCGTGTCTAGATAAATGACGCTCGCGGCAAACGATGCGGTTGCGGCCCCCGCGCTCGCGTGTAAGAACTCACGGCGTGAGAAATGGACCTTTTTCATCGAATGCCCTCCTTATGTGCTGCTTCCATTTTCGGGGTGAAGAGACCTTCGAAGATACGCCGAATCAGCTTCTGTCACAATGAACCGGCGCCCTGGTTTCTCTGCGAGCTTCGCGAAAGTTCTTTGCGTTTCTTTGCGGTTAGAGACTGTTGATTTTCCTTGATATTAAAGCAAAAAAAGATCTCAACCAGAAAAGATCGCTAAGCAAAGCGAAGCTATTGCATCAATCAAATCCCGACACTTCCGCGCCCCTCGTACAGAGTTCATGCGCGCTTGTGAGTGCCTTTCTTGAAATTCTCGCGAATATAATCACAGGTCCGCATGGTAAACGCGACGATTGGCATCGTGGTGGTCTTATCAGTCGAGGTCGGAAAAATGCTCGCATCGCAGATGTAGAGATTCGGAACCTCGTGAGCTTGCGCCCACTTATTTGTGACCGACGTCTTGGGATCGTTCCCCATCCTGCAGACCCCGACTTCATGCAAACTGGTTCCGGGCCGATTGGGCTCGTCGTCGGCGCCCCACATTTGCGCGCCCATCGCCTTGAAGAGATCAATCATCATCTGCTTCGAGTGTTCCCACATCAGAAGTTCGTTGTGGCCCCACTGGAAATGAAATCGGAGCTGAGGAATTCCGAAAATGTCCTTTTTCTCCGGATCAATGTCGACGTAGTTAGTCGAGCTAGGAAGCGATGGCGCTTGAATCAGAGCGCCGATCGGAGTCGGATAATAACGTTTGATGTCGCGCTTGTAGGCCGCGCCAAAGCCCTCGATCTGCCGGAAATGCCCCGGAAATTCTCCACAACCGCCCCCGGCGTAAACCGCGTATCCTCGGATGAATTTTTCTTCGTGGGGATTTTTCAAGTTTTGCCAGCGCGGCATCCAGCCCACTGTGGAATCGGCAATGTTGTCAGGAGTGGCAGGCTGGCCCAGAAGCTGAGGCAAGTATCCATAGCCCGGACAGCCATACAGGTGATCGCATAGATTGCGGCCGAGTTGCCCGCTGGAGTTTGCGATGCCACTGGGCCAGTGCCGAGACTTCGAATTCAGCATGATGTGCGCAGTCTCGACACAGGATGCGGCGAGCACAACCACCTTGGCGTAAACTTCCACTTCCTTACGCGTCGTCCGGTCTACGTAAGCTACGCCTTTTGCCAGACCGTTTTCGTCAACCAGCACGCTTCTTACCAGAGCATTAGTGAGAAGCGTTAACTTCTTGGTGGCTTCAGCTTCCGGAATCGTAAACCACGTCGGCGAGAAAAAAGACCCGACATCGCAGCCACGGCTACAGTTCCCGCAATAGTGACAGGCAAGGTGACCATTGTGGCCGACTGTTAATTGCGCGCAACGATCAGGCAAATACGGCACCCCAATTTTTTGGCCTCCCTTTTGGATGATGTAATCAATACAGCGCCACGGAATCGGCGGCAAGTACTCACCATCCGGATTGCTTGGCCGGTTCTGAATCGTGCTGGCAACTCCCATGTATCGCTCGGCCTTCGAAAACCAAGGGGCAATCTCGGCGTAATCAACCGGCCAGTTTTCGCCAACACCATCGAGCTCGGCAGTCTTGAAATCAATATCGCCGAAACGCGCCGAGGAGCGTCCCCAAAAATTGGCTTTGCCGCCCGTTCCTTTGCAACGCTTCCAGTACCAATCAGTACCCGCAGCATTGGAATACGCAACGTCGTGTTCGAATAGATCGCTTGCCTCGCTGTATTCGGACTCTTCCACTGAGTAAGGCTCCTGGTGCGCCTTATCTTTCAGGTGCAATGGATTGCCGTACCCGCGATACTTCAAGTCATAAACTTGGCGATGCCGGCGATAATCTGTGGCTGGATTCGTGCGCGGCCCCGAGTTGATCGCGCAGACTTGCAGGCCTGCCTCGCACAGGATCTTCATGGCGGTACCGCCACCGGCTCCCGTTCCTACGACAATCGCGTCGTAAACCTTTGTAATCATGAACAAATCCTAACTAGCCCGTGCGTCGCCGTGCCGAGAGACGTTCGGTTTCCGGTTTTGGGGAGGTTCACGTGTTCCGGATCGTCAGGATGAGTACAACCCGGCACGTTCGGCCACACCGTCCGCAGGCCGGGATAACCGAGGCTCTCCAATCCAATTTTCGTCGTGTAGTAACCAACCACGGTGTAATCGCGCATCAACTGAAAAAATGCGCGGCCGCTCTCGGTAGTAGCTTTGAATTTCTGCTTGTAGGCAAGTTCCTCCATCAGGCTGTTCTGCTGTTCGGGGGAGCAGTCCATGAAAGAGCGTCCAAATTCCGAATGGCAGCGCATATCGATCCAATTAAGGCCCGCAATGAATCGGGTTTGTGCTTCGTTTCCCATCTCAATTGCGCCTTCGGTCGAGCGAAAGTCGCGGGATCCGCTGACTGGCACGCGGTTCGCCACCATGAAGTCGATGAACTCGGCGACACCCGCTTGCCTTGCTCCGGGCGTGTCATCTTCCGGAATGATCATTTCAGCCATGTGCTCGACCATGCGGTAATGGTCAGGGGAGAAAAACAGAGGTTTATAGGAACGTATGGGACTTTGCGAGCTGGTGCGCTGGGGAAGATCTTGAGGGCACGCGAACGCCCACTTACAGAATCCTGGAAACGTTCCCGCCACAGAAGCAATGCTAAGGTAGCGGAGAATCTCCCGCCGTTCCATTCCTTGTCCGCCCATTAGAGCACTCCTATGGAACGCTTTCCGCCCGCGTGTATGGGCGGGTTTTAGCATCGCCGGAATACCGTGTCAAGCTCGGTAACGCTCGGTGTTCTTAGCAAGTTAAAATGTCCGCTTTTTGTAGCAAGTGAAATGTCCGGTTTTAAGTTAATCACCCGCAGCCGCCGAGGCGGTGGGAAAGTGGGAATCCCGCGCACTTTGCGGGATTTCCAAGCGCGGTGGGAAAGTCGGCTTTAGGACTTTTCCACCCCGCGTCTTTTCCACAGCCCGTCGCGCCGGCTTTTTATCTGCAGCCCAGGTCTCACCTTGTGC